>Ga0335076_10006604_pt1 | contig 11699 bp, 13 predicted proteins | sample Lox_Sample_25_FD_206717 | JGI IMG/M metagenome (GOLD analysis project Ga0335076, IMG submission 206717) | Soil microbial communities from Loxahatchee National Wildlife Refuge, Florida, United States - Lox_Sample_2.5 | ecosystem: Environmental > Terrestrial > Soil > Wetlands | place: USA... | reverse complement strand
TCGATCGACCATGGATGCAGTCTCGGCATCATTGCCCACGCGCAACACTATCGAGCGCTCTGCGCTTCGCCCCACCGCTGCCTTCCCTCACGCCACGCCTTCCGGATTACTTCACGGCCTCGAAAGCGGGAATCCACGCTTGCTTTGGACTCCCGCTTTCGCGGGAGTGACAGACTCAAATTTCTTCGATCCAAAGCCCTTCAGCCGACAACTATCACTGGTTCGTTTCCCAGGCCTTGCGCTGCTTGCGCAGCGCGGCCGGCCACTTCGCCGCGGTGGGATAGAGGCGCTCCGCCTTTCCCGCCTGCCGGACGGCCACGTAGAGCTGCTGTTTGGCCGGGTCGATGCCGACGAAGGCGTTGTCGGTGTTGCAGGCATGGGCCATGCAGCCGGAGCCGGCGATCATGCCGCCGGCCGACTCCATGTTGTCGGCCACCACGAGGCGGTCGAGCAGCAGTGGATAGTCGGGACCCAGGAGGGTGTGGAGAACGGCATAGATCGCGGCGTTGTCGAACAGGGTCGAGGGATGCTGGCCGACGAGGTCGCCGGCCTCGGCCCAGCCGGTGCCCGGTTTCGGCGCGAAGGCCAGCGGCTCGGGCGCCGCCAGGCCCTTGGCCGCCGTCCAGCGGTAAAACTGGCCGTCGGTGCCGCCGATGGGCGCGAAGCGGACGGTGATGGCCTCGGCATCGCCGGCGATTTCCGCGAGGTCGGAGCAGGTGCCGAACTGGTCGGTCGCGGCGATGGCGCCGGCGGCGTCGACGCTGACCACCTCGTACATCGCGGCGCAGCCGTTGCCGCCGTTGGCGATGCTGAGGACGGCGCTTCCACGCCCATCGGCGCTGAAGGTCTGCTCGATGTGGACGTAGTAGTCCTGGGCGACGATCTTGGCCCCGATCCGCGCCTGGCTGGTCTGCTCGTCCGGCTTGACGATTTCGAGCGTCGCCGGGCCGAGCTTGGCCTGCTCCTCGGGGCCTGCGGCGACAGCGGGAAAGCCGGTCACCAAGAAGACACCGGTCGCAACCAGGACAAGAACGCGCACAGAAAGCCCTTGAAAACGAAAAGAAATGTTCATGTCGGCTTAACCATACCCGGCCAAGATTGCAAACGCCCGGTTGCAATTGTGCCGCCTCGCCCCCAGTTTAACCGTCCCTCCTCGCATCGGATTGCCATGTCGCTGATACCTTCGTCGATCGGAGATTCCCCCGTCAATGGAAGCAGAATCCGCTCGCTGCCGGCAAAGCTGGCGCAGGCGGAGGCCTGGATCTTCGATCTCGACAACACGCTCTATCCGGCCTCCTGCAACCTGTTCGCCCAGGTCGACACCCGCATCGGCGCCTTCATTGCCGACCGCCTCGGCATCGATGGCGACGAAGCCTACCGGCTGCAGAAGCACTACTTCCGCACCTATGGCACCAGCCTGCGCGGATTGATGCTTCACCATGCCGTCGAGCCGCGCGCGTTCCTCGATTTCGTGCACGCGATCGACGTCACGCCGGTGCGGCCCGATCCGATGCTCGACGATGCGCTGGCGCGACTGCCCGGCCGCAAGGTTATCTTCACCAACGGATCGGTGAAGCATGCCGAGAATGTCATGGCCCGCCTCGGCGTCGCCCGGCACTTCGATGCGATCTTCGACATCGTCGCCGCGGATTACTTTCCGAAACCGGAGCCCTTCGTCTACGACGTCATGGTCCGTCGCCACTGGATCGATCCGCGCCGCGCCGTGATGATCGAGGACCTGCCGAAGAACCTCGCCCCGGCCCACGCCATGGGCATGACGACGGTGCTTGTCCGCACCGATGCGGACTGGGCCCAGGACGGCGTCGACGGTGACCATATCGACCATGTGACCGACCACCTGGCCCGCTGGCTCGACGGCGTTTCCGTGGCCTGAAGGCCGTTTCCGCCAACATGCGGTTCCGTCGACTGTCACGCCGTTGACACCCCTCCGCCGCTGCCCCATGTTCGCGGCAGAAGAGGCGGTTGGGCTACCGAGAAAAAATGAACAGGGACAGGCTTCAGGCGGTCATCGATGCCGGCTGGGAGGCGCGCGACAAGATCGGCCTCGCCACGCAAGGCGAGCTGCGCGAGGCGGTCGAGGCCGCGCTCGACGGTCTCGATCGCGGGGAACTGCGCGTCGCCGAGAAGCGCGACGGCCAGTGGCAGACTCATCAGTGGTTGAAGAAGGCGGTCCTGCTCTCCTTCCGCCTCAATGATTCCGCTCCTATTCCCGGTGGCGGTCACTTCGATGGCGTCGGCGAGGCGTCCTGGTACGACAAGGTGCCGTCGAAATTCGCCGGCTGGGGTGCCAACCGATTCAAGGAAGCCGGCTTCCGGGCCGTCCCCAGCTGCGTCGTGCGGCGTTCCGCCTACATCGCGCCGGGCGTCGTGCTGATGCCGTGCTTTGTCAATGTCGGCGCCCGCGTCGACAGCGGCACCATGATCGACACTTGGTCCACCGTCAGCTCCTGCGCGCAGATCGGCAAGAATTGCCATATCTCCGGCGGCGCCGGCATCGGCGGTGTGCTGGAGCCGCTGCAGGCCAATCCGGTGATCATCGAGGACAATTGCTTCATCGGCGCGCGCGCCGAGGTGGCCGAAGGCGTGATCGTCGAGGAGGGCTCGGTGCTGTCGATGGGCGTCTATCTCGGCGCCTCGACCAAGATCATCGACCGTGCCACCGGGCAGGTGCACTATGGCCGCGTGCCCGCCTATTCGGTGGTCGTGTCCGGTACGCTCCCCGGCAAGGCGCTGCCGGACGGCAGCCCGGGGCCGGGGCTCTACTGCGCGGTCATCGTCAAGCGAGTCGACGAAAAGACGCGGGCCAAGACGTCGATCAACGAACTGCTGCGCGACTGATCGCCGGGCGGGCGGCACCCTTCGACAGGCTCGGGGTGCGGCCGCAACGACGAGCCTGGACCCCGCCGTGACGGGGAATTCGGGGGTTTCGACCGTGAACCGCATTGTCGGCAGCGCCCATGGCTCCTACGCCGGCGGCATCGACCCGGTGGAGCTGACGCGCGACCTCATCCGCTGCCCCAGCGTCACGCCGATCGATGCCGGCGCCCTCGACGTGCTGCAGCGCGCCCTCGAAGCCATCGGGTTCACCTGCCACCGCCTCCCCTTCAGCGCGCCCGGCACGGCCGACGTCGACAACCTCTATGCCCGCATCGGCCGGGCGGAGGGACCCAACTTCTGCTTCGCGGGACATATCGACGTCGTCGCGGCCGGCGACCGCGCCGCCTGGTCGACCGACCCCTTCGGCGCCGAGTTGCGCGACGACCAGCTCTTCGGCCGCGGCGCCGCCGACATGAAGGGTGCCATCGCCGCCTTCGCCGCCGCCGCCGCCCGCTTCGTCAAGGCGCAGGGCGGCGCCATGCCCGGCGCCATCAGCCTCCTCATCACCGGCGACGAGGAAGGCCCGGCCGTCAACGGCACCAAGCGCGTGCTCGAATGGCTGAAGGGGCGCGGCGAGAAGCTGCATGCCTGCATCGTCGGCGAGCCGACCAACCCGACGCGGCTCGGCGAGATGATCAAGATCGGGCGGCGCGGCAGCATGACCGGCTGGCTCACCGTGCGCGGCATCCAGGGCCATGCCGCCTATCCGCAGCTCGCCGACAACCCGATCCACCGGCTGCTGAAGATGCTGACGCGCATCACAGAGCGTCCGCTCGATCAGGGCACCGCGCACTTCCAGCCCTCGACGCTGCAGGTCTCGACCATCGATGTCGGCAATCCGGTCTCCAACGTCATTCCCGGCGAGGCGCGCGCCACCTTCAACATCCGCTTCAACGACCGCCACACGAGCCTCGGCCTCGACCGCTGGCTGCGCGACGAGTTCGACGCCATCGGCGGCGACTACGACCTCAAGGTCACCGTCAGCGGCGAGGCCTTCCTGACGCCGCCGGGACCGCTCTCCGACCTGATCTCGCGCGCGGTCCAGTCCGTGCTCGGCGTGCGGCCGGAGCTCAGCACCACCGGGGGTACGTCCGACGCGCGCTTCATCAAGGACTTTTGTCCGATCGCCGAATTCGGACTCGCTGGCGCCACGATGCACAAGGTGAACGAGCGCGTGCCGGTCGCCGACATCAGGGCGCTGACCGACATCTACGCGGCGATCCTCGACGGTTATTTCAGCGGGCGACCGGCGCCCTGATGCTGCCGTTGCTCGAGATCGCCTATGCACTCCGCGGCCTCTGGCGGCTGGTGCATCTGGACCCGCGCGGCCTCGAGTACTTCGATCGGTCCGTCGCCGGCTTCTGGCGTTCGTTCCGCGTCGCCCTGCTCGTGGCGCCGGCCGAGGCATTGCTCTATGCCGGCGCAATCCAGGATCTCAAGACCCATGCCAGCTGGGAGCGCCTGATCCTCGTAGAGATTCTGAGTTACATCGTCGGCTGGCTGGTCTTTCCCGTGGCGGCCTATGAACTCGCCCGGCGGATGAACCGGACGACCGAATATGTCGGCTATATCGTCGTCTACAACTGGTCGGCCATCGTCAGCTATTCGCTGTTCCTGCTCGCTTCAGTCCCGCATGCGGCCGGCATGGTCTCGTCGGACGTCGGAGACGCCCTCGCGCATCTCGGCTATCTTGTCTTCCTCGGCTACCTCTGGTTCCTCGCCAAGTCGGCGCTCGCCCTCGATGGGGTTGCGGCCGCCGGCTTCGTCCTGCTCGATTTCGGCTTGACCATGGTGCTGTCCCTGGTCACCGCCAACATGATCGCCTGACGCGCTACTGGATGCTCATTCCGATGCGCGAGCGGTCGGTCGACCACCAGATGACGAACGGCCTGTCTTTCAGGTTGTCGAGCGGGACAAACCCGAAACTGCGGCTGTCGCTTGAATTGTCGCGATTGTCGCCGAGGACGAAGACGCTGCCGGCGGGAACGATGAACAGCGCGGTGTTGTCGAGCGGCCCGTCATCACTCATCTCGATGATCTGGTAGTTCCGACCGCCCGGCAACGTTTCGCGGTAAAGCATCAGCGTCTCGCCGCGATCGGGCAGCCGATAGTCGCCGACGCGTTCGCGCGGCACGGGCGCATCGTTGAGGTAGAGGGTGCCACCGCGCATCTGCACACGGTCGCCGGGCACGGCGATGATCCGCTTCACGTAGTCCTCGTCGCCGCCGGGGCGCTTGAAGACCGCGATCTCACCGCGTTCGGGCAAGCGATCGGCAAAGGCGTGCGTCGCTGCATCCACGTAGTCCCCGACTTCCAGCGTCGGCCGCATTGAACTGGAAGGCATCGAATAGCTCCTCGTCGAGGGAATCGGCAGGAAGTCAGTCAACACGGCGATGCTCCCGCTTACCGCCATCACGCCGATATAGACGTACCATCTGTTGTAGGCGGCCAGAGCGATCCGACCGGCGCGCCGGGCAGCGATGATGGCGTCGACGAGAGCGAATACCCACAGAAGCACCGCGCTGACGACGAGAACCGCATAGGAGTAGACGCCGGCGGCCGACCCTGCCTGAACGGCCACGAGGGCCCTGCCGCCGATGCTGAGGATGAGCGCCAGTGCGATGAGGGTCAGGGCACGACACCAGCGGCCGCTGTAGAGCTGCCCCAGACCCGGCAACAGCACGGACAGCAGGGCGGCCAGGAGCGGATTCCGATTCTTCTTTTTCACGGGCGGATTCTCCATCGCTCGGCGTCCCTTCAATACCACACCTCCGTCAGGTAGAGGCCATCGGGAGGGGCGGTGGGGCCGGCGGCGCTACGGTCGCGGGCGGAGAGCGCGCGGAAGACATCGTCGGCCGTCCACTTGCCCTCGCCGACGAGCTTGAGGGTGCCGACCATGTTGCGCACCTGATGATGCAGGAACGAGCGGGCGCGGGCGTCGACGCGGACCTCGTCGCCGGCGCGCGTCACATCGAGGCGGTCGAGGGTCTTCATCGGCGAGGCCGCCTGGCAGAGGGCGGCGCGGAAGCTCGTGAAATCGTGATGGCCGACGAGGCGCTGGGCTGCGGCGTGCATCGCCGCGGCGTCGAGCGGCGCGCCGACCAGCCAGGCGCGGCCGCGCTCGACGGCGAGCGGCGCCCGGCGGTTGACGATGCGGTAGAGATAGAGTCGCGCCGTCGCCGAGAAGCGGGCGTGGAAGTCCGGCGGCGCGATCTCTGCGGTCAGCACGGCGACCGGCGCCGGCTTAAGGTGGAAGTTGAGGGCGTCGCGCACGGTCTCCGGCGTGGTTTCACGCGTGAGGTCGATATGCACGACCTGGCCGAGCGCGTGCACGCCGGCGTCGGTGCGCCCGGCGGCGAAGCTGGTCACGGTCTCGGCGCAGAACTTCTGGATCGCCTCCTCCAGCGCCTGCTGCACCGACGGGCCGTTGTCCTGTCGCTGCCAGCCGACGAACGCGCCGCCGTCATATTCGAGGACCAGTTTGAAACGAGTTGTCATCGGCTGCGTCGATTCGCGAGGCATGCAATGCGTGTCGTACCCGTTGCCCCATTCCCCCGCGAAAGCGGGGGTCCACAGGAAGTGGTCCTCGGGCTCGACCCGAGGATGCGCCGGCCCTGGACCCCCGCTTTCGCGGGGGAATCAAAAAAAGAGCAGGCTCCGCCGCAGCCCCGACCCTCCAGTTTCATTTCGGTCACGGGCCCTCCGGCAGCGGCAGCGCCGCGCCCTTGGCCAGACGGAAGCCGCGCAGGAAGTCGGCGGCCGCCATCGGCGCCTTGCCGGCGCGCTGGATGCGAAGGATGCGGAGGGCGCCCTTGCCACACGCCACCGTCAACCGCTCGTCGAGCAGGCGGCCGGGTTCTTCCCCGGCATCGACGATGGGCTCAACCGCCAGCACCTTCAGGCGGTCGCCGTCGATCGCGAACCAGGCGCCGGGCCGCGGGCTCAGCGCGCGCACCTGCGCCGCCAGCGCCTCTGCCGGCCGGCGCCAGTCGAGGCGCTCGTCGGCCGGCCCGATCTTCGCGGCGTAGGTGACGCCCTCGGCGGGCTGTGGCTGCGGAATCAGCGTACCGTCGGCGCGGCCCGCAAGAGCGTCGACGATGAGGCGCGCGCCGAGCGCCGCCAGCTTGTCGTGCAGCGTGCCGGCGTCGTCCGTCGCGGCGATAGGCAGCCGTTCCTGCAGCAGCATGGGGCCGGTATCGAGGCCGGCGTCCATCTGCATGATCGTAATGCCGGTCTCGGCGTCGCCGGCCATGAGCGCACGCTGGATCGGCGCCGCACCGCGCCATCGCGGCAGCAGCGAGGCGTGGATGTTGAGGCAGCCGAGCCGCGGCGCGGCCAGGATCGGCACCGGCAGGAGCAGCCCGTAAGCGACGACGACGGCGGCGTCGAGATCCAGCGCCGCGAACGCGGCCTGCGCCTCGGCGGTCTTCAGCGACGCGGGCGTGCGCACCGCGATAGCGCGCGCATTTGCCGCGATATGGACCGGCGAGGGCCGCGCCTTCTGCCCGCGACCGGCCTCGCGCGGCGGCTGCGTGTAGACAGCGGCCATCTCGTGCCCGGCCTCGACCAGGGCGGCGAGCGCCGGAACGGCGAAATCGGGCGTGCCCATGAAGGCGAGGCGCAGGCGCGGCATGGCGCTCATCCGTTGCGGAGCCGGCGCCGGTTATAGCGGAGACCGGCCGCCGCCGCACGGGTCGCCGCCTTTGCCCGTGCGCCGCCACCATGGCGATGCGAGACTGTCCCGGTTCGCGAACTTCGGGAGGAAGGCAATGGGCGTACTCGACGGCAAGGTGGCGATCGTGACCGGCGGCACCAGCGGTATCGGCGCACGCACGGTGGAGCTGTTCGTGGCCGAAGGCGCCAAGGTGGTGATCGCCGGGCGGCGCCAGGATGAGGGGGAAGCGCTGACGAAACGGCTCGGGCCGGCGGCGAGCTTCGTCCGTACCGACGTAAGCCGCGAGCCGGATGTGAAGGCCCTGGTCGAGCAGACGCTCGCCCGCCATGGCCGCATCGACTGCCTGTTCAACAATGCCGGCATCCCCGGCAAGATCGGGGGCATCGCCGACCTCGACATCGAGCATCTCGACGCCCTCCTCGCCGTGCATGTGCGCGGCGTCGCCCTCGGCATGAAGCATGCGGCGCCGGCCATGCAGCGCCAGGGTTCCGGCAGCATCATCAACACCGCCAGCATCGCCGGGCTGTGGGCGGGGATCTCCGGCCACGTCTATTCCACCGTCAAGGCCGCGGTGATCCACCTGACCCGCTCGGTCGCCGCCGAGCTCGGCGAGCACGGCATTCGCGTCAACAGCATCTCGCCCGGCGCCATCGTCACCGGCATCTTCGGCAAGGGCGCCGGCGTCGCCGACGCGATGGCCGACCGCGCCACCGAGGGCCTCACGGCGCGCTTCGCCAAGGCGCAGCCGGTGCCGCGCGCCGGCCTGCCCGAGGACATCGCGCAGGCGGCGCTGTTCCTGGCGAGCGACGCCTCCAGCTTCATCGCCGGACAGGACATCGTCGTCGACGGCGGACTCACCGCCGGCCAGCCCTGGTCGCGCATGCTGTCGCTGCGCCAGGGGATCGCCGACGAGCTGAAGGCGCAAGCGGGGTAAAAGCCGGCGGCAAGCGCCTCGCCGAGACCAGGCGGTGGAACCATCTCCGGACAGGCGCGTTGTCCTTGCTTGAAGGAGGTGAGGACATGGCACAACGACGCAGAAAGGTTGCGCGCAACGGGCTCGAAGCGATCCAGGACGAGCTGGCGACCCTGGGCGACGATGTCGCGTCGCTCGGGAACACGCTCGGCGAGGTCGCTTCGGATGAAGCGCGCGCCACCATCCGGTCGATTCGCGAGCGGTTGGACCGGATCGCGGGCGACGCCCAGAGCGCAACGCGGGCGGGCGTGGGCGCGATCGAAGACAGGATCGAGGCCAATCCCTTCGCCAGCATCGCCGTGGCGTTGGGCGTGGGCGTCATCCTGGCCACCATCATGCGCCGCTGAAGCGAGGGAGGCCGCGATGCGATATGCGCTTCTATGGCTGCTGGGCGTGCCGATCCCGGTCTTGATCGTGCTGTACCTGATCTTTCACTGAGTCGACTTCAACCCTCGCCGAGCAGCGCGCGGCGGCGGGCGAGGCTCTCCGCCGGCCAGTAGTCGTTGCGGTCGTAGTATTCCTCGACGGCTGGCATGCCCTGTGGGAGCACGACCCAGGGCTGTTTCGAGGCGGTGAAGATGTGGATGTCTGGCGGCAGCCGATCCGGCTCGTCGAGCGTGCCGACGCGTATGAAGCGAACGGCGTCGCCGGCGCCGGCATAGTTGCTCCAGAGCGCGACGCGGCAGACCGGGCAGCGGGTGATCTTCTGGCCCTTGCCGCTGAGCGACGGCGTGTGCACGACTTCGGGCGTGCCCTGCAGCAGGACGACTCGACCGGCCTCGATCATCGCGTTCAGCGCAAACGAAGCGCCGGTTTCCCGCTGGCACCAGCGGCAGTGACAGCAATGGACGAACATCGGGCGGCTCGTCATGCGATAGCGCACGGCGCCGCAGGTGCAGTGCCCCTCCAACGCAACGCCTGATTCACCTGTCACGCGACGATCCTCCTGTGCCTAACGGATGCTGACCTTCGGTATTGCATCCGACGCAACAGCGGCGGACCTTGGAATATCGTGCGATCCGCCGCAAGCGCCGTCTAGTGTTGCGACCTCGTCACGACTTAAGATGGGCTGCAAAGCGCAAGGGGATTGCATGCAGGACGGATTGTCGGCGAAGGCCCAGGCGGGAGCGACGAGCGACGCCTGGCCCGAGGAGCTGTACCGGCTGCTGAAGGCGGCGCAGGTGCGGCAGGTGTCGTACGTGCCGGATGCCGGCCATGCGCGGCTCATCGAGCTGGTCGAGGCCGACACCGACATCACGGCCAACGTGCTGACGACAGAGGAGGAAGGCATCGCGATTGCTGCCGGCGCCTGGCTCGGCGGCGTGCGCAGCGCGCTATTGCTGCAGTCGAGCGGCGTCGGCAACTGTATCAACATGCTGGCCCTGGCGGCGATCGGCCGCTTCCCGCTGTTGCTGCTCGTCACCATGCGCGGCGAGTGGGGCGAGTTCAATCCCTGGCAGGTACCGATGGGCCGGGCGACCGAGCCGGCGCTCGCCGCCATCGGCGTGCGGACCCTGCGGGCCGAGACGCCGGCCGACCTGCTGGAGACCGTGGCGGGTGCGCTGCCGCTCGTCTTCGACTCGGAGCAGCAGGTGGCCGTGCTGATCGCGCAGCGCCTGATCGGGGCGAAGAAATGGTAGCGGCGGCCGCGACCCTCGACCGGCGCACGGCCGTGGCGGCGCTGCTGCGCGACCGTGGCGACCTCCTCGTCGTCAGCGGCCTGGGGTCGCCGAGCTACGATGTCCACGCCGTCGGCGACTCCAACGCCAATTTCTACCTCTGGGGCGCCATGGGCGGCGCGGCGCTGGTGGGGCTCGGGCTGGCGCAGGCGCGGCCCGACCGTCGGGTGCTGGTGATCACCGGCGACGGCGAGCAGCTGATGGGCCTCGGCGGCCTCGCGACGATCGCCGTCGCGAGGCCCAAGAACCTCGTCGTCGCCGTCCTCGACAACGGCCGCTTCGGCGAGACCGGGATGCAGGAAAGCCACACCGCCCGCGGCATCGATCTGGCGCAGGTGGCGGCCGCCTGCGGCCTCGCGGCGCAGGTGGTCACCGACCTCGACGGCGTCGAGCAGGCACGGGCGGCGCTGCTCGCGCCCGCAGAGGGGCCACGCTTCCTGCTGCTGAAAGTCGGGCCCGACAAGCCGCCCCGCTCGCTGCCGCCGCGCGATGCGGTGTACCTCAAGAACCGCTTCCGTGCGCATCTCGGCCTGCCGCTGCCATGAACGACGACGGTCGAGCGGCGGTGACGAACAGTCGGTCTTCATTCGATGTCATTCCCGCGAAAGCGGGAATCCAGAGCCATGCCTCCGCTCCAAGTGCGCAGCGGGATCTGGACCCCCGCTTTCGCGGGGGTGACAATCCTTAGGTGCGGCAAGAAAAGCGCGAGACAGGCATGGACACGATCGGGTTCATCGGGCTGGGGCGCATGGGGCGGCCGATGGCGGCGAACCTGCGCAAGAAGGGGTTCGCGCTCGTCGTGCACGACGTCAATCCGGAGCCGGTGCGCGCGCTCGAGGCGCTGGGCGCGCGGGCGGCGAACGGCGCCGCCGGCGTGGCGCAGGCGAGCGACGTCGTCATCACCATGCTGCCGAGCTCGGTCGAGGTGGAGGCCACGGTGCTCGGCCCTGACGGCATCCTCGCCAACGGCCGCTCCGGCCAAGTCGTCATGGACATGAGCACGGTCGAGCCGCAGACGACCGACCGCCTCGCTGCCGCCGCCGCGGCGCGCGGGATGACCGTGGTCGATGCCCCGGTCGGGCGCCTGGCGGCGCATGCCGACCGCGGCGAGTCGCTCTTCATGGTCGGCGGCTCCGAGGCCGACTTCGCCCGCGTGCGGCCGCTGCTGGAGGCGATGGGCACGACGATCCATCACTGCGGCAAGGTCGGCAGCGGTATCCGCACGAAGCTCGTGAACAACTATCTCGCCATCGTGTCGTGCCAGCTGAACGCCGAGGCGCTGGCGCTGGCGCAGCGCTTCGGGCTCGACCTCGGCAAGACGCTCGAGGTCATCCACGGCACGACCGCGACCAACGGGCAGCTCAGGATCAACTGGCCGAACAAGGTGCTGGCCGGCGACACGACCGCCGGCTTCACCATCGACCTCGCGCACAAGGACCTCTCGCTCATCATCGCCGCGGCGGAGACGGCGCAG
>Ga0335076_10006603_pt1 | contig 11699 bp, 7 predicted proteins | sample Lox_Sample_25_FD_206717 | JGI IMG/M metagenome (GOLD analysis project Ga0335076, IMG submission 206717) | Soil microbial communities from Loxahatchee National Wildlife Refuge, Florida, United States - Lox_Sample_2.5 | ecosystem: Environmental > Terrestrial > Soil > Wetlands | place: USA: Florida... | reverse complement strand
CATCCAGGTGCGGGAACAGCACCTGGAACTTCGCCGCCAGCGACTCCTCGAACCCCTCCGCAACTCGCATACCACAACAATGACAGCCAGAACGCGAAGCTACGGGTTAATCCTCTGCGAGCCCTTAGGCTGGAGGGGTCGGCCCGGATAATGCCCGATGGTCAACGTCATCGTTCTCTGGCAGACGCTCTACACGAGGCCACCCTTGAACATCTCGCCGCCAACCGATACCCACTCGACCCCGCCGATGGCCCGGCTTACCTCGCTCGGCCACCCCACGACCAACCTCGATGGCCGGTACCGGACCACCAGCCGACCACCCATCACCGGACTCTGGCCGCTGCGAACCGACTTGCTCAGGATCCTGTACCGATCCTCGCCACAGGCCGACCCGGGACGGTTTCCGGCCCCGCACCGCGCTGCTGCGCCAACCGCGTTACGCAGGGCCCGCGCAAGTTCATGCGGGCAGCTCCAGGTCATGCAGGGCGGCTGTGCCAAACCACTCGCCGCGTTCCTGCCGAAGCAGCCGGTCAACGCTGGCGGCTATTTGCCGGACCTTTGCGTGATCTGCGGCGGCGAGCATCAGGGCGTTCGCGTCGGCCAGGCTATGCGCCATCCGGGAATAACGCAGCGCGTTACGGTGATACTCGCGTTGCGAACTATACCCAGCTAGCGCCGCCGCGCAGGCGGGAATGCTGATGGCAAGCCAGCTCACGGCGTGATGGACCCAGTCCTCCGGGCCGGCGAGCGAGACATGAACGACCGCAATTACCAATGACACGGCAAATAGAGCTTCGACTACTCGTGTCGAGAGCTGGTAGTTGCGCTGAGCGCGCGCCGACGCGCCCTCGAAGTAGGAACGCTGGTCATCGACCCAGGCCTGAGAAAAAAAGCTCCGCAGCAATTCCACGGAGGTCCTGCCGGTATCGACCTGCGGCCGCCGCATCCAGACCATGTCGAAGGCGATGCCCACCCACGGTGCCACGGGAATGTCCCCGCTGATGAACGCAGCTGCGGACGACTCCTCATCGGCGCCGATGAGCGCGAGGAAGAACGCGCTGCGCAGCCGTTCCGCAAGATAGCGCGCGGAGATCCACCGCTGCTGGAGCCGGGCGTGTCGGCCCCACTCTAGGCCAACCAGGATGGCGGCGAGACAGGCGACCTCTCCGCCGACTACGAAGCGAATTTGCGGGACGAACACGAGTTGCGCGCCGACGATGCACACCGCTGCCGCGGCGAACGCGAAGAGCATGGCGCTGAGGCGCAGGTAGAGCGACTGGAATCGCTTGGACAACAGCTCGGCCCGCGCCAGCGGGCCCTGCAGCCAGCCGAGCAGCACCGCCAGGTCAGCGGTAAGGTCGGCCCCGCCGGCGCGCAGGATGCTCCGCTGGAAGTCGTCAATAGACGCCGCAAGCCGTCCGGCGGGCAGCCGGGCCTCATTGAATTCGCAAAAGCGGGCCAGGTCAGAATCGTTCATGCCGAGCCAGCCGACGTCTGCCAGTTTCCCGAGGTTCTCGGCTGCCAGCTCACCCCCGTCCGCCGGGATCCAGATCCAGGGCCGGCCCTGCTGGCGCAGGTAACGTACCATGTCTCCGGTGCCGCCCTTCCCGGCAGCGGGGAGCCCGTCCCAGATGGCAATGGTGACGTCGGCCCGGTCTATCACGGCGCGGCCTGCCGCCAGGTAGGCGTCTTGCCTGGTGCGACTCGGCGGGATGGCGGCCACCCACGACGCCGCGCCGAGCAGGTGCTCGAACTCCGGAAGGGAATGCGCGGGTTCGAAGTCGGTGGCGTAGTCGGCCTCGGACACGGGCAGCACGACCTCGAGCCGCGCGCGCGGCCGGGCAAGCGCGCGGTCGGCAACAACCCGGTCGGCCCCGTCAGCCAGGGCGGAAACGACGACCAGACGGCAGCAGCCACGTATCGCCGGCCGAAGCTGGTCCGCGATCAGGTCGAGCGCCCGGTCGATGGCCGCGCTGAGGACCGGCCTGCTGGCCAGTTGGCGGTGCCCGGTCACCGCGACGCGCAGATCCAGCGGGATGCCGCCGTCGTCGGCGGCCGGCACGCTGCCGGGCGGAGCCTGGTCGGCCGCCAGCGTCACCTTTTCCTCCTGGCGTCGGAATCCGTTACTGCCCCTTGGGGGTATTGCCTAGTAATTATCGATGCTGGTGTGGCGCAGTTCAACCGGTGATTCCAGCGAGGTAAGTGCTGCGCTCGGCCGGAGTGAGCTGGCGGGTGGTACGCCCGTTGGCAATGCGCTCGATCACCGACGTCGAAGGGTTAGCGAGCTCGGCATTCCAGACCTGCACCCAGCCGGTTCCCTCGGCGTCGACGACCGTAATGATGCTTTTGCCGTCAGGGCTGAACCCGGCGGAACTGACGGTCCCCGTGTTGGCCGCCGGCAGCACGGTCAGCTGCTGGCCGGTAACAGCGTCGAAGACCAGGGCGCTGCCGTCTTCACAGGCGACCACGATCTTGCTGCCGTCGGGGCTTGGCGACGCCGCGTTGGGCGACGGGCACGCCTGGAACGTGCTCAGCGACCGGTCGGCGGGCGCGGCCCAGACGGTCACGGTCCCGGCTTGGGACACCGTGACGAACTCGCTGCCGCTGTTGTTGAACTCAACGTCGCTGATCGACGGGCCGGCCGTGCCCAGCAGACGGCGATGTCCGGTGGCGCCCCACACCTCGACCTGCCCGTTGTAATCACCCGCGACGATCTGCTGCCCGCCAGGGCTGAACGCGACGGTGTCGATCGAGTTAGCCGCGTCGAGGGTTTTCATCAGCTGGCCGGTCTGCGCGCTCCGCACTTGTACCGCGTAGTAGTTATCGCTGGCCACGAGCGTGAAGCGGGACCCGTCCGCGCTCATCGCGACGTCCTGCACCCCGGTCACACGGACGGCCGGGGAGGAGGGCAGCATCCGGGCATAATCAGCGTCGCCGGCATGCCACACTCGCACTGTTCCGTCGGAGCCGACGGTGACTATCTGCGTGCCGGCGTTGTCCCACGCTGCCGACTCCACCGTGGTGCCGGCCGGGCTGATGCCCGCCAGCCGGGTGCCGCCGGGCGTGAACACGTTCAGGTTCCCGGCATCGTCGAGGGCGACGATCCGGCCCGCGGAGATGTACTGGGCCCCCAGCACCTGATTCGGCACGCCGTTCGCGTAGGAGCTGGCGAACTGCGCCTGCAGCTCGCGCGGCCAGGCATACCAGACGCGGACCCTGCCGTCATCGCTGGCCGTCACCACTTCCCTGCCGTTGGGGCTGAACTGTACCGCCTCGATCCAGGCGGCGTTGCCGGCCAGCTCCGTCAGCTGCAGCCTGGTAGAGACCTCCCAGACGCGCGTCATCCCGCTGGAGTACCCGGCCGCGATCAGGCTGCCATCCGGGCTGAACGCCACGCTCGTGGCCTCGGCGTCGCCCGCGTCCAGGGTCATCACCGTCTTGCCGGTCGCAACACTGTAGACCCGCACCTTTCCGTCGCCGTCGGCGGTTACCACCTGCTGGCCGTCGGGACTGAAAGCGGCATTCGCGTCCGCCGTGCCCGCGGGCTGCCCCTGGGTCAGCGACTGCGATTGGATAATGCTGAAGTCGCTTTGGCGTAGTTCCACGATCACCGTGCCATTGCCCGTGGCGATGGCGTACTTCAGCGGATCATGCGGGTCAGCGACGATCGCATTTGCCCCGCCGGACAGCGTATTTTGGTGGTTGCGCAGCAGCCGGAAAGGCTCCGATCCATTTTCCGGCGCCCACAGGTAGGCTCCTTTTTGGGTGGCGATCGCCAGGACGTCCGTATCGCCGACGAAGTTCACGCCGTTGACTGCAGGCGAGTCGGCGAAGGTGTAGGAGTGCAGTTTCTTTCCGTCGCGCGCGTCGAACACGCCCACCTGCCCGTCTGCGTACCCGACTGCGACCCGAGTACCGGCCTGATCGAAGGCCAGCGCCAGGGCTCCTCCGGTGACATTGAAGCCGCCCAGCGACATGGGCACCAGGTGGTGCCCGGTTTTGACGTCCCAGATCCAGGCTGTCCCGGACCGGTCGGCGCTGGCGACCTTGTTCGCGTCGGCCGGATCGAACGCCGCCGAGTTGACCGTCGTCCCGATCTGGAACGTGCGCGCCGCCTGAAGTTCTGGGAGCGCGGCCCGCAGAGCCTCTTCCGCCTGGTTCGTGTCTTGCAGGTGTAGCGCCTGCAAAGCCAGCAGGACGCTGAGCTCCGGATCACGCGCGGTGTTCACGTCCGCGTCCGCCGCAAGCTCGCGCGATTCCGCAGTCAGTTTCTCGGTATCGGACTTGTGCAGCAGGTAAGCGAATACGCCGGTCACCGCCAGCGCCACGATCAGGAGCCCCATCGCGAGGGCGGCGAACCGTCTCAGTCGGCGCGTGCGGCGGCGCTCTTCCCGTGCTGCGATCGTCTGACTGATCGCAGGCGCGAGCACGTCGTGGAAGATCTCATAGCGGCGGAACTGCACGGGGTCTTGGCCCGGTGGGGCCGGGACCGGCCGGACAATGCGGGAGTCATCGAGCTTGGCCAGGACGCCGCCGACCTGGCCCTCGCTGTGACCAGTCCTTTTCGCCAGATCGGGAACCGACTCCGCGATTTTCCCGCCGGATGGGGTCACCATGTGGTCGAACAAGTCGACGGCGGTCCGGCGTTCGCCGCTACTCAGGTCGCTGAGCGCCTTCTCCAGGTGGGTGTCGACGATCATCCTGACCCCGCGCAGATTCTGCAGCGTCGACAGGCGCAGTTCATGCGAGTCTTCGGCCCGCTCTCGCTGCCAGATCGCCTCCATCACCAGCTGCAGCAGCGGGGTCGAGACGCGGGCCGCGCCGCCGTCAGCGGCCGCGGCCCGGCCGAGTTCGGCGTCACGGTCGATGTCGTACGCGCGTACCTGGTCCAGGACGGCCTCGACCAGCTCATCCTCGATCTTCACCGGCTCACAGACATGAGGCTGGCCGTTGTAGAGCTGAAGCGGCTCCCGGATCGCCATCTCCGCCGACGGACGATCGAGATACTCGATGTGGAGGTAGTTGCCGTAGACGTTGGCGATCCGCCCCTTGAACAGGTCGCCGAGGCTTGCGTACGCGTCTTCGCGGATCGCGATCAGGAAGTTGGCGCGGAGGTCGGCTCGGTTGATGCAGGCGGCGAGCTGGTCGGCGAACCTCCCGGGAGTGGGCTCATGGGCAAAGTAGAGGAAGTACTCCTCGAACTGGTCGAGCATGAGGAGCAAGCTCGTGTTCGCCGCACCGGATGCGACCGCGATGGCCGCGTCCAGGCGGTCGGCCGGTAGCTCGGGCTCCGGGCTCCCCGCCAGATACGGTCTGATCGCCGAGGCGATCGCCGCCACGAGCTGGGGAACGGGATCGTCCTTCCACGAACTGAAGACAACCGGGACGGAGCGCACGGTACTGCGGCGTTCGAGGCTATCGTCGGCGAGCCTTCGCATCCGCCAGGCAACACCCGCCCGCAGCAGGGAACTCTTGCCGACCCCGCTTTCGGCGTGCAGCAGCGTCAGCCTGGCGGCGCGCAGGTTCGTAATGACCTTGCCGCCTTCTGCCTCACGTCCGAAGAACCACGCGCCGAACTTCTCCCGATAGTAGTCAAGCCCGAAGTAAGGGCTGTCGCGAGGTTCGACCAAAGCCTGGGTGCTGCTCACGTCAGCTTCTCGCCACGTTGCTCTTCAGGAATCTGTCGAGCGCATTCACATATTCGGTCAGCGGGCATTGATACAAGGATACTCCGAAACGCTGCCAGAACCGCTGCTCAAGTACGTCCGGTTTGCGTTCGACGGCCCAGTGCATGCCCCCGCCGAGTTTGTCCCCCCAGATCCAGCGCAGAAAGACTCTGAGCCGCCAATCGGCTATGGTATAGCCAAGGAACAGGCAGTTCGCCTCGCGCAGCTTGGCCAGGATCTGCCCGGGCACCACCTCCTCGGCCGAGCGGCCGCCCAGGTAGTCAATATAATGATCTTCCGTGATCAGGTAATTTCCTTTCCAGCGGTAACCTGCCAACGGGTCGTCGATAGCGCCATTGATCCTGACGATCACTGTGCGCTTCAGCCTGCCGTCGTCGGCAATGAGAGGAAAGTCGGTATAGTCATTGGGCCGTACGACTGGCACCGGATCAACCTTCCCCCAAGGCAGGTGGAGGAACCTGCCGGAATTGGGCGTTCCGCGCTGAGCAATGTAGACGGCAACGTCGAAAGGTTCTCCCTCCTCTCGGAACGCCCTTTCCAGGGCCGCGTCGTACTTTGGCGTCACGATCATCTGGTAGCGCTTTTCGAGCCCCAGTTCCTCGAGCCGCTTCGGCAGATGCGCCATGTACCTGTGGACCGGGCCGGGCGCCCAGTCGACGGCGAGGATCTCCCTGGCCCACCTGAACACGTGCGCCTCACTTTGGACCTCGGTGACGTATTGCGCGATCTCGGCCAGATCTGGCCGGTCGGATTTCAGCTTGACCTTGCCCGCGAGGTACTTGGCGAGGTCGATGTCGTCTGGGAGCATCGAGCCTTGGCGCCACGGGCCGGCATGATCATCTGCGTTAGCGCCGGCGCCAAGAAAGACGACAAGGTAGGCCGCCTCATCGACCAGCATCTGGAAGTGATCATCCTCGACCGGCGGCACACCGGGATCCTTCTGTTGCACGTCCGGCCGGTGCGGCTGGCCGTTGCCTTCCTCCGGCCCGGCCATGTCCGCAGTCGGGGTTGTAGCCGGCGCGGTTGTAGCCGGGTTCTCCCGGATCTCGCTGAGCCGGTCGGCCAGACGCTGGATGTCATCGAGCAGGTCGTTATGGCGCAAACGTTCTGCCTGGCACTCCGGGAGCGGCCTCAGCGCCGGCGGTAGTTCGCTGCTATCGGGCGCCTCGGCCCCGTCCACAAGCACCGGGATCACCGTCACATGGGGGCGGCTACGCAGGGCGAGGTCGATCTCCTTCGCCACCCAATCCTCGTCACCGCGTTGTTGATGGTCGGTGAGGATTTGCATCCAGTTCGGCCCTATCAGCGCGAGGAATGCGCCGGCCGCAGTCAAGTGCGACTTGATCTCGTTGAGCCACTGCATTCCCCCGTGCAGCGTGCTGTTGTCAAGGAACACGTTCTCGGTGCCGAACCGCTCCTTCAGTCCGAGGTATAGAGCCCACGCCGTGCCCGACATCTCGGCATGACGGTAGCTGATGAAGACCTTCGGTTGCCGTTCCGTGGGTAGGTCAGCCGGAATGCTGCCCACGGTCCCGTGCGAGTCGCTCACGTCCATGCACCCCCTTGCAGTTGGATCCGGTTCCTGTCTCGCCGCGGTGCAGGACCGACCGCTTCCCGAAACGGACACGGAAATCATGGGGCCTAGGGCGGCAAGGCCGAAGGCATGCCTCTCTGGCGGCTGGACCGAGGTCATGGCAGCGCGTGCGCGCGTTTGCCGCAAAAGGCCAGGTTCCCGACCGACTGACCTACCTTCCCCCTAAAGCATTCTTGGTAAAGAGTAAACTGCACCGCCTCTTGCTGGTCAAGGGTTTTGTGCGAAACTACCCGGCCGCGTGTGCATCTGTCAGGCGCCTGATTCTCGGGCCGCCGGATGGTATACCGTTGTTGTACTTACAAGCCACCGAAACAACAGACGATGGACTTAGCCAGCAATAGCCTCGGCTTTACCTTTACCCTCATTGGTTTCGCGGTTCCGGCACTACCCGGGGCGTCGGTAAGAACCACGCCGTGAACACCGCCAAGTTGTCCACTTTGCTGTACGTCCTGCCGTCTCACGGAGGACCCACAAAGGAACAAGGTCGACGCCGCGACCATGCCCCGCTCGACCAATGGCGTTGCATTAAGGGCCTGCAGGGCACGATTTTGTGATGTACGTCACGATGAGCATCGCGTTTCGCCTGGTCATCGCCGCATCAAACATCGCCGTTCTCTCTAACGCAAGGCCATTGCCCCGCTCGACCTGGTCATCCAGACCGGCCTTCGCGTCTCGGAGCTCACCGGCCTGCGCAAATCAGGACATCGAGCTGGGCGCTGGCGCCCACGCCCGTTGCATGGGGAAGGGCAGGAAGGAACGGGCGACGCCTCTCTGTACAGAGAGTGGCCGTTCTGCGGGCCTGGACGCAAGAGCGTGGCGGCGATCCAGCTGACCCGCTCTTCCCAAGCAGGCAGGGCACCTCACTCTGCCGCGGCGCTGTCGAAGACCTGGTCGCCAAGCACGCGACCACAGCCACCCGACGATGCCCGTCGCTCGGCACCAAACACCCCACCCCCCACGTCCTTCGCCACAGCTGCTCCATGGAATTGCAGCCGCATTCCCGTGCCGTGGTGATGGCGCGCTTCTGCATCGAGTCGACGTCGATGAACGCCAGTGTCTGCGCGCCGGGCAGCAGCGCCGCCTGCCCCGCGAGCTTCACCAGGAACTCCCGGCCCGCCTTCTCCAGCTGGGACACGTCTCCCAGGTGTACGAGCGCAGTGCGGGCCCAGCGTGGACGGCGCCCGGACCCCGCCGAACAGCGCGCTCATCGCGCCGCGCCGCAGCGGGCCCATGTCCTCGCTGCAGGGTGCTGGAAGCTTCGCAACTCCCATTTTCCCAGGTCAGATGGCACCTTTCATGCAGATTCGCCGGAATCGTCCCTTAATTGACCGGTGGATCGGGGCTTAATGCGTGCTTGGAGGAAGTGTCCGCCGAGCCGGTAGTCGTAGACCCGGGCCGGGTGCGCCACGCCGGTGTCCAGCCCGGCGATGCGTTCCGCCCGGGTGCCTGACCCGTTGTCTGCCTCAGCCACGGCACACATCATAGGCGGGCAAAGTAATGCGACCGCAGGTGTATCACGGGCAGTATCCGACGCTCCGGGAATGCTGAGGGGCGCCTGCGGCCTGACGCAGGCGCGGGCTTCCCGGACCGGCCCCGCGAGAGGCCGGCCAGGGAAGCCGGGGATGTCAGGCTTTCTGGGTAACAAGGAGGCCCTCATGATGCGATCCGCGTCCTACGACCTGAGCATCAGCGCCGTCCGGGCCGACGCGCTTTTCGCATCTGCGCTGCAGTGCTCCGACAAGCCGAGCCCGGTGCAAATCAGGCAGGCGGTCGCCGCGGCCACCCGCGCGTTCGGCGATCTGGGCTGTGCGGCCCGGGTCGCCCAGGAGTACGGCGAGCACCCCGAGACGGCGGTTGCCCGGATGCGGTGGGCGCGCACGGCGGTGGCGGGCGCCTTCGACTCGCCGTCGGGCACGGGATACGTGCCCAGGCACGCCCGGCCAGCCGGGGCCTGCCCCGCGCCGCGCTCGCCGCGCGACCTGGCCGGGCGACCGCCTGCCCACGCCCTGCTGCAAGCCTGCTAGGGCCGGCCGGCATCACGGTCGGCCGACGGCGATCTCAGCGGAGTCGGTGAGCCCCAGCTTGCGCCTGACCCGCTCGTAGAACGTGGTGCGGCCGAGCCGGACGACGTAGGCGGCGCCGGGACGCGACTGCAGGTCGATCCGGTCGCCGGGCGCTATGTTGGCGGCGACGTTCCCGTCGGCCTCCACGGCGAGCCGGCCGCTGCCCGGCAGGACGTCCAGGGTCAGCTGGTCGTCGACCGAGACGACCAGCCCGCGGTTGTAGGCTGAGTGCGGCGCGGCCGGCGTGACCAGGAGGCCCTCCACCGAAGGGCTCACGATCGGACCGCCCGCGGAGAAGCTGTACGCGGTCGAGCCGGTCGGCGTGGCCACGACGATCGCGTCGGCGGCGTAGCTGACGAACGGGCGCCCGGCCGCCTCCACCGCGATGGCGGCGGTCTTCTGCCCGGGGAACCGGACGAACGCGACGTCGTTGAACGCGGTGACCAGCTGCTCGCCGATGAGAGCGTCGACGGCCAGGCGCGGTTCGGTGGTGAAGTGGTGACTGTCGATCGCGGACAGTGCATCCGCCAGGTCGGGCACGTCGACCTCGGCCAGGAAGCCGAGCTTGCCCAGGTTCACCCCGAGGACAGGGAAACGCTGCCGGTCGGCCAGCCGCATGGCGCGCAGCATCGTGCCGTCCCCGCCCAGGCTCACCACGAGGTCCGCCCGGCGCCGCAGTTCGTTGGCCGTCACCGCCTCGGCGGCGCAAGCGATCCGGCTGAGCTCGGTGTCGATGCCGATGACCTCGATCCCGCGGCGCGCCGCCCACTCCAGGATCGATCCGACCGCTCCGCTGCAGTCCCGTTCGGGGTGCAGCACCATGCCGACGACGTGCATGGCCCTCAAGCTACTAAACGGCCGAGTCCGGGTGTAAGCAGCCCCGAACATCGGCCCGGACGCGATGGCGGAGGCCCGCGCGGCGGCCTCGCAGCTCGCCGTGCGGGCACGGCGGCCCTCGCGGTGCGCGAGGGAAGCCGGTCCATCACGGTGGACCACGACCCCCAGCGGCTGGCCCGCGAGGCAATGTTCCTGCCGGTGTTCGGGTCACGGCCGGCGATCAAGAACGCGCTGCTTCGGCGGTTCGGAGCCAGCGCAGGCTAGCGGACGTCGCGTCAGCCTCAGCGGGCGGATCCGCCTGCTATCTCATACGACCACAGCTCGCTGCTGACGCCGACCGGAGGTGGTGCCTCGCGGCCCGCGCGTTCGGCGGCCGACCTGTGCCCGTGCCCGAAAGCGGGGGACTTCATCCAGGACTGGAACGCCGCCTCGTCGCGCCATCTTGTCACCACCAGCCAGGTGGTCCGCCCGTCGGTTGGCTTGAGCAGTTCGAAGCCCTCGAAGCCGTCCTGGTCATCCACCGCGCCAGCCCGCGCGGCGAACCTGCGGGCCAGTTCGTCGCCACTGTCGGCTGGCACGGTAATCGCGTTGATCCTCACCACCGTCATGCTCACGATCATGCCAGCGCCGCCGCGATTACGGTCCCGGCGGCCTTGCCCCTGTCCAGCAGATCACCGGACCCGGGGCCCTGGCCCGGTCCCGCCGGTCCCATGGCTTACCCGGTTCCCTCCGGTCACAGATAACGCGGAAATCCGGGCTTACGCGGAACAACCAGGCCCCTCTGGGGTAGTAGAGTTTCCGCACAGGCCGGAACTTCCGCGTTAAGGCCCGCGATGCGGGGAACCGCGTCCCGGCTTGCGGGTCTGATCCTGGGTAGCAGCGGCCGCCGGGTGACCGGCGGCCGCCGGGCGGGATGGGCGAGGCAACGCTGGTCGCCCCGCGTCACTCCGCGCCGGAGGTGGCCGCCGACTCAGTAGGCCGGGTTAATACCCTGATTGCTGATCCCCGCCATACTGGTCCTGGCCGCCCTGATCCTGGCCATAACCGCCCTGGTCCTGCTGGCCCTGGCCATACTGGTCCTGCGGTCCGCCCTGGCCGGAGCCCTGGTCCTGGCCGCCGCCGTAGCCCTGGCCTTGCTGGCCCTGGCCTTGCTGGCCCTGTCCGTACTGGTCCTGGCCTTGCTGGCCCTGGCCTTGCTGGCCCTGTCCGTACTGGTCCTGGCCTTGCTGGCCCTGTCCGTACTGGTCCTGGCCTTGCTGGCCCTGTCCGTACTGGTCCTGGCCTTGCTGGCCCTGTCCGTACTGGTCCTGGCCGCCGCCGTAGCCCTGGTCCTGCTGGCCTTGTTGGCCCTGCTGGCCGCCTCCTCCGCCGAACTTGTTCTGCAGTTCCTTGTCCCCTTCTTTCACCGCGAACTGCTCGGCATCGTGCTCCAGGTTGCCGAATTCACTCATCGGGCCTCCGTCCTTGACAACCGTCTCGCGGCCGTCACTCACGCGCCGGTGCGTTGCCGACGGCGCG
>Ga0335076_10006602_pt1 | contig 11700 bp, 10 predicted proteins | sample Lox_Sample_25_FD_206717 | JGI IMG/M metagenome (GOLD analysis project Ga0335076, IMG submission 206717) | Soil microbial communities from Loxahatchee National Wildlife Refuge, Florida, United States - Lox_Sample_2.5 | ecosystem: Environmental > Terrestrial > Soil > Wetlands | place: USA... | reverse complement strand
CCGGTGACGCCGTTCGCGGTGAGCTTGGCGAGCGCGGCGTTGAAATTGTCGACGCCGTCGAGGCCCTTCGGCTTGCCGTCGTCGCCGAGCAGGCCCGCTTTCTTCAGCAGATCCTTGTTGTAGTAGAGAATGATCGAGTGAATATCGAGCGGGACGGCGTATTGCTTGCCGTCCGGCCCTTGCGCTGCCTTCCAGTTGGCCGGGCTGAAGTCGCTGGCCTTGATGCCGGCGGCGGCGAGCTCGTCGGGCTTGAGTTCGCTCAACACGCCCTCGGATACGCCAAGCGGCATGCGCGATTCATGATAGGTCATCACGTCGGGTCCCTGCCCGGTCGCGGCCGCGGTCTGAACCTTGGTGTAGAACGGCGTGCCCCATTCCGAGGTGGTGGCGTCGATCTTGACCTTGCCGGCGTGCTCCTTGTTGAACTCGTCGAGCATCGCCTTCATGCGGACGCCGTCGCCGCCGCTCAGAAAGTCCCACCAGACGATGGTTTCCTCGGCTCGAGCCGCCCCGACCGTCAACGCCGCGGTCGCCAGGGTTGCGTACAAGATTTTTCGGATCATTTCGGCTTCCTCCCAATAATGACCTGGCGGCTTCCCAGGCTCCAGAATTGCGCCTTCGGGGGAAGCCTAGCCGAGGAATATTAGCGGGCAACGGGCGGGGCGCCAAGCGATTTCAATCAACGAATGTGATACTGAACGCGGAGCGCCTCAGGTGAACCGCAGTCTGGAAAAACCGCTCAGCGAGCCGGACTTCCAGCATTCTCTTGGGCAAATGGACAACCAGGGAGGTTTCGCGCGCGGCTTGACGCGGCCGGTGGAAGCGGCTCCTATATATCGAACTTTCTGATATGAAGCGGAGGGAACATGCGCGCCTCGGTGACCGCCAACCGGGATTATCCAATCGCGAAAATCGACGACCGCCTGTATGGCGCATTTCTCGAACACCTCGGGCGCGCGATCTACACCGGCATCTACGAACCCGACCACAAGAGCGCCGACGCGAACGGGATGCGAAAGGACGTGATCGAGCTTGTGCGCGAGCTCAAGGTCCCGATCGTGCGTTACCCCGGCGGCAATTTCGTCTCCGCCTACAACTGGGAGGACGGCGTCGGCCCGCGGAAGGAGAGGCCGACCCGGCTCGACCTCGCCTGGCATACGTCCGAATCCAACGCGGTCGGCGTGCACGAGTTCGCGCAATGGTGCGAAGCGGCCGGCGCGGACATGATGCTGGCGATCAATCTCGGTTCGCGCGGGCTCGACCACGCGCGCAATTTCGTCGAATACGTGAACGGTCCGACCGGCAACGCCTGGGGCGACTTGCGCAAGAAGCACGGCCGCGCCGAGCCGTTCGCGGTCAAGCACTGGTGCCTCGGCAACGAGATGGATGGGCCCTGGCAAGTCGGGCACAAGACCGCCGACGAATACGGCCGCCTCGCCAACGAAGTTGCGAAGACCCTGCGGGCCTTCGACAAGTCGCTTGAGCTCATCGTCTGCGGCTCGTCAAACTCCGATATGACGACCTACCCGGAGTGGGAGCGGATCGTCCTCGAGCACACCTACGACGCGGTCGACCACATCTCGCTGCACATGTATTTCGCCAATCGGGCGAAAAACACGGCCGAGTATCTGGCCCTCAACGCCAAGCTCGACGCCTACATCAACGCGGTCGCCTCGACGATCGAATTCGTCCGCGCCCGCAAGCGCAGCAAGAAGCGGGTGACGATCTCGTTCGACGAGTGGAACGTCTGGTATCATTCGAACGCCCAGGACCGCGCGATCCTCGGCGGCGCCAAGGGCTGGCCGCATGCGCCCCGCCTGCTCGAAGACATCTACAATTTCGAGGATGCGCTCCAGGTCGGACTGATCCTCAACACCTTCATCCGCCGCTCTGACGTGGTGCGGATCGCCTGCATCGCGCAGCTCGTGAACGTGATCGCTCCGATCATGACCGAGCCCGGCGGGCAGGCGTGGCGGCAAACGATCTTCTATCCCTATCTGTTCGCTTCAGTTTACGGGCGGGGCGAGGCGCTGCGGCTCACCGTCAAGTCGCCGGGCTACGATTCCGAGGTCGCCGACAACGTGCCCTATCTCGACGTCGCCGGCGTTCACGACGAAGCCGGCAAGACGCTGACCTTCTTCGCCATCAACCGGCACAGCGGCGAAACTCTGGACTTCGAGGTCGAGCTGCAGGGTTTCGACGCCGCCCGGATCATCGATCATCAAGTGATGACCAACGTCGACCTCGAAGCCATCAACACCCTCAAGAAACCGATGGCCGTCGCGCCCAAGGCTGGCTCGGGCGCGAAGCTGAAAGACGGGCGCCTGACCGCGAGGCTCCCGCGCCATTCCTACCAGATGTTCCGGCTTGCGCTGTAGGGCCGGGTCGATGACCCGGCCGGCGCAGTCACCAACCGCGCCCCACAGCCGCTCAGAACGGATAGGGGTTCGGCTTGTCCTTGATCGTCATCCACTGCCACTGGGTGAACTCCTCCCAGTTGGCCGGGCCGCCGATCCGGGTGCCGTTGCCCGAGGCGCCGCTGCCGCCGAACGGAATATGCGGCTCATCGGCGACGGTCTGGTCGTTGATGTGCAGAAGCCCGGTGTTGAGGCGGTTGCCGACCGAGATCGCCCGCCCGACATCGGCCGAGAACACGCCGGCGGACAATCCGTATTCGCCCTCATTGGCGAGCGCCACCGCCTCGTCCTCGGTGGCGAACGGCGTGATCGCGGCGACCGGTCCGAACACCTCTTCGTCATAGGCCCGCATTCCAGGCTTGACGCCGGTCAGCACCGTCGGCCGGTAGTAGGGTCCGTCGAATGTCCCCCCAGCCGCCAGCGTCGCCCCCGCCGCAACCGTGTCCTTCACGATCTTGTCGATCCGCTCGACCTGCGCGCGGCTGATCACCGGCCCGAGCGCCACCTGCCCCAGCGGATCGCCGACCGGCAGGTGCGTCGCCTTCGCCACAAGCTTCTCCGTCAGCGCGGGCGCGATCTTGTCCTGCGCCAGCACGCGCCCGGTGGTCATGCAGATCTGGCCCTGATGGAACCAGGCGCCGAAGGCGATCGCCGAAGCCGCCGCGTCGAGATCAGCGTCCTCGAACACGATCACGCCATTCTTCCCGCCCAGTTCGAGCTGCACCTTCTTGAGATGCTTGCCGGCCAGTTCGCCGATGCGGCGCCCGACGTTGCTCGACCCGGTAAACGCGATCATGGCGATGTCCGGATCGGTGCAAAGCGCCTCGCCGGCCTCGGCGCCGCCCGGTAGAACGTGGAGGACGCCCTTGGGCAGACCCGCTTCCTCGAAAATGCGGGCTATAGTGAAGCCGCCGGTCAGCGGCGTCCGCGGATCGGGTTTGAGCACCACCGCATTGCCGGTCGCGAGCGCAGGCGCCACCGCGCGGCACGACAGGATCAGCGGAAAGTTGAAGGGCGAAATGATCCCGATGACGCCGCGAGGCAAGCGGCGAGCGAGGCTGATTCGGCCCGGATCGGAGGGCAGCACCAGCCCCTGAGGTTCGGTGCACATGGCGGCGGAGCGATAGAGGATCTCCGTCACCAGATGGATCTCGAAACCGGCCTTGCCCGGAATGCCCCCGGTTTCGCGGGCGATCCACGGGATCAGCTCTTCCTGATTGTCCTCAAGCGTGCGCGCGGCCTTGCGCAGGATCGCGGCGCGTTTTTCATAAGGGGTCGCCGCCCATCCGGGCTGGGCCGCCCGCGCCTCCGCGGCGGCGCGACGCACGTCCTCCGCCGACGCATTGCCCACGCTCGTGATCTTCGCTCCGGTCGCGGGCTCGAGCACGTCGATAGCCCCGCCGGCGGCGGCCGTGCGCCACTCCGCGCCGAACAGGCGCCCGCGCCAAGTGGACTCGATCATGAATTTCGGCACTGGCGCGTTCATTTCCATCCCTCTTTGGTTGGCATTCTTCTGCACGCTTTGAATCGAGGCTTCGGCGACTACGAGCCTGAATGCCCCGAGCGGCCGAGCCGCTGGGGTTCGGTGTTATATAGGACGGCGCCCAACCACGCCATGGCGGTCAGAATCCTAGCACGGTCGCGTTGATCGAGGCTTCGAGGCCGCCGTCGACGGGCAGATTGGCGCCGTTGATCCAGCGCGCGCCGTCCGAGCAGAGAAACAGGACAGCGGGCGCGATATCCGGCGCCGCGCCGGCGCGGCCGACTCGCGCGATGTCGTCATCGACCCGCGGATCGCCGAAGATCTGGCGAAATTCTTTGAGGATCGGGGTCGTGACCGGCCCCGGGCTCACCGCGTTGACCCGCAGTCCGCGGTCCTTGAACAATGGCTCGTGCGCGGCCCGCATCGTCCAGAGCAGAAGCAGCTCCTTCGACAGCGGATAGGCCTCCCCGTCCGGCACCTTATGCTCAGTGAGCAGCGGCCCGAGATCGGGGAAGCCGGGCTCAGCCGTGAACGCTTTGGCGCGCTCGAGATTGGCGCGCCAGCCATAGCCGGCGATCGAGGCGACGTTGACGACCGCGCCGCCCTCGCGCAGCCGCGGCGCGACGGCTTGAGTCAGTTCCCTCAGGCCATAGAAGTTGATCGCCAGCGTCTTTTTGGCCCCGATCGTTCCCGAAACGCCCGCCACGTTGCAGAGCGCGTCGAAACGGCGCGGCAGGCTGTCGACGATCTCCGCCACGCCCTGCGCCGAGCCGACGTCGGCCTTGATGAAGGCGTCGAGCGGCCGCTGCGGCGGATTGACGTCGACGCCGATGATGTCGGCGCCCAGCGCCACGGCGAGTTCGCCGATCCGCGCCCCGATGCCGGAAGAAATTCCGGTGATGACGATCGTCTTGCCCAGCAGCATTATGAGCCTCCCGCTCCGCCCTCACCGGCGTCCGGTTCCCTGCCCTTCGCCCTGTTCATGCCGTTGCCGCGCCGCAGCCGGTAGCCGATCGGCAGCAGCCGCAGCGACGTCGTGTCCTCGACCCAGCCCCATAAGCCGCGCGGAAACAGCAGGGCGAAAATGAGCGCCGTCGCGCCGAGGCCGACCAGATACCAGACCCCCATGTCACCGAACCAGGTTTCGATGGCGAAGAATACGACCGCGCCGAGGATCGCGCCCTCGAAAGTCCCGAGCCCGCCGACCAGCGCCATGAAGATCATGTACGCCGTCCATATCGGGCTGAAATAGGCTTTCGGCTGGAAGGTCAGCGCCGTCGCCACCCACAGCGCGCCGGCCAGCGCCGCGCCGAAGGCGGTGAGCGTGAACACGAGCCGCTTGGCGCGCGCGACGCGGACTCCGATCGACTCGGCCGCTTCCTCGTTGTCGCGGATCGCCTGGATCGCCGCGCCGAGTGGACTGCGCAGCAGCCAGAACACGATCGCCACCAGTCCGGTCATCGCGGCGAGAGCGCACCAGTAGGTCAGCGCGCGGCGGCTGCCGCTGGCATAGGCATCGAGCTCGATCAGCGAGGTGCCGGTCTCGCCGCGGACCAGTGTGTCGAGGTTGACCAGGAGATGGGCGAGCTCCGAGACCACCCACATGCCGATCGCGAATTCGCCGCCCTTGAGCCTCAGCATGACGAGCGACAGCGGCCAGGACAGCGCGCCGACGATCAGCGCGCCGAGGAACAGCGACGGATAGACACTCACGCCCCAATTGGCGAGACGGATAGCGGCATACGCTCCGAGGCCGAAGAAGGCCTGCTGGCCGATCGACACCAGGCCGCAGAACCCGACCAGCGCGTTCCACATCAGCGCCAAGATCACGTAGATGAACAGCGTGGTGAGCTTGTCGACCGCATTGGCGCTGAAGATCGCCGGGCCGACCGCGAGCAGGGCGACGACAACCGCGGCCGCGGCGATCGCGATCCGCGACTCCGGCGTCCAGCGCTCGACGGCGGCGCCGTTGACCGCGCTCATGGCCGCGCTCCGCCGGCGAGCGCGCTGCGCACCCGCGCCCCGAGCGAGCCGAAGAACAGCCTCGCGAACAGGACCGCGAGAAAGGCGAGGTGGCCGGCGATGAAGAAGCCCTGCGGGCTGATCATCGCGCCGAGGCTCTGGGCGACGCCGAGCACGACGCCGCCGATCAGCGTGCCCCACAGCGATCCCGCCCCGCCGATCACCGAAGCCTCGAAGGCGAAGATGAGCTGCGCCGCTCCGGCGTAAGGGTCGAACGTCGCCCGCATGCCGAGGAAGGCGCCGGCGATCGCAACCGTGGCCAGCGCGATCGCGGCGGCGATCGCGTTGACTCGCCGGGCATTGATGCCGACCAGGCCGACCGTGTCGGGATCCTCGGCGGTGGCGCGGATCGCGCGCCCGATCAGGGTGCGGCTGAGAAAGGCCTCGATGCCGCCGAGCAGCGCGATCGCCACCGCCATGGTCAGCGCCGCCAGCTTGCCGATCGCGATGTCGTCGGTGAGCGACCAGCTGTCGTAGGAGAGGTCGCCGATATAGGGCGCGAGCGAGCGGGTGTCGGCGCCGAAGCCCTGAAACATCAGGTTGTCGAGAATGATCGAGAGGCCGAAGGTCGAGAGCACCGGCACCAGAAGTCCGCCGCGGGCGCTGCGCTCGAGCACGAGCCGCTGCAGCGCCCAGCCGACCAGCCCCATCGCCGGGGCGACGATCAGGAGACCGAGGAACGGTTCGACCCCGAAGCGGTCGGCGAGCACGAACAGCGCATAGGCCGCGACCACCGCGAGGCTGCCGTGGGCGAGGTTGATCACCCCCATGACGCCGAACATGAACGACAGCCCGCAGGCGATCAGCGCGTAATAGCCGCCAAGCAGGACGCCCTGGAGGATTTGATTGAGGAAGATCACTTGGCTGCCGCTCCGCGCGACGACTTCCTCAGCCCGAAATAGGCTTCGGTGACGTCCTCCCGGGTCAGCGCATGGGTCGGGCCTTCGATCGCGATCGCGCCTTCGAGCATGCAGATGGTGCGGCTCGCGGTGGCCATGGCGCGCTTCAGGTCCTGCTCGACCAGCAGCATGGCGACGCCCGACGATTTGAGCGCCTCGAGGCGGGCGTAGACGCGGTCGACCACCAGCGGCGACAGGCCGAGCGACACTTCATCGAGCAGCAGCAGCTCCGGGTTCATCATCAGCGCCCGCCCGATCGCCGTCGCCTGCTGCTCGCCGCCCGACAGGGTGCCGGCGAGGCTCCCGCGGCGCGGCGTGAGGTTGGGAAACGCCTCCATCACCGCGTCGAGCGTCCACGCGCCCGAGCGGCCCGCCGAGCGCGCCAGCAGCAGGTTCTCCTCCACCGTGAGGCGCGAAAACAGCCGCCGTCCCTCGGGAACAAGCGCCAGCCCGAGCGCGGCGCGGGCGTGGGCGCTGCGCGCGCCGACATCCTCGCCCTTAAACAGAATGCGGCCGGCGACGTGGCGATGCGCGCCGGCGATGGTTCTCAACAGCGTCGTCTTGCCGGCCCCGTTGGCGCCGACCAGCGCGACCGTCTCGCCCGGCTCGATCGCCAGCGTGACCCCGCGCACCGCCTGGAGCTGGCCATGGCGCGCTTCGAGCCCCTCGACCGAGAGCAGCGTCACACCACGCCTCCGCCGAGATAGGCCTCGATCACCCGCGGGTCGGCCATCACACTCTGCGGCGCCCCATCGGCGATGATCCGTCCGGCGTCCATGCACACCAGCCGGTCGGCGACGCGCAGCAGGATATGCACAATGTGCTCGATCCAGACGAGCGCGACGCCGCGCGCCTTGAGCTCGAGGATGATGTCGACCAGTTCGTTGGCCTCGGCGTCGGTCAGCCCGCCGCCGATCTCGTCGAGCAGCAGCACCGCCGGGCCGGTGGCGAGCGCGCGGGCGAGTTCGAGCCGCTTGCGGTCGATGAGGCCGAGCGTCTCTGCCCGCCGGTTGGCGATTGCGGTCATGCCGGCGAGTTCGAGCGACTCGATCGCCTGGCGATAGGCCGCCTCATGCTCGAGCCCCCCGCCATGGGCGGCGGCGGTGAAGACGTTCTCGAACACCGTCATGCCGCTGAACGGCCGCGGGATCTGATGGGTGCGCGCGAGCCCGCGCCGGCAGCGTTCGGCGGTGGCCACTTCGGTCACGTCCTCGCCGAGAAACCTGACCCTGCCCGCGGTCGGCCGATGAGCGCCGACCAGCACGCTGAGCAGGGTGGTCTTGCCAGCGCCGTTCGGGCCGACGACGCCGACCGCTTCGCGGGCGTGGACGGAGAAATCGACCCCGTCCAGCACCACGAGGGCGCCGAAGCTCTTGGTCAGCCCCGCCGCCTCGAGCAGAGGGCCGTCGGCGCCCCGGCCCGACAACTAAGGCGCCTCCGGCGAACCGCCGCCCTCATCCTGAGGAGCAAGGCGAAGACCCGCGTCTCGAAGGATGCTCCATGGGGCGACGCCGGCTCGGCGCATTCTGGAGCGTCCTTCGAGGCCGCTTCGCGGCGCCTCAGGACGAGGCGTGGGTTTGCGCTTGCGCATCAGTCCCCCGCCGCGCCGCGTCAGCCGTTGTAAGGCTTCAACTTCGCCTGGATCGGAACATTCGGATCGGTCGCGTTCTCGGTCGTCGGATATTCGAGCGGAAACTTCGCGCCGGCCGGCGCTTTCACCCATTGGGTGCCGATGATCGGTCCCGGCGATACGTTGGGCACCGGCCCCTTGTTGAAGTCGATCGGACCGTCGATGGTGACCGTCTTCAAGGTTGACATCGCCTTGGCGACCGCGGCCTTATCGGTCGGACTGCTGCTCGCTTGAATCGTTGCGGCGCCGGCGTCGAACAGCGCGAGGGTCGCGCCGAGCTGCTGCGTCCACATCTTGCCCGACGCCTTCTCGTAGCCGTCGGCGAGCTCGTCGCCGCCGACGCCGGTCAGCGAGGACTTATAGGGGAAGGCTTTGTGCCAATAGGCGGCGCTGGCGAGGTTGTAGCCGAGGCCGCCGAGCGCGGTCACCTGCGAGGGGAAGAGCCCAGTCTTCGCGATCTGGGCGATCTTGACCATCTTGGTATAGCCCTGCTGCGCCGCTTGGCGCCAGAACGCGGCGAAGTCGGGGGGAATCGGGAAAGTGTTGAAGATCTCGCACTTCTCCGCCTTGAACTTGGCGATCTGGGCCGAATAGTCGGTCGTGCCGTCCTCGTAAGGGCCGGGATCGATGATCGTAAAGCCGGCCTTGGCCAGCGCGGGGGCGAGGTTTTCGCGGATCGCATTGCCGTCGGCGTCGTTGGGATAGAGCACGCCGACCTTCTTGTTGGTCTCGATCAGATTCCATTGCGAGACATAGGCCTTGTAGAACTCGCCGCCGCCGAAGCCGAAATGATAGGTCCATTTGAACGGCGAGGGCTGCCCGGGCTTGGCGCCGCGGCCAAAGTACCAGGCTTCCCACGGCATGACGGTCGACATGCACGGCACCCCGGCCGCCTCGCAGGCGTCCGCCACCGGATTGATCGTCTCCGGGGTCGAGACGACCAGCATCATGTCGATCTTGTCGGAATTGATCAGCGTCTTAGCGAGTTGCCCGGCGCGGGCCGGATCGGACTGGGTGTCGCGGTCGAGGATTTCGACCCCATAGGTCTTGTCGCCGGCCTTGAGGCCGGAGGTCAGCGCCCTGCGGGCGAGTTCGAGAATATAGCCGTCGGTCTCGCCGAAGCCGCCGAGGGCGCCGGTGCGGGGGCTGATGAACCCCACTTTCAGCGTCGTCTCCGGCCCGGCGGCGAAGGCGCCATAAGGCCGGGACGCGGCGGCGAGGCCGGCGGCGCCGGCGGTGAGAATGAGCCCGCGCCGCGATATCGACGCGCCGCCGAGGCTCGAAATGGTTGACTTGGTCTTCATGTCTTCCTCCCACACGCGCCATCCCATGGGTGAGACGGGCGCTTTGCTTTCCTTACACGATTAGATCGGATATTGCCCGCGCGGCCCGAAGTTTCCCACCCGCGCGGGGCTTTCGCGGATCGCCGCCCCTCGCTTGAGCGGCCATAGCCGGACGCCCCGGCCGAGGCAAGGCTTGGATTGCAGGAAGCCGAGGAGCCCGCGCCGGCTTGACGACCGCGCCGGCGCAAAGCCAGTCTCGCGTGTTCGAAGCCATGAGAGAGGCCGAAATGTTCGGGCTGGAGGGGCGGGGCCAGGCCGCGATTGTCGCCGCGCTCGCCTTCGGCGCGCTCCCGTTCGCCGGCCCCGCCTCGGCCGCCGGCCCTAGGGCCTTTTGTTTCGCCCACGGCGCGCCGCGCGCCCCGGTTCCGGTGCCACGCGAGCTCATGGACGGGGTCGCGGAAGCGTTCGGCCTTCCCGCGGATCTTGTTCGCGACACCGGCTTCGTGCGCTGCGCCGGGCCGAGGCTGCTCGCCTGCGTCACCGGCGCCAATCTGAACTGCGGCAAGGCGAATTTGAGCCGCTCCTTGCCCGGCGCAAAGGAATTCTGCCGCGACAATCCCAATGCCGATGTCGTGCCGATGGCCGCCACCGGCCACGACACGATCTACGACTGGCGGTGCGTCGGGCGGCGCGCCGTCGCTACGAAGACGGTTGTCGCCGTCGACCCGCAAGGCTATGACGCCGGCAATTGGAGGGAACTCGACCGATAGGCCTAACAGGATCGGCGCAGAGCGGCCCCTGGGCCGCGATTGGGGGATCGCCGTCCGCGGTGGCCGGCATGAACGCCATGGGGGGTTCAGCGAGCGCATTCGATAGGAGAAAGCCATGAAATTCCGCCCGTTGCATGATCGAGTCGTCGTCCGGCGCGTCGAGGCCGAAGAGAAGACCAAAGGCGGCATCATCATTCCCGACACCGCCAAGGAAAAGCCGCAGGAAGGCGAAGTGATCGCCGCCGGTCCGGGCGGCCGCGACGAAAGCGGCAAACTCATTCCGCTCGATCTCAAACCCGGCGACCGCATCCTGTTCGGCAAATGGTCCGGCACCGAGATCAAGCTCGAGGGCGAAGACCTGCTCATCATGAAGGAGAGCGACGTGATGGGAGTGGTCGAAAGCCGCGCGCCGGCGAGCCGCGGCGCGTCCGCCGGCAAGAAGCGGTGACGCCGGACCGTCCAACCAGGTATTGAATTCGATCGAAACAGAGGAAACGATCATGGCTGCAAAAGAAGTGAAGTTCTCGCGCGACGCCCGCGACAAGATGATCCGCGGCGTCGACATCCTCGCCAATGCGGTCAAGGTGACTCTTGGCCCGAAGGGGCGCAATGTCGTCATCGAGAAGTCCTACGGGGCGCCGCGGGTCAGCAAGGACGGCGTAACCGTCGCCAAGGAAATCGAACTCGCCGACAAGTTCGAGAACATGGGCGCCCAGATGGTGCGCGAAGTGGCCTCGAAGCAGAGCAGCGCCGCCGGCGACGGCACCACCACTGCAACCGTCATCGCCCAGGCGATCGTCAAGGAGGGGGCGAAGGCGGTGGCGGCCGGCGCGAATCCGATGGACCTCAAGCGCGGCGTCGACGCCGCGGTCAAGGCGGTCAGCGCCCATCTCGAGAAAAACAGCCGCAAAGTGACCAAGTCCGACGAGATCGCCCAGGTTGGCGCAATCTCCGCCAATGGCGACAAGTCGATCGGCGATTTGATCGCGCGCGCGATGGACAAGGTCGGCAACGAGGGCGTGATCACGGTCGAAGAGGCCAAGAGCCTCGAGACCGAGCTCGACGTGGTCGAGGGCATGCAGTTCGACCGCGGCTATCTCTCGCCCTATTTCATCACCAACGCCGAAAAGATGCTGGCCGAGCTCGAGGACCCCTATATCCTCATCCACGAGAAGAAGCTCTCCTCGCTCCAGCCG
>Ga0335076_10006595_pt1 | contig 11705 bp, 10 predicted proteins | sample Lox_Sample_25_FD_206717 | JGI IMG/M metagenome (GOLD analysis project Ga0335076, IMG submission 206717) | Soil microbial communities from Loxahatchee National Wildlife Refuge, Florida, United States - Lox_Sample_2.5 | ecosystem: Environmental > Terrestrial > Soil > Wetlands | place: USA... | reverse complement strand
GCGGGGAGTGTACATCCCGGAAACGGCAGTGTCAACGATTCTGACGCGCCAGGACATCCCCGTTCTACCCGCTCAGCTGATCCAATCCCGATGAAGCGGATCCCAGCTGCGGTGACGGTAGCCTTTGCGGCATTCCTTGCAGATTTGCGCCGAATCCGGCTCGTGACCAGGGGTGCGCCAGCGCCAGCGTACGGTCACCAGGTGATGGCGGCAAGTCGGGCGCTGGCAGACCGGGCAGTATTCGCCGGTGGCAAAGCCGGATGAGCCAAACTGCTTGGCCTCGGCCGGATTTTTATCGCAGATGTGACAGTGGGAAATAGCCATAGACTTCAGAGCCGCGCAGTAAGACAAGTGGACAGGAGACGATTATAACGACTGGCGGGCAGTTGTTCAACAGGCATCTTGCCGCTCGATCCCGGAGCCAGCAGCCAGGCGCGGCCCGGCCGGTTCGACGCTGTGTATCATAGCCCTGGTGTGATTTCTATCACTTGTGGGGGGATATCCAAATCATATACGCTTTATCTAGGATATTTTTGATGATCTGTGCCCTGAATTGTGCGGGGTACTCGAAAAGAGGCTTGTATGCTAGAAGTCACAAGGCAGGCAGACTACGCGCTGCGCGCCGTCACTGAAATCGCCCGGCTGCCGGAAGGTGAGCGGATCGCGACTGCGACCATTGCGGCTCAGCAGAATATTCCGCTCCCATTCCTGGCTAAGATCGTGTCACAGCTGGTCGTCCGGGGCGTCCTGGAGACGGTCCGGGGCGCCAGCGGTGGGGTGAGCCTGGCCCGCCCGGCGGAGACGATCTCCATGCGCGAGATCATCGAGGCAATCGATGGGCCGATCTCGCTCAATCGCTGCACCCGCGAGCCGAGCGTCTGCGGCCAGACGACCACCTGCCCGTTCTGCGAGATCTTCGTCGACGCACAGCAGGCGCTCACCAGCCGGCTGGATAATACCAACATCCAGGACCTGGTCAGCCGCTGCGAAATTCTGGAAAAAGCTGTGGCGAAGTAGGGCGGCTCAGCGGACTTCGGTCTCCAGCTTTTCCAACGGAAAGCCTCGCCGAATGCGGAAGTGATCAAAGTCGCGGGCAACCACCGTGGACGGAAACGAGGCTTCTGCTTCAGCCATGATGTCGCGCTCCCGATAACGACGGGATACATGCGTCAAGATGAGGTTCTGCACGCCGGCTTTTTTGGCCAGCGTCGCGGCCTGATGTGCTGTCAGGTGCCCAAAGCGTCGCGCCATATCTGCTTCTACTTTGAGGTAAGTCGCCTCACTGATCAGCGCATCCGCACCCTGGATCGACTCAACCAGGTTCTCGGTTTTACCCACATCGCCGGTGATGCAAATCTTGGCCCCTGGCACGACCTCGCCCAGCACCTCGTCGGGCTGGATGACGCGTCCATCGGCCAGGGTGATCGGCTGCCCTGAGACCAGTATCCGCCGCTCGGGGCCGCGCGGCACGCCCAGCGCCTCGGCTTTCTCGCTCAGGAATGGCCGCCGCGACTTCTGCTCGAAGCTGAAGCCATAGCAATCCGGCCCCCGATGCTCGACCGGGAAGGCGCTCAGCACGAAATCCTCGTCTTCCATCAAGACGCCGGGCTTCACGTCGAACAGCTCGATCTCCACGCCGGGGTTGGCCCCGCGCAGCACGATCCCGAAGATCAGGTCGTGGACGCGGTCGAGCGTGGCCTTGCCGCCCCAGATCTCAAGCCGCTCGGTGGCATCCCATCGGGCGAACGTCGAGACCAAGCCGGCCAGCCCCAGGATGTGGTCGAGATGGCTGTGCGTCAGGAGGATCTTGTCGAGGCGGCGGAAGCCAAGTCCGCTGCGCAGAATCTGGCGCTGAGTCCCTTCGCCGCAGTCGACCAGGAAGCGATAGTCCTTATAAATAATAATCTGGGCGCTCAGGCCGCGCTGGATCGACGGCGCGCTGGCTGAGGTGCCCAGGAAGACGACCTCGAACACGGGAGAATCCTTGGGTCGGGTTGAGCCCCCTCAGCCCACGGCCAGAGAGGGGATCAGGATGGAAGAAGCGGCCCGGGGTCAGGTATGCTGTGACCAGCGCATGTCGAGCCAGTTGATCAGCTGGCGGGCCACCGGGTGGGTCAGGCGGACGGAAGCCTCAAAGCGCTGCGGCGAGAATGCATACATCCGGACATAATGAGGGCGCAGGACGAAGATGAAGTAATCTTCCTCCCAGCGGCGGCTGGTCCACAGGAAAGCCACGCCCGCTTCGCGGCGCATCAGGTCGAGCCAGCGGCGGCGGTCATAGGTGCTGAGATCGGCCATGTGGAAGCGCAGGGCCAGCATGTGGCTCAGCGTGAAGGTGGCTTCTGAGATGTTCTGGTCGCTGTAAATGTCGAAGCTGAGCATCGAGCCACCATCCTGGCTGGTCATCATGGCGGTGGCCCGGCTGGCGGGGCGCGTATCCTGCGGCGACCGCGCGATGGAAGTCAGCAGCGGCGCATTGGCGAAGCGGCGCGCCAGCTCGGTATCCAGATCGATCTCGCCGCGCAGGAACTGCTTGATGGTCACGGGGGCCTGGTCGACTTTGATGCTGCGCCGCAGCGAGCCCGTGCCGCTCAGGTCGCGCAGCAGCCGCTGGCGGTCCTGAGCCGAAATCGTGGCATGGGTTGCCAGCGCGGCCGCATTCAGGCGGCCGGTGCCTGGCGGAAGCTGCTCGTCGCGCTCCCGGCGCACGACATCCGGTTTGAGGGATGCGCCAATCGTTGGGGTATCGCCAGGGTCATGATCAAAGTCAGTCATCAGTCTTTTCCTAATCAACCCATAACCATGCACAAAATTCCGTCCAAACTATACACTTTCCACTCTGTCGGGGCAAGTGCCCCTGGTTGCGCCCGGCTGACCTTTGCTGTACTCTAAACACAAATCCTCCTCAATGGGCCTGCATTCTGCGTCAGAATATGGTACAATTGTTCTATATTTTGATGCGATGTTTTTGTACTCAGGAAGGGGTTACGAATGTATCAGCAATGCATCATCATGGGAAACCTGGGCCGTGATCCGGAGCTGCGATACACTGCCAATGGCAAGGCCGTGACCGTGTTCACAGTGGCAGTCAATTCCCGCGCCCAGGAGGACGGGGAATGGAAAGATAAGACCACCTGGTTCCGCGTGACCTGCTGGGATAAGCTGGCCGAGACCACCAACCAGTATCTCAAGAAGGGCCGCAAAGTGTTCGTGGTGGGCCGGGTCGACGTGTCGACCTGGTCGGATAAGACCTCTGGTGAAGCGCGCGCCACGCTCGAATTGACCGCGCGCGAGGTCAAGTTCCTGGATGGCGGCCGGGCCGATGGCGAGGGCGGCAGCGCCGCGCCCAGCGCCGCCCATGACGAAGACGATATGCCCTTCTAATCCACATGGATAACCTCGAACAGATTGCCGAACAGCTCAGATCGGGGTTTGAGGCCAAGAACAGCGCCCGCGACGGGGGGCTTGCCCAGTCGCGGGCGCTGATTCGCCACTGCGCCAACACCATCCGCGCCATCCACCGCGAAGAATGGCCCGAAGCCGCCAGCGGGCTGGAGACGGTACGCGAGGCGGCGGCGGCGATGCTGAACGGGATCGCCAACCACCCGGATATCTACCAGTCCGGTTATGTCCAGGACGCGCTCAAAGAAGTCGTCGAGGCGTTCGCCATCCACGCGCTAGTGCGCGGCGAAGACCTGCCCACGCCCGAATCGCTCAACGTATCGCCGGAAGCCTATCTCAACGGGTTGTGTGAAGCGGCCAGCGAGCTGCGCCGGACGATCCTGGACATTATCCGCCAGGATCACAGCGACGAGGCCGAGCGGCTCCTCGACGCGATGGACCACATCTATAATATTTTGATGACCTTCGACTATCCGGACGCGATCACCGGCGGGCTGCGCCACCGCGTGGATGCGCTGCGGGCCGTGCTCGAGCGGACGCGCGGCGACCTGACCAACAGCCTGCGCCAGCAGAAGCTCCAGGTGGCGCTGAACCAGCTTGAAAAACGGCTGGGCGTCGAGAATCCTCCTGCGACAGAAGGGTGATCGCCTCTCCCTCCGATTACCCCACGCGCTGGTGAGGCCCCAATCCCCCTGTTATAATCTGCCACGATGCCCGTGTGTGTAGGGCCGGTTCGCATTGAATTACCGGCCCTGTTCGTTTGAACTGGACAGGCAGGGATGGGTATGAGAACACGACGGACAATCGCTTTGGTCACAGTACTCCTGCTCTTCACATCGTGTGATTTCCCCTCATTGAGCAATATCGCCCCGGGGCCAGCCGCCACTCCCACCGCCGACCTGGGCAAGCCGGACGGCACGGCTATCGCCTTCCTGGACGCCTGGCAGAAAGGCGACTATGCGGGCATGTACAGCCTGATCACGCCGACCAGCCAGACGGAACACACGCTCCAGGATTTCACCAATACCTACACGAGTGCCGAGACAGCCATGACCATGCAGAGCCTCACTGTGGCTCCCCAGGCGGTGCTGAACTCAATCGATACTTCTGCCCAGTTCAGCTACAAGGTGACCTATAACACGCTGGTGCTAGGCCCGATTGAGCGCGACCTGACCATGCCGCTGCGGCTGGTCGACGGTCAGTGGCGGGTGGTGTGGTCGCCGGGCCTGATCCTCGACGAGCTGCAAGGCGGCAATACGCTCTCGCTCCAGGCTCAATCGCCAGCGCGGGCCAACATCTATGACCGGAACGGTCTGGCGTTTGTCACCGCCAACGCGGACACGGTGACCATTGTGGCGGTCCCCGGCCAGATCAGCGCCTCGTCCGAGGGCAGCATGCTCGATTTGCTGAGCAAAGTGCTGCGTCTCCCGCGCGAGACGATCCGCAACAACTACGCCGGCCTCCCACCTGACCAGAAGGTCGCGCTGGGCGATACCGACGCCGAGACGGTGCAGGCCAATCTGGCTAAGCTGCAAAGCTATCCGGGGCTTTCATTCGAGCCCAAGACCTCGCGCCGCTATTTCAACTCGCTCGCGCCGCACGTCATGGGCTACACCGGTTACATTCCGCAGGATCAAGTCGATCAGTATAAGTCCGAGGGTTATCCCGCCGATGCGATTGTCGGCATCAGCGGGCTGGAAAAATGGGGCGAGAAGTACCTGGCCGGGACGCGCGGCGGCACGCTGAGCGTGCTGACCCCGGACAACCAGCCCTTCGCGACGATTGCCAGCCGCGACCCTCAGCCGGCGCAGAGCCTGTACACCACGCTCGACCGGAATTTCCAGGCCGAGGTGCAGGATACGCTCACCCAGGCTTACCAGGCCGGCAGCAAGACCTGGACGCCGACGGCGGGCGGCGCGGCCATTGTGGTCCTCAACGTGAATAATGGCGACGTGCTGGCGATGGCAAGCTATCCCGACTTCGACCCCAATGTCCTCAACCCGGAGAACCACAACCCGAACGGCGGCCCGGACGCCATCAAGGCGCTGCTCGACAGCCCGCTCAAGCCGTTTCTCAATCGGGCCACCCAGGGCCAGTACCCGGCCGGCTCGATCTTCAAGATCGTGACCCTGGCCGCGGCTTACGAGAGCAATATCGAGACGCCCAGCTCACCGTACCACTGCATCGGCTACTGGGATGGGCTCGGCCCGGACAATCGCCGCTACGACTGGAAACAGACCGGCCACGGCGACATCACCTACGCCCAGGCGCTCACCGCGTCGTGCGACCCGGCTTTCTATAATGCCGGACTGCTGCTGGGCCAGAAAGACCCCGACATCGTGCCCAACTTCGCCCTCCAGTTCGGTTTCGGCCAGGTTCTTCAAAACGAGATTGAAGAAGATCAGGGTCTGATCCCCAATAAAGATTGGATGAAGACCACACGCGGCCAGGATTGGAAGCTCGGCGACAGCGTCAACATCGCCATCGGCCAGGGCGACGTGCTGGTCACGCCCCTTCAGGTGGCGGTCATGATGGCCGCCGTCGCCAACGGCGGGACGGTCTACCGTCCACGCTTCGTGGATCACATCGGGTTGATCGGCGAGCCGCCCAGCGCCACCTTCCCGCCGACCGCCATTGGCAAGGTCAAGGTTTCGGATGCCAACCTGAAATCGATCCAGGACAGCCTGCGCGCAGTCGCCTCAGACCCCAACCTGGGCACTGCCCAGTATCGGCTGGGAGATATGCAGACCCCGGTCGCCGGCAAAACTGGCACCGCCCAGGTCTCCGGTGCGACGGCACCCCCTATCGCCTGGTTCGCGGGTTATGCGCCCGCCGACAAGCCTGAGATCGCGGTGGTGGTGATGGTCGAGAACGGCGGCGAAGGCTCGGTGGTGGCTGCTCCGATCTTCCGGCGTGTGGTCGAGCAGTATTACAACCAGCACGTCACCGACTGGCCCTCGGATTGGTTCGACCCCAACCAGTTCTACTTTGTGAAGAACAACATCGGCGGCGACCAGTAGCCGGGAACCGAACGCAAAACGCCCCCTCGCTTGAGGGGGCGTTTTTTTATAGCCGGAATACGCGCGGTTCAGCTGTTGCCCATCTCCTGCCGGACGGTCTGGTAGAGCGTATCGGCGCGCAGCTCGTGGAGCGCATAGCACGCCCCTCCCAGCCGCTCGGCCAGCCGCTGGGCCAGCCCCTGGTCGAAGCTGGCATGCTCCATATTGATGACCACCGACTTGATCTCCGATTCCTTCATCAGATCGGCGATGCGATGCGCTTCTTCCTGCGGCGGGATGGTGCCGATGGACACGTTGCCCGCCCCATCGGTGAGCAGGATCATCAGCGGCAGCACGTCCGGGTGAGACAGCTTGTCGCGCCGGAAGACCTCGAAGGCCAGCGCCAGCCCGGCTGAGAGCGGGGTCTTGCCGCCGACGGGGATGTCGGCCAGCGCCTTCTGGGCCAGCTGCACCGAGTTGGTGGGAGGCAGGATCACCTGGGCGCGGTTCTTCTGGAACACGACCAGCCCGACCCGGTCGCGGCGCTGGTAGGCATCGGTCAGCAGCGAGAGGATCGCGCCTTTAGTGGCCGTCATCCGCTCGGCGACTGCCATGCTCCACGAGGCATCGACCACAAACAGCACCAAATTGGCCTGCTTCTTGACGCGGACTTTGCGCTGAAAATCGGGTTTGCGGATGGCATAAGCCAGGTTGCCGTGGTCGCGCTCCTTTTGGAAGGGAGCGGCGGCGCGGATGGTGGCATCGAAGGCCAGGTCGTTGGTCTTGCCATTGGCCGGGCGGGCCTGGATGTAGCGCCCACGCTTACGGTCGGTGCGAGTGCGGCTGCGGCGGCCGCCCTGGCGGCGGGTCAGCTTATCGAGCGGGGTGTCGAGCCGGCGCGAGACTTTGAATTCCTGGCCGGCCTGCACTTTCTGACCGCCTTCCCACCAGTGAGCATCCTGGTTCTGGAAGACGTTCTGCTGGGCCGGCTCGGTCGGGTGCGCCTCGGGGTTCTCCTCAGAGACCTCGTCGTTTACCTCTGTGCTATCTTTTTTTTTACTTCGGACGAGTTGCTTTCAGATTCTTCCTCGGTCAGCTCGGCCTGGTCGGCATCGGCGCGGGCCTGCTCAAGCCGGTCTTCGAGGCTGCTCAGGCTGACCTGAGCCTCCTGGAAGGGGCCGCGCCGCAGCCGGTGCGGCAGCGCAAGCTCGGCGGCCAGCAGGATGTCGCGCTCCTCGACCGCCTCACGGCCCTCGAAGGCGGCGTGGGCGCGGGCAGTCTTGAGGATCACCAGGTCGGCGCGGTGACCATCCACCTGGAGGTTGGCCGTCAGCGTGGCGATGGTCGCCATATCCTGGCGGGTATAGCGCACCTGGCCCAGCAGCTCGCGGCCGCGCTCGATCTCATCGGTCAGGCCGTTCTCCTGCTCCTGCCACTTTTCGCAGAAAGCGACCGGGTCGCTCTCATATTCCAGGTGCCGCTCCAGGATCGACATACGCTCGGCCGGCGTGGCAATGCCGTGCACGTCCACGCACAGCGCGAAACGGTCCAGCAGCTGCGGGCGCAGGTCGCCTTCTTCCGGGTTCATCGTGCCGATCAGGATGAAGCGTGCCGGGTGCGTGAAGCTGATGCCTTCCCGCTCGACCACGTTGACGCCCATCGCCGCCGAGTCGAGCAGCAGATCGACCACGTGATCGTCGAGCAGGTTGACCTCGTCGACGTACAAAATGCCCCGGTTGGCCGCAGCCAGCACACCGGCGTCGAAATAACGCTTGCCCTCCTGGATGGCCTTCTCGATGTCCAGCGTCCCGACCACGCGATCCTCGGTGGCGCTGACCGGAAGGTTCACCAGCCGGATGCGGCGGGAAGCAGTAGGCAGATGTTCATCGGCTTCGCTGCGCTTGCGGCATTCATCGCACCACGTTTCGGGGTGGAGCGGGTCACAGCTGAACCGGCAGTCGGCCACGGTCATGATCTCGGGCAGCAGAGCGGCCAGGGCGCGCGCCGCCGTGCTCTTGGCGGTGCCACGCTCGCCCCGGATCAGCACACCGCCGATCTGGGGGCTGACCGCATTCAGCACCAGGGCGCGCTTCATCCGCTCCTGCCCGACAATGGCCGTAAATGGAAAGATCACATTCTGCATTCGGTGGGTCTCGTTTCTGAAAATGATCGAAACCAGGGCCGCGCGGCCCTCGTTTGATAGAGGCGGATTATACCGCAGCGCGAAAAGGCGGGACAACCATCGCGGGTTTCCGGAAGTATATACGATATGTAGCCTGACCGGCCCACCTGTTATAATCTTCAGGCGGGCATTTCGATCAACACCCAGGAGTAAAATTCACATGGCCTCACTGCAAGCGCTGGGGGAGAAGCTGTCTCAGAATGTTGAGCAGGTCATCATCGGCAAGCGGCGAGAAGTCATGCTGACCCTGATCGGCCTGCTGTGCCAGGGTCACATCCTGATCGAGGACGTTCCAGGGGTCGGGAAGACGGTTCTGGCCAAGACTCTGTCTCGCTCACTGGGCTGCAACTTCAGCCGTATCCAGTTCACCCCGGATATGCTGCCCAGCGACGTGACCGGCATCTCGATGTTCAACCAGCAGACCCGCGAGTTCGAGTTCCGCGCCGGGCCGATCATGGCGCAGGTGGTGCTGGCCGACGAGATCAACCGGGCCACGCCCAAGACCCAGTCGGCGCTGCTGGAAGCGATGGAAGAGCGCCAGGTGACCGTCGACGGCACCACCTACCAGCTGGCCCGGCCGTTCATCGTGCTGGCGACCCAGAACCCCATCGAATATGAAGGCACCTTCCCGCTGCCTGAAGCTCAGCTCGACCGGTTTCTACTCCGAATCCGGCTGGGTTATCCGGGCACCGCCGACGAGGTCCGTATTCTGGACGCCCAGCAGTACAACCACCCGGTCAATTCCGTCGAGCAGGTGGTCTCGCTGGAGGAGCTGCTGGCGGCGCAGGAAGAAGTCAAGAAGGTCTATATCGAGAACGACCTGCGGCGCTACGTGGTCGACGTGGTCAGCGCGACCCGCAGCCACGAGGACGTGTACCTGGGTGCCAGCCCGCGCGGCAGCCTGGCGCTTTTCCGCGCGGCGCAGGCCAGGGCCGCGCTTGCCGGCCGTGACTTCATCCTGCCGGATGACATCAAAGAGATGGCCGAGCCGACTCTGGCGCACCGCATCATCGTGGGACCGGCGGCGCGCATCAAGGATGTCACCTCGGATGGAATTGTAGCCGATGTGCTGCGGCGCGTGCCTGTCCCAGGCGCAGCGCTGGGCGCAACTCGTAACTGACGCCCAGGCGCAGCCATGGAACGACGCCGAACCGCGCTGTATCTGATCATCGGGATCAGCCTGCTGGCCGGGCTGATCACCGGGCGAACTTTTTTCTTTAATGTCACCTATGCTTTCGCGGGGCTGCTGATCTTCGCTCTGCTGTGGTCGTGGAGCGGGGCGAATTGGCTGAGGCTGGCCCGCCAGACCCGCGCCCGGCGGGCGCAGGTGGGCCGCTACCTGGAAGAGCGCTTCACCATCCGCAATACCAGTATCCTGCCCAAGCTGTGGCTGGAGGTCTACGACAGCTCCAGCCTGCCCGGCCACCGCGCCAGCCACGTGCTGAGCAACCTGGGCACCCAGAGCGTCACCTCCTGGGCGGTGCGCACGCTGTGCGTCCGCCGCGGTGAGTTCCAACTAGGGCCGCTGCGCATCGTGGCCGGCGACCCGTTCGGGCTGTTCGAGGTCGAGCGCAAGATCAGCGCCACCTCGCGGCTGGTCGTGTACCCCGCCACCGTCCCGATCCCGGATTTCGCGCTGCCGACCGGCTTACTGCCCGGCGGTGATGCCTTGCGGCGGCGCACCCACTACATCACAACCAATGCCTCGGGCGTGCGCGAATATGCGCCCGGCGACAGCATCAACCGCATCCACTGGCGCAGCACCGCCCGCCGAGACCGGTTGATGGTCAAGGAATTCGAGCTGGACCCGCTGGCCGACATCTGGCTGATGATGGACGGCGACCGGACAGTGCACGTCGGCGACTATACACCGTCAGAGCAGGATGCGGAGCTGCTGCCCTGGGAGACCAACCAGACCTCGCTCCCGGCAGTTACCGAAGAGTACGCGGTCACCATCGCCGCCTCGCTGGCACAGTATTTCCTGGAGCGCGACCGCTCGGTGGGGCTGGCGACCAACACTCACACCGAAGAAGTGATCCAGGTCGACCGGGGGCCGCGCCAGCTCACCAAGATCCTGGAGACGCTGGCCGTAGTACGGGCGAGCAGCGGGATGCCCTTCGAGCAACTGCTGACTATCGAGGGTGATCACATGCCGCGCGGCGCAACCGTGATCGCCATCACGCCTTCGACCCGCGAGGGCTGGATCGGCGCGGCCCAACGCCTGCTGCGGCGCGGGCTGCGCGTGATCACGGTGCTGATCGACCCGGAGGATTTTGGCGGGCGGTCAGGGATGCGCCAGATCGCCGCCCGGCTGGCGCTGGTGGGCATCCCGACCTACACCGTTCGCAAAGACGATAATCTCAGCGCGGTGCTCGGTCGAGGGCGCTAGGGATGATCACTTCCTGCCGCGAGTGAGGCAGCCGCAAGACCATCACCAGCGCGACCAGGCAGCAGACCAGCGTCACCACGAACAGGACCGAGTAGGATGAGACGGTGAGCAGCCAGCCGGCCACCAGCGGCGCGACCACCCCGATGCTGTTGATGGCATTCACCGCGCCGATGTAGATCGTGCGCTGCCCGCTGGGTGAGATGTCCATCAGGTAGCTGCCAAAACCCAGGAACAACAGGTTGTTGACCAGCCCGGTGGCAATATAGATCCAGATATAGATCCAGTTCAGCCAGGAGGTCATCCACCAGGTGCGCGTGGACATCACCAGGCCCAGGATTGGCGTGGTCAGCATGATCAGCGCACCGATCTGGATCGATCGGTGCGGGCCGTAGCGATCGGCCACCCGCCCCAGCAACAGCCCGCCGATCATCGTGCCGACCGTCTGGGCCCCGATGAACTGGCCGAGGACATCCGTCGGCAGGTGCAGCACATCGGTGGCGTACAATGCGAAGAAGGGGAAAGCCATCATGGCGAATGAAAAGACCACGCGCGCCGAAGCCAGCTTGCGCAGCCGTGAGTCGTTTCGCCAGATCGCCAGCAGGTGCGCGGCCAGGTCTCCCCAGGGGACGTTGATTGTAGCCGGCGCGCCTTCGGCTGGCGGAGGCTCGCGGATCGAGATGGAGCCCAGTATCGACATGAAGAACATGATCGCCCCACAGCCAAAGATGATCAT
>Ga0335076_10006594_pt1 | contig 11707 bp, 9 predicted proteins | sample Lox_Sample_25_FD_206717 | JGI IMG/M metagenome (GOLD analysis project Ga0335076, IMG submission 206717) | Soil microbial communities from Loxahatchee National Wildlife Refuge, Florida, United States - Lox_Sample_2.5 | ecosystem: Environmental > Terrestrial > Soil > Wetlands | place: USA: Florida... | reverse complement strand
AGAATATCCGCGAACGACAAGGCCTGGCGTACGCGATCTACAGCGACCTGAACCCATACCGCGATACCGGTTGCCTGTCTGTCTATGCCGGGACTTCGCTGGAATCGGCAAGCAAAGTCGTGCAGTGTATCGTTTCCGAGTTTCGCAACCTGAAGTCCGAACCCGTGCCGGCAGAGGAGCTTCGCCGCTCCAAAGATCAGTTGAAGGGCAGCCTTATGCTATCGCTGGAATCTTCGACGGCTCGCATGTCGAACCTGGCGCGGCAGGAAATGTACTTTGACCACTTCTACACCATGGATGAGCTTCTGGAAAAGATTGAAGGCGTAACGGTGGAGGAGTTGCAACAACTGGCTAATGAGTTCTTCCAGACCGATTCGATTGCAGTCACTGTGCTCGGCAACCTCAACGGACTGAAACTCACCCGCGACCAACTCGCCTGCTGACTACATTCGGACGCCGGGTCCGGTTTTAGCCCTACTTAACCGTTCCGCAGTCTGAACCGACCCATTTAGATGTGAAGCTGTTGTTGACGTTCATGGTGTGCCCGCCGCCGGTGGCCACCATTTCCATCGTGCCCTTAGTCTCCTCGGAACTCAACGCCTCCACCTTAAACGTGCCGGTCGACTTCATATCTTGCTCCGCGCAGTCCAGCTTCACTACCAGCTTGTGGCTACTGGAGCTCACGACAGTGCTGGTGCACTGTTGCTTATCGTTAAAGGCGTCCTTAGTCAGTTTTTCTTTGGTGAGGCAGGTCTTATGGCTGCCTGACGCCGGCCCTTTGGCATTTCTGGCGGCCATGGCTGCCTCCAGCCGGGCACGCTGTTCCGGAGTCAGGTTTGCCAGGGCGTCCGCGGGTATTGGCATTTGGCCCATGGCTTGGGTTGTCCATGTCGTCTCCCACAGACCAAGCTTCACATCCAGCGGTGTAATCTGATCAGCGGCCCAAAGAAAAGAGGATGACACCACAATCAGCCCGCACAGGATACTGGTTCTCATGGAAATCTCCGGTGAATGGATATTCGCCGATCTTTCCGGCGAGAAATTGCACTGCCAAGGATGGCATAGGAGAACCGCACTGTAAACCCGTTTCTGGCGCCGGTCTTATCCGCAGGGACCTAAGACATTAACCTGGCAAGGTCTAAGGACCCTACTCAAGTGGGGAAGGCACGGATAAAATCATTCCCCGCTGAGGAGTGCGGGCGCAAGCATCCCCGCTCGCGCAGTTCGACTCAACCTGAAGGGGTAGCATTGCCCGCAGTTTCGAGGCATACTATGGCAACGTATCCGCTTCCCGGCGGGCGGAGGATTTATCCACGTCCATGGCTGTAGAAGAAAGCAATCTGGAAATCCGCAACGCCTCCACCCCGTCGGAACTGGAACTACGGCAGCGTCGCCGCATGCTCACGGCACTGGCGGTCCTGCTGACCGCGCTGCTGGTAGTGATCATTCGAGATCGGCAATTCTGGTTTCCGCCCAGCCCCGAGCCGGTGGCAGTTGATCAGGCGCCGGCTACACCGGCGCCGGTTGTCGCTCCTCCTCAAGCTGTCCCTACCCCTGCCGTCACTACGCCCAAGCACGCGTCCCCGTCCAAAACTCGACGCGGCAAACACTCGACGACAGCCGCCATCCAGGCTCCTACGGAAGCTCCGGCAGCAACTCCGCCGCTGGTGGCGACGACAACCCGCGCCGTGCTTCCTCCGCTTGATATTGAAGTGGTTGCCGGCAACCAGCACCGCACGCTAACGCCGCGGACTAATTCGGTAAAAGTCGACATGCAGTCCAGCGCTCCCAGTGACACGAGTTCGGCCGACGCCGCGCCCGCCCAGGAGGCCGCTGCCAACGCTCAGGTCAGCATGTCCCGCGACACTGCGGCGCGAGTGGCGCGCACGGTAAGTCCAGGGTACCCGCTTTTGGCGAAACAGATGAAGGTTCAAGGCGCCGTGGTTCTTCAGGCACTCATCGACAAGGCCGGAAACATCGAGGACCTGCATGTGGTCAGCGGTCCGGCAATCCTCTCCGCGGCCGCTCAGGAAGCGGTAAAGCAATGGCACTTCAAGCCGTATTACCAGGGAGGCCAGCCGGTTGAGACCGAAGCGCGTATTACAGTGAATTTCACCATATCAACCTATTGAGTTTGGCGGACCGGCCTTTGCTGGGTTTCTGATTGCGCGATGTCCACTGCGTCGCATCGTCGGCTGCGATTTGGCACTTTGCTCGTTCTCTTTTTCCTATGGGTTTCTCCATTCGCGCTCTGGCCGGCCGATATTATCCCTGATGCGGAAGGAGCCGGTGGCATGGCGTTCAGCGTTTCCAGCGCAAGCTTTCGATCTGGTGGAGAGATTCCCACGAAATTCACCTGCGACGGCAACGACATCTCTCCCGCCCTTGCCTGGACGGGCCCTCCGGCGGGAACGCAAAGCTTTGCGCTGATTGTTGACGATCCCGATGCTCCCGCCGGAACTTTCACTCACTGGGTCTTATACGACCTGCCCGCGCAAACCACTGCGCTGGGCGAAGGCGTGAGCAAAGTCGACGAAGTGCCTACAGGAGGCCGCCAGGGACGCAATGGGTTTCGCAAGATCGGCTATGGCGGCCCCTGCCCGCCGCCCGGCAAACCACATCATTATTTCTTCAAACTCTATGCTCTTGACCGGATGCTGAATCTGCAGCCAGGTTCGAGTAAAGAAGAGATCGCTCGGGCGATGGAGAGCCACATCCTGGCTACGGCGGAACTGATCGGGACTTACCGGCGGCAAGAGTAACGGTGAAGAAAGAACGGGACAAAAATAAACAGGCGTCCCGGACTCTTTCGAGTCACTGGACGCCCGGGCAGCCCTCCCCCAGAACTGCTCGTCCACGAAAGTAATTCCTCTCGCGCTCTTTGGGAATAGCCCGAGTGTGCCAGCCAGACCCACAATAGTGCTATCGACGAATCGACGAGCAAGCCGTCCGCTGCTCCAGGCAGGCGTTTTCGCCGGGCAAGCTGTCACTTCCCTGCCCCAGCTGCTTGGGCTGCCGTGGCCACGACCGCCCGGTTTCGCCCGTCCGCTTTCGCCGCATAAAGGGCTGTATCTGCCGCCTGCAATAAGGCTTTGCAAGAATGGATGATCTCGCCCTGTGGTTGGGAGGAAGCGCAGCCCAGGCTGAGGGTCATGGCGATGGGTCCGGCGCTGGTTTCAATCGGACGATCCGCAATCGTATGCCGCAACCGCTCTGCGCTTGCCACCAGACTCAAAGGATCGCAGCCCGGAAAGATGATCAGGAATTCTTCTCCGCCGTAGCGGCCCACAAAATCGTAACTTCGCACCGCGCCGGTCAGGCGGCGCGCCACTTCATGCAAGACCGCATCGCCCACCAGATGTCCGTATGTATCGTTGACTCGCTTGAAGTGGTCCAGGTCGGCCATCAGGATGGCCAGTGGAATGTGATTGCGGCTCTGCCGATCGAGCTCCCGTTGCAGAAAATCCAAAATCGCCCCCCGATTAAAGAGCAACGTCAGCGGATCGTGAGAGGCTTCGAACTGCAGTTTGTCGCGGGCGTTGAGCAGAGCTCGCTGCAACTCGAGAATTCGTTTTCCGGCCCGCACACGGGCGCGCAATTCGTCCGCGTCGAAGGGCTTGGTCAGATAATCGTCGGCCCCAGCGTTTAATCCGGTAATCACGTCCTGACGGTCATCTTTAGCGGTAAGTAAGAGGACATAGCGATACGTGTCTTGGTTATGACCGCGAATCTTGTGGCAGAGTTCGATGCCATCCATTCCTGGCATCATCCAGTCCAGCACCGCCATCTGCGGCGCGTCCGCTGCCTGCAAAGCTTTCCAGGCGTCGGCACCATTCCCGACTGCGGTAACGTGATACTCCCACTTCTGAAACCAGGACTGCAAAACCCGGCGAAAGATGGGATCGTCTTCGGCGATCAATACCGCATCCAGGTTCGACGCATCCGTCTGAGGCTTCATTTACTTTCGTACCTCCAGGTCTTGCTGCACTGCAATCCGCACGCGGAGAAGTTCGCTCTCCACAACAAGCAGAACCGCAGCAGCACGCGATAAATCTCTCTCCCGGCCCATCCCTTCAAGTTGCTGGGCAGTCCGTGACAATTTCGTGGCCTCCAGATAGCCGCTCTCGCCTTTCAAGCTGTGGGCTGACTTCTGAACCGATTCAAAGTCACCGGCGGCAATCGCCGTCTGCAGAGCAGCCAAAAGTTTGGGCGATTCTTCCAGAAAGATGCGGCAGAGATCGCTGAGCAGTTCGTGGTCACCTTCTACGCGTTGCAGGGCGCGCGCCTTGTTCCATGGTGCCACTTCGGAAACGGGGGCTTCGACGGAAACCCTGACAGCCGGCGCCTTTTTAGTCAGGCCTGCGATCGCGCTTTCGATCTCGCTGAAGCGCACCGGTTTCGATATATACCCATCCATGCCCGCCTCGAGGCATCTCTCCCGGTCGCCCTTCATGGCGTGAGCGGTCATCGCGAAGATGGGCAGATGAGTCGTTGTGCCCTTTTCTCCCTCCCGAATCGCTCTGGTCGCAGTCAAGCCATCCATCTCGGGCATTTGCACGTCCATAAAGGTCAGCTCAAATTTTTCGCTTGCGGCCAGTGCGAGGGCTTCTCTGCCGGTGCGGGCCAACACTGGGGAATGTCCCATTTTTTGCAGGACACGCATGACGACGGCCTGGTTAACAGCGTTATCTTCGGCTACCAGAATGCGCAGCCGATGCGACTCACGCAGGCTGTGACGTGTCACCAGCGTTGGCGCACCGGCAGGAGCGCGCTGATGACCAAGACCGGTCAGGATGGCCGTGAGCAGATCCTCCTTGGCAACCGGCTTGAGCAGATACGCAGCCACTCCCAGTTTCCGGCAACGCGCCGCCTCTCCCGGGTGCCCGCCGGAGGTCAGGAACAGGATGGTGCTTCCCGCCAGTTGAGAATTTCCGCGGAGTTTTTCCACGAGCTCGAATCCGTCCATCCCGGGCATCTGGCCGTCCACTAGAAGAATCGAGAAAACCTCGTGAGTTTGTTGAGCCAGATCGATAAGAGCCAGCGCCGTCGCCCCGCTCTCTGCAACCGTCGGTCTCATGCCCCAGGCGCTCGCCATCTCGTACAGAATGCGGCGATTGGTGCCGTTGTCGTCGACAATAAGCACAGACTTTCCCTGCAGTTCAGAGGGTGACACAGCCGTGGGCTGGGGCGTCGCTCCCTCCGCCACCGTGAACTGCACGGTGAAATGAAAGCAGCTGCCTTTGCCGCCGCTCTCCAGCCAGATTTTTCCTCCCATGAGTTCGACCAGCCGGGCCGAAATAGCCAGTCCCAGTCCGGTACCACCGTACTTGCGAGTGGTGCTGCTGTCGGCCTGGGAAAAGGCTTTGAACAGCAGCGGTTGCTTCTCTGGAGGAATTCCGATGCCGGTGTCGGTCACTTTGAAGTGCAGTTCCACGACCTGATCATTCTGGGAGCGCCTTTCAATCTGCACCAGCACCTCCCCGCGTTCGGTGAACTTGATGGCATTGCCCACCAAATTGATCAGGACCTGGCGCAGGCGGCCGGGATCGCCGAGTAATAGCGGCGGTACGTCGTGCTCGGCGTCGTAGGCAAGTTCGAGGCCTTTTTGGTGCGCCCGCAAAGCCAAGCTCTTCATGGTCTCCGCGACACAGTCGTAAAGATTGAATTCGATCTTCTCCAGATCCAGTTTCCCGGCTTCTACCTTGGAGAAATCGAGAATGTCGTTGATCACCGACAGCAGCGACTCGCCTGAAAACTTCACCATGAGCAGATACTCGCGCTGCTCCGGGTTAAGTTCGGTGTCGAGTGCGAGTTCGGTCATGCCCATGATTCCGTTGATGGGAGTTCGGATTTCATGGCTCATGTTGGCCAGGAACTCGCTCTTGGCACGGCTGGCGCTCTCGGCCGTGTCCTTCGCCGCCGCAAACTGCACATTCAGAGTCATCAACTCGGCCGTCCGCCGGTCCACTTCCTCCTCCAGGTTTTCCCGGTGACGGTGCAGTTCCTCGTCCCGTTGCTCGATCTGCCCCAACATTTCGTTAAAGCCTTTCACCAACATGCCCACTTCATCACGGCTGGTGACCGGCAGGCGAAGCGTGTAGTTCTTCTCGTTGGAGACCAGCTTGGCGGCGTTTACCAATTCGAGAATCGGCTCCGATACCAGTTTTTGCATTCGCCACGCAAGCAGGAAAGCCACAGTTGTAGAAATCAGTAACACCATTCCCAGAACCAAAGCGTAGCCGCGCATCCGGGTGCGCATTTCGTCGAGATCGGACTCCAGATAAACGACCCCGATCGATTCTCCCGCCAGCCGAATGGGGCGGAACTCCGCTAAGCGCTCGTGGTCGAAATAAGTGCCGTGAGGACGCGGGGAAACCGGGATCGTGCCCCGGCCTTTTTCATCCCTCTGATAAGTGGCGAAGGCTTTGCCATCGGACCCATAGATGCAAGCCGCGGTAATATGCGGTTCGGCGTGCAATGCCGATAAGACATCATGGGCGGCCTGGGTGTCATGGAAGGTTAATGCGGCGGTGCTATTACCGGCGATTACATCCGCCAGCGTGGCCATGTCGAGCTCCATCATTTGCCGGAAGACGTGCAGGTCGTAGGCGCCGATCACAGCGCAGACAAAAAGCAACTTCAGGACGCTGGTGGTCAGGATGATGACTGTGATTTTCCGGCCGATAGACATGTCGCGGAAGAGCGGCACTCAGTTGCCTCCGCCCTCGTCCCCAGCCAGGACCAGTTTAGCCACGGTCAGCAGACGCGCGCTGAGTTTCAGGTGCACCTGGGCTGCCGCCTTTTGATTGATCTCGAAGCGCACCCGGTTGTCGTCCAAAACAAAGTTGATAATGCCGCCCGCCTGTACAAAGCCCGGCATTTCTCCCACCGTCAGGACGCTGGCGCCCTTGAGCCCCTGCAGGACTTCCCGCAACCGCGCCTTTTCTGAGGAGGCAATAAACAGAATCTGGCAGGCCCGGGCCTGCGGAACGCCTTCGGGATGGGCTATCTCCATGCGGTGGCCATTCACTGCTTTGTCCACGATCATCTGCTCGAAATCCGGCCCGAAGGGATCCTGCCCGAGGACGCAAATTTGCAGCGGGGAATCGGCAGTTAGGAAAGCATCCGCGGGCCATTCCACAAAGCGCGCAAAGTTAAAAAGGAAAGCCGCCTTGACCTGATACTCGGTAGCCGACTGGGCCTGCGCCACTACGGCCAGAAAACACAACGCAACCTGGATTAGAAACATGCAACCCCGCCGCCGGCGCCCAGGCAAAAGCGTGGGCGGCCTGGCTCCGCACTTCGATCGTGATTGGAACCCCTGCACTTTGCCGACTCCCGTCACATTTCATTCCGACCAGTCTTCAGAACCGGCCCGTCATCTTGATGCGAAAGTTTCTGCCATCCTGCTGGATGGCGTCTTCCGGATCCTCGGGGCGGCCGGGATCGAAATATCTTTTATCGAGGAGGTTGTAGATACTTACGGCGGCGTCCAGATGCTTGCCGAGCGAGCGTCCGAGTAAAGTGGCGTTGAAAACCTGGTAACTGGCGACGGAGTCCCGCGCGACCGTGTACCGTCTCCCCAACGCCTGCCCCTCCAGCCCGGCAAAAAGCCTCTGCCCGAGCAGAGGCACAGTCAAGTTTGCCTTTCCCATATGGCGTGGTGAGTTGTCCAATACAAGGTCCCCACTACCTTCGTTATCCGCATCGACGTAATCGAAAGATGCTTTGCCCTCTAAACCGCTGCTCGCCCGCCCAGTGAACTGAACCGACATTCCGGTGGCCTGCGCCCGTCCGGAATTCTGGTACTGGAAGGCGTTATCATTCGGAATGAAGACAAGAGAGATCAGATCATCAATGCGGTTGCGATATACGCTTCCGGAGAGCTGAAAGTGCGATCCCAGGCGTTGTTCCACAACTCCTTCCAGACTTTGAATGTGCTCGGGTTTGAGCGAAGAATCGTCAACGTAGAACGATCCGAAATCGGGCGTGGTCTCGTAGACGTCGGGCGCGCGAAAGGCCTGGCCGTAGAGAAATTTGAAGGCTGTCTTTTCCGCGGGCCGGTAGATCAGCCCGAGGCGCGGGTTGGTAGTTCCCCCAAAGGTAGAGTAATGGTCATAGCGCACTCCGGCGTTCAACGACAGGCCGCGGGTAATTGAGAACTCGTCCTGCACATAAACCGCGGAGATCAACGAACTGTTCGGATCGACGCTAAACAAGCCGGGAGGAGTCTGCAAGTCGCCCTGGTCTTGCCGCAAGTTATCGCGAATCTCCGAACCCACGGTAAGCCGGTTTCGTTCAAACAAATCGCGGCTTAACTTAACCTCCCCCGTCCACCAGTTTCCTCGAAAAGAAAAGGTGTCTAAAACGATCGGGTCGGCGGGCCCTGCTGCCGCTTCTGGAACCGGTCCCTGCAGACGAGCCTGGTCGTAGCTGGTATGCGCGTCGAGTTGCCACTTGCCAAGGGAATGTTGATAGCCCAGGTCTACGTACTGATGACTGTCGATGTTGAAATCCTGAGGATCGTTGAACACCGCTCCGAAGTAGGCGGTCGGCACGCCTTTATCGCGGGTGCTGTAGAGGCCTTGAAGCGTGAATCCGTGGAAGCTCAAGGTGGCGAGAATGTGCTTGTAGGATTCGTAATCGGTTCCGCTGGTGATGCCGTTGTTGGTGGCCGGACTGTCGAATTGCGGGAAAAACAGTGTCTGGCCCTGGCTGTTGTAAAACGTGCCGGAAAGCAACAGACCTAAGCCATTTACCTGATGCCCGTAAGTCGCTCTACCTTCATAGGTACCGAAGCTCCCGGGCTGAAACGAGAGCTCCCAACTCTTGACCTGTTCGGCTTTGCGGGTGATGACATTGATCACCGCGAAAAATGCATTGGTGCCGTAGAGTGAAGAACTGGGGCCGGGTACGATCTCTACCCGCTCGATCAAGTCCACGTCCACCAGGAATTCATTCCCCAACATGGCCTGACCTAGAACGTTGTTGTTGATGCGGTGGCCATCCACCAGCACCAGAATGCGGCTATTCCAATCTCCCAACCGCCCGAAGCCGCGCACTCCCACGAACGTGTAGTCGCGGTCATAGGTGACGTAAAAGCCCGGCACACTGCGCAGGATGTCGGCGAGATTGCGGTAACCATACTTCTGGATTTCTTCAGCCCTGATGATGGTAACGGAGGCGGGAGCGTCGCCGGTGTACTGCATGTGCTTGGAAGCGCTGTACACCTGAATTTTGCCCAAGTCTTCCAGGCTAGCCTGGCTCAGGTCCACGCTCCGCTGGGATAGACCGGCCTCAGCCAGGCACACCAGCAACACGACGTGCCCGAGAACGCCGGATTTTTTTGGCCGTCTCTTCCAGCACCGGCTCTGAGGAGGTTCGAGGGCGGCATGGCCGCAGGGCATGGCATCTCCTGTGTAATGGCCCCAAAGTGGATTACCGCCCGACCACGAGGCTCTGCTGATCCCATCGGCCAGATTTCAGTCTCCTTCAATTCCAGGGCACGGCCGAATCGTTCGAAATAGGCTGCGTGAAGTTCATCGTCATGTTGCCGATAGCACCGCTAGACCCGAGAGGACCGATGTCGGAGATTCACGACCCAGAAATCTTCCAGACCGTGTTGGATGGGCTCGCCTTGGGCGTTTACCTGGCGGATCGCAACGGCAAAATCCTGTTTTGGAATCAAGGTGCGGAACACATCACCGGGCACCTGCGTCACGAAATCATCGGTCACGCGTATACCGACAGCATTCTGGTTCAATGCAATCAACAGAGCTGCCCAGGCTGCGGAGAAGCCTGCCCGTTCGTCGCGGTGCGCCGGGAGGGTAAAGTACAGGAATTGCGCCTGTCATTGCACCACAAGATGGGCCACTCTATTCCGGTTTCCTTCCGCCTTATCCCCATTCGGGACGCGCACGGTTCCATCGCCCTCATGGCTGGGAGCTTCCCCGAACCCCGGCACGCCGTGCCAGAGACAAGTAGCCAGCGCTCCCCCGTTCCGGCAGGCTGTTCGGACGAGAGCGGAGTATCGAGCCGCGATTTCATCCAGTTCCACATACGTGAAAATCTGGCTGGGCTGGCTGAGTACCACATTCCGTTCACCATTCTCTGTCTGGAGCTCGAGCAGTTTGACCACTTACGGGCCAGCCATGGACGGGAAGCTTCGCAGGCGATCTCGCGGGCGGTAGCGGAAACCTTGCAGGATTGCCTGCGTCCCAACGACTTTGTGGGCCGCTGGGCCGACGATCAGTTCATGGCGATTTTGTCGAACTGCGGCGGCGCGGGCGCGGAAAAAGCGGCGGAGCGTATTCGTAAGACAGTTGCCAACGCCAGCATCCAGTGGTGGGGGGACCGCCTGACCGCCGCGACGCTCGTGGGCTTTGCCACCGCCCAACCAGGAGACACAATCCAGTCATTGGTTCAGCGGGCACAACCAGCACTCAAAACGCTGTCCAGCCTTCTGAGCGCGGGTGGCGGTTCCGGCGGCACTGGCTCTGTGAGGAGCTGACTCTGTATGTTTGCGATTATCGGCATCGTGGTGGTCTTCGGCGCCGTGCTCGGGGGATACCTCATGGAGCACGGCAACGTGAAAGTCCTGATCCAGCCGGCCGAACTGCTGATTATTGGCGGCGCGGCGGCAGGCACGGTGTTGATTGCCAATCCGCTTCACATCCTGAAACAGATTGCGGGAGGCATCGCCGGAGTCTTTGGAGGATCGAAATTCACCAAGCAGCGCTATCTCGACACGCTCAAGATGAGTTATGACTTGCTGAACAAAGGACGGCGTGAGGGCCTGATGTCCCTCGAAAGCGACGTAGAGACACCTGACAAAAGCCCGTTATTCACCAAATACCCGCCTTTCCTGAAGGACCACCACATCCGCGACTATTTCTGCGACACCATGCGCATGGCGGTGAGCGGCGTCGAAGCCTTCGAACTCGATCAACTACTGGATCTGGATATGGAAGTTCATCATCATGAGGCCAGCCAGCCGATTGCCTCGCTAAGCACGGCCGCCGACTCGTTACCAGGGTTGGGAATCGTGGCCGCGGTTCTGGGAGTCGTCATCACCATGGGAGCCTTGGGAGGCCCTCCCGAAGAAATCGGTCACAAAGTGGCTGCCGCCCTGGTGGGCACTTTCCTGGGCATTCTGCTCTGCTACGGTCTGGTGGGGCCGGTGGCCGGCAACATGGCCAAGCTGGCGGACGATGAACGAGCTTATCTTCACGTGCTGCGCGTAGTGATGATTTCCTTCTTGAAAGGCACGGCTCCAATCATGGCGGTGGAATTCGCGCGCCGGGCAATCCCGGGTCATGTGCGGCCATCCTTTAAGGAAGTGGAGGCAGTCTGTCGTGGCGCAGGAGCCGCCGCGCCCGCCGAGACTGTCGCTGCCGCTTCTGCCTGAGGCATGGAATGAGCCAAAACCGACCCATCATCATCGTCAAGAAAAAGTCTGTCCATGGCGGACATCACGGGGGCGCCTGGAAAGTCGCCTACGCCGACTTCGTCACCGCCATGATGGCGCTGTTCATCGTGCTTTGGCTGCTCAACAGCAGCAAGAAAATCCAGGAGGCGGTGGGAGGTTATTTCCGCGATCCTTCAGGCTCTTCGAACAACCACGGCACCGACATCAGCGGAAGCGGCGAGAACCTTTCCCTCACCAAGGATGACATGCCGAAACTCAAAGATGAGATTGAGCGGCGCA
>Ga0335076_10006593_pt1 | contig 11708 bp, 6 predicted proteins | sample Lox_Sample_25_FD_206717 | JGI IMG/M metagenome (GOLD analysis project Ga0335076, IMG submission 206717) | Soil microbial communities from Loxahatchee National Wildlife Refuge, Florida, United States - Lox_Sample_2.5 | ecosystem: Environmental > Terrestrial > Soil > Wetlands | place: USA: Florida... | reverse complement strand
GGTCACCGGCTGGATCACCGGCCGCCTCGGGCTGAAGCGCGTCTTCCTTGTCTCGGTCTTCGGTTTCACCGTCGCCTCGATGCTGTGCGGCGGCGCCACGAGCCTTGCCGAGATGGTGCTCTTCCGTCTGCTGCAAGGCGTCTTTGGTGCAGCGCTGGTGCCGCTGTCGCAATCGGTGCTGCTCGACATCAATCCGCGCGAGAAGCAGGGCCAGGCGATGGCGATCTGGGGCGCCGGCATCATGGTGGGGCCGATCCTCGGGCCGACGCTCGGTGGCTGGCTCACCTTCAATTACAATTGGCGCTGGGTCTTCTACATCAATTTGCCGGTTGGCATCCTCGCCTTTCTCGGCATCCTGCTCTTCGTCCGCGACACGCAGCGCGACCGCGGCCTGCGCTTCGATTTTCTCGGCTTTGCCCTGCTCAGCCTCGGCGTCGGCGCCTTGCAGATCATGCTCGACCGCGGCGAGCAGAACGACTGGTTCGGCTCGCGCGAGATCGTGATCGAATGCGCGCTCGCGATTTGCGGCCTGTGGATGTTCGCGATGTGGACCGGCATCGCCGATCGGCCGTTCCTCAGCCCCGTGCTGCTCAAGGACCGCAATTTCGTCGGCAGCTGCATCCTGATCTTCGTCGTCGGCATCATCCTCTACGCCACGTTGGCGCTGCTGCCGCCGATGCTGCAGGACCTGATGGACTACCCCGTCACCACCGCCGGCGTCGTGATGATGCCGCGCGGCGTCGGCACGATGTTCGCCATGCTCGCCGTGGGCCGCCTCATCAACCGCCTCGATGTGCGCCTGTTGCTGCTCTTCGGCCTCGCGGTCACCACCTTCTCGCTTTACCAGATGACGGACTACTCGCTCGACATGGATTATTGGCCGATCATCTGGGCTGGGCTGGTCCAGGGCGTCGGGCTCGGCTTCCTGTTCGTGCCGCTCAGCACCGTCGCCTTCGGCACGCTCAACCCGTCCTTCCGCGCCCAAGCGGCCGGTTTCTTCAGCCTGGTGCGCAATATCGGCGGCAGCATCGGCATCTCGATGGTCGAGACCTTGCAGGACCGCATGACCCAGACCGTCCACGCCTCGCTCGCCGGCGAAGTGTCGCCCTTTGTGCCGGCGCTGCGGCTGCCGGCCATGCAGCATTTCTGGAACCTGCACACCACGGCGGGGCTCGCGGCGCTTAATCAGGAAGTCACCCGCCAGGCGGCGATGATCGCCTATATCGATAATTTCAAATTCATGATGGTGGTGACCTTGGCCGCCGTTCCGCTGCTGGTGCTGCTGCGCCGCACCCGGCCGCCGGCCGGTGCCGTGCATGTGGCGGCGGATTAGCGCTGATTTTGGCAAGGCCGGCTCTCCCGATCCTTGGTCGTCTCCCCGAAGTGGGTGGCATGCACTCATCTCGAATATTTCTACGATCCCAGTAGTCATTCCCGTCGTGCCCGCGAAAGCGGGAACCCAGAGCATAGGCTCCATTCGCCGCAGCGGTGGCACTGGCTGCCCGCTTTCGCGAGCAAGGCGACGATGGAAAGGGCGTAGTCCCTCCGGCCCTCGCGCCCGCCGCATTCGCGTCGCGCCGGAACGGCCAGATGGATTCAGCAGGCTTCAGCCTGCGCTCCAGGATTTAAGCGGCCGGCCAGCCCATCTCCTCAGCAGAGCGACACAGCGATGGATAGAGCGCACGGCCAATCAACGCTCGTCCCCTCCCTGTGAAACGTCTCGATCGTAACTTTCCGGTTTCAAGGAGACGGCAATGATCGTCCACAACCGAACAACACAGGTGTTGCACCGCGCGGCGCTGGCCGCCCTGTTGCTTCTGGCGGCGGCTCCGGCTGCTCTGGCGGACCCTCCGGGGTATCTGTTCCAGGATTTCCCGCAGCCCATGCCTAGAGTCGCGTCCGTTCCGCCGCATCAACTCGATCCGGCGAGCCAGCCGGACGCCTCGCCCGCCATCGCTGGCCCGGACAGAGCCTCGTCTCAATCGTACCAGGCGCAGTTGCAGGGCGGGCAGCCGATCATCCGCTAAGGGACCGATCGCGGCCCCCAGCCGATGCGCACGCTCAGCGCCACCCGATACCGCCGCAAGCCGTGAGCTCGCGCGGTGTCAGGCGGTCCGGATTTTGCGAGCACAACCCTGTGAGCTCTGTGGACACCCTCGATATCCGACGCCATCTTCGTCAGCGCCGATGAGACCCTGCCCTCTTACCTCCCTGTGGCACCGCGCTCGCACTCGCGCGGTTTTGGCCTTGCCCGCAGAGAAGGCAAGGCATTGCCATTTTTGTGTGCAACGCCCCGATTGTTCTCCGCGAGTGAAGAAACCATTTAGCGGCGCTTCTATAGTCGCGTTGCGTTCACCTTCCTATCTCATCTCGGCCGACTGTCGCGGAAGCATACCACTCCGGGGCTTGACGCCTCGCAACCCATGCGGGCCCTGCCGCCTGCCGGCAGAAAGCCCCGGTCCCTTGCATCACTCCTAACCTTCAGGCGTCACCCGCATGGGCATCGTCCGCTTCGCGCTGCGCTTTCCGCATACTTTTTATGTCATGGCGGCGCTGATTCTCGTGCTCGGCGTGAGCGCCGTCGCCACGACGCCAAAGGATATCTTCCCCCGCATCAACATCCCCGTCGTCACCGTGATCTGGCAGTACACGGGATTGACGCCGCAGGAGATGGAAAACCGGATTACCACCTATAGCGAATATTCGATCAGCGCCAACGTCAACGATATCCGCAACATCGAATCGCAGACGCTCTCCGGCGTCTCGGTCGAGAAGATCTACTTCCAGCCGAACGTCAACATCGATCTGGCGGTGAGCCAGATCGTCTCGGCCAGCAACGCGATCCGCGCCTTGATGCCGCCGGGGGTCCAGCCGCCGATCGTGGTGCAGTACAACGCCTCCAGCGTGCCGGTGCTGCAGCTCAGCCTCAGCTCGGATCGCCTCAACGAGCAACAGCTCTACGACTACGGCATCTACCGGATTCGCCAGGCGCTCGCGCCGATCCAGGGCATTACGCTGCCGACGCCCTATGGCGGCAAATATCGGCAGATCATGGTCGATCTCAATCCCGACGCGCTGCGGGCCGACGGCGTCACCCCCAATGACGTCGTGAATGCCGTCAACGCGCAAAGCCTGACCCTGCCCTCGGGCGATGCGAAGATGGGCGACAAGCAGTTCATCGTCAGCACCAATGCGAACGCGCCGACGATCAACGCGCTCAATCAGCTCCCGATCCGTCAGGTGGGCGCGACCACGGTCCGGCTCAGCGATGTCGCGCATGTCCGCGATGGCTGGGCGGTGCAGCAGAACGTGGTGCGCGCCGATGGCCGCCGCTCCGTGCTGCTCACCATCATCAAGAACGGCGATGCGTCGACGCTCGACGTCGTCCGCCGCGTCAAGGCGGCTTTGCCCGACATCCAGCGGGCGGCGCCGCCGGGAATGAACATCCAAATGCTGTTCGACCAGTCGGTGTTCGTTCAGCAAGCGATCGACAGCGTGCTGCGCGAGGGCGCCATCGCCGCCGGCCTCACCGCGCTCATGATCCTGCTGTTCCTCGGGTCCTGGCGCTCGACGCTGATCGTCATGGTGTCGATTCCGTTGTCGATCCTGACCTCGATCGCCGTGCTCGCGGCGCTCGGCCAGACGCTCAACACCATGACGCTCGGCGGTCTGGCGTTGGCCGTCGGCATCCTGGTCGACGATTCGACGGTCACGATCGAGAACACCCATCGCCTGTTCGAGGAAGGCGTCGCCTTCGATACGGCGGTGCTCGAGGGCGCTGCCGGGATCGCCGTGCCGACGCTGATCTCGACCTTGGCGATCTGCTGCGTCTTCGTCGCTCTCTTCTTTCTGCAAGGCGCGGCGCGATATTTGTTCGCGCCGCTCGGCATGGCGGTGGTGTTCGCCATGTTGGCGTCCTATGCCATCTCGCGCACGCTGACCCCGATCATCATCCGGCTGCTGCTGCGCGGCGAGCATGCCGCGCACGCGGCGGAAACCGCGAGCTGGTTTGCACGCCTCCACGGCCAATTCAATCGGCGCTTCGATCGCTTCCGCGAGTTCTACGGCTGGCTGCTGAGCGCCCTGCTGCGGCGCCGCGTGATCCTGCCGGCGGTCGCCGGCAGCGTCGTCGCCGGCGCCGCGCTGCTGACATTCTTCGTCGGAACCGATTTCTTTCCCGAGGTCGATGCCGGGCTCATCCAGCTCCATGTGCGCGCGGCACCGCGCACGCGGATCGAGCGCACCGAACAGATCTTTCAGGCGGTCGAGGACGATATCCGGCGCCAGATCCCGCCGCGCGACCTGGGACCCATTCTCGACAATATCGGACTGCCGCAGCGCGTCTATAATCTGGCGTTCACCGATGGCACCGCGATCGGCGTCAATGACGGCCAGATCCTGATTTCGCTCAAGCGAGGTCACGCGCCGACCGACCGGTATATAAGGGCGCTGCGCCAGCAGCTGCACCAAGATTTCCCCGACGTGCTGTTCTACTTCCAGCCGGCCGACATCGTGACGCAGATTCTGAATTTCGGCGTGCCGTCGCAGATCGATGTCCAGGTCCAGGGGCAGGATCGCGCGGGCAATATCGTGGTCGCGCGAAGGCTGCAGCAGCGCCTCGCGGACCTGCCTGGCATCGTCGACGCCCATATCCAGCAGGAGCTCGACGCGCCGGAGCTCTATTACGCCATCGACCGCACGCGCGCGCAGCAGCTGGGATTGTCGCTGGCCAGCATCGCCAACAACCTCAATATCAGCCTCAGCTCCTCCGAGCAGGTATCACCCAATTTCTGGACCGATCCGAATTCCGGCATTCCTTACTACCTCGCCGTCCAGACGCCGGAATACCGCATCAACAACGTCAATGCGCTCGACGACACGCCGGTCTCGACCGTCGCTGCGGTCGCGGCGCCGGTGCCGACGCTGCTCGGCAATGTCGCCAGCGTCGAGCGCCGCCCGGTGCAATCCGTTTACAATCAGTCGAACATCCAGCCGGTTTACGACGTCTATGCCAATGTCCAGGAGCGCGATCTCGGCGGCGTCGCGCGGGCCATCGATACCGTCGTCCATCAGCTTCAGGGGCAGTTGAAGCCGGGCAACCGCATCGTCGTGCGCGGGCAGATCGAGAGTATGAATTCGGCTTTCGGCAATCTGACCCTCGGCCTCATCTTCGCCGCCATCTTCGTCTACTTCCTCATGGTGGTGAACTATCAGAGCTTTCTCGATCCCTTCGCGGTCATCCTCGCGTTGCCGGGGGCGGCGAGCGGCATCGTGCTCATGCTCTTCGTCACCGGCACCACGTTGAGCGTGCCCTCGCTGATGGGCGCGATCATGTCGGTGGGCGTCGCTTCGGCGAACTCGATCCTGCTGGTGACCTTTGCCCGCGAGCTCCGGCAGGAGGGGCTCCCCGCGGGCGAAGCGGCGCTTGTCGCCGGCAAGACGCGGCTTCGGCCGGTGCTGATGACGGCGGCGGCGATGATCGTCGGCATGCTGCCGATGGCGCTGGGCGGCGCCGGCGAGGAGCAGAACGCGGTGCTGGCGCGCGCCGTGATCGGCGGCCTCGTGGTCGGCACCGTCACGACCCTGCTCTTCGTGCCCTATCTCTATTCTGTCATCGGCCGTGGCGACCCCGGCGGCCCAGCCGAGCCCGCCGCCGCACCCAAAGAAGGAACTTTGTCATGAAGCAGGGAGAGCAGTTCGCTTCCGATCCGGCGCGCGCCGCCGACACGCTCGGCCTTGCCGGCGAAGCGGCCCACGCCCGCGGACGCACCAGCGGCGATACGCCCGAGCTGACGGCGGGGCGGCGCCGCGCCGCGCGAAAGCTCGGTTTTGCCGTGCTCGCGGTCCTGGCGCTGCTGGTCGCGGTGGGGACATGGGGCCATCTCCGGCGCTCTGCCGAGGCGCGCTCGGTGCTGGCGCAGGAGCGCAATACGGTGCCGACCGTCCGCACCGTGACCGTGACACCGGTCGATGGCCCGCAGCGCATCGACCTGCCGGCCAGCCTGCAGGCCTTCGACAGCGCGACGATCTTTGCGCGGGCGACCGGCTATGTCGCGAGCCGGTCGGTGGATATCGGCAGCCGCGTCCATGCCGGCGATGTGCTGGCGGTCATCGCCGCGCCCGATCTCGATCAGCAATTGGCCCAGGCGCAGGCGCAACTCGTTCAAACCCAGGCGGCGCTGAACCAGGCGCATGCCGGGCTGCAGCAGGCGCAAGCCAATCAGGACCTCGCCCAGGTGACGAATCAGCGTTACGCGAAGCTCGCGGTGCAGGGCTACGCGGCGCAACAGGATGCGGACAATGCCCGCCTCACGCTGGCCGCGCGCAATGCCGATGTGCTGAACGCGGAGGCCGCGGTCGGCGTCGCCGAGGCCAATATCAAGGCGCAAAGCGCCAATGTCTCGCGGCTCGAGCAGCTCACCGGCTTCGAGCGGGTAACCGCGCCCTTCGACGGTGTCATCACCCAACGCCAGGTCGATGTCGGCGATCTCGTCACCGCCGATGCTTCGGCCGGCACGCCGATGTTCGCGATCGAGCGTACCAACGAGCTGCGCGTCCAGGTCTATGTGCCGCAAAATGCGGTGTTCGGCCTCAAGGACGGCGACACGGCGCAGGTGATCGTGCCGGAGATACCGGGCCGCGTCTTCCAGGGCGTGGTCACGCGCAATGCCGGTGCTCTGCAGCCCGGTACCCGCACGCTGCTCACCGAGGTCGATATCGACAACGCCGACGGCGCGCTGCGGCCCGGCCTCTACGGCATCGTCCGGCTGTCGATCCCGCGGCCGCAGCCGGTGGTGGTGGTGCCGTCCAATGCCGTCGTCTTCGACAAGAACGGCCTCAGCGCCGCCGTCTACGACAACGGCGTCGTCCGCTTGCATCACCTCGATCTGGCCGAGGATGACGGTGCCAATGTCGTCGTCCGCGCCGGGCTCGAAGCCGGCGATCGCGTCATCATCAATCCGCCGGTCGATCTCACCGAGGGGATGCGCGTCGCCGCCATCGATGCGGATCAGCATATCGCCGCCGTTTCCGCGCCCCAGCCGGCGACCGTTCTCGCCCGGCGCAAATGACCAGGCGGCGACGCCCCGGGGCATCGCTTCGGCTGGCCGCTCTGCTGCTGCCGGCGGCGCTGCTGCTCGGCTGCGACCTCGGTCCCGATTACCAGCAGCCCGCCACCGCGCTGCCGGCTGCTTGGCGCGAGCCCAGCGGCGCTTCGACCGCGCTTTGGCCGTCGGCGGATTGGTGGCGCGGTTTCGGCTCGCCCGAGCTCGACAGCCTGGTCGTCGACGCCGAAGACGCCAATTACGACCTCGGGGCGGCGATCGCCCGGGTGCGCGAGGCCGACGCCGAGGCGCGCATCGCCGGCGCCGCGCTGCTGCCTTCGATCAACGCCGGTGCCACGGGATCGAGCCAGCGCGCACTGTTTCCGACCGGTCATGGCAACCGGATCACCTTCCCCGAATATGATCTGACCCTTTCCGCTTCCTACGAGGTCGATTTCTGGGGCAAGAACCAGGCCGCCTTCGCCGCGGCGAAAGCGACCGCGCTCGCCAGCCGCTATGACCAGCAGGTCGTCGCGCTCACCGTCGTCACCGGCGTGGCGACGAGCTATCTGCAGCTCCTGTCGTTGCAGGATCGCCTCGGTGTGGCGCGCGAGAATCTGGCGACGGCGGAGAATGTGCTGGAGGTCATCGAGGGGCGGCGCCGTCTCGGCACGGCGATGGACCTCGACGTGTCGCAACAGCGGACGGTCGTCGCCGAGCAGCGCGCCGCCATCCCGCCGCTCGAGCAGCAGCTGTCGGAGACCATGGATGCGCTCGCGATTCTCCTGGGCAAGCCGCCGGAGCAGGTGAAGATCGCGCCGGCCTCGCTCGCCAGCCTCACGGCGCCGGCGGTTGCGCCCGGCTTGCCTTCGGAGCTCCTGGCGCGCCGCCCCGACGTCGCCGAGGCGGAGGCGCAGCTCGTTTCGGCGAACGCCAATATCAAGGTGGCGCGGGCGCAGTTCTTTCCGAACTTGGCGCTGACCGCGCAAGGCGGCTTTGCCAGCCTCGCGCTCTCGAACTTCCTGACGCCGGAGGGCGTCGTCTACAGCGCGGCGGGCTCGCTGACGCAGCCGATCTTCGAGGGCGGCGCCCTCGAAGGACAGCTGCAATTCTCCAAGGCGCGTTATGACGAGCTGGTGCAGAATTACCGCAAGGCGGTGGTTTCCGCCTTCAGCAATGTCGAAGACGCGCTCGCCTCGGTGCAGCGCACCGCCGAGCAGCAGGCGGCGCAAGAGGTGACGGTCGCGGAAGCGCGCCGCTCCTACGAGATCGCCCAGGCGCGCTACCGCGTCGGACTGACCGATCTGCTGACCGTCCTCAACACCGAGAACGCCCTGTTTCCGGCCGAGGACACGCTGGTGCAGGTAAGGCTGGCGCATCTGCAGGCGCTGGTCAGCCTGTTCAACGCCCTGGGCGGCGGCTGGCAGGTGGAGACGGGCTGACGCAAACCCGGCCGATACTCGCCACCACAGTAGGTACACAAGGGCCGCACCCGCGACGGCGCTGCCATGGCGACCGGTGCGGCGCCGCGCCCAGCCATCCATCCCTGCGTGCATCTGGCGGGGGGTTGGCCTGTGCACCCGTAGAGCGGCCGGGCGCGGCACCAGCCGACCCGTCGCCCTCCGGTCAGGTTGAGACCGGCGGCGAAGGATCGATCGAAGGACGGTCAGCGTCGCTCTTCCGCGTGGCGCTCGCACGCGATCACCTTGGCGATGTCTTCGGCGGGCGAGGTCGGGAAGGGGCAGGCCATCGTCGCGCGCGCGAGATGGTTTGGCGTGTAATCCTGGTCTTGCCATTTCGCGAGCTCTTCATGCGCCGAGGCGGCGGCCGTCTCGCACAGCTCGAGCTCGTTGGCGGGCTCGACGACGAACTCGACCAGCATGCCGTTGGGATCGCGCACATAATGCGAATAGCAGAAGCCGTGATTGATGCCGCAGTTCGGATACAGCAGGGCGTCGAACTTCGCCTTGAGCCGCGCGATCTCCTCGAAGCCGGGAACCAGCATCGCCAGATGGTGATCGACCCCATGTCGCGGCAGCTTGGTCGCGGGCCCGAAGGCGTCCGGCAGGAATTGAAAGAAAGCGAGGCAGCCGCCATCGGCCATCTCGAAGAAGCAATGCAGGAAGGGCTTCTCGCCGCCGCCGAGATCGACGCTCTCCCGGAGCGCGGCCACCATCGGCATGCCGAGCAGATCCTCATAGAAGCGCCGCGTCGCCGCCATGTCGTCGGTTCGCACCGCATGATGATGCAGGCGGCGCATCGTGTTGGCGCGCCGCCGCGCCGTGCGCCGAGCCTGAAGCCGTATGCGGGTATCGGAAGCCGTGGGGAGGCTGGTGCTAGCCGCTTCCGTCGCGTCCGTCATGATGAGTTCCTCCTGCGATGGTCGATGCGTCCGATGCTAGAGCAACCGTGCTACAGCGCCGCTTCTGCTTCGACGAATAGCGTTACCGTCGTAGTCTTCCATCCTGGCTACTCGGCGGCAACGGCTTCGTCCGCTTCGCCCTCCAACAGGATCGCCACCGCCGATCTGCGGTCGATCTTGCCGAGGGTGTTGCGGGGAATCTCGTCCACGATCTTCAGTCGCTCGGGTACCTTGTAATCGGCAAGCTGCGCCCGGGTGCTGGCGAGGATGTCGTCGAGCACGTCGCCATGCGGCGTGTCCCTGAGCTGAACCAGAGCGGCGACGCGCTGGCCGAGCGTTGCGTCGGGAACGCCGACGACTAGGGCGTCGCGCACCCCGGGATGCGTCATCAGCACCTGCTCGACCTCGGCCGGCGAGATGTTCGACCCGGCGCGGATGATCAGATCCTTTTTGCGGCCCACGAACCAGAGATCATCGGTTTTGCCGCGGCGCACGAGATCGCCGGTGCGAAACCAGCCGTCCGACGTCGCCGGATCGATACGCTCCTCATCCACCCAATAGCCCACGGTGACATTGGGTCCGCGCAGCAGCAACTCGCCGACTTCGCCCCGCGGCACGGGCGCGCCATTGTCGTTGGCAATGCGGATTTCGGCGCCTGGCGCGATCCGGCTGACCGGCCCCGGCTCCAGGCCATAGATGAGCGATCCCACCACCTCGGTCGAAGCCCAGACCGAGCGGAGCGGCACGCCGAACACCGTGACGAAATCGCGCTGGACGTCGATCGGGCAGACATCGCCGCCGGTGAGGCAGAAGCGCAGCGTATCGACGTTGCGCGCCTGCCGGCGCTGGCGGGCGAGCAACTCGATGTACATGAAAGGCAGCCCGAGCATCAAGCTGCAGCGCTGCGGTTCGATCGCGTCCAGCACGGCGTCGGCATCAAAGCGCTCGAAGAGAACCATCGGTGCGCCGTAGCGCATCGAGGCGAGCATGGTCACGAAGCCGCTGGCATGCATCATGGGGACGGCATTGACGGTGGTCTGCTTGGTCTCGAACCCCAGACGCGCGCAGCAATCGCTGATGGCCGACAGCGTCGCCGGCGTGTGGGTGACGAACTTGGACAACCCGGTGGTTCCCGACGTCCCGAGCAGCACGGCCGGCGCGCTGTCATCGGGATCGGGGAGCTTCGATGCTTCGCCGCCACGCTCGATCAGCTCCGCCCAGGGTTGCGCCCGGTCATCCTCGGCGCCGCCGTCGACGATGAAGCGCGCGCCCGCGCCGAGGATCGCCGGCTCGATCGGCACGACTTGCGGATAGAGCTGCGCCTCGCCGAGATAGAGCGACGGGCGCAAGCGCTGCAGCAGCGGGCGCAGCTCCGCCGTTTTGAACCGGGTATTGAGCGGTGCCGCGATCGCGCCGATGCGGAAGCAGGCATAGTAGGCAACCATCAGCTCCGGCCGATTGAACATGTGCAGCGCCACGCGATCGCCCGGCCGCAGGCCGCGCGCGATCAACGCTTGAGCCAGCCGCTCGGTCTCTTGCGCCAGCCGGCGATAGGTCCAGACATCATCGCCGGCGATGAAAGCCGTCTGCCGGGCGCGGCGCTTCGCCTGATAGTACAGAGCTTCGATCGGTGTCATCGTCACCCTTTCTTCTTTCTGCGCATTGAGTGCAATGCGAGAAGGGTGGCGTGGCGCCGCTACGACATGGTTTCGCGCGTGCGCAAAAGCGTTACCGCTGTAGCGCGTGGACCGGGTCGATCCGCTGTCGCGCGTGGGAAATTGGACGGGTAGCGTCAGCGCTGGGCTACGGCGCGCGACCAGTCTGCCGCACGCTCGGCGCGCGAGACGTGGCGGTCGCGCGCTGCCAGGCAGCGTTTCAGCGCTGTCGCCATCTCGGCCGCGACCAAAGGGCGGCCGACCACCTCGGAGACGCCGGCGGCCATCAACACGCCGGCGGCGATTTCCTCGATGGAGCCGGCGATGAGCAGGATCGGCAAATCCGGAACGGCCTCATGCAGCGCGGCGGCGATCTTCAGCGCCGCCCGGGTCGAGCTGAGGCTGGTTATGACGAGCGCATCGTAGCGGCCGGCCGTGCTGCGGCAGGAGGTCAGCGCTTCGTCGGCGTTTGCAAAGCCCACCGGCTCATATCCCAGCGCCGCCAGCGTCTCTTCGTCGCTAAGCAGCCGCTCGCGGTCGTCGTTGAACAGCAGCAAGGTCTCACCCCAGCCGAGCGGCAGCGCCGCCGCGTCCTCGGTCGGCAAGGGCCCGGCGGTGGCGTTGCACGGCAGCCAGGCCTCGAACTGG
>Ga0335076_10006592_pt1 | contig 11709 bp, 8 predicted proteins | sample Lox_Sample_25_FD_206717 | JGI IMG/M metagenome (GOLD analysis project Ga0335076, IMG submission 206717) | Soil microbial communities from Loxahatchee National Wildlife Refuge, Florida, United States - Lox_Sample_2.5 | ecosystem: Environmental > Terrestrial > Soil > Wetlands | place: USA: Florida... | reverse complement strand
GAATAAGGTGTCGGTTCAAGGCACCCAAAAATACCTGGTAGGGGAGAATCGCGCCATACACTCTGCCTATGACTTCACAACGTGCCGGTGCGGAGATGGGTGTTGGTGCAAGCGCAATGCGTGTGTCGGGCACTACCGACTAAAGGAAGCCGCGTTCGAGGAGTTCCTTGCGACCTATCTAACCCTCTGGATTCCTCCAAGAGCTCGGAGAAACGTGAAAGCTGGGGTGCTTGAGGGGGCTCAGTTCAAGGGACACGAACGAAACGCGATCCCACCTTTGAAATGGCTGCAGGAAAACTGGTCGACCGTTCTCGCACAGGTGACGATTTACGACAGATGTGGCCTATGCGATCCGACCGAGCGTATCGAGGACCATCTTGGCAACTACTATGGAGTGAAAAACCTCTATGCGGCGAAGATGTGGTCCCAGCTCTTCTATGACTCGCTCGTTCCGTTCGATTCGCGTTCAAAAGCCCGAATCCAGAGGGCTGGGTACACCGACCCGACAAAAGCCTTCTTCGAAACGAGCAGAGAGCTGTTTCGCGACCTCAGAAGGCTTTCTGAGCACTGTGGATTGGGAGTTCCCGGCGTTCGACAACTGGATTCGCCGTGGATGGTTGCTCCCGAATTGCTGGTGCCAGTTGGTGGCCAACCGCTCTCTAGAGTCGTCGACAAGATTTTCTACAGCCCTTGATCGGGCTCTGTGCGGCGCCCTGTCAGATTCTTCCCGTGATGGTGCCTACGGGGCCGGTGTCCCGAGCTTCCACTCGGCCTTTGGCATGCAGACGAACTTGCGGCTCCAGTCTCTCGACCAACGGCGCTGGCCGAATGCCCTTCACATCCTCAACTAACGCCCGCATGATTTCGGCCATGCTCCAGGCCTGTGCGATGCAGCCACGAGGCCGCTGAGGAGTGTCGCCGTCAAGAATTTCTGAGATGTGGCCAAGCCCACCATCGGCAAGGTGATCCTTTAGTGGGGCCAGCCATTCGGTCGCTTGCCGGCGGGCAGCCTCACTGAAACCGTTTACCTTGACATATGCGGTGATGAACGGTCCCAACAGCCAGGGCCACACGGTTCCCTGATGATAAGCACCGTCGCGCTCGGAGGGACCACCGGTGTATCGGCCACGATATTGAGGATCACTCGGTGCCAGACTGCGCAGACCATATGGGGTGAGCAGATGCTCTTGAACTTTTCCGACCACGCTCTTCGCGCGTTCGGGTGACAACATGCTGTGTGTCAGGCTGACCGCAAAGATCTGGTTCGGGCGGATCGATGGGTCCGGCGGGGCGCCATTGCTGACGTCGTACAGACAGCCGGTGTTCTCGTTCCAGAAGAGGCGGTTGAAACTCCAGCTCGCAACCGTTGCCATGTTGCGGTAACGCTTCTGACCTGGTTCGTCCCCGAATTTGCGGGCCAGATCCTCCATGATGCAAAGGGCGTTATACCAGAGCGCCTGGATTTCAACTGGCTTGCCTCGACGTGGCGTTACGACCCACTCACCGACCTTGGCATCCATCCATGTGAGTTGAACGCCTTGCTCACCCGACGTGAGTAATCCGCTGGGATCCACCTTGATTCCGTAACGTGTGCCACGGACATGCCAGGAAATGATGTCGCCGAACACCGGATAGAGTTCGTTGCGCACAAACTCAAGGTCGCCCGTATACGCGAGGAAAGCGCGTGCTGCCTCGAAGAACCACAGCGTGGCGTCGACGGTGTTGTATTCCGGTGTTTCCCCCGCATCCGGGAAACGGTTCGGTAGCATTCCCTGATCCACGTGTTTCGCGAACGTGCGCAGAATGCTTCGCGCGACGTCATGCCTGCCAGTCGGCAAGGTGAGGCCGGGCAGAGCGATCATGGTGTCGCGGCCCCAGTCGCTGAACCAGTGATAGCCGGCAATGACCGTCTTCTGGTCGCCACGGGAAACGATGTACTGATCGGCGGCATTGGCAAGATCCTGGACGAAAGCATCCTCCACCAGCGACGAGACGGCTACATTTCGGCGACGCGTGATTTCTGCCTGCCGATATTCAGCCACTTGGGCAACATCGCGCGGCTCGGTGGAGGCGATCACCGAGGCTTGACGGCGAAGGCGCAGGTCGAAACGCAGAGCCAAGGGGTTGAAGAGGTCTTCCGAGAAGTCGAGCCCCCGTTCGCGTTCGACGTCATATTCAAAGTTCCGGTACCAGTCCCCCGTCTTCCGCAATTCGGCAGCATTGTGGGCCAGATACAGAGACGGCAGTCCATGATAAGGAGCGACACTCACCAATCCAGAACGCTCCTCGACCGCTGGATTGATGACACCATTCTCGTGGGTGGTGCTGTGATAGTCGCGGAACGCGATCAGCGGCCTCAGTTCAAGCCACAACTGCTTTGGTCGTTCTGGGTGATTGTTCTTCTTCAGTTCGTACTGCACGACCGTGCTGTTTTCACCATAGACCATGAAAACTGACTTTTCGATCTCGATGCCCTCGATTTCATAGGTGAAGACAGGAAATGGGTCAAGGCGAAACTGTTTGAGGTACTTAAAACCCTGTGGATAAATGACGCCAGGGTACTGGTTTGCCGAAAGATCAAACGCTTGCCCCTCGACAAAGAACGTCTCTTCCAGCTTGGAAAGCATTACAACACGCCCAACCGGCGGTTTCGTGGCAGCCACCAGTAACCCGTGGTAGCGGCGCGTGTTCAGCCCCACGATTGTCGACGAAGCAAAACCGCCGAGTCCATTGGTTTCAAGCCACTCGCGGCGGAGAGCGGCGTCTAGGTCACCGCATGTTTCTTTCGTAAACTGAATCATGGATTGCGATCTCCCAGCGGATTCTTCTTTCGGTAAGACGCAGTCAGAGCCAGAAAGTGACAAAAGGCAGGGCACGCCTTGGCGTGCCCTGTTTAGGAGTTTTCCGTTGAGAGGTGCAAGGCCTTACGCCACCTCGCAGAACACCTTGATGGCGCCATTCGGCGAGGTGAGTTTCTGGAACAACTCGCTGTAGTTCTCCAGGCCCTTCACGGGGTCGGTGAGAAGCTTGCTGAGCCATCCCGGATATTCCGCTTCCGCTTGTGCCATATCGCCCACTCCCATCTCGAAGTATTCGCGATTGGCGTTCACGGTCCCGACCATGACCTTGTTGCCGAGAACAAATTCGAGGTTGATCCGATCTGCAGGGACCTGGATCATCTTGTCTCCGCCCGTCACGCTCGCGAGCACCAGCACTCCGTTCTTGCCCAATGCCTGCATGCCATCGAAGACCACACCAGAGTTTCCCGTGCCTTCAAAGACCAGGTCGAAAGGACCGTACTGTTTGGCACCGTCCAGAATAGATGTCTCTTTTGTCGAGTCGTACCGGGCCCCGAGCTCTTCAATGAGGTCTGCGTTCAGGTAGGGTTTGCTAGTACGGGCGAACGTGGTCACGTCCAAACCCTTCAAGCGCAGAACCATGGTGGCCAGCAGACCGATGGTACCGGCCCCCATCACCGCAGCCTTGCGCGGGCGCCATACCTTGAGGCGGCGCTGGATTTCGTAAGCCTGATGGATTCCTTTTTCGACGACGGTGGTGGGCTCTAGCAGCACTCCGACGTGCTTGAGGCCTTTCGGCACTTTGACGATGAATTCGACGTCATCTACGTAGTGTTCCGTCAAATAGCCATGGCGCAGATTGATGCCGCGCTCGTAGTATGTGTCGTCCGTAGTCATATCGTTGGTGCCGATCAGGTCGTAAATACTCTTTCCTGGCCGGCGCACCGTGGCTACGACGTAGTCCCCGGGCTTCACTTCGGTGACATTCGGCCCAACGGCTTCGACCTGCCCGAAGCCCTCATGGCCGATGACCAGAAAGTCGTATCCAGGAGGCGCTGCTCCGTATTCAGCGGCGTTGATCTCTTTGTCGGTGCCGTCCACACCGACGCGTAGAACTTTGACTAGCACGCCACGGCCGTTCGGGACTTGATCCAGCGACGGCTTCGGCAAATCGGCCACGTGGACGCTGTTGGGCTTTCCTGGGAATACACTAATCGCTTTCATTTCCATTTCTCCTTATGAATTCAGTCTGCGGCTACCGAGGCAACTGCCGATTCCGTTTTCTTGCGTTCGCGGGATTCTCCACTCTGTTGCATTAGCTTAGTGACCACGCCAGTCCATCCAGTCTGATGGCTGGCTCCTACTCCGGCGCCGGAATCGCCGTGGAAATATTCGTGGAACAGAACCAGGTCACGCCAGTGTGGGTCGGTCTGGAACTTTTCGAGATTTCCGAACACCGGCCGGCGCCCTCTCTCATCCTGGAGAAATATGCTCGTCATGCGACGCGACAGTTCTCCCGCCACTTCCCAGAGGGTCATCATCTTTCCCGATCCGGTTGGGAACTCAACCTTGAAGTCATCGCCAAGATAGTGATGGAACTTCTGCAGTGACTCGACCAGCAAGTAGTTCACTGGGAACCAAATGGGGCCGCGCCAGTTGGAATTGCCGCCGAACAGTCCGGTCGAAGATTCGCCGGGCTCATAGTCGACGCGGTGCTCCATGCCCTGCGCCGTGAGCTTGTAAGGATTGTCGCGGTGAAATTGTGACAAGGCCCGAATGCCATAGGGCGACAGGAACTCGCGTTCGTCCAACATGAATTTGAGAATGCTTCGGAGTTGATCGGCGTCGGCGATGGACAACAGTCTCCGCTCGCCCATGCCCTCTGTACGCATGCAGGCCAGGTTCTTGGTGAGATCCGGACGGTTGTCGATGAACCACTCCAAACGCCGCTTGAAATCAGGCAGCTTGTCGAGAACATCCGATTCCAAGGTCTCCACCGCAAACAACGGAATCAATCCCACCATGGATCGAATCTTCATCGGGAACTGTGACCCGTCGGGCAGCTTGAGCACGTCATAGAAGAAGCCATCTTCCTCGTTCCATAGTCCCATGCTGTCGTGGCCGCGATGGCTCATTGCGTGAGCGATGTATATGAAGTGCTCCCAAAACTTGCTGGCCACATCTTCGTAACAAGGCTCTTCCTTCGCCAACTCCAGTGCGATGGCGAGCAGATTGAGGGTGTACATCGCCATCCAGCTGGTGCCGTCCGATTGTTCGATGTAGCCACCGGTGGGCAATGGCGCGCTGCGGTCGAACACGCCGATGTTGTCCAGACCCAGGAACCCGCCCTGGAAGATGTTCATGCCATCGGCGTCCTTGCGGTTCACCCACCAAGTGAAGTTCAGCATCAGCTTGTGGAAGATGCGCTGAAGAAAGGCGCGATCGCCCTTCCCCTTGCGCTTCTTGTCGATCTTGTAGACCCGCCACGCGGCCCAGGCATGCACTGGAGGATTGACGTCACCGAATTCCCACTCATAAGCCGGAATCTGCCCATTGGGGTGCATGTACCACTCACGGAGCATGAGAGTCAGCTGTTCCTTGGCAAAATCCGAGTCCACAAGCGCGAGCGGAATGCAGTGGAAGGCAAGGTCCCAGGCCGCATACCACGGGTATTCCCACTTGTCGGGCATCGAAATCACGTCCGCGTTATACAGGTGGGTCCACTCGTGGTTGCGGCCCTTCTTACGTTCCGCGGGTGGGGGAGGATTGCCCGGGTCGCCTTGCAGCCAGTCTTTTATGACGTAGTGATAGAACTGCTTGGACCACAACATGCCAGCAAAGCCCTGGCGCATGACATTCTGCGCGTCCGCGGAAAGGTCCTGCGGAATTACGGTGCCATAGAACTCGTCGGCCTCTCGCTGGCGGAGAGCAAACGTCTTATCGAAGCTTGCAAAAGCGTTCTCGCCTTTGAAGTCGGAGTCGGCAAGGCGCAAGCGGACAACGACCGTTTCGCCCGCAGCAACTGTGAGTTTGTAGTGAGCTGCGGCCTTTGTGCCGGCATGCTCCGGATTGACCGCATCCGCGGAGCCGTGAACGACGTAGTCGTTAATGCCGTCTTTGACGTAGGGCGTGCGGTTCTCGCCTCCGAACAGTCGGCGGGCATTGGTTTCGTTCTCGGTGAAGAGCAACTCTGGAGAGCCTTCACAATGCAGCCAGCGGTTACCTGGCTGATTATGATTCAGCTCGATCACCGGGTTCGGAGCCGTGCGCGCCTGGTGCAACTCTGGCCGCCGCTCGCGCCCTCCCCACGACCATGTATTGCGGAACCACACCGTCGGCAGCAGCCGAAGACTAGCGGCCTCCGGCCCGCGGTTCGCGACCGTGAGCTTGATCAGGATGTCCTCGGTGTCGGCCTTGGCGTATTCGACAAACACATCGAAATAGCGATCGTTGTCGAATACTCCTGTATCCAACAGTTCGAACTCCGGCTGGTTCTTCCCGCGCCGCCGGTTTTCTTCCACCAGCTGACCGTAGGGAAATTCCGTCTGGGGATACTTGTAGAGATACTTCATATACGAGTGCGTAGGTGTCGAGTCGAGGTAGAAGTAGTACTCCTTCACGTCCTCGCCGTGATTACCCTCGTTGCCGGTCAAGCCGAAAATTCGTTCTTTCAGGATGGGATCGCGCTCGTTCCATAGGGCCAGGGCGAAACAGATGTTCTGTTTCCGGTCGCTGATGCCAGCCAGGCCGTCTTCGTTCCAGCGGTAGGCACGCGATCGGGCGTGGTCATGAGACAAATATTCCCAGGCGTTGCCATACGGGCTGTAGTCTTCACGCACTGTGCCCCACGCACGTTCGCTGAGATATGGCCCCCACCGTTTCCAGTGCTTCCGGCGGACTCCGGATTCTGACAGTCGAATCTCTTCCTGCGTCATGAGAACTCTCCGCTTCCTTCGCAAATCAGCCTCACCAAACCAGCAAACTCATCTGCAAGCTGCAAATCACCCCGCCGAAGACCGAGTCCGGTATCGTTCACGGGATCGTCGATGCTTGGGTCGGTCACCGACAATCCGGATGGCGCACCATAGGCAGGATCCAAGTGCCTGTCCGTTGTGGACAATGCGAATTGGATGTCGGTTGCGCTCATGCCTCCTCCTACTTCTCCTCGATTTCGATAGCGTGACCGTCGGGATCGCGTACGAGAAGAGCTTTACTGAATCCCAACTGTCCGGTTTGATTCACAACCACGCCAGAAGAAACAAAGTTCACGCGGCTCGATTGCAATTGATGAGCCGCGGCGTCGGCACCACGGGTCACCAGAACCGTCTGCCGGTGAACGACGTCGCTCGCCTGTTCGTCCGATGGGAAAGGCCGTCCATCGCGAGGGGCGAGATACTCCAGCAATTCAATTCCTGGACCCGTTGCGCCGCGTAATGCGGTGATGCGCAGGCGCGCGCCGAACACGTTGTTCAGGTGCTCCTGCTCGGTTCCGTAGTTCTCGCTCTCTCCTGCCACATGCATGCCGAGTAGGTCGCGATAGAACTTGATGCTGGCGTCGGTGTCCCACACCACGATTGCAGTATGGTCGATGCCGAGGAACAACCTATTCGTTGACCGGTGCCACTTCTCCAGGCCCTTGTCCGGGGGAAACTGCAACACCTCAACCGGATGCGCATCTGGATCCTTGAAGTAGAACGCCGAGATACCCGCTGCGTTCTTGTTCCAGTCGGGAAGGCGTTGTGGTCCCGAAGAAGCGTGCTCTACCTTGTTCTGGCGCAACCAGGCATAGGCCTTATCCATGTCGCTGACAATGATCGCGATGTGTTGAAACCACCGATCATTGCTGCGTGAATCAACCGGGATCGGCCGACCTTTCGGGGCGAGATACTCGGTGAGTTCGATAAATTCGTCGCCGAGCCTCATTCGCACGACGCGCATCCGTAATCCAAACACACCTTCGAGGTGCTCGTAGCTCTCCCCATCTACCTCGGTGTCCGATACCTTTTCGAACGTGAGGACCTTGGAATAGAAATCCACCGCCCGGTCCATGTCGGAGACCGTGATTCCGATCGCATCGACGCCCTCAACCAGAGCGGGGTTCTGTTCGGCGCAGGCGTACTGTGTGAGGCGCTGTGGAGCAACCAGAACCAGGGACAATAGCCAGATTGCTAAGACACCGTTGTGAAGGCGATTTGGTTGAAAGAGTAGCTTCATGTCTCGATTACCTACTCACTACCAGTTCCCGGTCCTGCTGCCGGTTCTGTTCGTACGTCGTCTTGGACACTCCCAAGCGTTTCATCAAGTGGTCGCCCACTCGAAGTGCGTTCGCCATGATCGTGAGTGCCGGATTCACAGCAGCGCTCGATGGGAAGAAACTCCCGTCTACAACGTAGAGGTTGTCGACGTCGTGGGCTTTGCAGTTCGCGTCCAGGACTGAGGTCTTGGGGTCGTGCCCAAAACGAATCGTGCCGTTTTGATGGGCCACGCCGGCGAGCGGAATTCGTTGTCCAACGTAAAGATTTCGCACAAACAGCCCTTGGTGGCACTCGTGGCCGTGCATTGCACAGTTCGTCTGCTTCATCGCCTGCTTCAGCTTGCCCTGAAGCCTTTCGTGGGCCTCCAGGTTGTTCGGCGTGTATGTGAGAACGATCTTGCCGTCACGGCCGACCGTGACGCGATTGTTCGGATCCGGGAGATCTTCGGACGTAAGCCAGAAGTCCAGCGAGTGTTTTGCCATGAGCTCCAGAGTGAAATTCGGGGCAATTGCCGGTGCGCCTGCCTTTAGTGTGATTGCGTCCAGTTTGCCGACGAACGAGATGTGCCCCATGGGGTACTCGAAGTCTTTCGAGCCGAAGTAGAAGTCATTGACTCCCAGCGTCTTTTGAAAAATCGTGGGATTGGGACATTTTGAGATGGCCATCATCACCGAATTGGTGTGCCCCATATAGTGGCGGCCCACGATATCCGAACTATTTGCAAGTCCGCGTGGGTGCTTGTCATTGGCGGAACGCAAGAGGAGCGCGGCGGAGTTGATCGCTCCACACGAGACAACAACCAGATCTGCGGAATACGTTTCCAAGTTGCCGTTGCGTTCCACCACCACACTTTTCACTTCACGGCCCGATGAATCTGTTTCCAGCCGTTTCACCAGCGAGTTCGTCAGAAGCGTAACGTTGGAATGCTTGATTGCCTCATCGATGCATACAACTTGCGCGTCGGACTTGGCGCCAACCAGACAGGCAAAGCCGTCGCAGGTATTGCAGCGAATGCAGCGGCTCTTGTGCGGGTTTTTCTCGTCGAGCATGACGCCGACCGGTACGTGGAAGGGCTTCAAGCCCGAACGCGCGAAGTCGTCGGACAGTTGCTGGATTCGCGGCTCATGGGTGACTGCGGGCCAGGGATAAGGGGAACTGGCTTCCGGTTCGGTGGGATCTTCCCCTCGGTTTCCGTGCACCTGATAAAGATTCTCGGCCTGCGTGTAGTAAGACTCCAAATCGTCATAGCTGATCGGCCATGCTGGTGAGATTCCACCGTGGTGGCGCAATTCGCCGAAGTCCTCTTTGCGCAGACGGAACAGCGCGGCACCGTAAAACTTGGTGTTGCCGCCGACGTAGTAGTTCGTGTGAGGGTGCAGATCCTTGCCGTCCTTATCGAGCCAGGATTCTTTGGCGTTGTAGTGGGCGTCCACATTCACGACCTGTGGGTCCCAATTGGCTTTCTCGCGGGGGACGTAGTCGCCGCGCTCAAGAATCAGGATCCGCTTTCCGGACGGCGCCAGGTGGTAGGCGAGCGTTCCGCCGCCCGCACCGGTTCCGATGATGATCACGTCGTAACGATTGTCGGTCATGATACGAATCCTCCATTGGCTCCGCAAAAAATGCAGCGCTTGTTGTTGTCGTGGTGGAGCTTGCAGCACTTCACTGCCTGCCGGCCCTTCCGCCACAGGTAGAACTCCGACGCGGTAAGCATGCCGAGCAGCGGTGCTGTTAGGTAGATCCAGAAATGGTCCCAAATACCAGACGGGAAAGCTGAACCGAACGATCGGGCGGGATTCATGCTCATCCCAGAGAATCGGGCTTCAAAAGTGATGTACGTCGCGACCAGCACGCTGGCAAACAATCCTGTGTGCTTGGCGAGGCGATGGTGATTCGAGAAATAGAGCACTGCCGACATCATTCCCGTCGCAATAATGAATTCGGCTGCAAACGCCACCCCCGGTCCGTGCTGTCCCGGTGTTGTGACTACGTATCGAACAGCTGGGTGAGAAACCTCTTGCCTCAGAAACTGGGCTACCAGAAGAACCCCGAGAACTGCCCCGACAAATTGCGACGCTATGTAGAAGAGAGCGTCCCAGAACTTGATTTTGCCGAGCCGCAAGAACGTCAGTGTCACCGAGGGGTTGATGTGTGCACCAGATTGCTTTCCCCAGGGCGAGTAGAAGATCGCGATCGCCGTCAGTCCCATCGACAGCCCCCCGAGTAAGCCCCGCAAGAAGTCAGAAGGGATGGCCTGTCTCACAGGAGATTGCGGGAATCCATACAACACGCCGAACACGCATGCCGACACCATGAATGCACCGAGCAGACTCGCTTCCATCAGATACTCAGGCCAGTGAAGGCGTAGAGACGCCAAGGCGCCCAGTTTGGGCGTCTGCGACACTGCGATTTGAGTGGGCGTCTGCATCTGCATGACCGCCAGGTTCGGCGCTTCGACTAGCAGGTTGTGCTCGGTGCCATTCATGGAATCTGGCGGTTTGATTCCAATCCTTTGCGAAAGTGACAGGAAAAAGTCTCAGCGTCCGCTGGTTTTCGATAGGGAATTGATGTGTAGGATCGAGGAAGAGAACTGGAGAAGATAGTTGCGGTCGAAATCCGAAACCGATTCAGCACACCGGAAGTAATGACTTGTGCAGACGTTGGCTGAAGCCTTCCGGCAGTTCGATCACCTCTCGGTCGCCCAGCAAGCGCATGATGTTCCGCAGGCCGTCGTACACAGCTCTGCAGTGACCACAGGTATGAAGGTGTGGCTCGATCCGAAGTCGGAACTCACGCGCGAGATCGTAATCAGACTCCCATCGGACCTGATAGCAATCGGTTTCTACAGCAGCTTATTTGCGCGACAGGAATACCACCGATCCACAGATGCCGCAATGCTGAGAAAGAGCCACTCGCAATCATCGTCGCTCGTCAGCTGAGCTTTGAAACCTTCGTGACACTTCTGAATCCCACTGCCACGTGAGCAGCTCGGCACGGCACATGAGCCCACATCAAAGCGGCTTTTCGAATCGTTAACGATTCATCGCCCAGTGTGCGAGCAGGCTCACGAATCAATCTTCAAGCACGAGGTAAAGGATGAACATGAACAAAGCAATGCAATTTCTCCTTCGGGGGCTGCTGATGACGACCATGCTGTTCGCCGTCTCGGCGGTCGCCCAAGACGCGCACACCACCGGCCAGTTCCAGGGTCCGAAGGCCAACAAGGGGCACGTCACTCACAGCACGCGCGATGGCAAGAGCGTCCTCACGTTATCGGACGACTTCGTCGTGCCGGACACCCCGGATCCGCACTGGCAAGTTGTGGACTCTGACGGCCAGGTATATCTCCTGGACAAACTGAAGAAGAAAGCCCTGCTCGGCGACAAATACCAGAAGGAAATTGTCCTACCCAGCTACGTGAAGAACGTCAAGAAGGTAGTGATCTGGTGCGCCTGGGCGGAAGCAAACCTGGGCGAGGCAAGCTTCAGCTCGCCCGTCATGTAGGAACGATCAACCGAGGGGCGCGAATCGATTCGAACCTGGACGTCGCGCTCTTCGCAACATAAAGAGAGGCAAATAGCCATGAACACTCAGAGGAAACAACTTCGAATTACCAGCTTGGTGGCAGTGGTTTTGTCCATTGCGACTTTGGCAGG
>Ga0335076_10006589_pt1 | contig 11715 bp, 14 predicted proteins | sample Lox_Sample_25_FD_206717 | JGI IMG/M metagenome (GOLD analysis project Ga0335076, IMG submission 206717) | Soil microbial communities from Loxahatchee National Wildlife Refuge, Florida, United States - Lox_Sample_2.5 | ecosystem: Environmental > Terrestrial > Soil > Wetlands | place: USA... | reverse complement strand
CAGGAGAAACTGATCGAGGCCTCCGGCATCCTCTACACCATCATCCGCTCGACGCAGTTCCTGGAATTCCTCGGCGCCATCGCCAATTCAAGCGCGGATGGAAACAAGGTCAGGCTTTCGCCCGGCCTGTTCCAGCCCATCGCGTCGGACGACGTTGCCGCCATCGTTGCCGATGTCGCGCTGGCGGCGCCGCGAAACGGCATCGTCGAGATTGCCGGCCCGGAACGCGCGCCGTTCAACGCAATCGTCGCCCGCTATCTTAAGGCAATCGGCGACCCGCGTGAGGTCGTGCGCGACCCCGAGGCCCGATACTGGGGCGGCCGGGTCGAGGAGCGCTCGCTGGTGCCGTTAGGTGAAGCGCGCCTCGGCCGCATCGGTCTGGAGGAATGGCTCCGCCGCTCACACGCGGCAGCCTAATCCCCGTCCGCCAACCGCAGGACAGGGTTCCAATGAAACGCCTCTTCCGTTCGCTGCTTGTCGCCACCACCCTACCGTTCGGCGGCGTCCTCGCCGGTGCGCCGACGCCGAAGAATGCCAAGGTAACTCCTTGTCTACCAGCACGAGCTGCCGAACGCTCCCGGCAAGAGCATCAAGGGCGTACTCGTCAAATGCAGCCCGGGCGGCTGCTCGCCCGGTCACACGCATGCCAAATCCACCTTCATCACGCGACCGTGCTTGAGGGGGCGATCCGCAGTCAGGTCAACGGCGGACCGGTGACGACCTACAAGGTCGGACAGAGCTTCTTCGAGCTGCCCGGCGACCAGCATGGCGTCAGCGCCAATGCCGGCACGACGAAACCCGCCAAGCTCCTTGCGGTGTCCGTGGTGGAGACGAACGAGACGGAACGGACGATCCCATCGGGGAACTGAGGGTTCATACCTTTCGTGCGGAGATATTGCGTTGCGCGAAAGTGAGGCACGCCAATGCACTGTCGGTGTCGCTGCAAATGCATTGCGGTTCGAATGCGCTGATGGGCGTGTCGACGCCGTGCCCGGCGATAGGAGGCATCGACGCCGCGACGATCATCTGGGCAGCCAGCGGCGCGGCGTCTCCGGCCGCTCAATGGCGCGGACCAGGACCGTGCCGACCGTGTGATCGTTGCTCCCAACTTCTCGCTGCCGGGCAATCTCGAAATCTTGGTCATCGGCGACGCAGCCAACCGAAATCCGCCACCGCCGCCCGCCGGCCGATCGTGGCGAAGTCGGCGGCGGCGCGCCGCCGCTCGTGCCGGACCAGCCCTGAGCGACCACTCGGCCATTCTCGGTGCCGCGCGCCAATTCGAGCTGCCTGCCCTGCCCTGCCCTGCGGCAGCATCGATCCGGGCGAGGACGGCGGAAGACAACGAGAGCGAGCGCACCTAGCGCTCGGCGCGGGAAGCCAGTCCGTGCCTGATGCACCGCTTAGGCGTCGCAGCTGAGCGGAACTGTTTTGCGCTAATCACTCGCGTTAGCCTTACACAGCAATAGCATTCGTTTGTCTTACGCGGGAATTGAGTGCGGCTTGAATAAACCGACGATCGAGTCGGCTGCACGGCGCCTGAGGCGCGGTCTTACTCACGTCGGGAGTTGAACCGCGCGCTCTCGAGTAGGACTTGCAGCAATTTTAGTGCTCATTAGCAGCAAGATGATTCATTTAAAGTCGCAGCTGGCTACCCTTACGATGTTCTTCGTCGGAATCTCTCCGCCGATTCTACAGCGCACGGCCTTGGCCGCTTGACAACAGCGAAACTGCGCACTTGTTCCAGCGTCATCAGTATTGGTTGCCCAAACAGAATGTCCAAGTTCATCGCCTGGTTGATCTTTGGATGGGCCATTGTCTTCGTCGTGGCCATAGTCTTGGTCTGATGGCCTCACGATGGCAGGAGACGTCATTGCGCCATTGCGCATCGCCAACCTCCTGCGAACGGCGCCAGATTGGACGACGGTGGACCCTCTGTCCGCCGAAGTGACGGCATGGCTACAGCGCGCCCATCAAGCGGCTCTGGAATTCGATTCATTGGAAGTCCGCGTCCTACAGATTCATCTCCAGTTCTTTCACAACGACATCGCAAGGCACGGTAGCGAGATCGTCGAAATGCTTCGCCGCATTGAAGGCAAACTGGGATGAAGACGTACCTAGCCCGGTAACTTCCCAGGTAGTCAATGGGCTTCGACCGCCGGCGAGCACATGAGGGTGCCACTCTCGACAGCCCTCGAGAACCCGATGCTCACAAACATCTACCAGCACAAATGACGCATGCTACGTCCTATTCTTGAGTTCTTGACAATGTGTCGTCACTAAAGGAGCTATGCCCTATAGGCGATGACACATGGACGCGTCCGAGCGAGCAGGTCCGCGCACCAATCCGGGCCACGTGGTTGCAGTCCACGGCTCGGTGGTCGACCTGCGCTTCGCCGCTGGCAGTCTGCCGGCGATCGCTGAAGCAGTAGTGATCGACTGGGATCGCTCCGGCCCGCTGCTTGCGGAAGTGGAGCAGCACGTCGATCCCACGACGGTCAGGACCGTTGCGCTCGACCATACCAGCGGGCTCCGACGCGGCACAGCAGCCCGTGCGACGGGCCATCCTCTCCAGGTGCCGGTCGGCGAAATCGTGCTGGGGCGACTGCTCAACGCCCTGGGGGAGCCCGTCGACCTGAAGGGGCCGCTACCCGCGGGCAGCGCGCGGCGGCCGATCCACGCGCTTGCTCCCGCGCTCGGCAGCCAAAGCGGCCAGCGAGAGGTCTTCGGCACAGGGATCAAGGTCATCGATCTCCTGGCGCCGCTCGTGAAGGGCGGCAAGGCCGCGATGTTCGGGGGCGCGGGCGTCGGCAAGACGGTCCTGATCATGGAGCTGATCCGCACGACCGTCGAGCGCCACGCCGGCATCTCTGTCTTTGCCGGCATCGGCGAGCGTACGCGGGAGGGCCACGAGTTGCTGCTCGAGCTACGCGAGTCCGGCGTTCTACAGCGCACCGCTCTCGTCTTCGGCCAGATGAACGAGCCGCCCGGCGCCCGCTGGCGAACCGGGCTTGCCGCCCTTGCGATCGCCGAACATTTCCGCGACGCGGCGCAGGAGAACGTCCTGCTGCTGGTCGACAACGTCTATCGCCTGGTGCAGGCCGGCGGCGAGGTGTCGGGCCTGCTTGGGCGGCTGCCGTCGCGCGTCGGCTATCAGCCGACCCTCGCCAGCGAAATCGCCGAGTTCGAGGAGCGGATCGCCTCGGGCCCGGCTGCCGCCATCACCTCGATCCAGGCGGTCTACGTGCCGGCCGACGATTTCACGGATCCGGCGGTCGCCGAGATCTTCAGCCACCTCGATTCCTCGATCGTGCTGTCGCGCGACATGGCGAGCGAGGGCATGTATCCAGCGGTCGATCCCCTGGCATCGACCTCGAGCCTGCTCGATCCACGCCTCGTGGGTGAGATTCACTATCGAGCGGCACAGGATGTCCGCAAGACGATCGCGCATTATCGCGAGCTGCAGGAGATCATCGCCCTGCTCGGCATCGAGGAACTCAGCGCGACAGACCGCACCGTCGTGAAGCGCGCGCGGCGGCTGCTGCGCTTTCTCACCCAGCCTTTCATGGTCACCACCGCCTTCACCGGCAAGGCGGGGCGGTCGGTCGAGCTGGCGGCGACGCTTGCCGGCTGCCGTGCGATTCTCGACGGCGAGACCGACGATTGGAGCGAAAGCTCGCTCTACATGATCGGCGATCTCGATGAGGCCCGACAGAAGGAGCAGCACACAAAGATTGGTGCAGCATGAGGCTCGCAGTCACAACACCGCTTGCGATTGTGGTCGACAGCAGCGATGTCGCACATCTGCGGGCCGAGGACGAGACCGGCGCGTTCGGCATCTTGGCCGGACATGCCGACTTCCTGACGGCGCTCGTGCCGTCGGTGGTGAGTTGGCACGACGCGCGGGGCAACGATCATCACGTCGCGGTCCGCGGCGGCATGCTGGACGTCCGTGGCGGAGAGACGATCGCCATCGCGACACGGGAGGCTGTGGCCGACGACGATCTCCATCGCCTGGAAACGGAGGTGGTTGTCCGCTTCCGCCGGCAGCTCGCCGACGAGCAGGCGGCGCGCGCGGATGCCAACCGCCTCTATCTCGCGGCGATCCGGCAGGTCTCGCGCTTCCTTCGGCCGACGCGCTCGTCGGCGGGGCCAGGCGGCCGCAGCCTCGACGATAGCGAATGGCTTGAGCAATGACCTCGCGACCGGAGCATCCGGAGCAGCTGGACGAAGCGGTGAGGAAGCGCCGCGAGCGGCGGGAGCACTGGCAGCGCGAGGGCGAACGCTCGATCGGCCGGAATCTGGCGCTGATCGGCGCACTCGGCTGGACAATCGTGATTCCGACGCTGGCCGGCATCTTCCTGGGCCGCTGGCTTGACCGTCTCTTCGGCTCGGGAATCTTCTGGACGCTCGGCTTGCTGTTCGCCGGCCTGGTCATCGGCTGCTCGTTGGCGTGGAAGAGGATACACCGCGAATGAACGACGGAGCGCTTGCCGCGAACTGGCCGCTGGTTGCGGGTATGGCCTTCGCCGGCCTTGCCCTGGGACTCGCCTATTTCGCCGCCCTGCGGCGGACGGCCACACTGCTCGGTGCCGGCGGCCGGTTCGGGCCACTGCTACTGACGTTCGTGCGCATCGCGGCCGCCACGCTCGCGTTCTTCTTCGTCGCACGCCTGGGGGCGGCGCCGCTGCTGGGCGCCTTCCTTGGCTTTCTGGGGGCGCGGGCGCTCGCGCTGCGCCGGGTACGGAGTAACGGCTGATGGAATCTTCGCCGCTTGCGACGGCCGTCCTGTTCCGCCTCGGTCCGATCGCCGTCACCAGACCAGTCGTGACCACCTGGGCCATCATGGCGGCGCTCACGCTGACGGCTTGGCTGGTAACGCAACGCCTGAACCAAAGCCCGGACCGGCGGCAGGCCGCGATCGAAGGCATCGTCAACGGCGTCGCCGAGCAGATCGCCGAGGTGATCCGCGGGGACGCCCGCGCGCTGCTTCCGCTGGTCGGGACCCTCTTCATCTTCCTCGTCGCGGCCAATCTCTCGGGCGTGCTGCCGGGAGTCGAGGCGCCGACCGCGAAGCTCGAGACGCCGGCGGCACTGGCCGTGATCGTGTTCTTCTCCGTGCACTACTTCGGCATTCGCGCCCAGGGCCTGCGAGGCTATCTCGCGAGCTTTGCGAAGCCCAAGTTCATCATGTTGCCGCTCAACGTCCTGTCGGAGGTCACGCGCACCTTCTCGCTGATGGTACGCCTCTTCGGCAACATCATGAGCGGCGAGTTCATCATCGCGCTGGTGATGGCCCTCGCCGGGCTGTTCGTGCCGATCCCGTTCATGGCGCTCGAGATCCTCCTCGGGCTCGTACAGGCGTATATCTTCACCGTGCTCGCCACGGTCTTCATCGGAGCCGCCATCGGCGGTGAGCGTGGCTAGGGAGGTTTCATGGATCTGAAGGTCATCAGCATCATCGCGGCCGCGTTCGCTGTCTCCTTCGGCGCCATAGGCCCGGCCCTGGCCGAGGGCCGGGCGGTCGCTGCCGCCATGGACGCGATCGCGCGCCAGCCCGAGGCGGCCGGCACCATCTCGCGCACCCTGTTCGTCGGCCTGGCGATGATCGAGACGATGGCCATCTACTGCCTCGTCATCGCGCTGTTGCTGCTGTTCGCCAATCCCTACGCCGGGTGACCATGCAGTTCGACTGGTGGACCTTCGCGCTGCAGACGATCAATTTCGCCGTCCTCGTCTGGCTGCTGCACCGCTTCCTCTACCGGCCGGTGCTGCGCATGATCGATGCGCGCCGGGCCGCGGTCGACAAGCAGTTCGCCGACGCAGCTGCTGCCGAAGCGCAGGCAAAATCCGAGCTCGCCGAGAGCGCAGCGGCACGAACCGCCATCGGCACGGAGCGCGAGGCGGCGCTCAAGACGGCGCTGGCCCAAGCGGAAGAGGCGGCCGCGCAGTTGCGCGACCGCGCCAAGATGGAGGCGGCTGCCCTGCTCGACGAAGCGCGCAAGACCATGGCCGCCGAACGCGAGCTGGCTCTCGCCGAGGCGCGTCGCGTGGCGCTTGACCTCGGCGTCGAGATCGCGCGTCGACTGCTGGCAGAGGTCCCGACCCACCAGCGGGCCGAGGCGTGGCTCGAGCGGGTCGAACAGCATCTCGCTGCCCTCTCGCCTGCGGAACGCAGGCAGCTAGGCGACGGGCTGAACGACAAGGAGTCGCTCCGCGTCGTTACGGCGGTGCCACTGCCGGATGAAGACGCAGCCGAATGGCGCGCCAGACTCGGCCGGGCGCTCGGCGACAGGATCGCCATCGCCTTCGATGTCGACGCAGGCTTGGTGGCCGGGGCCGAGCTCCATTTCCCGAATGCCATCCTGCGCTTCTCCTGGCGCAGCGCTCTGTCGGCCATTCGGACCGAGATCGAGGACCATGCCCACGCTCGCTGACGACCTGCGGGGGTGGAGGGATCGCAGCCGTGAGCGCATCGCTGCGCTCGCGATGACGCCCCGCATCGAGCATGTCGGCCGGATCTTGCGGGTTGGGGACGGTGTCGCGAGCGTCGCGGGCTTGCCCGACACGCGGCTTGACGAGCTGCTCGTCTTCGCGGACGGGGCGCATGCGATTGCCGTCGATCTCGGCGAGGATTCGATTGGCTGCGTGCTTCTTGGCGAGAGCCGCGAGGCCGCCGCCGGCGGCATCGTGCGTGGCTCGGGCGAGGTAGCGCGCGTACCCGTCGGCGAGGCCCTGCTCGGCCGCGTCGTCGATGCGCTCGGCGCACCGCTCGACGGTGGCGAGCCCGTGGCCGCGGCGGCGCTTGAGCCGGTGGAGAAGGCCGCGCCTGCGATCGTTGATCGCGCACTTGTCACGCGTCCGCTCGCCACCGGTATCCTCGTGGTCGACGCCATGATTCCGCTTGGCCGCGGCCAGCGCGAGCTCATCATCGGCGACCGCGGCACCGGCAAGACATCTGTCGCCGTCGACGCCATCATCAACCAGCGTGCCGGCGACGTGGTCTGCATCTACGCCGCGGTCGGCCAGAAAGCCTCGTCGGTCGCGCAGGTCATCGATGCCGTCCGCCGCTACGGCGCGCCCGAGCGCTGCGTCTTCGTCGTCGGCGAGGCCGGCGCGCCACCTGGGCTGCAGTGGCTGACGCCCTATTCGGCCTGCACCATAGCGGAGTTCTTCATGGCGCGCGGCCGCGACGCGCTGCTGGTGATCGACGATCTCACCAAGCATGCTGCGGTCTATCGGCAAATCTCGCTGCTGCTGCGCCGCCCGCCCGGGCGCGAAGCCTATCCGGGCGACATCTTCTACATCCATTCGCGTTTGCTGGAGCGCGCCGCCCGCCTGGCGCCGGAGCGCGGCGGCGGATCGCTCACCGCCCTTCCGATTGCCGAGACCCAGGCCGGAAACATCAGCGCCTATATCCCCACCAACTTGATCTCGATCACCGACGGCCAGATCTATCTCGACCCGAGGCTGTTCTACGAGGACCAGAAGCCGGCGGTGGACGTCGGCCGCAGCGTGTCGCGCGTCGGCGGGAAGACGCAGGCGCCCGTGCTTAAGGCGCTGTCTGAGACCCTACGGCTCGACTACGCCCAATTCCTCGAGCTCGAGGTGTTCACGCGCTTCGGCACGATGGTCGACGAGCGCACGCGCAAGATCATCGAGCATGGCCGCCGCATCCGCGCCGCACTCAGCCAGCGGCAGTTCGCGCCGCTCAGCCTGGGGCAGCAAGTGGCGCTGCTGCTGGCCGTCAGCGAGGGTGTGCTGGACAGCCTGCCGGTCGAGCGCGTCGATGCGTTCCGCGCCGCGCTCCGCCCCTGGCTCGCCGAGCATTGCTCCGATGTGCTTGGCCTCGACGACGGCGCGGCGCCGCTCTCCGACGACGCGCGTGCCCGGCTCAGGGCCAGTCTGGAGCAACTGGCGCGAACCTTGGAGGAAGCCGATACCGGCCGCACTCCCGCGAGCACAGCGTCATGACGCGCCTCAGCGAGATCCAGGCCCATATTGGCAGCCTGGGCGAGCTGCGTAACATCGTCGGCGCGATGCGTGCGCTGGCTGGCATGCGCGTGCAGGAGGCGCAGCAGGCGCTCCCGGGCATCCGGCAATACGCCGAGACGATCGCCGCTGCCGTTGCAGACACGCTGCCTCTTATGGCGGAGCCTGCAGCCCCGCTGCGCCGGACGAGGCGACGCCTGGCACTCGTCCTGTACGCGGCCGAGCACGGCTTTGTCGGCGGCTTCAATGAGCGTCTGGTGACACGAGCGATGGCCGAACACGGCCCGAACGACCAGCTGTTCGTGCTCGGCAGCCGGGGGGCGGCGCTCGTGCTCGAGCATGGGCGCAAGGCGCGCTGGTCTCATCCCATGGCCACGCGCTGTGCGGCGGCGCCCGAGACGGTCCAGCGCCTCACGCGCGAGCTCTATGGCAGCATCGCGCGCGGCGAGCTCGACGGGGCCGACGTGATGTTCACCCGCTACCATGCCGGAGCGGCAGGGGAGGTCGAGCGGCGCACGGTCCTGCCGCTCGACCTCGACGCGCTCCGCGCCTACCAATCTCGCCTACCGCCGCTCCACAACTTGCCGCCGGCCGTCCTGCACGGACGGCTGGTCGCGGAGTACGTCTTCGCAGTACTGATGGAGGCCGCCGTGGAGTCGATCGCTAGCGAAAACGCCGCACGTTTCGCGGCGATGGTATTGGCGCACGACAACGTCGCGAAGAAGCTGGACGGCCTGCGCCGCGATGCCCAGCAGGCCCGGCAGGCCGAGGTGACCAACGAGCTGCTTGAGCTTGTTACCGGCGCAGAGGCGCTCGCACACGAGCGCTAGCGACTCTTCGGATGCGTTGAATTACTGTCAGCAAATCCTTGATACCACAGGCAAGCTCAACCAAAGTAAGCAGACATTGCCGTAGGCGCATTGGGTCCAACGAGTTCCCACCCTGATTTGCGGCAGCACTTCGAGAGATTCTGAAAGCAGCCTCGTGCGCAAACAGTCGTTGCTCGCCTAGAGCAGCCCCGAAGGGCGGCCCAACTATCTCAAGAACTGCTCGACAGTTCTCAGAAAATCCGGTGTCGAGATCGGCTTGGCAATGTACGCCTCGCAGCCCGCTTCGCGGATCCTGTCCTCGTCACCCTTCATCGCGAACGCCGTAACGGCGATGATCGGGATTCCTTTCAGGTTATCGTCTTGCTTGATCGACTTGGCGACGGCTAGACCGGAGACTGTTGGCAGCTGAATATCCATGAGGATCAGGTCCGGACGATGCTGACGTGCCAAGTTCCACCCCTTCATGCCGTCAACTGCCTGCAGGATCTTGTAGCCACGGATTTCGAGCAGGTCATGGAAGAGTTTCATGTTCAGATCGTTGTCCTCGACGATGAGGATCGTCTTGGACGGCGCTTGCGTAGGCCGACCGACGGCCGTCGATCCGTTATGCTCAGCCACTGCCGTCTCCGACGTCCCTGGCCGGGTGACCGGCGGCGGCCGGTGCGTTAGTCCAGAGGTTTGACGGGAGTGGCGAAACGACCTTTCCGGGAGCGACCGGCAGGCGCATAGCGTATGGACCGGTATTGAACTGAAAGAGCACCAGCACGGTATCAACGAGCGCTCCGTCACTCGACAGGGGTAGCAGCAAGCGATCGACCTCGTAGGCTGATCCGGTCGCGAGATTGGTGAACGGCTCCAACGAGTGGAGCGGCTGCCGGGATTCGGCGACAGTGTCGTACTGCTTGATCACGGCCGGGTTTGTTTGGAAGAAGGGAACTTCGTCGAAGAACCGGCCGGTGCGATCGGCACCAGTGGCTCCTACGATATTCGTTCCCACGAGTCTGTAGCGGTAGCGGCGGGGATCCTGAAGAACATCGATCAGCATCAGGTTTGGCAAGTACCCGCTCGGAACTTCCAAAGGATCGATGTCCGCACGAGCAGGTAACAGCCGATCTTTGCAAAGCGCAGCCCAATAGTCATAGAAGTGAACCAAGCCCGCGTCGCTCATACGGTGACGGAAGTCTGACATCGTCGATGGAAGCCTTCAGCGCACAGATCCGCCCTCGTTGGGCGGTCATCCGCTAATGATACAAGACCTATCGTTAACGACTCGTCACACGCCGATGTCTGCCGCCCGAGAGGGTCTCACTATTGCCCTGTGAAGCGGCGTGAATGTGCCGCGGACTCATGGAAAAGAGACGCTGAGCGACCTGGCCGAGATCCCGGTCAGTTCCTCGTCTATCGCACCATCCTTGTCGCAGTCGTGTTGCAAGGAGATAACGCGACTGCTCGGGAAATGGCGGAAAAGCAGGGGAAATGCCGGCATGCGACAAGCTGCGACATAACGGTCGACCAGAAAAGCGAAAGCCCGCTAACTTATTAGTTTTGCGGGCTTTTATATGGTAGCGGAGGAGGGACTTGAACCCCCGACCAACGGATTATGACCCCGCTGCTCTACCAACTGAGCTACTCCGCCATGAGGGCAGCCGACGAACCGACGCTTTCGGGGCGAAGGGGTATATGGCGGCGGCCTGCCGGCTGTCAAGCAAGGGCGCCGCGCCTCAGGCTGCCGCGGGCACCGCCGCGCGGCGCGCGATCCAGCCGCCGCCGAGCACGCGCTCGCCGTCATAGAGGACGCCGGCCTGGCCCGGCGCCACGCCGTATTGCGGCTCCGCGAACAGCACGCGGGCGCCGGCCGCCGTCGGCTGCACCGTCGCCGCCACCGCCGGCATGGTCGAGCGCACCTTCACCTGCACCGCCCTGCCCTCGCCCGGCGCCGCCACCCAGTTCACGTCGCGCAGGTCGATCGCGTCCATCGCCAGCGCCGCCTTCGGCCCGACGACCACGCGCCGCCGCGCCGCGTCGAGGCGCACGACAAAGAGCGGCTCGCCGCCCGTTTCAACATCCCCGATGCCCAGGCCGCGCCGCTGTCCGACCGTGAAATGGATGATGCCGTCATGGCGGCCGAGCACGCGGCCGTCCACATGCACGATCTCGCCCGGCTCGGCCGCCCCCGGCCGCAAGCGCTCGACCACCCGCGCATAGCCGCCGCCGGGCACGAAGCAGATGTCCTGGCTGTCCGGCTTGGCGGCGACCGGCAGGTCGAGCCGCCCGGCGATGGCGCGCACGGCATCCTTGCGCAGGTCGCCCAGGGGAAAGCGCAGGAAGTCGAGCTGCGCCCGCGTCGTCGCGAAGAGGAAATAGCTCTGGTCGCGCGCCGGATCGACAGCGCGATGCAGTTCCGGCCCGGCGGCGCCCGCCACCCGCCGCACATAGTGCCCGGTCGCCAGCGCGGCGGCGCCGAGGTCGCGCGCCATCTCCACGAGATCGCGGAACTTGACCCGCTGGTTGCAGCGCACGCAGGGGATCGGCGTCTCGCCCCGCAGATAGGTGTCGGCGAAATCCTCCATCACCGCGGCGCGGAAGCGGCTCTCGTAGTCCAGCACGTAGTGCGGAATGCCGAGCCGGTCGGCCACGCGGCGCGCGTCATGGATGTCCTGTCCGGCGCAGCAGGCGCCCTTGCGCCCCACGGCGGCGCCGTGATCGTAGAGCTGCAGCGTGATGCCGACGACGTCGAAGCCGGCCTCCTTGACGAGCGCCGCCGTCACCGAGCTGTCGACGCCGCCCGACATCGCCACCACCACCCGCGTCGCCGCCGGATCGCTGAATCCCATCGTCTCCATGGCCGCGGACTATAGGGAAACCGACCGTCCGCGCAATCCGCACAGCTTTAGAT
>Ga0335076_10006588_pt1 | contig 11715 bp, 1 predicted proteins | sample Lox_Sample_25_FD_206717 | JGI IMG/M metagenome (GOLD analysis project Ga0335076, IMG submission 206717) | Soil microbial communities from Loxahatchee National Wildlife Refuge, Florida, United States - Lox_Sample_2.5 | ecosystem: Environmental > Terrestrial > Soil > Wetlands | place: USA: Florida... | reverse complement strand
TGCCCGTCAGCTCTCGGACCCTTCGCTCCACCCGCTTGTACTGCGCACACAATAGCGCCACCACCCAGATGGCCACGATTGCGAAGATGCGATTGGCACCATCGATGTCGTGTGGGCCATCTTGAAACTCCAGGAACGAGGTCAGTGCGGTGAGCGCCGTGCAAGCGAATGCGACAACGATGCTGGAACGCGGCCCCGCCAGCCACATGCTTGCGCCGACCACGATCACGAAGAAAATAGACGTCGGCTCGCCGACTCGAGTTACCAGATCCACAAGGACGATCACGGCCGATAGGACGATCATGCCCCCAAGAACGAGCGCCTTGTTTCGTGCGGCGGTTGACATGGGCCTCGCCTCTTCCTTTCATTTCCCGACTCCCGCGTCTAGGACAACCAAAGCCCGCCCGAGCCGCAGGCGACGGTGCCGTCGCTGAACGGCTTCTTGAGGACGACGCGCACGAACGCGCTCGGTGGCGACGGGCTTGGCGGAGTACGTCCACCGGGCGGCGGCGAAGCTCGGGGCCGGCGGGTGCGAGGCCGGAGACGGAGACGCGCGGACGGGCGATTCTTCCGCTCCGCGGCCACATCGGTGGTCGAAAGGTGAGGGAGCGCGATGAACACGAGTCCCGCCTTCGATCTCGAGGCCCTGCCATCATTGCGATAGCGGCGTTGGCAGGGGCTTCGAACTGATTTCGGTTTCGCCGACGGTCCGGGCATCGTAAGAACAGGTGGAGCACGCCGATGGCGGCAAGTCGCCGGATCAGATCAAGTGCGCCTTGAAAGTGAGGCCTAGGTTGGACCCGACTTCTCGATTCGGCACCAAACGCGACGGCCACTACGAGGTCGCATGGGAGGACGGCGATCGCGCGTTTTGCCGGGCCTTGCGCCAGGGCGCCGATGGCGACGCGCAGCCAGTCCTGACCGTGGTTCCCGCAGCCGAGCGTCCAGCACCCGCCACCCTCGATCGTCTTGCTCACGAATACGCCCTGAAGGACGAGCTGGACGAGGCCTTTGCGGTACGCCCCCTCGCGCTCGAGCACGACCGCGGTCGAACGCTGCTCGTGCTCGAGGATCCGGGCGGCGAACCGCTCGAGCGGCTGCTCGGCGCGCCGCTTGCGATGGAGCGCTTCCTGCCTCTTGCCATCGGCGTCGCCAACGTACTCGGCAACGCTCATCAGCGTGGCCTCATCCACAAGGATATCAAACCGGCAAACATCCTGGTGAACAGCACGACGGGAGACGTCAAGCTCACCGGGTTCGGCATCGCCTCGCGACTCCTGCGCGAGCGTCAGCCACTGGGCCCCCCCGAGTCGATTGCCGGCACGCTCGCTTACATGGCGCCCGAGCAGACCGGTCGCATGAATCGCTCCGTCGACTTGCGCAGCGATCTCTATTCGCTCGGCGTCACGCTGTATCAGGCCGTCACCGGATCGCTCCCGTTCACCGCCTCCGAGCCGATGGAGTGGGTGCACTGCCACATCGCGCGGAACCCTCTGGCGCCCTGCGAACGCGTCCCGAATCTGCCGTCCGTAATCTCCGCGATCGTCATGAAGCTGATGGCCAAGTCAGCCGAGGACCGCTACCAGACCGCGGCAGGGCTCGAGCATGATCTGCGGCGTTGTCGTGGCCAGTGGGAAGCGCGCCACCGCATCGACGACTTCCCGCTCGGCGAAAGCGACACGCCCGATCGGCTGTTGATTCCCGAGAAATTGTACGGGCGAGAGCGCGAGATCCAGCACCTGCTCGACGCCTTCGAACGAGTCGTCGCAACGGGGACGCCGGAGCTGGTGCTGGTCTCGGGCTATTCCGGGATTGGCAAGTCGTCGGTGGTGAACGAGCTGCACAAGGCGCTCGTTCCGCCGCGTGGTCTGTTCGCATCCGGCAAGTTCGACCAGTACAAGCGCGACATCCCGCATGCCACGCTCGCGCAGGCGTTTCAGAGCCTCGTCCGGCAACTTCTCGCCAGGAGCGACGCCGATCTTTCGCCCTGGCGCGAAGCGTTGCGCGAGGCGCTGGGCCAGAACGGACAGCTCATGGTCGAGCTCGTTCCCGAGCTGAAGATAATCATCGGAGACCAGCCGCCGGTGCCCGATCTGTCGCCACAGCAGGCCCAGCGCCGGTTCCAGCTGATATTCCGGCGCTTCATCAGCGTCTTCGCGCAGCCGGAGCATCCGCTGGCGCTCTTCCTCGACGATTTGCAATGGCTCGATGCGGCAACGCTCGATCTGCTGGAGGATCTCTTCATCCAGCGCGACGTCGGGCATCTGATGCTCATCGGCGCCTACCGCGAGAACGAGGTCGACGCTGCCCATCCCCTCGTACAGAAGCTCGATGCTGTCCGTGAAGCAGGAGCACTCGTCCAGCACATTACCCTGGCACCTCTCACGGACGAACATCTGGGGCGTTTGCTCGCCGATGCGCTGCGCTGCAATCCGGAGGCAGTCGGCCCACTGGCGAAGCTCGTGCGCGACAAGACAGGTGGCAATCCGTTCTTCGCCATTCAATTCCTGTCCGCGCTCGCGGAAGAGAAGCTGCTTGCCTGGGATCACGGAACGACGCGCTGGTCGTGGCATCTGGATCGCATTCAGGCCAAAGGGTACACGGACAACGTGGTCGATCTCATGGTCGACAAGCTGAGCGGTCTGCCAGCTGAAACGCGCCATGCACTGCAACTGCTGGCGTGTCTTGGAGACGCGACCGAGATCAGGACGCTGTCGCTCGCGCTTGGTACATCGGAGGCTCAAGTGCACGCCATTCTGCGGGAGGCAGTCCGTCACGAATCGATCGAGCGCACGGAGGCTTCCTACAGATTCGTGCACGACCGCTTCCAGGAAGCCGCATATTCATTGGTCCCGGAGGCAGAGCGCCCGGCCACCCATCTCCGCATCGGTAGGCTGCTTGCTGCCCACACGCCTCTGGAGAAGCACGAAGAGGCGATCTTCGAGATCGTCAATCAGCTCAACCGTGGCGCGGCTTTGGTGACCGCACAGAAGGAGCGAGAGGAGCTCGCTCAGCTCAATCTCATTGCCGGCAAGCGTGCAAAGGCCTCGACCGCGTATGCATCGGCGCTCACTTACCTCACTACTGGTGCCGCACTGCTGACCGATGATTGCTGGGAGAGCCGGCACGAGCTTGCCTTTTCTTTGGAGTTCAACCGAGCTGAGTGCGAGTTCCTCACTGGAGCGCTGACGCCGGCGCAGGCGCACCTGGCAGCGCTTTCGACGCGCGCCGCAAACCCGACCGAACGAGCGACCGTCGCATGCCTACGAATCGACGTGTACGCGACAATGGCTCAGAGCAGCCTGTCGAAAGCACGAATTTGCTCGAGCCAGGCCTTCACCGTCGGGCTCGAGTACCTCCGGAGTGTCGGCATCGACTGGCCGCCGCACCCGACGGACGCGGACGTGCGGCGCGAATACGAGCGGGTCTGGTCACTGCTCGGGAGCCGCCGAATCGAGGATCTAGTCGAGCTGCCCTTGATGACCGACCAGAATTCGCTCTGGACGCTGGACGTTCTGACGAAGATCGCGCAACCGGCATACTTTATCGAGCCAAATGTGTCTGCCCTTTCTGTATGCCGCGCGGCAAAGCTCAGCCTGGAGCACGGCGCCAGCGACGGCTCTTGCCAGACGTTCGTCATGCTTGGCCTGCTTGTCGGCGAGCGATTCGACGACTACAAGACAGGATTTCGGTTCGGCGAGCTCGGGTACAACCTCGTCGAACGAAAGGGATTCAAGCGCTTTCAAGCCCGGACATACACACTATTCGGGTCTCACCTCTTACCGCACGCAAGACACGTAGGCGACGGATGCCATTTGCTGCGTCGCGCGTTCGATATTGCCAGCAGGGATGGTGACCCCAGCTTTGCGGCATTCTGCCGCTTCAATCTAGTCACGAGCCTGCTTGCAGCAGGCGAGCCACTGGTGGAGGTGGAGCGCGAAGCGAGGGATGGTCTTGCATTCTCGCAACAACTTCAGCTGGATTACACCAGGCGCGTCATCTCGGTGGACCTCGGGCTCGTTCGGACTCTACGCGGATTGACGCCGCAATTCGGCTCCTTCGATGGTGAGGATTTCGATGAGCGCGAGCTCGAAGAGCAGCTGTCCAGGAATCCGCACCTGGAGATGGCCAGCTTCCGGTACGCCATTCGCAAGCTCCAGGCCCATTTCCACGCCGGCGACTACGCCTCCGCGCTCGATGCCTCCGCGAGGGCGCAAGAGTCGCGGGCGATGTCGAAATTGCTTTTCATCGGAGCAGATTTCCACTTCTACAGCGCCCTCTCCCACGCCTGGTTCTGCGATCTGCTCCCGGCGGGCGAGCGGCAGCCGCATGTCGAGGCTCTCTCCGCGCATTACGGGCAACTCCGACTCTGGGCCGAAAATTCCGCGGAGACCTTCGAGAACCTCGTGGCGCTGGTTGGCGCCGAGATTGCCCGCACCGAGGGCCGCGACATGGACGCAATGCGCCTCTACGAACAGGCCATCCGCTCGGCGCGCGAGAACCGGTTCGTTCACAACGAGGCGCTCGCCAATGAGCTCGCCTCCCGCTTCTACGCGGCTCGAGGGTTCGATGAGATCGCGCAACTCTACCTGAGAAACGCTCGTCATTGCTACGTACGCTGGGGAGCCGATGGGAAGGTGCGACAGCTCGATCAGCTTCATCCGAATCTCCGGGAAGAGATCGCAGCAGTCGAGCCGACGCGTACCATCGACGCCTCGATAGAACGCCTCGACCTCGCGACGGTGCTCAAGGTGTCTCGAGCCGTCTCGGGCGAGATCGTGGTCGACAAGCTGATCGCCACGATCATGCAGACAGCGATCGAGCAGGCGGGGGCCGGGCGCGGTTTGTTGATTCTTTTGCGAGGCGCTGACCCGCGGATCGCGGCGCGAGCCACGACCACCGGTCATACGGTCACCGTACATCTGCGCGACGAGACCGTCGCCGAGTCCCTGCTGCCAGAGTCGGTGCTGCGCTATGTCCTGCGAACCCGGGAGACCGTTATTCTCGACGATGCGGCGGCCCAGTCGACGTTTGCCGCGGATCCCTATATTCGCGAGCGGAAGGCGCGTTCAGTTCTCTGCCTGCCGCTGCTCAATCAGGCCAGACTGATCGGTGTGCTTTACCTCGAGAACAAGCTCGCTCCCGGCGTGTTCGCGCCGGCCCGTGCCGCGGTATTGAAACTGCTTGCATCGCAGGCGTCTATCTCGCTCGAAAATAGTCAATTGTACCGCGACCTGGCAGAACAGGGAACCAAGATCCGGCGCCTAGTCGACTCGAACATCATCGGGATCTTCATCAGCAATTTGGATGGTCAGATTCTCGAAGCCAATGAGGCTTTTTTGCGCATGGTGGGATATGAACGTGAGGATATCGAGTCCGGGCACTTATCTTGGAGGGCTTTGACACCTGGGGAATGGCTCGAACACGGTGAACCTCACTGGATGGCGGAACTCCGGCTGACTGGGAAAGTACAGCCGTTCGAGAAGGAGTATGCACGCAAGGACGGTAGCCGTGTGCCCGTGCTCATCGGTGGGGCGAGCTTCGAAGAGGGCGGAAGCCAGGGCGTCGCCTTCGTGCTCGATTTGACTGAACGGAAGCGAGGCGAAGCGGCGCTGCGCGAGAGCGAGGAGCAATGGAAGGCGGTCTTCGAGAACAACCCCGTCATGTACTTCATGGTGGAAGCGTCCGGCACCATTGTGTCCGTGAACCCCTTTGGGGCCGAGCAGCTCGGTTATACTGCCGCGGAATTGATCGGCCGCCCCGTGCAGCTCGTCTTTCACGAGGCTGACCGTGACGCCGTCACGCGGAATGCCGCCATCTGCTTCGAACAGCCCGGCCAAGCCCTGAGCTGGGAGCTGCGCAAAGTGCGCAAGAGTGGCGAGGTGATCTGGGTCCGCGAGACGGCGAGAGCGACGTTGATAGGAGAGCGCACAGTACTTTTGATCGTGTGCGAGGATATCACCGAGGGCAGGCGCACCGCCGAGGCCTTGCGCGACGTGCAAAGGGAGCTCACGCACGCCAATCGCGTCGCAGCGTTGGGGCAGCTGACGGCATCGATCGCGCACGAAATCAATCAGCCCATCTCCGGCGCGCTGTCCAGCGGCCAGGCGGCTCTACACTGGCTCGACAAGGCCGATCTCGATGCCGTACGCCGTTCCATCGAGCGCGTGATCGAGGATACCATTCGGGCTGGCGACGTCATCCGCGGAGTTCGCACCCTCGTCAAGAAGGTACCGCCTCGAACCGAGAGCTTCGACATGAATGAGGCGATCCGCGAGGTGATGGTCATCACGCGTGGCGAAGCGATGAAGCACGACGTGTCGGTCGAGTCGCAACTGGCAGAGGGCTTGCCCCTCGTCCGGGGCGACCGGGTGCAGCTCCAGCAAGTCATGCTGAATTTGATGCTCAACGCCATCGAGGCAATGAGCGGCGCCGGCGAAGGACCGCGAGAATTACGGATCAAGACCGAGAACTCGAAGCGAGATGTCGTCTCGATTGCGGTCCACGATTCGGGCCCAGGGCTCGATCCGACAAGCGCGGGGCGCGTCTTCGAAGCGTTCTACACGACGAAGCCCGACGGCTTGGGCATGGGCCTGTCGATCTGCCACTCGATCGTCGAGGCCCATGGTGGGCGGCTATGGTTCAGCTCCAACGTTCCGCGCGGCGCGGTCTTTCAGTTCTCGCTGCCGGTGGAGGAATTGGCAACCACCTGACAAGTGAGAAGCCCTTCTGCAGCTTCCGAGGCAGATTTGCCCGCTGAGCATCTTACGAAGTACTCTCCGGATGGCCAGCGAGCGCAAACTGAAAGATGGCGCCATTGGGTACGTTCCCGGTCACCTCTAACCTTCCTCCATGAGCTTCAACGATCGAGCGGCAGATGGACAGGCCCATTCCAAGGCCGCCCGCTTTCGTCGTGTAGAACGCCTCGAATGCGCGGTCCGCGACGGCGGGATCGAGCCCTGGACCCGTGTCCTGCACCACGACCGAAACCGAATTCGACTCGGATATCGCTGTCCTGATGAGCAATTCGCGCGGCCCTTCCGCGAGGCCGCTCATGGCTTCGATTCCGTTGATGACGAGATTGAGTATTACTTGCTGCAGCTGGACCCGAACACCTCGAACGCGCGGCAAATCATTGGCCAGCCGCGTCTCGATCAAGACGCCATTCTTCATCGCTTCGCCATGGGTAATCACGATCACCTCGCGGATCATCTCGTTCAAGTCGAAGGGTCCCGCCTGCGCCGGCCTCTTACTGACGAGGTCGCGCAGTCCACTGATCACGTCACCAGCCCGCGTGGCATCCTTGATGATGCGTTCGATGGATCGCCGCACCGCCTCCAGATCGGGTTTGTCGAGCCACCGTAATGCGGCGTGGGCGCTGCTCAATGTCCCGGCGACGGGTTGGTTGACCTCGTGGGCGATCGAGGCCGTCAACTGCCCCAGCGCCGCGATACGGTTGGCGTGCGCCAGCTCGGTCTCTATGTTGCGGTATCGCAGCTCGCTCTCGCGCAGAGCCGCCTCCGCGCGCTTGCGCTCGGTCAAATCGAGAATAAAGGCGACCCCTTGCTTCCCACCTGCTTCTAAACTGGCACCACCGATCATGATGGGCACACGACTCCCGTCCTTCTTGAGGTACTCCTTCTCGTAAGGTTGCGCTGTACCCGTCCTGACAATTTCCGCCAAGGCGCGTTCATCGCGCTCGAGCAGTTCCGGCGGTGTAAGGTCCGTCCAGCGTAAGCGACCGGACGCGAGATCCTGACGTTCGTACCCCACTATATGGAGAAACGCGTCGTTGGCATCGAGGATTTCACCATCGAAGGTCCAAATGAATATCCCGATGATATTCGCGTCTACGAGGCGCCGGATCTTGGCCTCGCGTTCCGCTAGATCGCGGTACAAGCGCGTGTTCTCGAGCGAGATGGCCGCCTGCGACGCGAGCAGCTTCAGTACGGTCGTCCGGGCGGGCGCAAAAACGCCGGGAGCCAGGTTGTTCTCCAGGTACAGCACCCCAATGAGCTTGGCCTGGTTGAGCAGCGGCAGGCAGAGAACCGAGCGGGTCTGGTGCTGACGGATGTATGGGTCAGCCACGAATTCGGACTGGCTCGCAGCATCGTCGAGAATGAGGCTTTCCCGGGTGCGCAAGACGTAGTGCAGCACGGATTCCGGCAACGTGGCGTCTGCCACGGCCTCGTCGCACAGACGGACGATCACGACGTCACCATGCGTAGCAGCCTCCGCAGCGATCCGTTCCTCGGCGTCTCGCTTGAGAATCAGCAGACCCCGCTCAGCGCCTGCCTGTTCGACTGCAGTGCGCATCAGCGTGTCGATCAATTTATCGAGAACGATTTCTCCGGAGATCGCTTGCGACACCTTGATTACGGTGGCGAGGTCGAGCCGTTCGACCGAGGTTTCTACAGTGCTCGTCGGACCGGACGCCGGCGCCTCTATCCTGAGGTACGAATGTATCTGCTCCAGTTGCCGCACTTTTCCAACCGCGCCCCAGCGGAGATAGCAGTGCCGGGCATTCCGGAAATAGGTCTGGGCGATCGTTTCGAACCCACGCGCCGCATAGAAGCGAGCAGCAAGCTCGTTGGCGAGAGCCTCGTTGTGAATGAATCCGTTTGCTTGGGCAGACTGGATGGCACCGTTGTACAATTGCTCCGCATCGAGCACGCGATGTTCGACCCGTGCCTTTTCCGCTCCGACCAGGGCGGCACGGGTTGTGAAGTTGCTGGGACAATTTTCCGCCCAGACTTCCAATTGCCGGTGATGAGCAGCGAGGGCCTCCACATGGCGTTGGCGCTCTCCGGCCGGCGCCGAATCGCAGGACGCCGCGTGTGAAAGGCCACCATAAAAGTGATATTCGGCTGTTTCGAAGTAAGATGGCGACGTCCAGATCAGCGGAGCCACGCGGAACGACGCGGCGGCGGCCGCGAGATAGTCGCCGGCGAAAAACAACGCCGCCGTTTTGCGAATCCAGTACCAGCATTCTGGCAAGGCCAAGTTGGCATTGGCGGCCATACGGCGCTCGAAGTCGGCTTCATCAAAGTCGGCGCAATCAAAACAGCCGAATCTCGTCGTCAGGCCGCGGAGCGTCCGAATGAGCCCGAGTTGCCCGGAAATAATATCGACGACTGGGCCGAACCGGGAGCGCTGGGCGAAAGCGATTCCGTGTTCGGCCTCGGCTTGGGCCTCCGCCAGGGAATCGCCGACCGCAAGGATGTTCGTGTTCAGGTGGTTGCAGCTGTAGCTTGCATAGGCAATGTCGCCAATCCTGGTCGCGGTATCGAAGGCGCGCCGCACGAGTTCGCGGCCCTCCCGGACATGGCGCTTCCAGGGCATAATGATGTTTCCGAACATGACATAGACGGCCGGCTGGAAGCGCTTCAACTGACGCTTCTCCACCAGCGCATATCCGAGCTGACCGGCTTGAAATCCTACCTCGTAGTTGCCGAAATACGGGCCGGCCACTATGCCGAGGTAGATATAGGCGACACAAGTGGCGTCACTGTTACCGCGCTCGATGCTCAAATTGACGAGTCCGCAGGACAGCAGGGCAGCGCACTTTAGGTCGGTAAATACCGCTGGCGCCAAGAGTTTGGTTATGACGTCCAGCGTCGCCAGAGATGCCGGATCACTCATCAGGGGCAAGTCGATGAGTTCCTCGAGCCGGCGACTTCCGAGCTGTTCCCAGATGCGGTCGTATTCGCTCCGCGTTTGCTCCGCCGTGGGGTGCGGCGGCCAGTCAATGCCCACGCCGCGCAGGTAATCGAGGCCAACGGTGATGGCGCGGTCGCTTTGGCCAAGGGTGGTATAGAGATCCACGCACAGACTGGCGACAGCGCCCTGATCAGGGGTGGTTGCGGCGCGCTCCCTAATTACGGCCAGCCTCCGATCCGCCTCCTCCAGATCGCCGGTCAGGAATTCGCATTCCGCCCGCTGGAATTCAAGCGCGAAAGCGAGGTCATAACGGCGCTCCCAGCAATCCCGGGACAGCAGCGCCGCCCCTGTAGCGAAATACGAGAGCGCTGAGGCGTAGGCGGTAGAGGCCTTGGCGCGCTTGCCCGCAAACAGATTGAGCTCGGCCAACTGTTCGCGTTCACTGCGGGATGTGATCAAGCTTGCGCCGCGGTTGAGTTGATTGACTATGTCGAAGATCGCCTCCTCTCGCTTGTCGGGAGGTGTGTGCGCGACGAGCAGCCTGCCGATCTGCAGGTGAGCTGCGGCCTGCATGCCCGGGGGGATCAGGCAATAGGCTGCCTCCTGAACGCGATCGTGGACGAACTTGTACGAGTCTGCCTGCCGTTCGACTACCTCCAGCCGGACCGCCTCCCAGAGCTCCTCACGGACCTGCTCGTCCGCTGTCCCGTGCACGACGGTAAGGAGCTTGATTTTGGCGACGTTTCCGAGACACGCTAGGTGCTGCAACGCCTTTTGCGTTTCAGCGGGAAGGCGGGTGAGTTTGCCAACCATCAAGTCAACGATATTGTCGGTGTATCCCTGGCCATGAATGCGTTCGAGATCCCAGTTCCAGCCCATAGCATCATGGTCGAAACTGAGCATTCCCTCTTCGGCGAGCGAGGAGAGAAACTGAATGGCGAAAAACGGATTGCCCCCTGTCTTCTTGTGCACGAGCTGAGCGAGTGGCGCAGCGCGATCCGGCTCGCACCGCAGCGCGTCGGTCATCAGCTGCACGAGATGCTCGCGGGAGAGCGGACCAAGCGCGATGTCCGCAATCTTTCCGCCGGCGCTCTTGATGGCCTCTAACTTCCGCATCAGCGGATGGGAGGCAGCGACCTCGTTATCCCGATAGGCGCCGATCAGCATCAGGTGCTTCAGCTCCGACCGGATCAATAGATCCTCCAGCATGTCGAGCGTCGCCGCGTCGAGCCACTGCAGATCGTCGAGGAAGAGCGCCAGCGGATGTTCCGGACGGGCGAATACGCCAATAAACCGCCTAAACACCAGCTGGAAACGTCGCTGCGCGTCCTGTGGCAAGAGCTCCGGGGCCGGTGGTTGTTCTCCGATGATCACCTCGAGCTCGGGGACGACGTCGACCATGAGCTGGCCGTTCGGACCAAGCGCCTCGCGGAGCGCGTCGCGCCAGGGCGCCAAGTCAGCTTCGCTTTTTCCCAGAAGTCGTCGGATCAGGCTTTGAAAGGCTTGCGCCAGCGTCGCGTACGGAATGTCACGCTTGTACTGATCGAACTTGCCTGAAGCGAACAGCCCGCGCGGCGGAACAAGCGCCTTGTGCAACTCGCTGACCGCCGATGACTTGCCGATACCGGAATATCCTGAGACCAGCACCATCTCTGGAGCCCCGCTTTTGACGATGCGGTCAAAGGAAGCAAGCAAGGTCTCGACCTCGCGCTCTCTGCCGTACAATTTCTCTGGAATCAGAAGCCTGTCCGCGATGTCATGCTTGCCAAGCGGGAAGTCAGCAATGCGGCCATGAGCTTCCCACTGCGCGACGCAGCGCCTGAGGTCACGTTCGAGGCCGCTCGCGGTCTGGTAGCGATCCTCGGCCGTCTTGGTGAGAAGCTTCATGATGATCCCCGAGACGGCGCCCGGAATGTTCTCCAGTCGCTCGGCGGGTGCGATTGGCCGTCGTGCAATGTGGCAGTGCACCCATTCCATTGGATCAGACGCCGTAAACGGCAGACTGCCCGTGAGCATCTGGTAGAAGGTAACGCCGAGCGCATAGAGATCGCTGCG
>Ga0335076_10006584_pt1 | contig 11718 bp, 14 predicted proteins | sample Lox_Sample_25_FD_206717 | JGI IMG/M metagenome (GOLD analysis project Ga0335076, IMG submission 206717) | Soil microbial communities from Loxahatchee National Wildlife Refuge, Florida, United States - Lox_Sample_2.5 | ecosystem: Environmental > Terrestrial > Soil > Wetlands | place: USA... | reverse complement strand
GCCGCTCATGCACCACAAGCTCTCGCTGCGGGCTTCGGTCACCTCGGAGCTCGTGCTGCGCGACGTTCGCGTGCCCGAGGAGAACCGCTTCCCGGAGATCTCGAGCCTGCGTGGGCCGCTCTCCTGCCTCAACGAGGCGCGCTTCGGGATCGTGTTCGGCGTCGTGGGCTCCGCGCGCACGTGCCTCGAGACGGCGCTCGACTACGCGAAGGAGCGGATCGTCTTCGACAAGCCGATCGCCGGCTACCAGCTCACGCAGCAGAAGCTCGCGGAGATGGCGCTCGAGGTGAACCGCGGCGCTCTCGTCGCGCTCCACCTCGGACGCATGAAGGACGAGGGAACGCTGCGCCCCGAGCACGTCTCGATGGGCAAGATGGGCAACGTCCGCGGCGCGCTCGACGTCGCCCGCACCGCGCGCTCGATCCTCGGCGGCAACGGGATCACCCTCGAGTATCCGGTGATCCGACACATGAACAATCTCGAGACCGTGCTCACCTACGAGGGCACGCACGAGGTGCACACGTTGTCCGTCGGGAAGGCGCTGACGGGCGAGAACGCGTTCCGCTAAGCGCGCGACTCCTCGCCGTCCCAGTAATCGACGGCGTCTGTGCGGCGGAACACGCGCCCGCCGACGGCGACCTTGTCGCTGTCGGGATACGTGGGATACCCGCTTCGCAGGGTCGAGAAGAACAGGATGCGTGCGGCCGTCGAACTGCGGTTGTAGAAGGTGTGCGCACCCTCCTCGCCCTGCGGAAACCCGACGACATCTCCGGAGCGCAGCTCTCGCTCGCCCTCCGGAATGCGTAGCGTCGGCGTGCCGGAGACGACGACGATCCACTCCTCGTTGCCGACATGGAAGTGGTACGGCCAGAGCTGATTGCCAGGCTCGAGCTCGTAGAGCGACGCGCCGATCAGCTCGTCGCCAGTCCGCTCACGCGCCGACAGGTCCTTGAACGCGAAGCCGGGGGGCGTCTCCTCGACGGGCGGCGGCATGGTCGCGTGGAGGAGGTTCATCGTTGCTCCACCCAGCCGCTGATCGTCTCGACGTTCTCGTTCGTGAAGCCGGCGATGACGCCGACCTTGCCCTCGTCCGGATACACCGCCAGCTCGGGATCGGAGACGGTCGAGAAGAAGACGACGCGCGCAGGCTCGTCCGCGTCGTTGCGTATTCCGTGCGTGCCCGCGGGCCCACGGTGGAACCACGCGAGATCCCACGGAGCGAGCACGCGCTCGCCCTCGGGAGTCCGCAGCGTCGGCGCGCCCGTGATCACGAGGCAGCACTCCTCCTCGCCCATCTGCCAGTGGTACGGCGACGACTGGCCCGGCGCGAGCTCGTAGAGCGTCCCGCCCCAGAGCGTCGCGCCGAAGTCGCCGCCGAAGCTGCGCGGCTCGTCGTCGAAAAGGTTCAGAAGCCCTCTTTCCCTCGGTTGTCCGGCCGCGGGCTCGGCGGGAGGCCCTTGCGCGGCTCGCCCTCGTTGTATTCGTGCGGCGCGACGTCGTTCGGGCCGTCGGGATAGAAGATGCTTGCGAGCCGCTGGATCTGAAAACGCCCCGGACCGAGCTCGTACTGCCCGCCGCCGTACATCGAGATCCCGCGCTCCTCGCACGCCTCGATCGTCTTCAGCAGCTCGCGCACCGTCCCGAAGCGCGACGGCTTGACGTTCAGCCAGCGCGGCTTGAGCGGCAGCCCGTCGAGATCCTCGAGCGAGTGGACGGGAGCGTCGAAGCTCAGTCGATCCTCGGCGCCCGCCAGAGCCTCGCGGCAGCCGTCTTCGAGCCAGGCGTCTTCGATGATCACGTCCGGCAGCTCTTCCGCCACCGCGCGGTACAGCTCCGGATCGGGGGCAAGGTCGACAGTCGTGCCGCGGTAGTACGCCTTGAGGTCGACGACGCGAACGCGATCGAGCTCGCGCAGCTCTCGGAGCAGCTCGCGGTCCCAGTCCTTCTCCGCGTCGAGCTTGAACTCGAGGTCGGGAGCGACCGCGAGCCAGCGTTGCGGCGCCGCTCGGGTAGAGACGACGAAACGAACGGGATGCTCCTTGCGCCCAAGCGCCTCGCCGAGCCCAACCTCGCGCTGGGCGAGCCCAAGGTCCAACGCCGCGCTCTCGAACGCCCAGCGCCGGTAGCCCTCGGTCAGCTCCTCGAACTCGTCGAGATGGTGAGAGAAGTCCTCGAGGCTCCACGTGCCGGCAAGCCTGAGCTCCTCCGGCACGCCGTCGTGCATCGCGGCGTCGTACGTGACGTCCTCGCCCGACCCGTCCGTACCCGCTCCGAAGAGCGTGACCATCGTCGTCACCCGCGTCCACCCGGAAGGCGTCGGCGACTCGCGCCGCTGGAGGGTATAGCCGTCGACCTTGACTTCCAGCCCGGACACCGAGTCCCACAGAGCCATACTGCGAGCATATGAGGCGGAGCCGGTCCGTGCCGATGACCCTGGAGCTCGAAGACATCGAGCGCGCCGCGCAGCGCCTCGCCGGTGTCGCGCACCACACGCCGGTCGTCACCTCGCGGACGCTCGACGAGCGCACCGGCGCGCGTGTCCACGTCAAGGCCGAGTGCTTCCAGCGCGGCGGCGCCTTCAAGTTTCGGGGCGCGTTCAACAAGATCTCGTCGCTCGACGAGGACGCATTGCGGCGCGGCGTCCTCGCGTACTCGTCCGGGAACCATGCGCAGGCGGTCGCCATCGCCTCGCGCCTGCTGGGATCGCACGCGACGATCGTCATGCCCGAGGATGCTCCGGGCGCGAAGCTCGATGCGACGCGCGGTTACGGCGCCGAGGTCGTCCCGTACGACCGCTGGAGCGAGAGTCGCGAGGAGATCGGCGCGCAGCTGGCCGCCGAGCGGGGGCTCGAGCTCGTGAAGCCGTACGACGACCCGCTCGTGATGGCCGGCCAGGGGACGATCGCGCTCGAGCTGCTCGCAGAGGCCCCGGAGCTCGACCTCCTCCTCGTCCCCGTGAGCGGCGGCGGCCTCGTCGCGGGCTGCGCGACCGCCGCGAAGGCTCTGCGACCGGGAATCCGTGTAGTCGGCGTCGAGCCGGAGGCCGGCGACGACACGAGGCGCTCTCTCGCGGCAGGCGAGCGGATTCGCATCGAGGTGCCTTCGACGATCGCGGACGGATTACAGGCGACCGAGCCGGGCGAGCTGACGTTCGAGGTCAACTCGCGCCGCGTGGACGAGGTCGTCACGGTGAGCGACGACGAGATCGTCGACGCGATGGCCTTCCTCTTCGACCGCCTCAAGCTCGTGGCCGAGCCGAGCGGAGCGGTCGGCGTCGCGGCGCTGCTGAGCGGGAAGATCGACGGGCGAGGCCGCTCGGTAGGCGTCGTCCTCTCCGGCGGCAACGTCGGCGCCGCGCGCTTTGCAGACCTGGTCGCTAGGGGTTCTGCAACCCGAGCAGGGTGACCTCGAGCAGCGTCTGCTCGGCCGAGGCGACGTCGTCTTCTCCGGACGGCAGACGCCCGAGCACCCACGCGGTGAGCAGCTCGTCGATCGAGCCGTAGACGACGGTGGCCGCGAAGCGCGGGTCGACGTCCTGGCGGAACTCGCCCCGCTCGATTCCGCGTGCGATCACGCGCTCGATCGCCTCGATCGGCCGCACGAGCTCACCGAGCCGCTCCGCCACCTCCGGGCTGCGGCCGAACTCGCGCACCACGACGCGGACCACGTCCGGCAGGTGCAGCCAGGTGCGGAGGACGATCGCCGCAATGTGGCGGAGCTGGTCGACGGCGGGCTCGTCGGTCTCCTCCACGCTCGCGATCCGAGCGACGAGAACGCTCCAGTTCTCGTGGAAGACGGCCTCGAGCACCTGATCCTTCGACTCGAAGTAGTGATAGAGGAGCCCGTGGGCGACGCCGGCCTCCTCGGCGATGTCGCCGACCCGGCTCGCGTGGAAGCCCTTGCGCGCGAACACGCGCACGGCGGCATCGAGGAGGTGCCGCCGCTTGTCCTCCACCGCCTGGGTGCGTTCGGCCAAGGCGGCGGAAGCCTACTCCGGCTTCTGCCCGTCCGTCAGCGGCGGAGGCGGCGCCGCGGCGAGATCCTTGACCGCGCCCGCAACCCTCCCGACCGCCTGCTGCAGGTCACTCGGGATGATCCAGAGCTTGTTCGCCTCGCCCTGGGCGATCTGCGGGAGAGTCTGCAGGTACTGATACGCGAGCAGCTCGGCGTCGGGCTTGCCGTCGTGGATCGCCTTGAAGACCGTCTCGATCGCCTTCGACTGCCCCTCGGCCTCGAGAATCGTCGCCTGCTTCTGGCCCTGGGCGCGCAGCACCGCCGCCTGCTGGTCGCCCTCGGCCTTGAGGATCGCCGACTGCCGCTCGCCCTCCGCCTGCAGGACGGCGGCGCGCTTGTCGCGGTCGGCGCGCATCTGCTTCTCCATCGAGTCCTGGATCGAGGCGGGCGGGTCGATCGCCTTGAGCTCGACGCGGTTGACGCGGATCCCCCACTTGCCGGTGGCGTCGTCGAGGACGCCGCGCAGCTGCCCGTTGATCGCGTCACGCGAGGTGAGCGTCTTCTCGAGCGCCATCCCGCCGATCACGTTGCGCAGCGTCGTGACGGTGAGCTGCTCGATCGCCTGGATGTAGTTCGCGATCTCGTAGGTGGCGGCCTTGGCGTCGGTGACCTGGAAGTAGATGACCGAGTCGATGTTGACCACCAGGTTGTCCTCGGTGATGACCGGCTGCGGAGGGAACGACACGACCTGCTCGCGCAGGTCGATCACCGACCGGATGCGGTCGACGAAGGGGACGACGAGCGTGAGGCCCGGCGTCAGGGTGCGTGAATAGCGGCCGAGGCGCTCGACGACGCCGGCCTGCGCCTGGGGAATGATGCGGATCGTTCGCGCGATGGTGACGACGACGAGAACCGCGACAGCGATGATGACGATCAGGGCGACCATGCGGGTTTCTGCTCCTTCTGTTTGTCTCTATCTGTAGACCAATGCTGTGGCGCCCTGGATCTGGACGACCTCGACTTCGGTGCCGACGTCGAACTCCTCGTCGGGCATGTAGGAGCGGGCACTCCACTCCTCTCCACCGATCTTGACCCTGCCGCCACGGCCGTCGACGCGCTGAAGGACGATCGCCTTCGCGCCCTCCAGCGCGGCGGCACCCGTCCTGATCGCGTGCGGCATGGTCAAGTGCCGCCTGGCGATCGGCCGCAGAAGCCCGACCGCGGCGAACGCGCCGACGCCGAAGACAATGACCTGCACCAAGATGCCTCCCCCCACGGCCGCAGTCACGGTGGCGGCCAGCGCGGCGAGCGCGATCGGACCGAGGAAGAAAAGCCCCGGAGTGAAGATCTCGCCCACGGCGAGGAGAACGCTGATGATCGCCCAGATGAGCCAGTCGGGCACACCAAGAGGATACGCCCAGGATCGGGTCGAGACGTATCCTGAAGCCCATCATGAAGCGGGCGCTCCTGATCGCGCTCGTCGCGCTTGCCTCGGTCGTCTTCGTCAGCGACGCCGGGGGAGCGAGCTCACGGCCGCGCGTGCTCGCGATCACGTTCGGGCCTGATCTCGAGATCAACCCGGTCACGCAGGACTACGTCACGAGCGAGCTCTCGCGCGCGGCGAAGGACCACTACGACGCCGCGGTGATCCTGCTCGACACGCCGGGCGGCCTCTCCACGTCGATGAAGACGATCTACCAGGCAGAGCTGGCATCGAAGGTGCCGGTGATCGTGTACGTCTCGCCGGAGGGCTCCCGTGCCGCCTCCGCCGGCGTCTGGGTCTCGCAGGCAGCCGACGTTCTCGCCATGTCTCCCGATTCGAACATCGGCTCGTCGACCCCGATCGACTCGAGCGGCCAGAACCTCGGCTCCGACCTGCGCCGCAAGGTGATCAACGACTCGGTGGCCTCGCTGACTGCGCTCGCCGTGAGCCATCACCGCAACGGGAAGTGGCCGGCGAAGGCGGTGCGCGTGGCGTCGAATCTCACGGCGGAGCAGGCGCTGCACATGAACGTGATCGACGCGATCGCGCCGACGCTGCCCGCTCTCCTCAAGCAGCTCGAGGGCTACCACACGAAGTACAAGCAGCGACCGTTCACGCTCCACCTCGCGGGAGCGGAGATCGACACCGTCAAGCCCGGCTTCTTCACGCGCTTCCTCAACACGATCATCGACCCGAACCTGATCAGCCTTCTCTTCCTGCTCGGGATCGTCGGGCTGATCTTCGAGGTGCTCCATCCCGGCATCGTGCTGCCCGGCGCGCTGGGCGCCGTCTGCCTCGTGATGGCGCTCTACGGGTTCTCGGTGCTCACGCCGAGCTGGGGAGGCCTCGCGCTCATGCTGCTCGGCGTCGTCCTGCTGATCGTGGACCTCCACGCGCCGACGCACGGCGTGCTCACCGTCGGCGGCCTCATATCCCTGGGCTTCGGCCTCGCGCTCCTCTTCCAGAACGAACCCGCCGCCTATCGCGTGAACCTGTGGCTGGTCATCGGGATCGGCAGCGCGATAGCCGTCTTCTGGGCGTTCGCGACGGGAAAGGCGCTTGCGGCGCAGCGCCGGCCTGTGCAGACCGGCTTGCACATGATCGTCGGCCAGAGAGCCGAGGTGCGTGCCCCCGGCCTCGTCTTCGTCGACGGCGCGCTCTGGCAAGCGCAGGCCGCCGACGACTCCGAGCTCGTGCCCGGCGAGGAGGTCGAGATCCAGGCGGTCGACGGTCTCCAGCTGACGGTGCGGAGATAGGATCGGATCGTGCTCGGCTTCGTCAAGGTCTTGCGGGAGTACGAGCGGGCCGTCTTCTTCCGGTTCGGCCGGCTGCTCGACCCGCCGCGCGGTCCGGGCCTCGTCTGGAAGATCCCGATCGTCGACCAGCTCGTGAAGGTCGACCTGCGGACGATCACGCTCAACATCCCGCCGCAGGACGTGATCACGAAGGACAACGTCCCGGTGCGCGTGAACGCCGTCGCCTACTTCAAGATCGTCGATCCCAGGAACGCGATCGTGCAGGTCGAGAACTACATGACCGCGACCTCTCAGATCGCGCAGACGACGCTCCGCTCGGTGCTCGGCCAGCACGTCCTCGACGAGCTCCTGGCGGAGCGCGAGAAGATCAACACGATTCTGCAGGGGATCATCGACGAGGCCACCGGCCCCTGGGGGATCAAGGTCAGCATCGTCGAGGTGAAGGACGTCGAGATCCCGGGCGGGATGCAGAGGGCGATGGCACGCCAGGCCGAAGCCGAGCGCGAGCGGCGCGCGAAGATCATCAGCTCCGAGGGCGAGTTCCAGGCGGCGGAGAAGCTGAAGGACGCCGCAATCGTGCTCGAGCAGCACCCGGTCGCGCTGCAGCTGCGCTATCTGCAGACGCTGATCGAGGTCAGCGGCTCGGCCTCGTCGACGATCATTTTCCCGGCCCCGATCGACATCATCCGACCGTTCCTCGAGCGCGCCGAGAAGAGCTAGAGCCCGAGGAGGGGCGGGAGCTCGTTCAGCGTCTCGATGCGGGGCTCGAAGTCCGGATGGACGCCCCCGCGATCCATCAGAACTGCGCGCATCCCGATTGCGAGCGCGCCTTCGATGTCGTCGGCGATCGTGTCGCCGACCATGACCGCATCGGCCGGGCCGACCCCGACCAGGTCGAGTACCGCGCGGAAGATCGACGCATGCGGCTTCGTGTGGCCGTGGTGGAAGGAGCTGATGCCTGCGTCGACGTCGAGGCCGTGGTGACGGGCGAACTCGGCGACGTCCCGCGCGGAGTTCGAGACGAGGCCTACACCCAGGCCGGCTGAGCGGAGCGCAGCGAGCGCGTCCGGCACGTCGTCGTAGAGCTCGAAGTTCTCGTGCCGCTCCCAGGCGCGCGTGATCTCGACGGCACAGGCGTAGGCCGAGTCGGCGTCGCCGCCCATGCCGCGCACGATCCGCTCGGTGAAGCGGAACCAGATCTCGTCGTCGTGCTCGAGGTCGGGATGGCGGCGCAGATCGACGAGGGCCGCATCGCGGGCGGCCTCGTAACCGGTCGGGTCGAGCCGGAGACCGTGGCGCTCCCCAGCGCGGACGTATCCCTCCGGGCCTAGCTCGGGCCCGGGCCGCGCGAGCGTGAAGTCGACGTCGAACAGCACCGCCCTCAGCTCGTGCGTCCCGGACATCCCCGCTACCCTATGGCGCGGTTTCGGGGTGTGGCGCAGCCTGGTAGCGCGCTCCGTTCGGGTCGGAGAGGTCCCCAGTTCGAATCTGGGCACCCCGATTTCTCTCCTCACTTCCGCCCGTCAAGCGCGCCGGGCGAGAGGCCGCTCGCCCAGGCGACTAGAGACCGCGTGTCCGGCGCGTGACGACATCGAGTGGCGGCCACGGTGGACCCGCGCGTAGGGCGCCTAGAAGCTCTTGCCCTGCTCGTTTCCCGTTCGGGAATTGGTCGTCTAGACCCCAGCGCCACGCGGCGACCATTGCCAGAACGAGGAGCCGACACGCGCGAAGCAGTTCTCGATTCGCGCCGGAATAGCACTCGCTGACCTCTTCCGGCACGTGAGCGAGGTCGAACTCGACAGGCCCACGGCAACACGTCTCAAGATCTATGAACCGAGGCCCGCTCTTCGTGTTGAGCAGGTTGCCCGCGTGTGGCTCTCCGTGCAGGAGTTGCTCGATGGATGAGCGCTCACTGATCTCGCGTCTCTGGCTTCTTAGCGTGCTGCCAAGAAGCTCACGGTCCGGGTCTTCAAGCTCTGGAGTCAGGCTCGGGCTCGCAACGAGTTGTTGAGCTTCCGCGACCCGGTCCGAGAAGTGCGGCACGGTGGCGTTGACCTTCGCCATACCGGCATGCAAGCGCTCGAGCGCCTTCGCGTAGTCGGCTGGTAGGAGCTCCTGGCGTAGAGGCTCGTAGTAGGTCCAGAGCGTGACCGCGAACCCGTGCCGCTCATAGACACGTGGCTCCACTCGCGGCTCAAGCCTCGCCGCGGGGCCCATTACCTGAGCAAGCCGTCGTCCAATCTCAACCTCAGCCTCGAACTCCTCGAGCCCGGCGAATGCCACTCGGGCCAAGACGTCGCAAGGCAGCATGCGCAACGCGAGCTTGTTCGAATTGTGAAGAACCCTCGCGTCGACGGCTGCCAAACCCAGCTCCGAGGCGACCTCCATGGCCGCACGTCGCGCACGTACAACGTCTGGCGCCTGCATCTAGTAGTCATTCTCCCCGCATGTGCCCACACCGACCGACGCCGTCTCTGCCGCGCCTACTCCAAGGTGTGAACGGTTGGGCCGGCCACCCCGGCCTCGCGTCCGGGGTCATTCCCGAGCATGTCTCCCGAGCAGTCGACAAGCGTTTGACCGGCGGGAATCACGCGCGTCCACCCCAAGGTTGGGAACCGGGATGGACGCGCGGCAAACCTCCCGAACTAGACGGGCGCTGGTGCGCTGACTCCGAGCGATGTCGAGAGCACGACTTCGGCGATATGCAGCTCGCGCGGCGCAAGCTCGAAACCGGACGCCGACACCCAGTTGGCCGCCGTCACGTTCGCGGCCTCGGCCTGGTCGGCGGTCTCCCACGTGGTGAGCGAAAACAGCTCGTCCTCCGTGACGGCAGCGGAGAACGCTTTGAAGCCCGGCATCTGCTCGTACTGAGGCAGGAGCTCCGCTTCCGCTCTGCGCGCGATCTCGTGCGCGTCACCGGAGTACGCATACCTGGCAAGACGAGAGTGCATTCGTGTGTGCTCCTTTCCGCGTGCCAAGCGTGCCGCTGCTGCAAACCGCGGCGAGAACACCCGGCGTTGACGCGGTGACCCTCTCACCCGATTGCCGAGAACGCAAGCCTGCGGTCTTCGCTCAGGGCTCACTCCGAACACTGGCCCAGGCCGGTGCTCGTGACCAGCTGCCGGCTACTTGCGGCGGCCGCGGCTGAGCGTGAGGTTCACGCGCGGTCCCTGCTTGGTCGAGCGGTGGGCGAACGTTCCCCCGTAGGGGTACTGGCGCAGGACGTGGTTTCGCGGGGTCCGAGACGAGTAGCGTCGACGGATCTTGCCCACTCTCAGGTGCGCGCCTTTGAGCCGCTTCTTCGCGGCGCCGTAGCTGAGCGAGCGTACGGTGGGAACGGGTACCCGCATCAGGTTCACGAACGGCGGCGGTCCTCCGCCGGTGGCCGCGGGGATGATCTGGCCCGTCGTCGGCCCTTCGTCCGAGAGCGGGAGTACGTGTCGGTCCGTACCGTCCGTGTTGATCATGATCTCGGAGTCGCCCTGGTCCGATGTCTTGTCGTAGACGAGCTGGGTGCTGCTGCCGGCGGTGAACTGCGGCTCGTCCGCGCCCCAGATGTCCGTCTCGTGCGTGACCTCGAGGCTCGGGTCGCCGGCGTTGAACAGATCGGTGCCGTCGGTGTGGTAGCGGAAGACCTCGGTGTTGACCTTGTCCCCGTTGGTACAGGTGCAAGGCCCTACGGTGCTCGTGGCGATCCACTGCCCGTCCGAAGACCAGGAAAGAGTCTGGGCCTGGTCGAGCAGGATCACACGCTTGTCGCTGCCGTCGGCGTTCATCAGAAGCGTGGCGAACTCGCGCGTGCTTCCGTCCGGGAGCGGCCCGCATCCCTCGCTCACGCCCCCCTGGCCCTGTACGAACGACGGCTCACACGAGTACGCGATCGAGCTGCTGTCCGGCGAGAACGTCGGGACGGAGAGCTCGCTGTCGCCGCCCGAGGCGACCTGCTTCAGGCCCGAACCGTCTGCATTGACGACGAAGAGGTCCGACGGCCATGCGCCCACGTAGTCCTGGGGCTTGTAGCGCGCGAAGACCACCTTCGAGCCGTCCGGGCTGAGCGCGGGATCGAAGTCGTTGGGATTCGAATCGACCACCGTCACTTGCCCGTCGGGGCGAGTCAGCGTCACCGGCCCCATGTTGTTGCCTTCGTCGTTGACTATCGACCCGTCCGCGCCGACCGCGAACCAGCCGCCTTCGATTCCGGTTCGGCAATCGGTCACCTCGCCCGCGAGCGTCTCGAAAATGAAGCCGGTACAACCGCCCGACCAGCTGAAGGCCACGAATTGGGGTTGGTCTCCGGCCCTCGACGCGGACGCGGAGAAAGACGCCACCGAAACGACAGCGCAGAGACCGAGGACGAAGACTCCCGAGCGGCGCCTCACGTTCTCACCCTAGGTCGGCCTCCCGACGGAGACAAGCCCGCCGCGTCAGGTCGCGGCGAAGTCGACGTCCTTCGCTTCGACCGTCCCCGCCGTCCGTCCCGGCGCTTCATGGTTGCCCCAGTAGAGATTCGTGTGCGCGATGACGAGCTCCGGCGGCGGTGCGCCCCAGGGCGAGAGATCCTCGGTGGTGTGCGCGTCGCTGACGAGCGTCGCGTCGTAGCCGCGAACCAGCGCCCCATGCAGCGTCGAGCGGACGCACTCGTCTGTCTGCGCGCCGACGACGACGAGGCGGCCGACGGCGAGCTCGGCGAGGACGGACTCGAGCGTCGTCTCCTCGAACGAGTCCGGATATCTCTTCTCGACGAACGGCTCGCTCTCATCCGGGCTCAACTCGGGGACGATCTCCCACTCCGCGCTTCCCTCCGCGAGATTGTCGCCCGAGTGCCGCACCCAGACGACCGGAACCTCCGCAGCGCGGGCTCTCTCGACGACGGTGCCGACGTTCGCGACGACCGTGTCCCGCTGATACGCCTCACCCACGACGCCGTTCTGGACGTCGATCACGAGCAGTGCGGTGTTCGGACGGTTCTCGAGTGTGGCCATGGCCTCCCCTGATCGCACAACCCGTACGGCCGGACGTTAGCGG
>Ga0335076_10006583_pt1 | contig 11719 bp, 12 predicted proteins | sample Lox_Sample_25_FD_206717 | JGI IMG/M metagenome (GOLD analysis project Ga0335076, IMG submission 206717) | Soil microbial communities from Loxahatchee National Wildlife Refuge, Florida, United States - Lox_Sample_2.5 | ecosystem: Environmental > Terrestrial > Soil > Wetlands | place: USA... | reverse complement strand
CAATGTGCATATCAGGGAAGGCGTCGAGCAGGCGGGTGTGGAGTTCGACCCAGCCATTCGGGCCGTGCAGATCTCCACCGGTTTCGCTGGTGCCGTGGGCGATGCAGGCGGGATCGACCAATTCGCGAATGGTATCGGTTTTCTTCTGATTCCAGACTTCGGCAAACCAGCGGCGGGTCAACGCGACATTTTGTTCAGACATTGTTCCTCCACACGAAAAACAACTTCACTTGGGTTGCACTTCCACAGGAAGCGGCAACCGGACCACTCGCTTATCTCCCACAAGAACCTGCTGGCCATGCTGAGCATAGCGGGCCAGGACGCCCGGCTTCATCCAGTCGAAACCCCAGGCATCTTCGACGGCCACCACGGTATACGCTCCGGGGACGACGCCGCGCAAGGAAAAAGTGCCATCAAAATCGCTCTGGTCGCGGCGCAAGAGGTCGACGTTGGCATTGGGGTCATTGGGGATCAAGGCGACCATGACGCCGGCAACGGGTTTTCCATTTTTCTGAGCCACCCCTTCGATGCGAGTATCTCCCCCGGTCAACTCGGCGGTTACTTCGGCAGATGAGCCAGCGGCCACATCTACGGTGTTGCCCGTGGACGCGCCCGCGGCGCTCACGACACGTGTTACGACGTAGGGCTTGCCTTGCGTGCCTAAGGCGATTCCGTATTTGCCGGGGCGTATCCCTTCCAAGACGGTTTCCCCGTTGGCGTTGCCGGGACGAAAGGCCACGATGCGAAGGTGGGCATCGCGCAAGCCTATTGCATACTGCCGGGGCAAGGGTTCGACATCCGGCATTTTTAAGGTGATTTTCAATCGGCCAAGCTCCTCGCCTCGCGCCTCTCCTAAATCCTGGCCATTCTGCGTCAGATTCACTTCGCTGACCTGGTCGGGATCGCTCAGTGGCACGCCGTTTGCGTTTTCGGTTTTCAACATGAGTTCATACCTGCCTGCGGGCACTCCGAAGACCTCCCACACGCCCGGGGCGACAATCTGCATACCTCCTGGCCGAACAGTTTGCGTCGCACCAAACTGCCGTTTCTGCAAAAGGGGGTATTGTCGTGGCATATCGACCATTTTTCCCTGGCCCCCCAGATCAGTCTCAACTTCGCGCACCGGAACATGCACCCGAAAATGCAACGAGGGAACCGGAGAAAGGCGTATCTCAATCTCCTGACGTTCACCGGCTCCTAGCTGTACCGGCGCGGCGTTCTCAGCCTCGGTTGCGCCGCCATAAAATGTAGTGGGATAGGAGACATCCAATCCCGGCGCGATTTTGTTCGAGGTATCATCGGTCTCGGGCAATTCAGTAGCGGCGTTGGCAGAGGCGTGTCTGGCGACGGGATGAATCGCATACCAGGGCTTGCCGCTCGCCGAAACGAAATAGGTGCCAGGACGGAGGACGCCGATGTCGAAATAGCCGCGATCGTCAGATTGTGCGCCGCCCGCGCTGACCACACGGTTGAGGCCGCCGCTGTGGTCCTCCATGAACAATTGAACGTGGGCCTGGCGCACCGGTTCGCCAGACTCATCCAGAATGTGCCCGGCGATCATGGCCATGGGCATCAGGCGCAGGATTAATTTGTCGGTGGCAAAGTCCGGGCCAGTGACAATGGCGGTGGAGTATTGCTCGTGCTGTTCGTAGGCGGCGGTCAAGTAACCGGACCTAGAGCCTTGCAGAGAATATTTCCCGGCGGGCACGCCGGTGAATTCGAAATGGCCGTTGTCGGTGGTGATGGTTTCGACCCTACGCATGCGTTCCCGCGTATCGGCTAAGGAGACTTGGACCCGAGCGAGGGCTGCGCCCGTTACTGAATTCACCACGGTGCCAGCTACGGTGTATGCCTGTGGGGCGGCGGGAACCTGCTGTGTATAGCTAGGAACGGCTGAGGCACAAGACACAAGGATGGCGAGAACGGAGGTCGCGGCGAGCTTGCTGTGGAGCGCGTTCATTCGTCGGTCCCCGGGATGACCTTCAGTTTGAGACTTACTTTTTGGCCGGCCTCCAAATGGAGGAGCTGGCCCTTGCCCTCCAGGCCCTTTAGCACATCAGGATCTGCAGGGTCCAAATTTAGGTTTGGCTGGCGCTGGTCGAAGACCACGGCGTAGTAGTCACCCGGGGGGACGTTTGTGATTGTGGAGTCGCCGTTCCACTCGGGCACCTCGGGATGAGCTTGCGCGCGGTCTTGGTTGACCGGGATCAGGTAGAACATGGGCGTCTGTCCATTTAGCTGACGAGCTCGCCAGCTCTCAGCCAAATCCGGTGATTGCAGCAGTGTACAGGTCACTGCCGCCCCGTCGCTGCGCAAAGTGACTTCGATGGGCGGCACACTCGCGCCAAGTCCCACAACCAGAGGCTGCTTGATCAAGTCCACTCCGCCGCTTTCGATGGAAGAGACGTAGCCGTCTCCGGAGTAGACAGAGACGCGATAGCGTCCCGGGCGGACATTGTCGAACATCAAAGTGCGATTGTCCGAGCCTTCTGCACTCCTGGCTCCGAAGGTTCGTCGATTTGCCCCAGTGTCATCCAGGCCGTCGAGTGACGCCCCGATGTTCACGGGGCGGTGGTTCGGCGAGCCCGCGTCGTCATTACGTTGTGCCTGGAAATCGGTGTGAACATTCACGACGACCGACGCATCCGGCACCAGATGCAGCGGCGAGCCTTCCATAGGTGCTCCGCGCACCACAAAGTTGGAGATGCCGGTGAGTGAGGGCTGCGCCTGGGTGTTGGCTTCTACGGTGTAATTTCCATCGGGCAGCAGCCCTTGGATGGATTGTTCCATGGGGTTGTAGCCGAGAGCCCAACCTGGCCCCCAGTGGCCCATAGGATAGACAGTCAGTTCCAGACCAGCGACTTGTGGCGCATTTCCCACTGGAATGCTCACGGGAAAATAGCGGCGGCGCTGCACGGTGAGATTGACCTGCGCGGTTTCCCCCGCCTTCACCACAATCGCACTCGCTGTAGAAAAATCAGTCGTGTTCGGATAATAGATGGGGGGATAACCAAACATTTCCGCGCCGGGCGGGGCGTTGAGGGAATCGCGATCCATCTGTTCGTGAGTGATGAGGCGGTAGGTTCCCGCTGCTAATTCGGCGAAACGAAACTCGCCATTGGCCCAGGATGAAAACGAGCCGGCAGGCTGCCAACGCTCGCGCCCTTGCTCTATTTGCCGGCGGTACAATTCGCAGGTAATGCGCACTTCCCCTTCGGTTCCGGGCACGTCGACGTGGCCAATGATGCGCGCCTCGGGAAGAAGATAGATCATTACAGGCTGATCCTTCTGCGGGATGGCGCTTACGATTTGTTGCGAAAGCGGCTGCAAGTATCCAGGCTTTTTGGCTTGGAACGATCGAACGGGGCCCAACATGGAACCAGCTATACCGCCTGCGAGCGAGTTTCCTGGAAAATGTTGTGCTACTTCGGAGAATTGCATTTCGAATTGGCCGCGATCATCGGTCATGACGCCATATTCATCGCCCATAGTGGTGACGAGCGCGCGGCCGATGGGCTCGTTGGTGAGCTTGTTGAGCACGCGGCCACGTACGGTAATGGTGGTCGTTGAGGATTTGTTGGGTTCGTTATCGCCCTGTGGGAAGGCGGCGTGTACGGAAACCACTGTAAGGACAATCGCCAAGACCCAGACCTGCGCGATGCCGCGCCGAACGCCGAGCATTCCTGCACCTCTGTGGTTGATAGCCTGGCACGTACCAAATGCAGTATCGTCGCGATTCTACACCACAACGAGACTTGTTGAGATGTGATGCGATAGCGACAAATGGGGTGGCCGTTCGAAGTGAGTTCCGAGTCTTTACATCGTCAGGACAGGGTCGCATACTGACCGAAACGGAGGCACCCCATGCCGACCGCGCAGATTGTCTCCCCTCATCCCGAATCTCCTAATGCAAACTGGCTCACGACGATCGCGTCGTTGGCCGTAGGCTGTGCGTTTTTTGCGTTGTGGTTTTGGCTGCTGCCGCCGTGGCTAGGTTTTCGTGTAGGGACGAGTGCGCCCGGATGGCGCTGGCTCGCGGCAATACCCTCGGTGCTGGGATTTTCCGTAGCGCTGCGCTGTGTTTACGACTTCGGCCGCACCGGCCACGGCACACCTGCGCCGTTGGCACCTCCACAAAGACTGGTGGTTGTGGGTTTTTATCGGTATGTGCGAAACCCGATGTACCTGGGATTTTTTGTAGGCTGGATCGGCCTGTGGATTGTGTTCGGGCAAGCGAATGCCGTGGTCATCGGATCGGCGGTTGCGGTGATTGCGGGGGTACATGTTTTTGTGGTGCTGTACGAGGAGCCGACGTTACGTAAGATGTTCGGGTTGGAGTACACGCAGTATTGTGAGAATGTGGCCCGGTGGGTGCCGCGGTTCAGGGCGTGGTCGGTGTCGCAGAACGAGTGACGGTGGGCGGACATTGGCGGGATGGAGTCTGGCACGCACCGCTAACGAAGAGAGAACAAGGCAAGACGCGGGTGGGTGAGATCCTTCGTCGCAAACGGCGCTCCTCACGATAACAAGTGGTGCGGCTAGCACACAAGCGAAGAGGGATCCCTCGCTGCGCGGACTCCGCTCGGGCTGACAACTTTTTTTAATGGATTGTGGGAGAACATGGTTACTGACTCTCGCGACACTTGCTGAGCGGGGGTGGATTGAGGGTTACTGTATGGGTGTGGCACAGTCGAATCTGTGATCCCGTTCTTCTTTTTCCTTTTTGGCATCGTGATTGGCAGTTTCCTGAATGTTTGCATCTCGCGCATTCCGGAAGAGCTTTCCGTGGTGTCGCCAGCGTCTCGTTGCCCTCGGTGCCAGACTCCGATCCGCCCGTATGACAACATTCCAGTTCTCAGCTGGTTTGTTCTGCGCGGAAAATGCCGGACATGCCAGCTACCAATTTCGCCGATGTATCCGGCCGTGGAATTCGCAACCGGAGTGCTTTTCGTTCTGACTTATTACGCGTTTGGGTTGACCATTCCGACGTTTAAATTTCTTGTCTTCGATTGTTTGGTTGTGGTGCTCATCGTGACGGACGTTATCGCTCGAATCCTGCCCGATGCGGTGAATTGGTTCGGATTTGGGATCGCGCTGGCGTTTGCGACGCGGGTGCCCCCGGACGGCTTTTTCGAAGTATGGCTGCGTGACCGGGCAGTACCAGCAATGCTGATTGGGGTCCTTGACGCGCTCGCGGGGGCGGCGTTTGGCAGCTTGCTGCTGCTTGGCGCAGCGGTACTGTACAAGCTGGTGCGTAAGCGCGAAGGCATGGGGATGGGAGACGTGAAAATGATGGCGATGGTCGGCGCGTTCCTTGGGATACGGGGCGCGTTCCTGACGATTCTGATCGGGACACTGCTTGGAAGCGTAGTCGGGGTGGCGCTGGTTTCGGCGCTGTATGTATTTAATCACCGGCGAAACGTGGCCGAACGGGCGTATCGCCGGAAGCTTGGGTCGTTGGCGACGCTGCGTTGGACGCTGGCAGCAGAATACCAGTTGCCGTTGGGAACATTTTTGGGAATCGCGGCGCTGGCGGTTGTTTATGTGGCGCCTTGGTTTGGGTTAGTCGCCGGTCGTCAGTAGTCAGTGGTCATGCGCGGAGTGCGTTGGAACCGCTGGAGGCACCAAAATCCTCCCAACGCTTGACTCCCGACTAAGGATTTACGGCTGGCAGCGTTAACCGATACGCGGTTGGTACAGGCCGGTTTGGGTCGTTTGGGAGTACACTAGTCTCGGTCAAAACAAAAACGGTCTGGAGCAAATCTCCACGCTCCCAGGTTCGCGCTCCGCTCCTCGGAGGTGCATATGCGTCTTACAACGCTATTTCGCTTTGCCACGGTAGCTGCCCTACTGGCGTTCACGGCGGCGGTCCTTCCGGCTCAGGATCAGCCTTCCGATGACGTAGCGGCGGCAGCGCGCAAAAACCGCGAACAGCAGAAAAATACGGCCAAGCCGAAGAAGGTCGTCACGAATGACGACATACCGTCCGCCAATACGACTGACGCGGCTAAATCCTCCGACACGGCCGGTAAAACCGCGGGACAGCAGGGGGCGGACGATAAGTCCGAGGACAACGACCCGAAATCGGAAGCCTACTGGCGGAAAAGGTTCCAAAAAGTGCGTGGCAAACTGGCCGATAGCGAGAAGGAACTGGATGTGATGCAGCGCGAACTCGACAAAGACCAAGTGCAGTATTACTCCGACCCGCAGAAAGCCTTGATGCAGCAGCACGATCGTTCGGATATCAACGACAAATCCTCGAAGATTGATGCCAAGAAGAAAGAGATTGAAGATCTGAAGCAGCAAATAAGCGATATGGAAGACGAACTGCGCAAAGCCGGTGGCGACCCGGGCTGGGCGCGGTAGCGGCCGGCTCCCGACCGCTGGACACTTCTCCTCCCGCCAGCAAACGGTCATATTTATATGCAACCAAAAAGTTGCGTTTATGATTGACCCGCGTTAATATGCAACCCGGAGGTTGCATAATGAACATGGTTTCAGATCGCATCGAAAAGCGAATCGAGCTGAAGGCGCCGATTTCAAGGGTGTGGCGAGCGTTGACGGATTACCGGGAATTTGGCGAATGGTTTCAGGTGAAAATCGACGGGCCCTTCGTGCCCGGGCAGTTTTCTCGCGGTTCCATCACCTATCCGGGGTACGAACACGTGCGCTGGGAAGCAGTGATCGAGAAGATGGAACCGGAGCAGCTGTTCTCGTTTACCTGGGGGCATCCCAAATCCATCGATAAGACCAGCTATTGGCCGGATAGTTCGAACCTGCCGACCACGCTTGTGGAGTTTCGCCTGGAGAAAACGCCGACCGGCACCTTGCTGATGCTGAGCGAGTCCGGCTTCGACAAACTTCCCGACGACCTGCGGCTGGAGGCATTCCGCAGAAACGAGGGAGGCTGGACAGAACAAATGAAGAACATCGAAAGCCATGTCACCCAGAAGGCATAGGCGCGTTGCAGCGAAGGGGCAGGCGCAGGCGTTGGTGTTTGCGGCTCTCGGCGACGCCACACGGCTGGCGTTGGTAGCCAAGCTGTCTACCGGCGAGCCCCGCTCCATATCGCAGTTGACGCTAGGTTTCCGTCTGACGCGTCAGGCCATCACCAAGCATCTTCGCGTCCTGGAGTCGGCCGGAATTGTACGCAACGCGCACGCCGGGAGGGAAAGCCTGTTCGAAGTGGACCGCGAGCCTATCGTCGCCGCACGCGAGTACCTCGCACACGTTTCTCAGCAATGGGATCAAGCATTGTCGAGATTGAAAACCTTCGTCGAGGAGTAGGCTCTAGTCCCATCCGCGACCCGAGTTGAGGTTTTGGGTCGATAGGGCGTTGGGGGATGGAGGCTACCACGGCTGCTGCGATGAGGAGAAGCATGCCGGCCATCCCGGCCATTTCATTGGGAGGACGCCGCTCTTCGAGGTTCTGCTTGTCGGTTTCGTTGCGGGCATGATCGGTGTAGCGCACCCACAATCCCGCTTGGATGGCGAACAGTACGAGAGAGACAAAGAAGACCGCGATGGCTTTGAATTTCCGATGCCGGATCATAAGCCATTTTTTGACGTGAGTTGCTTGGGGGGAATCGGGTTCCGGAGGAGTTTAGCGGGCGAAAGGCTGTAGGCGGTACCGCGGCGCGAGGCAAGTTTTTACTTACGTGCCCTGGTCAAAGCCGCTCCCCATGATGGGTATTCCGAACAAAAACATGGCCGAAAGAATGCGGTCGATCCGCGCTCTGCGAAGCTAATACCATAAGCCAAGTTACCGGTTACGGGAACTTATCAGGCACTACTTCCGAGTTCTTGCCCGTCAATGGCTCAGAGTCCAAAGAATGGGGTGCGAGCTTTGTACTGCAAGTAAGACTGGCCGAACCGGATTTCCAATTCGCGTTCCTCATAGAGCCGCACGAAGAGGATCCACGCTGGCGCGAGCCACAGCGTTGTCCACAAGAGCGCATGGAGGGATTGCAGCCACACGGCGCCAGCGATGCAGCACAGCAATCCATAAAAGCCCATTGGGTTCCGGCATCGGGAGTAGAGCCAGTTCGTAGCAACCTTCCTGCTCTGCGCGGCCCCGAAAGGCAGCCCTAGGCCGGAGATAGCTAGATTCACCACCGTCAGCGTTGCTAGCACTCCCGTGATCCGGACTGCCAGAAGACCGATTTCTTGCGGGACCGGAATCCGCGCAATCGGATAGCCTTGCGTGAAGCGGAACGCGACAATGAGCCCGCATCCAAGCAAGACCGCTTCCGCGAAGTGGACGAGAAGAGTCACAACGGCGGCACGCTCCACGGTTGGACGACAGTCGAGAAGCCTTCGCCCGAAAAGCGCTACCAGTGGAACTACTGCAATGCCTCCCCACAACAACACGATTGGCCAGAAGAACGAGAATGTTCGACTGGCGGTGAATAGCCAGCAATACCAGACAGCAGCGATACCAGCCAGTTTCAGGCCGAGCATGCAAGCCCGTTTCATGCGTCCTACTTAACACGTCCGCTGCGTCCGAGTCAGTGAGGCAGGACTAGGCCCTGAACCCATTGCGCATAGCGGGCAACTTCAGTATGGTCGCAAACCGGAAGTTATGGCACAAGTCGTGTCAGGTCCCGGAACGCGCAAACCGGAAAGTTAGGTTAATGCGGTCTAGGTGCGTAGATTTGGTAGACCAAGAAGTAGACGATGACGCCGGTGACGCTGACGTAAAACCAGAGTGGCAGGGTCCAACGCGCGATGAGCCGGTGCTTGTCGAATCGTGCGAGCAAGGCGCGGCGTAAGGTGATGAGGATTAGCGGGACGATGACAATCGCGAGTATGGTGTGCGAGGTCAGCAGAGTGAAGTAGACGGGGCGAATCCAGCCTTGACCCTGGAAGTGAATCACCTGATGGATGCGTATGTGGTAGATGACATACGAAACCAGGAAGGCGCAGGAGACCGCGAAGGCGGAAATCATCAGTTTTTTGTGGAGCTGAATTCTGCCGGAACGAATCGCGACGTAGCCACAGGCGAGGAGAATGGCGCTGGTGCCGTTCAAAGTGGCGTTGAGGGCGGGGTGAGAGAACATGATCGGGGAAGGTCCTTTGCGTGGGGATGTAAAGAGAAAGGATAGCTTGATTAGGTGGCGAAGGGTAAGGGCCGGGAGAAATGCTAGGAGTTACGCTGAGGGCGCAGAGGAGACGCAGAGGGCGCTGACAGAGCGAAGCAAGACGCAAGGGTTGAGATCCTTCGCCGCGAAGTGCGCTCCTCAGGATGACAAGTCTTGTGACAAGACGCAGGGATCGAAGAGAGATCCCTCGCGTTGGTCGGGATGACAGGGGTTGCGTTGGCGGGGGTTAGTGGGGGAGTTTGTCGTACATCATGAGGCCGAGAAGAATGGGGATGTGCATGACGGTGGCATGCATGAGCCATTTGGCGCGAGTATTGGTTTTAGCGGAAGCCGCCCAAAGGCAGACTTGCAGGCTGGCGGTGCAAGTGACGAGCGCGCCGAAGAAGTAAAGAACGCCGGCAAAGCCCATAACCGCAGGCAGCAAGCTGACCGCGATCAAGCCGCTGGCGTAGAGCACAATCTGGCGGAAGGTGCGGGTTCCGTCCTTGTCGACGACGGGCAACATCAAGATCCCGGCGCGTGCGTAATCTTCGCGGTACATCCAGCTAATGGCATGAAAATGTGGGAACTGCCACAAGAAGAGGATGGCGAACAGGAGCCATGCACCGGCATCGAGTTTGCCGGAAGCCGCGGCCCAGCCAATCATCGGGGGAATCGCTCCGGGAATAGCGCCGATAAAAGTGGCCCACACGGTGTGTTTCTTTAGCGGGGTATAGACGAGCAAATAGCTGAGCGAGGTGAGCAGGCCGAGAAGGCAGGGGAGGTAACCAGCGACGAAATACAAATCGACCGCGCCGGCGATGGCTAGCGCCAACCCAAAGCGCAGCGCTTCGGAGGGAGACAGCAGGCCGGTGGGCAATGGACGCGTAGCGGTACGGCGCATGTAGCGGTCGGCTTCCCGTTCGATGTAGTGATTCAAGGCCGCCGTGCCAGCGGCAATCAGCATGGTGCCAAAAACTACGTGGATCATGTGCAGCCAGGGGATGGGGCCGCGAACGCCCATGTAAAATCCGGCGGCAGTCGTCATCAGCACGAGGAAAGAGACATCCGGCTTGGTGAGAGCCACATACGCGCTCAGTTTGGTCGGTGGCGCGAGAGCCGTGGAGCGAGAACGAACGTCGGGCATTAAGCAGGCACCTCACCTTTGGTTGTGGCGAAAAGCACTTCCCTCTTGCGAGGCACGAGACGGTAACAAACGATGACGGTGGCAATCGAGGCGGCGAATAGGAACGCGCCAACTACGGTGTGAACTACCGTGGAAATAACCACAGGGGGAAGCGGTTGGGGATCGTCGGCGGAGTTGATGCGCGCCCAAAGTGCGACGAGCCCGAGCAGAATCTGCAAGCCGACCATGGAATGCAGGAGATTGCGCATCCGCACCATCGCGGGAACATCTGGGAAGCGCTTCTTGAGGACGAGCGCGGTCCAGAGGACCATGGCCAAAACGATCGGGGCGCCATACACATGCGGCTTTAGCGATAGATATTTGTGGCGAAATCCGGCGCCCACCAGCACTTGAAGAAAAATGACGAAGGCGTTGAGCGCGACGATGGAATGGATTGATGGGGAGCTGGTGTCGACGTATTGGGGAAGGTTTTGCATGTACCAGCGACTGGTGCACACGGCAATGCTGACCAGAATTGCAAACATGATTTCCGCGGTGCAGGCGTGCATGACGGGCAGCCAGTAGTGGAGTAGCTTCAAGACGGTGAGACCGCCGAGAACACCCTGGATAATGACTCCACCGAGCGCGGCGAATCCCAGGTATTTCATCCAGGGGCGTTCGTCGTATTTCCAAAGAAGGAAGGCCAAGGCGATGATCAGGAGGCCTAAGCCTGCGGCAATCAAGCGATGGGAATGCTCGTAGGCAATGCCGCCGACCATCGGAGGATTTAATGTGCCATAAGAAAGCGGCCAGTCTGGAACGGCGAGCGCGGCGTCTTCAGAGGTCACCAGTGCACCGGCAGTGAGAAGCAACACAGCCCAGGCCACAACGAAGAGGGCGTATTTGTGCACGCCAGAGTGATATTTCGCCATCATGTATTTCGGGCCTAATCCCGAAACGCATAGTATAACGCAAAGGACGGTGCAGCCCTGAACCGGCGAGGAGTGTAGCAAGGGTGGGGCACAGCGGCAAGCAGGTTGCGCCGGAGAGAAAGGTTAGTGCGAGGTCAGCGTGTCTTGGTACAACTGTTCACAGATACGGAGGTGGACTGTGCGATATGTCTGGTTGGCTGTGGTGCTGCTGCTCGTTCAACCGACTTGCGAAGCACAAAAGGTCAAGACGACAAGCAGTGGCCCATTCGATTTCCAAAACTCCAAAAGCTATGCGTGGGGGAAAAATCACATCATCACGAGGCAAGGAAAAAAAAATGACCAGCTTATCGATCAGAAGATCGTCGAGGACGTGAATCGCACGCTGGCCGCGAAAGGATTCAAAGAGGATGCCACTCAGCCGGACTTCTTGATCTCGTATGATGCCGGCTCCTCAGATCTCGCAGTGCAAGTGGAAGGGGCATATTCGCCGGCGCAGAATGCGTCCACGGCGACGCCAGACCTGAACTACCCAGTCACGCAGAACATCTGGTATTCGGTGAATGGGCAGATCACGTTTCATG
>Ga0335076_10006582_pt1 | contig 11719 bp, 10 predicted proteins | sample Lox_Sample_25_FD_206717 | JGI IMG/M metagenome (GOLD analysis project Ga0335076, IMG submission 206717) | Soil microbial communities from Loxahatchee National Wildlife Refuge, Florida, United States - Lox_Sample_2.5 | ecosystem: Environmental > Terrestrial > Soil > Wetlands | place: USA... | reverse complement strand
GTCGTTCCGGCCGGCGCCAGCGGCAGATCGAAGCGCTGCAGCTCGCAATAGAAATAGGCGTTCAGCTGCCGCGCCGCGGCCGCGAGGACCGGCGTGTCGCTCTCGACGACGGCAGTGCCCCAATCGAGGGCGACGATCTTGCCGCCGCGCTCGCTGACGACGAGCGATCCGACCGGCGACTCCACGGTGACCTGGCGCGTGTGCATACGCTATCCGAGGGCGAGGGCCTGGCTGAGCCCGGCCGCGGCGGTGATCGGCAGCGAACAGGTGGTGCCGCGGCAGACATAGGCGGTGGCGGCGCCGTTCACCTGGGTCTTGCCGAAGGCCGGATGCGCCGCCGGCAAGCGATCACCGGGGGCCACGATCGCGAGGATGCGGTTCGGCAGCGAGCGCCCGTACACCGCGGTGAGCAGCGCGCGGGTGTCGGCGGCGGCGGGCGCGCCGATGATGACGATCTGCTGGCCGGTCTGCAGCAGCTCGTTGCTGTTGAGGAGCGTGGCGAGGGAGAAGAAGCTGCGGGTTAGCTCGCCTGAGAAAGCCGCGACGACGGCGTCGGCGCGCCCCCGGTAGCGCTCCTCGCCGGTGAGGTAGTAGAGGCGCGCGAGGACGCCGACGAGCGTGCCATTGCCGGACGGCACGGCGTTGTCGGCGGCGTTCTTCGTGCGCAGGATGACGTCGGCGGTATCGTCGGCCGAGAAGAAATAGCCGCCGCCGGTTGCATCCCAGTAGTGGCGGTCCAGCAGCTCGATCCAGGCCTCGGCCTGGCGCAGATAGGAGGCGTCCGTGGTCGCCTCGTAGAGCGCCAGCGCCGCCCGGCAGAGATGCGCGTGGTCGTCGAGCGTCGCCGGATGCTTCGCCTGGCCATTGCGCCAGCTGTGCCGGAGCCGGCCGTCGACGACGAGATTGCCGACGACGAAGGCGAAGGCGTCCGCGGCGGCTTCGAGCCAGGCGGGCTCGCCGAAGACCTGACTGGCATTGGCGAGCGATGCGATCATCAGGCCGTTCCAGTCGGCCAGCACCTTGTCGTCCCAGCCGGGACGGACGCGGCCGGCGCGCAGCCGCAGCAGCTGCGCGCGCGCCGCCGCCAGCCGTGCTTCCGCGGCATCGTCGAGCGCTTGCGGATGCGCGATGCGGTTGAGGATGTTGTGGCCTTCCCAGTTCCCGGCCGCCGTGACGTCGTAGACCGTCTTGAAGGCCGGCGCGTCGGGCCCGAGCGCTGCGTCGATCTCGGCGGCGCTCCAGACATAGAACTTGCCTTCCTCATGCTCGCTGTCGGCATCGAGCGAGCTGGCGAAGCCGCGGTGGCCGCCGCGGCCGGCGGCGCCGCGCATCTCGCGCAGCACCCAGCCGACGGTCTCGCGCACGCGTTCGGCGAAGAGCGGCGTGCGCGTCTCCTGCCACACGAGGGTCAAGAGATCGATCAGCTGCGCATTGTCGTAGAGCATCTTCTCGAAATGCGGCACGAGCCATTCGGCATCGACGGCGTAGCGGGCGAAGCCGCCGCCGAGGTGGTCGTAGATGCCGCCCTGGCTCATGCAGGTGAGGGTGTGGACGACGGCGTCGCGCAGCTGCGGATTGCCGCCGTGCTTCCAGGCGCGCCACATCATCTCGAACACCGGCACCTGCGGGAATTTGGGCGCGCCGCCGATGCCGCCGTGGGTCGGATCGACTTCGCCGAGCAGCTGCTCGGCGGCGCGGATGTTGACGTCGAGCGGGATCGCGTCGCCCTGCTGCGGCCGCGCGAGATTGGCGAGCGCATCGCGCAGCGCCTGCACGTTGCCGCTGATGCGGTCGGGCTCCGTCCGGTAGATCTCGGCGATCTTCTGCAGGACGTCGGTGAAGCCCGGCCGCCCGTAGCGCGGCGTCGCCGGGAAATAGGTACCGCCCCAGAAGGGTGCGCCATCGGGCGTCAGGAACATGGTGAGCGGCCAGCCGCCGGGCTGCCCGAGCAGTGCCAGCGCGCTCTGGTAGATGGTATCGAGATCCGGGCGCTCCTCGCGGTCGACCTTGATGTTGACGAAGAGGTCGTTCATCAGGCCGGCGATCGCCGCATCCTCGAAGCTTTCATGCGCCATCACGTGGCACCAGTGACAGGCGGCATAGCCGACGGAGAGCAGGATCGGCTTATTGTCGCGCCGGGCTTCGGCGAGGGCGGGGTCGCCCCAGGGCTGCCAATGGACGGGGTTGTCCTTGTGCTGCAGCAAATAGGGGCTGGTCTCGCGGTCGAGATTGTTGCGCATAGGTTGCCGGAAGCGGCCCTCATCAGCGCGGCGTTGCCGCGCGCGGCTGGGTTCGATAGAAGCTTGCAGCACTATACAGGCATCGCCGGTCGCTGGCCCATGAAGATCAAGCTCGACATCGATTGTACGCCGGAGGAGGCGCGGACCTGCCTCGGCCTGCCGGACGTGGCGCCGCTGCAGGCCGAGATGATGCGGACGATACAGGAGCGGATGATGAAGACGCTGACGACGATGGATCCGGAGGCGCTGCTGAAGATCTGGCTGCCGGCCGGCACGCCATCGTTCGAACAGATGCAGAAGGCGTTCTGGCAGCAGTTCGGCGGCAGCCGCAAGGGAAGCGAGTCATGAGCGAGGCCGGCGGCAACCACCACGACGATCCCGCGCTTTACTATCGCCTGCACGTCTTCTGCTGCACGAACGAGCGGCCGGCCGGCCATCCGCGCGGCTGCTGCAAGGCGAAGGGCTCGGAGAAGCTGCGCAACTATATGAAGGCGCGCGCCAAGGAGCTGGGGCTTGCCGACGTGCGGATCAACGCATCCTGCTGCCTCGACCGCTGCGAGCTCGGGCCGACGATGGTCATCTATCCCGACGGCGTCTGGTACAGCTGCAAGACGCCGGAGGACATCGACGAGGTGCTGGTCACGCATGTGCAGAACGGCGGCCGCGTGCCGCGACTGATGTTGCGTCTCGAGGACGGCCCGCCGCGCGAGGGCTAGCGCATCGCTGCGTCCGGACCCGTCCGTGAACAGTCCATGGACACCATCTTTGCCCTGTCATCAGCGCCGGGTCGCGCGGGCGTCGCGCTCGTCAGGATCTCCGGCCCGGCTGCCTTTGCGGCCGTCAGCGCCCTGACCGGAAAGCCGGCGCCGGCGGCTCGCCGGGCCGTGCTGCGCCGCCTGCGCGACCCGCAATCCGGCGTCGAGCTCGATCAGGCGATCGTCGTCGCGTTTCCGGCGCCGCACAGCTTCACGGGCGAGGACGTCGTCGAGCTGCATCTGCATGGCGGCCGGGCGGTGCTGCGCGCCGTCGTCGGGGCGCTGGCGGCCCAAAGCGGACTGCGGCCGGCAGAGGCGGGCGAGTTCACTCGCCGGGCGTTCGAGAACGGCAGGCTCGACCTCACGGCGGCGGAGGGCCTGGCGGATCTGGTCGGCGCCGACACCGAGGCCCAGCGCATCCAGGCCTTGCGGCAGCTCGGCGGCGAACTCGGCACCCTCTATGACGGCTGGCGCGCGTCGCTGCTGCGCTCCCTGGCCCATATCGAGGCCCACATCGACTTTCCCGAAGAGGAGCTGCCGGCCGGCCTGGTCGCACAGACGCAGGTTGAACTGGTGCGGCTGCAGCGGGAGCTGGCGGCGCATCTGAACGACCAGCGGTGTGGCGAGCGGCTGCGGGACGGGGTGTCGGTCGCCATCCTGGGCGCCCCGAACGTCGGAAAGTCAAGTTTAATCAACAAGTTAGCAGGGAGAGAGGCAGCCATCGTGTCGGCCCACGCCGGCACGACCCGGGACGTCATCGAGGTGCATCTCGACCTCGCAGGATATCCTGTGGTCGTGGCCGACACGGCAGGGCTGCGGAGCGCGAGCGACGAGGTCGAATCGGAAGGCGTGCGGCGCGCGCTCGACCGAGCAGAACGCGCCGATATCCGGATCCTGATGTTCGATGCCACGGCGCTGCCGGCGGTGGACGCCGCCACAGTTGCTCTGGCGAACGACGCGGCGATGGTGGTGATAAACAAGGTCGACCTCGTTGCGCCCGGGCGCGGCGTCACCGTCGGCGGCAAGACGGCATTTGCCGTCTCGGCTCGGTCCGGGGACGGAATCGAGGAATTGGTCAGCGCTCTTACGGCGGGCGTCGTCGAGATGGTGGGCATCCGCGCGGAACCGGTCCTGACCCGGGCACGGCACCGTCACGCGCTGGAGGAGTGCCGCCAAGCCCTGGAGCGCCCGGCGGCCGCCGAGGCCGTGGAGCTGTTGGCCGAAGATCTGCGGCTTGCCGTGCGCGCCATCGGCCGAATCACCGGGCGGGTCGACGTCGAGGACCTCCTGGACATCGTCTTCCGCGAGTTCTGCATCGGCAAGTGACTCTGGAATAATTCCAAAACTGTTTCACGTGAAACATCCTCGCTCCTTGGAAGCGCTCCAAAACTGTTTCACGTGAAACACGCCCCGGATTTTGACTCCACCGGCCTCGGTCGGTAGATTCCCGGCCCATCATGGCAACTTTTGACGTCATCGTGGTCGGAGGCGGTCATGCCGGGACCGAGGCGGCAAGCGCGGCAGCCCGCCTGGGCGCCCGCACGCTCCTGCTCACCCACGACCTCGGCAAGATCGGCGAGATGTCCTGCAACCCGGCCATCGGGGGGCTCGCCAAGGGACATCTGGTACGCGAGGTGGATGCCCTCGACGGCGTCATGGGACGGGCGGCCGACCGCGCCGGCATCCAGTTCCGCGTCCTCAATCGCAGCAAGGGCCCGGCCGTCCGCGGGCCGCGGGCGCAGGCCGACCGGGCGCTCTACCGGCGTGCCGTGCAGGCGATCCTGGCGGAACAGCCGGGCCTGACCATCCGGGCCGGTACGGCCGAAGACTTGGTTCTGGACGCGGCCGGTCGCGTCGTCGGGGTTACGACGGCCGCCGGCGAGACCATCGGATGCGCGGCCGTGGTCCTGACGACGGGGACGTTCCTGCGCGGGCTGATCCACATCGGCGAGGAGAAGGTCGCTGCCGGGCGGGTAGGCGAGGCGCCGGCCGTCGGACTGGCAAGGACCCTGGAGCGCTTCGGTTTCGCGCTCGGGCGGCTGAAGACCGGCACGCCGCCCCGGCTCGACGGCCGCACGATCGACTGGCGCGGCCTCGACAGGCAGCCGGGCGACGAACCACCGGTGCCGTTCTCCTATCTGACCGAACGGATCACGACGCCCCAGGTCGCCTGTGCGATCACCGGAACGACCGCGGCCACGCACGCCCTGATCCGGCAGAATCTGCGGCGCTCGCCCATGTATTCCGGGCAGATCGAGAGCGTCGGCCCCCGTTACTGTCCCTCGATCGAGGACAAGGTCGTCCGTTTCGCCGACCGGGAGCGACACCAGATCTTTCTGGAGCCCGAGGGCCTGGACGATCCGACGATCTATCCGAACGGCATCTCGACCTCGCTGCCCAGGGACGTGCAGCTGGCGCTGCTCGAGACCATCCCGGGGCTCGAGCGGGCGACGATGCTGCGTCCCGGCTACGCCATCGAGTACGACTACGTCGACCCGCGCGAGCTGCGACCGACCCTGGAGACGCGGCGGATCGCCGGCCTGTTCTTCGCCGGCCAGATCAACGGCACGACGGGATACGAGGAGGCGGCCGCGCAGGGGCTGATGGCGGGAATCAACGCCGCCTTGACCGTTGCCGGCGGCGGCGCGTTCACGCTCGACCGCGCCGACGCCTATATCGGGGTGCTCATCGACGACCTGGTGACCCGCGGGACCAACGAGCCATACCGCATGTTCACCTCGCGGGCGGAATATCGGCTGACGTTGCGGGCGGACAACGCCGACCTTCGGCTGACCGCCAAGGGCGAGGCGGTCGGCTGCGTCGGACACGAGCGCCGCCGCGCGTTTGCCTGCCGTCAAGCCGCCATGGCCGAGGGGAGGGTGCTGATGGCCGGACTCCGCGCGACCCCGAACGAGCTGCAGCGGTCCGGCATTGCCGTCAATCGCGACGGCCTGCGGCGGTCGGCCGCCGAGCTGCTGGCCTATCCCGGAGTCGATATGTGCCGGCTGGCGGCGATCTGGCCGGCGCTGGCGGCACTCGGTCCTCATGTCGTCGAACAGCTGGAGATCGAAGCGCGCTACGCCGGATACCTCGGCCGCCAGGAGGCAGACATCCTGGCTTTCCGTCGCGACGAGACGCTGGTCCTGCCGGCCGATCTCGACTACGGCGCGATCGGAAGCCTGTCGGTCGAGATCCGCAGCAAGCTGCAGGCGGCGGCGCCGACGACGCTGGGTGCGGCCGCCCGTATCTCCGGCGTGACGCCTGCCGCCTTGACGGCACTCCTGCGCTACGTCAGGCGTGGCGACCAGCAGCGACTGTCGGCCTGATCCTCCCGGGATGCCGCTGACGCCGGAGGCCTTCGCTGCTGCCGTCGATGTTTCACGCGAAACATTGGATGGCCTCAGGCGCTATGCCGACCTTCTGGTGAAGTGGCAGCGCTCCATCAATCTGGTTGCGGCCGACAGCCTCGATGATCTATGGCGACGGCACATGCTCGACTCGGCCCAGCTCTACCGCCTGCTGCCGCCCGGCGATTGCCGGGTCGTGGACCTGGGCAGCGGCGCCGGCTTTCCGGGCCTGGTCCTGGCCGCCATCGGAGCAGGCGACGTGCACTTGGTCGAATCGGACGGCCGCAAATGCGTCTTCCTGGCCGAAGCGGCCCGTGCTTGCGGGCTGGAGGCGGGCGTGAATCCGGTGATCCACCGGGCCCGGCTGGAGCAGATGCGGGGCCTGACGGCGGAGGTCGTGACGGCGCGCGCCTGCGCCCCGCTGGACCGGCTTCTGGACTATGCGGAGCCGTTCCTGCGGCCGCAGAGCATCTGCCTCTTTCTCAAGGGGGCGGGCGCGGCCGATGAATTGACCGCGGCGGCGAATCGATGGAGGATGACGGTCGAGCGCTTGCCGAGCGTCTCCGATCCATCCGGCACAATCCTCCGCATCGGGCAGGTCACGCGTGCAGGACGCTGACAGCATCGCCACACCGCCGCTCACGACGCGCATCCTGGCACTCGCGAACCAGAAGGGCGGGGTCGGCAAGACGACGACGACGATCAATCTGGCGACGGCCCTGGCGGCGTGCGGGCGGCGCGTCCTCGTCGTCGACCTCGACCCGCAGGGCAACGCCAGCACCGGGCTCGGCGTCGGCCGCGAGGCGCGCGAGGTCACCTCCTATGACGTCCTGATAAACGACACCGGCGTTGCCGCCGCGACGATCGCGACGGCGGTGCCCGGCATGGCGCTGGTGCCCGCCTCGCTCGACCTTTCCGGCGCCGAGGTGGAGCTCGTCGACCAGACCCGGCGCGAATTCCGCCTCGCCGACGCGCTCGCGGGGATCCGCGACCGCTATGAATATATTCTCATCGACTGCCCGCCCTCGCTCGGACTGCTGACGTTGAACGCGCTGGTGGCTGCCGACGCCGTGCTGGTGCCGCTGCAGTGCGAGTTCTATGCCCTCGAGGGCCTGTCGCACCTGATGCAGACGATTGAGCAGGTGAAGCGCATCCTCAACCCCCGGTTGTCGATCCAGGGCGTCGTGCTGACCATGTACGACAAGCGCAACAACCTGTGCGAGCTGGTGGCGAGCGACGTGCGCGGCCACTTCGGCGCCAAGGTCTACGAGACCGTCATCCCGCGCAACGTCAAGGTGTCGGAGGCGCCGTCGCACGGCAAGCCGGTGCTGCTCTACGACCTGCGCTGCGCCGGCTCGCAGGCCTACATCCATCTGGCGCGCGAAGTGCTGCACCGCGAGCGCCAGACCATCGCTGCCCTGACTGTTCCGGAAGGAGTGGCGCAATGACGCAGGATTCGGGAAAGCGCTTGGGCCGGGGATTGTCGGCACTCTTGGGCGGCGCCGCCGGCGAGCCGCAGGCGACGCCGCGGCCGACGCGCGTCCTGCCCATCGAGCAGATCGTGCCGGGAAAGTTCCAGCCGCGCCACCGCTTCGACGACGAGCCGATGCAGGCGCTTGCAGACTCGATCCGCGAGAACGGCGTGCTGCAGCCGATCCTGGTGCGGCCCCGCGCCAGCACGCCGATCACCTACGAGATCGTGGCCGGCGAGCGCCGCTGGCGCGCCGCGCAACAGGCCAGGCTGCACGAGGTTCCCGTCATCGTCCGCGAGCTGACCGACCGCGAGGCGCTGGAGCTGGCACTGGTCGAGAACCTGCAGCGCCAGGACCTCACGCCGCTCGAGGAGGCGGAAGGCTACCGCCGCCTGGTCGAAGAGTTCGGCAATTCGCAGGATGAGCTGGCGCGGCGCGTCGGCAAGAGCCGCAGCCAGATCGCCAACATGCTGCGGCTGCTGGACCTGCCCGACGCGGTCCGCAAGCTGGTCGAGGACGGCGCGCTCACAGCCGGCCACGCGCGCGCCCTGCTGACGGCGGCGGATCCGCAGGCGCTGGCGGCGCTCGTCGTCGCCCGCGGGCTCAGCGTGCGGCAGACCGAGCAGCTGGCGCAGGGACAGCGCGAGGCGAGGACGAGCGCGCGCCGCGAGAAGGATGCGGACACCCGGGCGCTCGAACGCGATTTGACGTCCCGCCTCGGCCTCACCGTCGCCATCGATCCGCGCGGTGAGGCCGGCGCCGTGACGATCCGCTACAAGACGCTCGAGCAGCTCGACCTCGTCATCGACCGGCTGCGCGGCGAGCGGATACCGCGGTCGCCGGCGGATTAAGCGCTTCCGCCGCGCGCGCTCGCGCGCGTCAGTGCTTGCGCCGCGATCTCCAGAAGCGCGCGGCGACACAGCGTGACGTCGGGCGCGCCGGTACGCTTGCACTCGCTCTCCGCGTCCGTCAGGCGGTCGAGGGCGCCATGCAGCCGGTCGGTCGGCCAGCGCTGTGCCTGCGCCAGCACGCGCGGCTTGTGTTTGTAGAACACCGGCGGACGCAGGCTGTCGACGGCGCGCTGACGATCGCCCTCGGCGGCGGCGATCTGGTGCAGCCGCAGGAAATGCCGGCCGGTGGCCCGCAGGATCGTCACGGGCGCGTTGCCCTCCTGCAGGCAGCGTGTGGTCAGCCGCTCGACCGCCGCGAGATCGCCGTCGCCGACCGCCAGCACGAGATCATCGACCGTCAGCGCGGCGCTGTCGCCGATGCAGGCCATCGCGTCGGCGAGCGTGACGGTGCGGCCGTCCGTCGGCTGGCCCATATAGCCGACGAGCTTTTCGATCTCCCGGCGCGTGACGCCGCGGTCGCCGCCGAGCGTCATCAGCAGAAACTCCCGCGCATCGTCGGCCAGGTGCAGCCCGGCGCGGCGCAGCTCCTCGCCGACCAGGCGGCCGATGTCCTCCCCTTCGTCGTGGTAGCAGGGGAGCGCCGCCGCATTGCCGGCGGCTTCGCAGATGCGCCGCAGGGGCGAGCGGGCGCCGAGGTCATCGGCCTCGAGCAGCAGCAGCCCGCCGAGCGCCGGCATGGACAGAAAAGCTTCGACCGCGTCCGCCGCGCCGTCGCCGGCGTCGCGCAGGCGCACCACGCGGCGACCACCGTCCAGCGTCAACGCCGCCGCCTCGTCGACCAAAATGGTGGGCTCGTTGCGCAGGCGGGCGAGCGGAATCTCAGACACGCGGAACGGATCGCCGGCGTCGCCGGACACCGCCGCCGTGACGCGGTCGGCGCGCTCCCGCACCAGCCCGCGATCCGGCCCGTACAGAAGGACGGCGGCAAAGCGGGCGTCGATGCCGCGAAGGAACGACTCGACGTTGTATCCCGCGACCTTCATTGGCAGAGCGCGCGTTGGCTCAGCTGCCGGTGCTCTGCTTGCCCAAGGCGAGGGCGAGGCGGGTGCGGATGTCGTCGCTGATCGCCTCGGCGCTGCGCACGCGCGCGTCCTCTTCCGACACGACGGAGGCGAACTGCGACTCCAGGATGTCGTAGGCACTGACGGAGCGGCTGAGGCCCTTGGTGACGATCTCGCCGCTGCCGGCGCGCTTCAGCACATAATCCGCCTTCAGCATCAGGTTGGCGCGCGTCGCGGTCTCGTCCTTCTCGAAGAAGAAGTTCGTGCGCTTCTCCGTGAGCGTGATGCTCAGGATGTATCGGGGCGCATCAGGCTTGCCGTAGGGATTCAGGCGCTCGCGCAGCATGGTGTACATCTGCTGGCCGATGCGGTCGGGAATCGACTCGATCTGGATGGCCGCGAGCTCACTGGTGACCGGCGTGTTCCCCGGCCCGCTTCGTTCGCCATAGAGGGGGTGATAGCCGCAACCGGCCAGCGCCAGGGCCGCGCCGAGGCCGAACGACACGTAGCGCCTAGACCACGACATTGACGATCCGATTCGGCACGACGATCACCTTGCGTGCCGCCTTGCCGGCGAGCGCCCGCTGCACGGCGTCGTCCGCCAGTGCCGCCGTGCGCAGGACGTCCTCCGCCGCATCCCGCGGCACCTCGATGGTCGCCCGCAGTTTTCCGTTCACCTGGACGGCGATGGTGACAGTGTCGTCGATGGTGAGCGTGCGGTCGGCCGCCGGCCAGAGCGATTCCGCGATCAGCGTCTTGTGACCCAGCTGCTGCCACAACTCCTCGGCGAGGTGCGGCATCATCGGGCCGATCAGGCGGGTGAGCGACTCAAACGCTTCGCGCAGCGCCCAGCCGCGGCCGGAGTCGACCGGCGCCGGGGCGGCGACGAAATCCGTGAGCGCGTTCACGAACTCGTAGAGGCGGGCGACCGCCTTGTTGAAATGGAAGCGCTCGATGTCGTCGCTGACGCCGACGATCGTCTTGTGCGTGGTCCGGCGCAGCGCCTGCACAGACTCGCCGAAGCTGTTGGGTGGCGGAGCGCCCGCCGGCGCCAGAACCGGCAGCTGCTCGCTCACCAGCCGCCACAGCTTCTGCGAGAACCGCCAGGCCCCCTCGACCCCGGCCTCGGTCCACTCGAGATCGCGGTCGGGCGGGCTGTCGGACAGCATGAACCAGCGCGCCGTGTCGGCGCCGTAGGTCTCGATGATGCGATTCGGATCGACGACGTTCTTCTTCGACTTGCTCATCTTCTCCGAGCGCCCGGCTGTCACCGGGGCGCCGTCGAGTACCGAAGCGAGCCGGCCGTCCGCACCCTTCTTCACCTCGTCAGGCTGCAGCCAGTTGTTGGCGGCGTCGCGATAGGTCTCATGGCAGACCATGCCCTGGGTGAAGAGCCCCGCGAACGGCTCGTCCAGGCCGAGCAGGCCCACCTTGCGCAGCGCCCGCATGAAGAAGCGCGAATAGAGCAGGTGCAGGATCGCGTGCTCGACGCCGCCGATGTACTGATCGACCGGCATCCAATACTCGACCGCGGCGCGCTCGAACGGGCGCTCGCTCTGCGGACTGCAGAAACGCGCGAAGTACCAGGACGAATCGACGAAGGTGTCGAGCGTGTCGGTCTCGCGCCGCGCCGGCTTGCCGCATTTCGGGCAGGGCACGTACTTCCAAGTCGGGTGATGCTCCAGCGGATTGCCCGGCTTGTCGAAGCTGACGTCGTCGGGCAGCAGCACCGGCAGGGCATCCTTGGGCACCGGCACGACGCCGCAGCCCTCGCAATGCACCATGGGGATCGGGCAGCCCCAGTAGCGCTGACGCGAGACCAGCCAGTCGCGCAGGCGGTAGTGCACGGTTCTCTCGCCAAGGCCGAGGGCGGCGAGCCGCTCGGTGGCCGCCCGCTTGCCGGCCTCGACGTCGAGGCCGTCGAGGAAGCGGGAATTGATGATGCGGCCGTCCTCGAGATAGGCGGTATCGCCGATCGCGTAGGTCTTCGCGT
>Ga0335076_10006581_pt1 | contig 11720 bp, 9 predicted proteins | sample Lox_Sample_25_FD_206717 | JGI IMG/M metagenome (GOLD analysis project Ga0335076, IMG submission 206717) | Soil microbial communities from Loxahatchee National Wildlife Refuge, Florida, United States - Lox_Sample_2.5 | ecosystem: Environmental > Terrestrial > Soil > Wetlands | place: USA: Florida... | reverse complement strand
GCGTCGTTGCCGTAGGTGCGTTGCAGGTAGTCGTAGAAGTACGAGCCGTAGATGTATTCTTTCGAGAGCGGCAGCGCGCGGCCGTTGGCATTGAGTTCCGCAAGCGAAATGAAGCCGCTCGCGCGCTCGGCGCGCAGCCAGCCTTCGAACATCGGTCCGTAGAGCCGGCCGCGCCCGGCCGGCGGGTCGCTTTCATTGAGGACCGCGAGTCCTTCGATCGCCCAGTTGGGCTGCCACGCGTTCGGGAAGAAATACGGCACGCGGCCGAAGATGTACTGCAGGATGCGCGGCGCGCCGCGCACCTTGTCCAGGTGCACGATGTGCGTGAACTCGTGCGTAACCAGCAGCTGGAGCCACGCGCTGTTGTCGAGCAACTCGCCTTCGTCCGGTGGCCCGAGATAGATGCCGATCGTGTCGAACGGCAGCGGCGTCGAGTAGCCGTTGGTGACGTCGAACTCGCTGAGCAGCGCGATCTCGGTCAGGCCGCGCGGCTCCCAGCCGAGCTGTTGCGTGATGCGCGGATAAACATGCTCCGCGATTGCCGCGACCTTGTCGGCAATCGCACGCTGCTCGGCGTGATAGTGGATGCGGAAGTGGGTGCTGTCCGCGGTGCGCCAGTCGCGAAACGGATCGGCGCCGAGCGCGTGTGCCACGGAACTCACGAGAACCAGGAAGATGAACGCAAGCTTGTGGCACATGGTTCCCGCGGACGCTTTGTTGAAAGTTGGAAGCCCGCAAGCGTATGCGCTCGCACGCCTACTTGCGGCTTCGTCCGAACGCGTGTTGTACCGGGACCACGGTTCCAGCGATGCGCCCATCGTAGCCGGGCAGCGCATCGACCACTGCGCGGAAGTCCGCGCTCCGCATGAGACTGAGCGCGAGGCGCAGCGCCGGCCGTTCGATCGCGCCCGCGTCGCATGCAAAGAAGTACCGCTCGCGCAGGACCGGCACGAAGTCCAGCCCGAAGCGGCGCGCGGCGGTTTCAAGGCCGAAGCCGATGTCCGCCATGCCACTGGCGATGAAGGCCGCCACCGCGGCGTGCGTGAATTCGGCGGTCTCGTAGCCCGGTATGTCGCGCGCGGATACCTTGCTTTCGGCGAGCAGCAGGTCGAGCAGCATGCGCGTGCCCGAGCCGCGTTGACGATTCACGAAACGCAGCTCGGGACGCGCGAGATCCGCAATGCTGCGCACACCTTTTGGATTACCGCGCGGGACGAACAAACCTTGCGTGCGGAACGCGAGCTGCACCAGCACGTGCCGCGCGGGATCGAGCCACTGCAGATACGGCTGCAGCGACGCGGTCTGGAAGCGATCGCACGCGACATGAAATCCGGCGAGATCGCATTCCTGCCTTGTCAGCGCGGCGACCGCCTCGGTGCTGTTCAAGTACTTGAGGTCGACGGCCGCATCGCGCCGGCCGAGCGCCTCGACGAGTGCCGCGACCGCAAAGCCGTACGACGCGCTGATGCGCACGCTCGAGCGACTTGGCGCGAGCAGGCTCTCCAGCTCGCCCTCGAGTTCTGACGCCAGGCTTTCGAGGGTCGGACTCAGGCGCGCAGCGACGCGTTTTTCCGCCCACAACAGCTTGTCAGCGAGCGCCGACAGGCGCGTGCCCTGCCCGCGGTTCTTGATCACCAGCGGTGCGCCGAACTCGCGCTCGAAATCGCGCAGCAATCCCCACGCGTTGCGATACGACGTGCCGATCGCACGTGCCGCCTGCGCGATGCTGCCGCTCGCCTGGATTCCGCCCAGCAATTGCAGGAGCGCGGGCAATGCGAGCGGCTTGCCGCCGGCGTGCGCGACACGCCATTGGGGCTGGATCGAGACGTGCCACATATGCAAGTAGCTGCTTATTGAAGGCGAACCGGCGCGTAGCCTAATGCGGCTCGGCCGCGACTGAAACGCGGCTCGGCATTTATGTCGAGGCAAGCATATTTGAATCGGGTCGTGGTGGAGGCCAAATGCCTCCGCGGAGTCGGCGAGAATGCGGCCTTGGACGCCCCGCGTCCCGCCGTCCACGAGACTCGACAATGAGCTTGCTTGAAACGGCCGAGCCCGGCGTTGCAGCGGGCGCCGGCCAACTTGCCGTCTGCCTGTGCGCTGCGTGGTGCGACACCTGCACGGCCTATCGTCCGGTGCTGGAACAGGCGGCGCAACAGTTTCCGGATGCGCGCTTTGTCTGGCTCGACATCGAGGACCAGGAGGATCTGCTCGGGTCGCTCGATATCGAAAACTTTCCGACGTTGTTGGTAGCAGTCGACAACGAGGTGCGTTTTTTCGGGACGCTCACGCCGCAGCCCGAGACGCTGACGCGGATGCTGCGGGCGAGTTTCGCCGAGGCGACGCACGGAGCAGCCAGCGCGGAGGCGGTGGCCTTGCTGAAGAGACTGAAAGACAGGTAGCCGCCGGCCGGCGCGCCAGGCATCCGGCCCTCGGATCGCGGTGACGAGCCCACGCGCCGCTATTTCGCGTTTTGCGAGTCCGTTCGTAGCCTAGAGCGCGAAGCGCATCTCCGACATCATCGATGTCATCGACGGCATCACTGGCCGGAGCCTGACTCGCGCCCGCCGCGGACAGCCTCAGCGACTCGCCGGGCGGCCGCTCTCCGTGATGGCTGCGTAAACCATGTTGCGCAGGATCGACCGATAGCCGACCCGCTGCGTCGGACTCTGCATCATGAACACGACGAACAAGTCGTTCGCCGGGTCCACCCACATCGACGTACCGCCGGCGCCGCCCCAGTTGTACTCCCCGACCGCGCTCGTGAACGCTGCTTCGCCGGTGCTCGTGCGCACCGCGAAGCCCAATCCGAATCCATAACCCGGCCCCGGCAGGTACAGCGCCGTTCGCATGACCGACGGGCCCAGATGATCGCTGGTCATGAATGCCAATGTCGCGGGGCTGATGTAGCGGCGCCCGTCGAGTTGCCCGCCATTGCGCAGCATCAACAGGAAGCGCGCATAGTCGGTGGCCGTGCTCAGCAGGCCGCCGCCTCCCGATTCCATGGCGGCGACCTTGCGCGGATCGAACAGCGGCGCGGCCGGCGTGATGCGATCGGTCGGAAAGGGTTCCGCCAGGCGGGCCCGCCGGTCCGCCTCGGGCACGTAGAACGTCGTGTCCTTCATTCCGAGCGGATCGAGCAACCGCGCCTTCAAGTGCTGATACAGGCTTTGCCCCGTGATCACCTCGATGACGCGGCCGAGCACGTCAGTGGAGTTGCTGTAGTCCCACGTGCTGCCGGGCTGGTACGCCAACGGCATCTTGGCGATCCGTTCGGCAAACTCCGCGTTCGTCAGATCGCCCTGCGCGTTGATGTTGTTGTCGCGATAGGCCTGCTTCACCATGCCTTCGCCGAAGAAGCCGTACGTCAGTCCCGACGTGTGCCGCATCAGGTCCTGCACCGTGATCGCCCGGCGCGGCGCAACCAGTTCGAGCGTCTTCTGCCCCTGCGCATCCGTCTTCTCGACGCCCACCTTCACGTCCGCGAATGCCGGGATGTAGCGTGAGACCGGCGCTTCCAGCGCCAGCCTGCCTTCTTCGACGAGCATCATCGCGGCGACACTGACGATCGGCTTGGTCATCGAGTAGATGCGGAAGATGTCGTCGGCCTTCATCGCGGCCGGCGCCGCCGGATCGCGCTGGCCGATCGCATCGAGGTACGCGACGCGCCCGCCGCGAACCACCATGATCACGGCACCCGGTATCTTCTTCTGCGCCACTTCTGCGCGCAGCCAGTCGCTCAAGCGCGCGAGCCGCTCGGACGAAAGTCCCACCTGCTCCGGCTTCGCGCTCGGCAGGTTCTGCGCCTGCAACGCCGGTGCGCAAGCCATCAGCGCAGAGCTGACAAGGCCCAGGACAAGCAGGCTGCGTCGAACGTCACGCAATTTGTTCTTCATTGTTCTCCCCATTCTTGGAAACCGTCACGCGCACGACCGCGATCGCGGCATCGATCGATTCTGCGTGCGGCATCTGCATCTGTCCATGCCACCGCAGGCTGGAATCGTCGTACTGTTGCGGCAAGAGATCATCGTCGTACGCGGGAGCAACGTCATGCGAATCGCTCGACTCTGGATCATGTTGCTTGCAGCGTTGTTCGCAGTGACCGCTGCACACGCGGCACAACTCACCCGCGATCAGGCACTCCAGGCACTTGGACAATCGGAGGCGAGCGCGCGTCTGGCGGCGGTCGAACGCCTGGGCGAGATCGGCGAGATGCCCGACGCGGACCGGCTGATCGGCCGGCTGGCTGACAGCGATCCGCACGTGCGCGCCGCCGCTGACGAGGCGATCTGGAAAATCTGGAGCCGCTCCGGCGACAACGCCATCGACAAGCTGTTCACGCTCGGCATCCAGCAGATGCAGGAATCCAAGTTCGAGGACGCATTGGCGACCTTCAGCACGATCGTTGCGCGCAAGCCGGATTTCGCCGAGGGTTGGAACAAGCGCGCGACGATCTACTTCGTGCTTGGGCAGAACGAAAACTCGTTGAAGGATTGCGACGAAGTGCTCAAGCGCAATCCCAATCACTACGGCGCTCTGTCAGGCGCCGGACAGATCGAACTGCGCCTGGGCAATCCGGAACTCGCGCTCGATTTTTTCCGCCGCGCCATCGACGTCAATCCGAACCTCGAGGGCGCCGCCGAGCTGATCCCCCTGATCGAAAAATATCTGCACGCGAAGGGCCTCAGCACGACCTGACGGCCGCCGCCGCGGATTCGCCTCGGCGCCCCGTCCGCCGTCGGGCGTGTCCAGCTTCGCCGGCAGTTTTTATCAGCGTCATTTTTCTCCGGGTCATTTTCTCCGCGTCGTTTTTCTCCAGATAGCATTCCGCTGCGCCGCTACCGGCCGGCGGCACCTATCGCGCGAGGACTCGCATGACGACACCCAACCCCGACTCGTTCCACCCGCCCAGCGTCGGCCCATTGCCGCTCACCGCCGATCAGCTGCTGCGATCGCAGGAAACCACCCTCTCCCGGCTGGTCGCCACCGGCACGATCGCCGACTCGCGCAGCGGGCTGGTGGTCTCGTCGAACATTGCGATGCTCGGCGCGCTGATCGCAACCACGTCGGGTTCGGCGTTCCTCAAGGCCGGCGCCTGGTCGTGGGTGCTGGTCGGACTGGCGGCGGCAGGTTGTATTTCGAGCATCGCGATGGCGGCGCTGGCAGCGTTCCCGCGTCCGGGCACCCGGCACGGTTCGCTGATCTTTTTCGGCAGCATCGCGACGATGGCGCGCGACGACTACTTCAACAAGTTGCGCGCAGTGCCACAGATGGAGTTCGCGCGCGACCTCGCCGATCAGTGCCATCGGGTCGCGGTGATCGCGGCGCTCAAGTTCCGCTGGGTGCGCCGCGCGATGGTCGCGATGATCGTCGCGGCCGTGCCGTGGCTGATCTGCCTCGAGATGGCGGGGTGGATGCGCGGGCACTGAGTTGCACCTGGCTCGCAATGAGCGTCTGAACAACCAAAAAGACGGAGGTCGGGATGCGCTTCATCGACGCAGCGGAAATGCGCCGCGCACTTTCGTTCCCGGTGCTGGTGGCGGCGCTCGAAGTCGCGCACCGGCGCCAGAAGGTCGACGTGGTGGATTGCTCGCTCGGCAGCGAGAAGGAGTTCTATTTCGTCCGCAACGCAGTCGACCGCGGCCGCTTCATGGCGAGCAAGCTGATCACGAGTTTCCCGGCCAACCTTGCGGCGGGAAAGCTGCCGGCGGTGCAGGCGGTCTGCGTGCTGTTCGACGGCACCGACGGCCACCCGCTCGCGGTGATGGACGGCACCGAGATCACTTACTGGCGCACCGCCGCCGACTCGGCGCTCGGCGCGCAGATCCTGGCGCGACCCGACGTGAAGACATTGCTGTTGGTCGGCGCAGGCGGAATGGCACGCTGGCTGGTGCGTGCGCATCGCACCGTGCGTCCGTCGCTCGAGCGCGTGCTGATCTGGAACCGCACGCGCGAGCACGCCGAACATCTGGTGACAGCACTTGCTCAGGAAGGCATCCGCGCTGCGGTAGCCAACGACCTGGACGTCGCGACGCGCGAAGCCGATGTGATCAGCGCCTGCACACGTTCGCACGCGCCGCTCATCAAGGGCGCCAACCTGAAAGCCGGCACCCATCTCGATCTCGTCGGCGGTTACACGCGGCAGACACGTGAGGCGGATGATGAAGCGGCGCGCAGGTCGCTGGTATTCGTCGACCGGCATGAGTCGGCGTTCGACGGGGTGGGCGACATCCTCGGGCCGATCGCCAGCGGCGCGATTCGCGAGGCGGATGTGCTGGGTGACCTGTACGACCTGGTGCCGGGCAAGATTGCAGGGCGGCGGAGCGCCTCGGATATCACGCTGTTCAAGAACGCCGGCGGCGGACACCTGGATCTGATGACAGCGGAAGTCGTCTACAGCAGGCTGGCGGGTTGAGGCTCGCCGGGCAGGCAACCGGGTCCCCGTTGCTGCACAAGCCTCTCGATGCCGAGACACCTCTCCAGCAGTTGCGCCGGACGTAGCGCGCTGGCGGTCCTGCGAAACTCGCTGCGAAATTCCGATCGGCAAACATTGCATCCCGGGCAAGGCCATCACAAAGATGCGCGCTGCGCGCCCGGAATAGACGAACTCGCGCGCGTGTTCGTGTTCACACGGGTACCCCGATACCCGTCTCGAACTTGCAGGAGAATTTCGCATGAACAAGGCAGCAGGATTGATTTCATTGGCGCTCGCGTTCGCGAGTCCGTTGGCATTCGCGGCCGCGCCGGTCAAGGCGACCGATGGCGTGCTGGTCGACTCGAAGGGCATGACGCTCTACACGTTCGACAAGGACGCCGATGGAAAGAGCATGTGCAACGGGCCGTGCGCCAACAACTGGCCGCCGCTTGCGGCGATGACCAGCGCCAAGGACGCAGGCGACTACTCGGTCGTGATGCGCGAAGACGGCGGCAAGCAGTGGGCTTACAAGGGCAAGCCGCTATACACGTGGTCGAAGGACAAGAAGCCGGGCGACAAGACCGGCGATGGATTCAACAACGTCTGGCACGTCGCCAAGCCCTGATAACGCGATCAGCCTGCGGACCGGCGCTCAGCGGGCGAAACCCGCGACGCCGGTTTGCGACAGCGTGAACGCGTAGACGTCCGCAAGATCGCTCCAGAACTGCGTCATCGTCGATCCGATTCCGTGTCCTTCGTCGGCCTTGACGCGAAGCAGGATCGGCTTGCCGCTGGTCGTTGCGGCCTGTAGGCGCGCCGCCATCTTCGCGGGCTGCCAGACGTCGACGCGCGGATCGTTCAATCCGCCGGTCAATAGCACTGCCGGGTAGCGCGTCCCATCCTTGACCCGCGCGTACGGACTCATCGCGAGCAGGTTATGAAAGCCCGTCTCGTCCTTGACCGTGCCGAACTCCGGCGTGTTGAGCGCGTTCTGTGAGAACTCGAAACGCACCGTGTCGGCCACCGGCACGCTCATGATCGCCGCGGCGAAAAGATCCGGTCGCTCGGTGATCGCTCCCCCGGCGAGGATGCCGCCGGCGGACGTGCCCCAGATGACGAGCCTTTCGGGCCGCGTGTACGCGTTCTGAACGAGGTATTCGGCGCACGCTATCGCGTCCTTCCAGGTGTTCGGCTTGGTCGCGCCGCGGCCGCCGTCGTACCAGGCGCGGCCGTTTTCTCCGCCGCCGCGCACGTGGGCGGTCGCAAGAATGCCGCCGCGCTCCAGGAACGCGAGTTCGACCGGACCGAAGCTTGGAAATGTCGAAAAGCCGTAAGCGCCATAGCCTTCGAGCAGCACGGGATTGCTGCCGTCGCGGCGCAAGGTGCGCTTGTGCACGATCGACAGCGGCACCAGTGTGCCGTCCCACGATTTGACCGACACTTCGCGCACCATCAGATCGGCCGGCCGATCGTAGGGTCCGTAGGGCTGCATTCCGGTATCGGTGACCTTGTTCTCCTTCGGCGAATAGAAGTAGATGCCGCCCAGGCGAATCCAGCTGCCGAGGAAGAAAGCCGCGCCCGGTGACCGCGGATCGGTGATCGGTGGCGTGGCATCGCCGCTGAAAGGTAGCGGCAGCGGCTTCGCTGCGCCCGTGCGATTCATGTCAACACGCACGATGTCCGCGGTACCGGCGTGCGTGCGGCGAACGTAAAGCGCGTCTTTTGCGACACCGATCTCCTGCAGCACGTGGTCGCCTCCCGCAAGCACCGGCACCGACTGCGCCGCGTTGCTGTCGGCGAGGTTGAAGCGGCGCAACTCATAGTTGGGCGCGCCTTTGTGAGTGCGGATGAACGCGTCGTCACCGCGCACGCCGAGATCGACCACGCTGTCGTCGAGCGATATGACCTCGCGCCAGGCGATCGGATCGCTCTTCAGTGCCGCAAGCGATGCGACGTACAGGCGCATCTCCGGGCGCGTTCCGTCGGCCACCATCGCGAATAGCCAGCGCGATCCCGGCACGGTGAACACGGTGGGAATCTCCTCGCGCTTGATCGCGAGAGCCGGCGACCGTTCACGACTGAGGATCACCCGGTCCTGCGCCGGATCGGAGCCCATCTCGTGCAGGTACGCCTCCGTATCCAGGTACTTTTCGCTCTCCGGCGCGTCGCCGCCGATCGCGCGCAGCCGGTTGTAGAGCAGCTGGTTCGATGGCGTCCATGCGGGCGGGCCGAATTGAACGCGGTCGATCGCAAGCCCGGTGTCGCGCGCATCGGCGACATTGAGCACCCGCAGCGTGGCGTTTTCCGATCCGCCCTCGGAAACGCCGTAAGCGAGCAGCGTCCCGTCATGCGAGGGGACGTAATAGCTGATCGCGACCTGCGCGCCATCTGATTTCTTGAACGTGTCCGGATCGACCAACAGACGGCCGGCACCCTTGAAGCCGTGCCGGACGTAAAGCTTCGCGGTGTTCTCGCGCCCGCCGCGCTCAAGATAGAAAACGAGGTCGCCGCTGCGCTGGAACTCCCAGACACGCGCCGATGCCGACTGGCCATAACGCACTATGTCGCGCGCAAGTGCGGCACGGCCCGCGATCGCGTCGAGTTCGGCGCGCGCATGGTCGCCCTGCGCTTTCAACCAATCGAGCACCTTCGGATCGCGCGTGTCCTCGAGCCAGCGGTACGGGTCGCGGACCGTCACGCCGAAATAAGTGTCGGTGACCGTGTCGACCGGTGCGACCGGCGGCGCCGCGATCGCGGCAGACGTCGCAACACCGAGCAAGAAGATCACGGTGAGCCACAGGACAACGATGGATCGCATCAAATCTCCTCAGGTCGAGAGTCCCATCTTGCGCAGCAGCTCGACGTAGCGCGGATCATCGAGCAGGTTCGCGAACAGCGGATCGACCTTCAACATCAGCATGCCCGGATCGCGCTCACGATACGCGCGATCGAACCAGTCGAGCGCCGCATCTCGATCGCCGCGAAACGCGTAGTTCTGAGCGATCTGATAAGCACCTGACGCAGCAAACTCGTCTTCCAGTTTGCGCAAGCTGGCATCCGCCTCCTGCACCTGGCCCATCGCCCACAGCACATTCGCCTGGACCGCAAGTCCGGCGGGGTCATCGGGTTCCTGCCGCACGGCCTCGAGTGCGCGCGCGAAATGGCCGCTACCGAGCAGCACCAACGCAAGGCCGGCGTTGGCGCCATGCTGCAGCGGATTGAGCACGAGCAGGTGTTGATACGCCGCGATCGACGGCTCGGCGCGGCCCGCTGCGTAGTGGACCCACGCCGATGCCTGCAGCGCCAGCGTGTCGAGCGGGTTGCGCGCAAGCACGTCGCGAAACACCACGAGCGCCTGGTCGAACCGTCCGAACATGGCGTCGGAAAAAAACGCGAGTCGCGTTGCCGCCTCGTCGTTTCCTGGATCGAGTTCGCAGGCACGCCGCAGTTCGGTGTACGCGCGCGCCCAGTTCCAATAGAAGCGCGCATACAAGACACCCAGTGTCTCGTGCGCGGAGGCGAGGCCGGGATCGAGCACCAGTGCGCGTGTCACGGCCGTCTGTGCACGATTGACGCCTTCGGTCGCCGGAATCCACTTGTGCACGGCTTGCGTCGCATACGCCGAGCCGAGCATGGCCCAGGCACTGGCGAACCCGGAATCGAGCTCCAGCGCCGCCGAATACAACTCGACCGCCCGTTGCAGGTCGGCCCGGGTCGCACGCTTGCGGAAGAAGTTCGCCTGCACGAACAGATTGAAGGCGCTCGAATTGGACGTGTGTTGATCGATCGCGGCGAAGTCCGCTTGCAGGGCGCTCGCGACCGCGCCCTTCACGGTTGTCGCGATCTCCTCGCCCAAACCTGTCCGGTCAGTGAGATTGACGTCGTAAGTCCGCGCCCAGAGATGCTTCGCGTCGCGCGTGCGCAGCACCTGCGCCGTAATCCGCAGCGTCTTTGCGGCCGCCGCGGGGTCGCCGTGCGCGGGAACCGGTGCACGTCCGCTTGCGCGTTCATTCGACGTGCCGCCCTTTGCCGCGGGCCGCTCGTCACCGGTCTTTACGCGCACATTCGGATTGCGCGAAAGCTGCGTGATGAGTTGCTCGGTGGTCAGCCGGTCCGGCAACGCGTTCACCGGCTTGCCGGTCAGATAGCGGTGCAGATCGTCGGCCAGGTCCGCGACGCTCGGGTAGCGCTCGGCAGGCACTCGCGCAAGCGCCTTGAGGGCGATCGCGTCGAGATCGCCGCGCAGCCGCCCGCCCAGGCGCTCCTGCGTCGTGGCGCGTGCGAACCCGGCGCCGGGTGCGATACGTGCGCTCGGCTTCTCGATTCGCGACGCGGCGATGGCACGTTCGAAGTACGCCGCGGAGCGGCCCGACCCGAGCTTGTAAGGACGGTCGCCGGTCAGCAGTTCGTACAGCACGGCACCGAGCGAATAGACGTCGCTCGCGGCGTCGACGGCCTCGCCGCGCAGCAGCTCGGGACTCGCGTAGTCCGGCGTTAGCGCACGCGCGTACGCATGCACCGGGCTGCCCTCGGCCTCTTCTTCGGCAAGCAGCTTCGCAACGCCAAAGTCGAGCAGGCGTACCTGGCCCGATTCCGCAACCAGGATGTTCGAAGGCTTCAGGTCGCGATGCACGACGCGCACCGAGTGGGCGAACTGGACCGCCTCGATCACCTGCAGGAACAACTTGAGGCGCTCGCGCAGCCCGACCCGATGCGCGTCGCTCCACTCGGTGACCGGCCGGCCTTGCACGTATTCCATCGCCAGGTACGGCAACCCTTCGGGACTGATGCCGGCGTCATAGAGGCGCGCGATGTTCGGATGCTCGAGACTCGCGAGGATGTCGCGTTCGCGCTCGAAACGCTTCTGCAGGTCCTTGCGCAAGCGCGCGAGCCTGGGCAGCTTGAGCGCGACATCGCGCTTGTAGGCACCGTCGGCGCGGCGTGCGAGCCACACCTCCGCCATGCCACCCATTCCGATTTCGCGGATCAGTTCGTACGGGCCGACCCTTTGGCCGGACTCCAAGGTGGCGAGCCCCGCCTGCTCCGACTCGTGCTTGTCGCGCAGGTGTGGAAGGTGCGGAGGCCGGTCGAGCACCATTTCCGAATTGGTCTCGGCCTGCGCAAGCATCTCGCGCAGCGCGGGCACGAGCTTGCGATGCTCGGCGGGAAGCCCTTCCAGCCAGCGTGTGCGGCCCGCCGAATCCAGCACCAACGCCTCGTCCAACAAGCGACTGACCACTGTCAGGTCAGACGGCGATAGGGCCATCTGTCAGTCCTCCTGCCGCGCTTCAGCCTGCAGTCTAGA
>Ga0335076_10006578_pt1 | contig 11722 bp, 12 predicted proteins | sample Lox_Sample_25_FD_206717 | JGI IMG/M metagenome (GOLD analysis project Ga0335076, IMG submission 206717) | Soil microbial communities from Loxahatchee National Wildlife Refuge, Florida, United States - Lox_Sample_2.5 | ecosystem: Environmental > Terrestrial > Soil > Wetlands | place: USA... | reverse complement strand
GCAACGACAAGGACCAGGAGTTCGTCGCCAAGGCGCTGCCCGAAAGCGCCCGCGGCTTCCTCGGCAGCCTGCCGGCGCTGCGCACGCAGGAGGCCATCGTCGTGGGCGAGGGCGTCACGCTGCCGATGCGCATCGTCCTCGACGACCTGCCCCCCGACAGCCGCCCGCGCAGCGAGACCCTTCCGTTCTCCAGCGCCTGGCAGGCCGACACCGCCGACGCCCAGATCATCGCCCAGACGGTCGACCGCTGGCGCAAGCAGGTGCGGTAGGAAAGCCGTCGGCTGTCAGCTGTCGGCTATCAGCCCCTCGTGCGCGCGCCATTGTAGGGGCGGGTCTTAGACCCGCCCCTACGTGGGCTCGGCTCCAGGATAGCCGGGGCGTTTATGTCGCTGAGAGCTGACAGCTGAGGGCTGACAGCTATACTGCCGCCATGAAGCTGATCGCCAATATCGGGCTGGTCGTCACGGCGTTTGCCTGGGGTTCGCAGATTCCGGTGCTCAACGAGCTGTTCGGGCGCTGGGATCCGTATTTCCTGGCGGCGGTGCGCTATGTGCTGGCGGTGCCGGTGCTGCTGCTGATTCTCGCGGTGATCGAGCCGTCGCGGGGCATGTTGCGGCCGCTGCTCGACGGGCGCGTCTGGGCGCTCGGCGCCGCCCTCGGCGTGTTCGTGCCGCTCTATACGCTGGGCGTCGCCCACGCCAATCCGAACACGGCGGCGATCCTCGGCTCGACCGGGCCGGTGGTGGCGATCTTCGTCGCCTGGGCCGGCTTCGGCATGAAGATGGAGCGCGCCATGGCGCCGTCGATCGCGCTCGCCATGGCCGGCGGTGTGCTCGCCACCTACGATCGCGCGCGCGTCGGCAGCCCGTTCGACATCCGCGGCGGCGAGTTCCTGATCCTGCTCTCGTCGGTGTGCTGGAACTGGTATTCGCTGGCCGCCCAGCGCTGGCTGGCGCACTGGTCGCAGCCGCGCATCAGCTGCCTCACGATGGTGCCGGGGGGCGTGATCTCGCTCGCCATCTATCTCGCCGTCGCCGCCCTCGGCGCGGCGCCCTTTCCGCCGCCGGCGCCGACACAAGCCCTCGATGCCGGGCTGATCGTCTGGATGACGCTCGGCGCCGTCATCCTGGGCCTCTTCGGCTGGAATTACGGCGTGCGCCATCTCGGCATCGTCGTGGCGTCGCTGTTCCTGAACTTCGTGCCGGTCTTCGCCATCCTGATCACAAGCCTGTTGGGGACGCCGCCCACGATGATGCAGCTGCTCGGCGGCGCGCTCGTGCTGGTCGGCGTAATGCTGTCGCAACTGCGGCATCTCCCGTGGCGGCGGCGCCCCGCTCCCCTGCCCGATTCGGCGGCGAACTGAGCGTCGGGTTTCGCTGCGTTGCAACAAGGCAGCGCCTCGGCCTTGTCACTTGCTGGCACCGGCGGCCTCGACTAGCTACGATCCCTGCGGACGGCGGCACGGCAGGGCCGCTATGATCCGACGAACAAAGACAAGGGAGGATGGCATGACGACCAGGCGTTTGGGTTCGGCTGCCCTTGCCACGGCAATCTTGGGTCTGGGGCTCTACGGCGGAGCGTTGGCGCCGGCGCGCGCCGACGACACGATCACGCTGGGCGCGCCGGTCTCGCAGACCGGCATCTACGCGACGAGCGGCATGCACACCGCCAACGGCTACGACTTCGCGATCGACAAGGTCAACGCGATGGGCGGCGTCAAGGTCGGCGACAAGACCTACAAGCTGGCGATCAAGTACTACGATGACGAATCCGTCGCGACCCGCTCGGCCGAGCTGACCGAGCGCCTGGTCAACCAGGACGGACTGAAGTTCATCCTCGGCCCCTACGGCTCGCCGACGACCATCGCCATGGCGCCGATCGTCGAGAAGCTGCAGGTGCCGATGATCGAAGCCAACGGCGCCTCGCGCTCGCTGTTCACCAAGGGCTACAAATACACCTTCGCCGTGCTGTCCACCTCCGACCAGTATCTGTCGAGCGCCATCGATCTCATCGCCGAGAAGGCGAAGGAAGCCGGCAAGGATCCGAAGGACATCCGGCTGGCCCTCGCCATGGGCGACGACAGCTTCTCCCAGGACGTGCGCGCCGGGATCGTCGAGGCCGCAAAGAAGTACGGCATGCAGACTGTCATCGACGACAAGCTGCCGGACGCCTTCACCGACATGTCGGTGACCCTGACGAAGGTGAAGGCGCTGAAGCCCGACGTGCTGCTCGTCTCCGGCCATGAGAAGGGCGCGCTGACGGCGGCCAAGCAGATCGCCGACCAGAAGATCGGCGTCCCCATGGTGGCGATGACGCATTGCGATTCGGCCGACATCATCGGCCAGGTCGGGGCCGCCGCCGAATACACGCTCTGCGCCTCGCAGTGGGCGTCGTCGCTCACCTACAAGGACAAGTGGTTCGGTTCTGCCGCCGACTATGCCAAGGCGTTCCAGGCCAAGTACGGCCACGAGCCGCCCTACCAGGCGGCCGAGTCCTCGGCCGCGGTGCTCGCGTATGTCGACGCCTTCGAGCGCGCCGGCACGCTCGATCCCCAGAAGGTGCGCGATGCCATCGCGGCGACGGACATCGACACCTTCTACGGCCATATCCGCTTCGACCCTACCGGCAAGAACATCGCCAAGCCGACGGTGATGCTGCAGGTCATCAAGGGGCAGTATCAGGTCGTGGCGCCGAGTCAGTGGGCAACCGAAAAGGTCGTCTATCCACGACCGCAGTGACGCCGGCCTTTGGGCCGTAGGGGCGAGCGGCGCTCGCCCCTACCGCAGCCGGCACCGAGCCAAACCCCACGCCGCTGACATGGACAACCTTCTGCTCCTGTTCCAGGCGCCGCCGCTGGCGCTGCAGCTGCTGATCGACGGGGTCCTGATCGGCGCGGTCTTCGCGCTGGCGGCCTACGGCATGGCGCTCGTCTGGGGCGTGATGAACATCATCAACGTCTGCCAGGGCGAGTTCGTGATCCTCGGCGGCTATGTGGCCCTGCATGCGGTGCGCGCGGGCGTGCCGGCGCTGCTGGGGGTGCCGGCGGCGGCGATCGTGCTCTTCGCGGTCGGCTGGATCGCCTACCGCGCCGTCATCTTCCGCGTGGTCGAACGTGACCTCTTCATCTCGCTGTTGGCGACCTACGGCCTCAGCATCCTGTTGGGCCAGCTGATGAGCCTGGGGTTCGGCGCCAACCTGGAATCGTTCGACCCCGGCTTCGGCAGCTGGTTCCTGTTCGACGGCGTGGTCACAATTGCCAAGGTGAAGGTCGTCGCGGCCCTGGTGACGCTGGTCATCGCGGCCCTGCTCGTCGCCTTCATGCGGCGATCGCGCCTCGGCCAGGCGATCCGGGCGACGGCGCAGAACGCGCGCGCCGCCCGCATCCTCGGCGTCGACACCGACCGCATCTACGCCATGACCTACGCCTTGAACGCGGCGATCTGCGGGGCTGCGGGCGCGCTGGTGATGATGATCTGGGTGATCCAGCCGTTCGGCGGCCTGATCTATACCGTGCGGTCCTTCATGATCGTCGTCCTCGCCGGGCTCGGCAACCTGCCGGGCGTCATCGTCGCGGCCCTCGGCCTCGGCGCCGCCGAGCAGTTCGTCGCCTTCATCCTCAATCCCCAGCTGCAGATCGCGTTCGTGTTCAGCGCACTCGTCGTCATCCTGGCGTTCCGCAGCTGGCGGCTGCGCCGTCATCGCCGGTACCTGGCATGATCCTGGTGCGCAAGGTGCTGCCGCTCGCGCTGCTCGCGCTCGCCGTGACGGCGCCCTTCCTGCTGCCCGCCTTCCGTGTCGAACTCACGATGCTCTGGATCATGATCGTCCTGGCGCTCAGCTGGGACATCCTGGGCGGCCAGATGGGATACAATTCCTTCGGCAACATCGTCTTCTTCGGCATCGGCGTCTATACCGCCACGATCGTGCAGATCGGCCTCTTCCACGACGTCGGCGAATACACCGCTGCCGCCGGCATGCAGACCCTGAGCTTCACGCCGACCCAGTACTTCATCGGGCTGTTCGTCGGGCTCGCCGCCGCGCCGCTGGTGGCCGCCGCGGCAGCATTCGTGCTCGGCCGCGCGCTGCTCGGCCTGCGCGGCCACTACTTCGCCATCGCCACGCTGGGTCTCGGCATCGCTGCCGGCGAACTGGCGGCCGGCTGGGCCTATATCGGCGGCTCGTCAGGCGTGCAGGTCCCGGTCTATCCGGGCAGCCTCGAGAGCGGCCGCCTGCTGCTCTATTTCCTCAGCGCCGGGCTCGGGGTCGCCACCTTCGCCGCCCTGCGCCGGCTCTATGCGACGCGCTTCGGCCTCGTGCTCAACGCCATCCGCGACGACGAGGACAAGGCGGAGGCGCTGGGCCTGCGCACGACCCGCTACAAGACCATCGCCTGGTGCATCGCGGCGACGTTCCTCGGCCTCGCCGGCGGGATCATGGGGCACATCATCGGCTTCATCGATCCGCGGGAGGTCGCCTTCGCCGGCGCCTCCTACGGCGTCTGGATGGTGCTGATGGCGATCCTCGGCGGCAAGGGCACGCTCTGGGGACCGGTCATCGGCGCCACGCTCTTCTACGCCATGCGGAACCTGCTCTGGACCTACCTGTTCGGCTGGCAGAACGTGGCCATGGGCCTTCTCGTCGTCGCCGTCGTCGTTTTCTTTCCTATCGGCATCCTCGGCTGGCTCAAGCGTCGCCACCCGCAGATCTTCCTCCGCGGCGCGCCGGCCACCCGCGAGGCGCCGTGAGCGCCCTGCTGGAAGTCCGCGACGTCAGCAAGCGCTTCGGCGGCATCGTCGCCAACCGCGGCATCAGCCTCAGCGTCGAGGAGGGCAGCATCGTCGGCCTGATCGGTCCCAACGGCTCCGGCAAGACGACGCTGTTCAACTCGATCGTCGGGACGCATCCGATCGACGAGGGCTCGATCCACTTCGGCGGCCAGGAGATCTCGAACCGGCGGGTGCCGGAGATCGCCCGACTCGGCCTCGTGCGGACCTACCAGCAGACGCGCATCTTCCGGCAGATGAGCTGCCTCGAGAACATGCTGGTGAGCGTGCCGGAAGGCGATGCGCCGCTGCGCCGGATGATGGCGGCGCCGGCGGACGACGACCACGCGCGCGCCGACGAGCTGCTTGCCTTCGTCGGCCTCGCCAGCAAGCGCGACCTGCCGGCCGGCAGCCTGTCGTTCGGGCAGCAGAAGCTGCTGGAGTTCGCGATGGCCTTGATGAACGAGCCGCGCATGCTCCTGCTCGACGAGCCGACCGCCGGCATCAACCCGACCCTGATCAACGGCCTGATCGACCGCCTGAAGCGGGCGCGCGACCGGCTCGGCATCACGCTCTTCGTGATCGAGCACAACATGCGCGTGGTCATGAACCTCGCCGAGCACATCTACTGCCTCGCCCATGGCGAGCTGCTGGCCGACGGCCCGCCGCAGGAGGTGCAGAACGATCCGCGCGTCCTCGCCGCCTATCTGGGGGGCCATTGATGGCGGCGCCATCCCGCCGCGTGCGCGGCTATGGCCTCGGCACCGTCGATACGGTGCTGTCGGTGGATGCGGTCGAGAAGGCGGCCGCCGACCTTGCCGCCAGCGGGCCATCGGTCGCCGACCTAGATGCGTTGGCCGGTGGCGCGCCGCTGGTCGCCATCGACGACCTCGTCGCCGGTTACGGCGTCATGGAGATCCTGCACGGCCTCAGCCTGCGCGTCGGCGCCGGCCAGTCCCTGTGCCTAATCGGGCCGAACGGCGCCGGCAAGTCGACCGTGCTCCATTCGCTCTACGGCTTCACGACGATTTCGGGCGGCTCGATCCGGATCGACGGTCGCGACGTCACCCGACTCAGGTCGAATGCCCGGCTGAAGGCGGCGGGCATCGCCTACGTGCTGCAGGACAACTCGGTCTTTCCCGACATGACGGTCGAGGAGAACCTGTGGATGGGCGGCTTCCTCCTGGACCGCCCGGCCGACGCGCGCGCCGCCGCCGCCGCCGTGCTCGATCGCTACCCGCGCCTGGCCGAGCGCCGCCGGCAGCCGGCCCGCGTGCTGTCGGGCGGCGAGCGGCGGCTGCTCGAGATCTCCCGCGCGCTCGTCATGAACCCGCGCGTGCTGCTGATCGACGAGCCGTCGATCGGCCTGGAGCCGCGCTACATCGACATGGTCTTCGAGCTTCTCGAGGAGCTGCAGCGGCGCGACGGCAAGACCATCGTCATGGTCGAGCAGAACGCCCGCAAGGGCCTCGCCTTCGCCGACATCGGTTACGTCCTCGTCTCCGGCCGCCTGGCGCTGGCGGGACGTGCCGCCGACCTTTTGGACAATCCGGACGTGGGACGCCTGTTCCTGGGAGGTTAGACAAAACCATGACCAAACCGATCCATTTCAAGCGCGCCGCCATGACGTTCGACAAGTACGGCGGACCGCCGGGCGCCGCGACCATCGCCCGCCTCGTCGGACCAGATGTAAGCAAGAGCATGGGCGCCGGCATCGCCACCTTCGACGACTGCTCCATCGAATGGACGGTGCTCTATGACGAGGTGATCGTCGTGCTCGACGGGCGCTTCCGCCTGCGCATCGGCGAGGGCTACAAGGAGACGATCGAAGCCGTCCCCGGCGACGTCATCTGGCTGCCGGAGAATACGCCCCTCAAATACGAGGGCGACAAGGCGACGGTGTTCTACGCGCTGCACCCGGTCGACTGGCGCCGGCGACACGGCATGGCCTAGGCGGAAAAATCATAGGGGCAGACCCGACGGGTCCACCCCTATGATCCCCCAGATGTTCGGGTTTTCAGCTCGTGATGTCCGGGAATCGCACCACGCGCTCTGTCTGTCCACTACCGCCGACCGCAAAACTGAAGGATTGCCGGTGGCTCTGCTTGGCCACGGCATCGACGCGATACTGGCCCGGCGGCAGGTCGACCAGCATCCAGGGCGACTGGCAATGCGCCTCGAACAGCGTGCCGCCCATGACCTTTCCGACCGTCACCGTCACGTCGCCGAGATAGTCGCCGCCGCTGGCGGCGAACACGAACTTGGCCGGATAGTGCTGCCAGCGGGGATCACCGCGGCTTTCCTCCGACACGCCCGCGCAGGCATAGCGGATGCCCTGATAGTCCTGCTCCTGTTCCGGGGCGGAAAACGCGTTGTCCGCGATGCCGCCGATGAGGAGCGCGATCGTCGCCAGCGGGAAGAGTATGTTCGCGTTCATCGACACCTCCTTCGCCACGTCTGATCTGCACCGTTTCGAGCGCCTCCATCCGACTGAAAGCGTACGGCAAGATTAAGGCAAGACGCGGGCGAATTCCGGGTCGGCAGAGATTCCTAAAAAATGCCACACGCCTCACATGGCGCAGTAGCCGCCGTCGACGGGCAATATGATTCCATTCACAAAAGACGCGGCGGGCGAGGCCAGGAACACGACCGGCGCGGCGATTTCCTCGGGCGTGCCGCGGCGGCGCATCGGCGTCATGCGCCGCACGTCCTCGTCGGCGTCGGGCTGCGCGCCGCGACCGGCGCCGCCGCGCATGTCATGCGTCGTGTAGCCGGGATTGACGCAGTTCACGCGGATGTCGTGCGGCCCCCATTCGACCGCGAGCTGCCGGCACAGCTGGTCGACGCCGCCCTTGGAGGCGCCGTAGGCGGTGAGTCCCTCGAACCCGACGAGGCTGCCGGTCGACGAAGTCAGGATGATCGAGCCGCCGTGGCCCTGCCTGATCATCAGCCGCCCCGCCGCCTGGGCGACGTTGAAGCAACCGGTGAGATTGATCTCGACCGTGCGCCGGAACTGCTCTTCCGTCGTCTCGGCCGCCGCGACCGCGAAGCCGATGCCGTGATTGACCACGGCGATGTCGAGGCCGCCGGAACGCTTTACGACTTGATCGACGAGCCGCTGGCAGTCCGCCGCCTTGGTCGCATCCAGCTCGAGGGCGAAGGACGTCCCGCCAGCGGCGCGGACCTCGGCGGCCGTCTCCTCCACCTCGGCGAGCGTGCGCGACGCGACGGCGACGGTGGCGCCGGCCTGCGCGAGCGCCTTCGCCATCGCCCGCCCGAGGCCGCGGCCGCCGCCGGTGACGATCGCGACCTTGCCGGTGAGATCGAACGGCGACGCGGTCATAGCGCACTCCCCACTTTCAGCCCCTCCAGCACCGCCTCCTCGGCGGTGCGCGGCGTCAACGCGTCGCCGATCACACGCACCTCGCCCGCATAGTCGGCAAGCGATTCCTCCAGCTCGTTGACGCGGTCGTGGCCCTGGCTGAGCACGAGGGTGTTCACGTCGTTGCAGACAATCGGCTCGCCGCTGGTCGCGTGCTGGAAATAGACGGAGTCGGAGTCGGCGCCGAAGAGGCGCGCATAGGGGACCACCTCGACGCCGAGCTTGTGCAGGATGCCGTTCCAGCTGTCGCGCACGTACCAGGGCAGCCGCTGACCCGAGATGAGGCCGTCGACGCAGAGCCGCACGTGGCAGCCGTCGCGCGCCAGCTTCTCGGCGAGGCCGAGGCCGATCCAGTCGCAGCGCCAGTCGGCGACGACGACCGATTGCCCGACATTGGCTTCGCCGCGGAGCACCTGCCAGGCGTCGACGACATGCATCTCGTCCTGGCCGTCGAACGCCGGACGCCGCGGCTTGGCCCCGGTAGCGATGACGACGGCATCCGGCTTCTCCTGCCGCACGAACGCGGCGTCGACGGCGCGGTTCTTGACCACGCGGACGCCGACCAGCTCGATCTCGCGGGCCAGGTTGGTGGCGATGCCGCCGAACTCGGCGCGGCCAGGCAGCAACTGCGCCAGCAGCGCCTGGCCGCCGAGCTGGCCCTTGGCCTCGTAGAGCGTCACGCGGTGGCCGCGCTCGGCGAGCACGGCCGCCGCCTTCATGCCGCCGGGGCCGCCGCCCACCACCATGACAGACTTCGGCGCCGCCGCCGGCTTGCGGGCGCCGTAGGTGAGCTCGCGCCCGGTCTCCGGGTGCTGGATGCAGGAGATCGAATAGCCGAGGTGGAAGTGCCCGATGCAGGCCTGGTTGCAGGCGATGCAGGCGCGGATGTCGTCGCTGCGCCCCGCCTCCGCCTTCCGCGGCATGTCGGGATCGGCGATCATGGCGCGGGTCATGCCGCAGAGGTCGGCCTGCCCCGAGGCGATCACCTGCTCCGCCGTCTGCGGCTGGTTGATGCGGCCGGCGACGAACACCGGGTTCGACACGACCGCCTTCATCGCCTTGGCAAAGGGCGCCACATAGGCGTTCTCGACGATCATCGGCGGCACGATATGCACGGCGCCGGCGAGCGACGCCGAGGTGCCGGCGATGACGTTGTAGTAGTCGAGGCCGCCGGCATCGCCGTCCAGCATCCTGCAGAACTGCAGCACCTCGCTCGCCTCGATGGTGTCGGCATCGCGCTCGTCGCCGGTGATGCGCATGCCCACGACGAATCCGGCGCCGACCTTGCTGCGGATGTCGGCAACGACTTCGCGCAGGAAGCGCAGGCGGTTCTCCATCGAGCCGCCGTATTCGTCGTCGCGCCGGTTGAGGCGCGGGTGCAGGAACTGCGCCGGCAGGTAGCCGTGGCTGGCGACGATCTCGCAGCCGTCGAGGCCGGCCTTCTGCATGCGCCGCGCCGCGTCGCCGTAGCCGGCGACGATCTCATGGATCATGCGCTTCGAGAGCGGCACCGGCATGACGTGGAAGCGCTCGTTCGGCACCGCAGAGGGCGCGTAGGCGGCGGGGATGCTGCCGTCGCTGCCATCCATGATCTCGCGCCCGGGATGGAAGACCTGGCCGAAGACCTTGCAGCCGTAGGGATGCAGCGTCTCGGCCAGGCGGCGGTAGCCGGGGATGCAGTCGTCGGTCGTCGCCATCAGGCTGTGGCCGGTGTAGCGCGCCGTCTCGTGCACGCCGGCGACCTGCACGACGATCAGGCCCGCCCCGCCCTCGGCCCGCGCCTTGTGATAGGCGACGAGCTCGTCACCCACCGCGTACTGCCGCGCCAACAGCGTGTCGTGCCCGGTCGAGAAGACGCGGTTCTTCAGCGTGACGCTGCCGACCTTGAGGGGCGAGAAGAGATGGGGGAACTTGGACATTGATGGCCGCCGTTCATGCCTTCGGCTGGTGGATGACGTAGAACTTCTTCACGGCCTCGACGGTTTCCCACACGCCCTTGAAGCCCTTGGGGATCACGAAGGCGTCGCCGGCCCGGTATTCCTCGGTCTTGCCGGCGGCGTCGGTGAGCCGCACCCGGCCCTCCAGGATGTAGCAGAACTCGTCTTCGGTGTAGTTGACCTCGCCCTTGGAGGGCTTGGAGGCCCAGAAGCCGGAGGAGAGGACGCCGGAGGGATCCTCGTACCAGTTGTGGGTCGTGGTCGGCGCGGCCGGGTCGACCGGCGCGTTGCGGTCGAAGCGGATCGAGCGGGCGATGGTCATGGGGGACTCCGGCGGTCGTTGGCGACGCTACACCTAGCACCGGCAAAGGGCCCGATCCAGGGACGGCGGGGAACGCCGGCGGGCATCGACGGGTTGTTGCCGACAGGCCCGGACGAGGTGCGCCATGGATACGACCGCCGTCACCGTCAACTACCTGCTCTATGTCGTGCTGCCGCTGTGGCTCGCCGCCGGCATTGCCGACTGGTTCTGCCATCGGGCCAGCCGCATCGCGACGACGAGCGGCGCCAAGGAGTCGGTGATCCATCTCCTGATGCTGGGCGAGGCCGGCATTGCCACGCTGCTCGGCCTCTTCCTCGAGATCGACGCCCTTGTCATCGCTGCGATGATCGCCTGCTTCCTCGCCCACGAGGTCACGGCGCACTGGGACCTGCGCTATGCCGTCAGCCACCGGACCGTGACGCCGGCCGAACAGCATGTGCATAACTACCTCGACGCCATCCCGTTCATGGCGCTGTCCTTCATCATCGTCCTGCACTGGCCGCAGTTCCTGGCCCTCTTCGGCGCCGGCCCGGAGCGCGCCGACTTCTCGATCGCCCTCAAGCGCACGCCGCTGCCGACAGGCTATGTGGCGACGCTCCTCGCCTGCATCGCCCTCTTCGACGTGCTGCCCTACATCGAGGAGCTGTGGCGGGGCCTGGCGGCGAATCGCGGCCGCCTCTTGCCGCGCAAGGCCGCGGAATGAACGGCCGCGACGGCGCGAGAATCCGGCGCGCGACACGGCTCGGTTGACACCCGCTCCGGGGTCAGGTCCGTTAGGCACGACGCCGCCCGACGCCGCAGCATGAGGTCGCGATGATTCCCCGCTACAGCCGGCCGGAGATGGCGGCCATCTGGGAACCGGAACACCGGTTCCGCATCTGGTTCGAGATCGAGGCGCATGCCTGCGATGCCATGGCGGCGCTCGGCCTCATTCCGAAGGCCGCGGCCAAGGCGATCTGGAAGAAGGGCCGGTTCGAGGTCGACCGCATCGACGCCATCGAGCGCGAGGTGAAGCACGACGTCATCGCCTTCCTCACCAGCCTCGCGGAGCATATCGGCGAGCCCGCCCGCTTCCTGCATCAGGGCATGACCTCGTCCGACGTGCTCGACACCTGCCTGGCGGTGCAGCTGGCGCAGGCGAGCGACATCCTGGGCGCCGACCTGGACCGGCTGCTCGCCGCCCTCAAGCGCCGCGCCTACGAGCACAAGATGACCGTCTGCATCGGCCGCAGCCACGGCATCCACGCCGAACCCACCACCTTCGGCCTCAAGCTCGCCGGCCACTACGCCGCCTTCAAGCGGGCGAAGGAACGCCTGA
>Ga0335076_10006577_pt1 | contig 11724 bp, 13 predicted proteins | sample Lox_Sample_25_FD_206717 | JGI IMG/M metagenome (GOLD analysis project Ga0335076, IMG submission 206717) | Soil microbial communities from Loxahatchee National Wildlife Refuge, Florida, United States - Lox_Sample_2.5 | ecosystem: Environmental > Terrestrial > Soil > Wetlands | place: USA... | reverse complement strand
CGGGACTACGCTGGAATGTTGCCGGAGGCTACGCTGACATGCGCCGCTCTTCTGCGATTCTCGGCTCCGCAGTTTTTCTCGTGCTCGCTCCCGGCACGGTCGCAGGATACATCCCGTGGCTGCTAAGCCGTTGGCATTTCGGAACACCATTCTTCGGTTTCGCCTGGTTGAGGATTCTCGGCGTACTTCTCATAGCAGCCGCGCTCCCGGTTCTGCTCGACTCTTTCGCACGATTCGCGGTGCAAGGAGTCGGTACGCCCGCCCCACCGCTTCCCACTCAGCATCTCGTCGTCACTGGATTCTTTCGTTACGTGCGCAATCCGATGTACATCGCTGTCGCGTCGGTCATCTTTGGCCAAGGCCTACTTTTCGGCAGCCGTTCGGTCCTTCGATATGGAGTGGTGGTATGGGTTGCGTTCTTTCTGTTTGTGGTGCTCTATGAGGAGCCCGCCTTGCTCCGCACTTTTGGCGCAGAATACCGGGCATATCGTGCCCACGTGCCGCGATGGATCCCGCGCCTTCGGCCATGGACGCCCTCCCAAGCCCCTCCGACTGTCTCTTAGAGAGCGCGCAGGTGTGTGTAGAATAGGGCGATGTCTCAAGCGGCCCCAGCAATTACGCGCAGCCCGGCTGAAGTCGTGCGGGTGACCCCTGTATCTCAGGCACCCAATGGTGTCTGCTACGCCGCGGCCGGCGAGATCGCGGTCAACACCTTCGATCTGGAGCGAATGGTTGCTGCCGTTCCTGTTCGCATCGCAACGGCTCTCGAGCGCAAGGCGTATTATTTCGTCCCTCTTACCGTCAGCCAGGGCGACGAGACTGTGATCGCCGACCGCTACGACGTTACGCTGAGCGACAATGCCGTCTGCCACCGCAACTTGAACCTTGGCGATTCGCAGTGTGTCTTCATCTCCACGCGGCTGATGGACGACAAGTTCTCCGTCGCCTTCGAGTTCTATATAAATGTGGGCCACGCGTTGGTGGAGCGGGCGGGCGTTTCCCGCGATTTCAGCGCACTGGCCTGGGGACAAGTTGACGCAGGTATTCGAGGCGAGACTTCGCTCGATGCCTGGGAAGCAAGGAAACTTGCTACGGGAGGTGGTCCGGATAGCGAACGGTACAAGACGGAGTACCTGGAAGCGACTTTTTCGGACACGATCTCGATCTACCTGCTGTCGCTCTATCTCGACGTCGACTATTACGATCTGCGCGAGCGCGATTATCCACTACTCGCACCTTCGGCCCTGGCCGAGCGTCTTCGCAAAGTGGCCGAGTTGTTTCCTCCGAACAGCGGTTTTGAGTTTTCCATTCTCTACAAGCGCCGCGGGTAACCTTCCGCCGCGGGCGCCACATCTCTCTTCTTCAGCATGCGCAGAATCCAGTACCCTGCGCCGGCTGCTGCCACGTGTTTGAGCGTGTGTCCGCTGACGATATGTCCGGCGGAGAATACCTGCCGGTCGCACTCCTCCAACATTTTCGCCAGAACGTAGAATCCCACGACGACTGCGAAGTCTGACCCGCGGGTGTATTCCGATCGAACCAGCAGCATCAGAAGCAGAACCAGGATCGAGTACACCTGCACCGCGGCATAAAATCTCAAGTCGCCCTGGCCTCGTGCTTCGCTGGCCTGCCACTGCAGCACGCTTGCGATGCCCGCCGCTTGCAGGACTGGAAACAGCCAAAGTCCGACATTTACCGACAACCGTTCGGCGATCGCTGCCACCAGCAGCGCCATAAACACAATCATGATCGGGATGCGATCCCACACCAGACGAGCGTTGTCGGGCGCCAGGTGGTAGTAAGCCGACCCCGCTGCCGTGAGAATCAGTCCCGCAAAGACCACAACGTAAATCCAGAGTTCGCGCTGGTCCGTGAACTTGACCTTCCTGGGAGTGAAAAGAATGATCAGCCCCCACAATCCGACGATGGCGAAGGCCAAGTTCGAGATCACATCGCCAAAGTTCGGAATCCCGAGCCATTGACGCTGGTCAGCAAAGTTGTGATAGGAGAGCGGTTGCGGAATCGGAGGCACGAGCAAGGCAGCGAGGCCGATCACAACCGCCAGCCCGGCTAGCAAAAGAGAAGCTCTGGAAGAGGAGAGCACGCTGCAGCGGACCTGAGGCCGCCCCAGGATTGTACAAGCCGTGTGCGCGCTCTGTTTTCCCTACTTGTTCGCGATCACGAAGTCGACGCTGCTGGCACGGTTCGCACCTACGGTCACCGACTTCTCCCAGGTCTTCGCTTCCGTGAAGACCGGACGCTGCACGCTGCGCTCGGTGAGCACGTCGTAGGCCTGCTCTTTCCCGGCCAGTCCCCAGCCTTCGTGCCAAGCCACGACTTGGTAGGTGCCCGGGGGCACGTCGGTGAATTCAAAGCGTCCACTTTCGTCGGTGACCGCATAGTACGGATGCGCGACCACCATCATCTCTGCATTCATCCAAACGTGACCACCGTTGCAGCGCAGATGCACCAGCCCCGCCGACGGCATGCTGCGGGTGCTGACGCGGTCGGGGAAAGGGAACGGCAGATTGAATGTCGCAGCCCCATCCATATGGACCGTATGCAACGTGGCATCGGAACTCTTCAAGCTGAGCTGGCCGTTTTGCGGCACGAGGAGGATATGGGGAATGTAGTGACAACTCTTTTGGTCAAGGTGACGCCGCTGCTCCGGCAGCTCCAGAGCTTTTCCGGCGGTGATATTTTTCAGGTAAACAATCGTGTTGGCGACTCCGCCCTGTGGCCCCACGATCAGGCGATCCAGATCGGTCGTCTTTTTGCCCTCGGGATCGCAGATCTGAGCATCTTTCGTTACCGGAAATTGGAGGTTGCGGGGCATAGGCCCCGTCCACTTCACGGTCCCCGAGATCGTGCCCCCGTCCGCTACCGAAATGACTTTGTAGTCACCTTGCGCCCATGCGCAGGCGCCGACTACAAACAGAAGCACCGCGCCAAAACAATTCGAAATGATCCGGCTCATAACCGTCCCCCTGTTGCTCTTGGCCCGGCACCGCAGCCGGCTCCGCCAGGAGCATAGATCTGGCCGTTCCGTCTTACGTTCTGCCCGCACTCGTCCCATCGCTGGGATCATGCTGTACAGGGTACCCGGACCACAACCGGGGACAGCATATGGCTTGCAGATCTAACGGTTTCAATGGGGGGCCACCAGGGCGAGAATCCGACCGTGTGATTGAAATCACATTTAGGTTGCGCTTTAGGGATGGTCTGGTCGAGATTACCGAGGTATTACCACTGGCGGGTGAGGGGGATGGCTCGAAAGTCGTAAGGGTGCCAAACCCCGGTTCTTCCCGCCTGCAAGCCGTGCCGGCCAGGGGCATTCCATGCTCGGCGTCTGCCATTACAATCAATTCTCGATGACGGTCAGTGTTCGATCCTTCGCAAAAATCAACCTCGGCCTGCGCATCGGGGCGCCTCGGCCTGACGGCTTCCACCAGTTGCTGACGGTTTACCAGACCATTGCTCTACACGACGTCATTCGAGTGACCCTGACCAGGGGTTCAGGCATCGAGATTCGTTGCGCCGACGCGCGGGTACCCACGGACGAATCCAATACCTGTTTTTGCGTCGTCGATCGCGCGATGCAGGCCCTGGGAACGGAAAGGAGGGTCCGGATCGACATCGAAAAGCGCCTCCCCGTGCAAGGAGGGCTGGGCGGCGCTTCGGCGAATGCAGTCGCGACGCTGCTCGCCCTGGAACGGGCACTGAAAAAGAGCCTCCCCGCAGCCGTGCGGTTCGGGATCGCCGCTGAGGTGGGCTCTGACCTGCCCCTGTTTCTGATAGGCGGGACTGCGCTGGGTGTCGGGCGAGGCGAGCAGGTCTATCCCTTGCCTGACCTGCCCTCGATCCCGTGTGTGATCGTGACCCCTGAAATCGGCGTTTCAACTCCAAAGGCATTTGCCGCCTGGGACGAAAGGTATGGCGAGGGCGCCCTCGCGCGCGAAGGGCCCGGAAGTTTGTCTGGAGCTCACCCGGAATTGACGCTCTCCGCCCCGTCCGATAGAATGAATGAGCTTAGTCGCGAGTTGTCGGCGTGGCTGAGCATGCCTTACTCCGGTGCTCCCTCTAGATGGTTGAAAAGGGGGGGCCGGGCCGGGAATCCACTTCTCTGGCTTGTCCGGGCTGGGATCAAGAACGACTTCGAAGAAGTCGTCTTTCCTGAGTATCCCGAACTGCGTGAAGGGAAGCATGCGCTGGAACGCGCAGGCGCGGAATACGCCTCTCTGTCCGGCTCCGGCTCGACCCTGTATGGTTTGTTTGCGTCCCGTGAGGGCGCTGCAAGAGCGGCAGCAAAGCTCCGGAAGCAAGGCTGGGCGGCGCAGGCGACAGCGACTCTGCCAAGACCTCGATATTGGTCTGGGATGTTCGTCTGAACCCGGCGGTGATGCTGGAAATTTTGATTGTTGATTTCTGATTGTTGAATGAAAATAGGGGCGCCCCAAAGGGGTTCAATCAACAATCGTAAATCAGCAATCAACCATTGCATTCACTGGGCCGTCGACTAATGGTAGGTCAAGTGCCTTTGGAGCACTTTGTCTAGGTTCGAATCCTAGCGGCCCAGCCAGACACTGCAGTTTCCGGTTGCCAGTTCTTGGTTCTCAGTTGAACTGGCCGAGCCCCAAAGACCGGGAACTGGGACAGGGAACTGAGAACTGCCTATGGCCACTTTAGTCACGCCGACTGACAAGACGACCGAGAAGGTTGAAAAAAAGAGTTCGCATGTGACCGACGAAAAGCCGGAACGCAAGCCGCGTCCGCGGGTGGACGAGAAGTTCAAGATTTTTAGCGGCACCGCGAACGAGCCCTTGGCCGACGAAGTTTGCCACTTTCTCGGCATGCAGCGGGGGCAGGCTCAGGTAACTCGCTTCGCCGACGGCGAATGCTACGTTCAGATTCAGGAGAACGTGCGCGGGGCCGATGTTTTCGTCATGCAGCCGACGTGCCGTCCGGTAGACGAGCACCTGATGGAGTTGCTGCTGATGATTGACGCGCTGAAGCGTGCTTCAGCCCGGCGCATTACGGCCGTGATTCCGTACTTTGGCTATGCGCGGCAGGACCGTAAGGACAAGCCGCGCAGCCCGATTTCGTCGAAGCTCGTGGCCGACCTGTTGACCACCGCCGGGACGCATCGCGCCCTGATTGTGGATTTGCATACGCCGCAGCTGCAGGGATTTTTTAACATCCCGGTGGATCATTTGTTCGCGTCGCCGGTGCTGGTGGATCACTTCCGTAAGTTGGCCTTGCCAGATTTGACGGTGGTTTCGCCCGATGCGGGCGGCGTGGAACGTGCTCGCTTCTTCGCAAAGAAAGTTGATGCGGCCCTGGCCATTGTCGACAAGCGGCGAGTGGAGATGAATGTAGCCGAAATCATGCACGTGATCGGCGATGTGCATGGCCGGACGTGCTTGATCATCGATGATTTGATCGACACGGCGGGAACGCTGGTAAAAACGGCGGCGGCCCTGATCGAGAACGGTGCGACTCAGGTGTACGCCTGTGCTTCGCACGCCGTACTGTCGGGTCCAGCGGTTGAGAACATACGGAATTCGGTCATCAAGCAAGTGGTGGTGACCAATACGATCCCGCTTAGTCCCGCTGCCGACGCGGCGCGGACGGAGAAGGGCGGAAAGATCAGCGTCCTTTCCATCGCGGGATTGATTGGCCGCGCAATCCAGGCCAATCACGAAGAGACTTCGGTAAGTAAGTTGTTTACGTGAAGAACGAGCTGTGAGCAAAGAGCTTTGAGTATTGAGCGAGCCTGGGATGGCTCGTTGCTAAAAAGGCTCGAAGCTCGCAGCTGATTTAAAGGAATCGAACTTATGGCGACGACAATTGAACAGAACGTACTCGAAGCTCAGGCCCGCGACGCGGGCACCAAGAACGACGCCCGTCGCGTCCGCAAAGAAGGCAAAATCCCGGCCGTGGTCTATGGCGCAGGAAAAGACTCGCTGTCAGTGAGTGTGGATCCGCGTCATGTGACGCGCATCCTGAATTCTGAGACCGGGCACAACACCATTTTCGACCTTGCGCTCAACGGCGGCGAGCGCACCAAGGCCATGATTGTCGACTGGCAATACGAGCCTATTAAAGGCAAGTTGCTGCACATCGACCTGATGCGCGTCAGCGTGCCCATATTCCTGGTCGGTGAAGCGGCGGGCGTAAAGCAGGAAGGCGGCATCATGGAGCAGATGCTGCGCGAAGTCGAAGTCGAATGTTTGCCAGCGGACATCCCTAGCCACATCGACGCCGATGTCGCTCACTTGACCTTCGGTAAGGTGCTGCGTGTTTCTGATCTGCCTCACTCGGGCAAGCTTAAATTCTTGACCGATGAGAATCAGCCGGTTGCGCACGTCACCTCGGTGAAGGAAGAAGTCGTGGCCACGCCGGAAGCAGCGGCAGCGGAAGCGGCGGCAGCTCCCGCCGAGCCCGAAGTCATCAAGAAGGGCAAGCAGGAGACCGAGGAGGAAGGTGCCGAGGCTCCTGCCGAAAAAGGCGAGAAGAAAGAAAAGAAATAACCTCGGCTACGTATCGGTGCGGATTCACACGGATCAAAGAAGTGCGGGCGTCTTATCCGTGACGATCTGCGAAAATCCGTGGGCGAAGGTTTGGGTCTTTGCGTGAAACTGATCGTTGGTCTCGGCAATCCCGGTATCGAATATCAGTTCACGCCGCATAACCTGGGCTTTCTGGCGATTGATCGTATTGCCGGAAATCTGGGCGTAGAAGTAAGGAATCGGCAACACCGGGCGCTGACTGCCCGCACCATTCTGGTAGATCAGATGGTGCTGCTGGCTAAACCCGAGACGTTCATGAATCTAAGTGGCGTTTCGGTTCGCGAACTGGTCGAGGAGTACGAAGCGAAGCCGGAGTCGGACCTGATCGTCATTCAGGACGAGTTGGATTTTCCGCTGGGCACGCTTCGCATTCACACGCGGCGCAGCTCGGCGGGGCATAACGGCATCGAGTCGATCATCGGTGCCCTAGGTACGCAAGATTTCCTGCGCATCCGGATTGGGGTAGCGCCGGAGCGGAAAGTCGGAGACGGCGCCGAGTACCTGCTGGCTCCGATGCGCAAGCAGGAGTTGGCAGTAATCGACGGCATGCTCGACACCGCAGCCGAAGCGGTGAAGGTGATTTTGAAGGAAGGTCCGGCGGCGGCGATGAATAAGTTTAACCGCAAAGAGCAGGACGAAGGCAAAGATTAGCCACGGAACAGTACTGATTCACACGGATCAACAAAGAGGTTTATCCGTGAAGATCTGCAAATCTGTGGCCAGTTTTCTGGAGAAACGAATGAATCGTACTTATGAGCTGATGTTTATCGTCCGTCCCGACATGACGGACGAGGATCTGGATAAGCTGATCTCAACGCTGCAATCGACCGTTCCTACGGCGGGCGGTGCCGTGATCAAGGTTGAGAAGATGGGCAAGCGGCGTCTCGCCTACACCGTTCGCCGCTTCCATGACGGCATTTACGTGCTGATGGTCGTCGAAGGCGGAGGCCCGATCATCCACGAACTCGAGCGCCGGCTGCGCGTGACGGAGCCGGTGATCAAGTTCCTGACGGTTCGCATTGACGAAGAGCAGAAGCGTCTGGACAAGATTAAGAAGCTGCGCGACGCAAAAAAGAAAGTAAGCGCGCAGCCCGCCGCGACCGAAGAAGCTGCAGCCGCACCCGCTCCGGCAGAAACACCGGCGACGGCGTAAGGGCAAACGGTCATTGGCCAGGGGCCAGAGACCAGTCAACCCGTGCAGGCGAAAATTTTTTGCTGGCCACTGACCACTGATCACTGGCCACAGAATTTACAGGAGAGTCAAAAGCAATGGCTGACGAAACAAAAGCACCCGAACAAGCGGCAGCGCCGAGCGAGCGGCCGCGGTCCGAAGGACGCCCCGGTGGCGATCGTCCCCGCTTTGGTGGCGGTGGACGTGGACCTGGTGGACCTCCGCGCGAAGGCGGCGGACGCAAATTTTTCCGGCGCAAGAAAGTATGCAAGTTCTGCACCGAGAAAATCGAAGACATCAACTACAAGGACTATCGGCTACTCGGCCAGTTCGTCGCCGAGAGCGGCAAGATTGTGCCGCGACGCCTGACCGGCGTGTGCGCGCCGCACCAGCATCGGCTGTCGAGCGCCATCAAGCAGGCACGGAATATCGCCCTGCTGCCGTTCGCCGGAAGGGCAAGCTAGGACCAGCTTCTAGCCGTTAGCCGCTAGCTCTTAGCTCAATCGGGCTTCGGGTAAGCGGTTTGGCTAAAGGCTAAGAGCTAACAGCTAATAGCTGAGACATTGGAGCCATCATGGAAGTCATTCTCAAAGAAGACGTAGCAAAACTAGGGTCGCGCGGCGACGTGGTGAAGGTCGCGGAAGGATACGGGCGCAATTTCCTTCTGCCGCGCAAGCTGGCGATTGAAGCCAACGAAGGCAACAAGGCCGTCATCGTCCAGATGAAGGCCGCTGCCGTGCGCCGCTCGGCCAAAGAGAAGGCCCAGGCCGAGGAACTCTCCAAGCAGTTCGAAGGCGTTTCCCTCGCGTTCACGCGCAAGTCGGGCGAGCACGATCAGCTGTTCGGATCCGTCACTTCGGCCGATCTTGCCGACGGCCTGGTAAAGAAGGGCTTCAACGTCGATCGCCGCAAGATCCAGCTGCACGAGCCGCTGAAGACTTTGGGCGAGTTCACCGTCCCGGTGAAACTTCACAAGGATGTGACCGCGCACCTAAAGGTCGTCATTGAGAAGGAAGCGGTGGCGGAGTAGCGAGTCTGTTTCCATCGAACTATTGAGAAATCTAGAGCGCGACTTTAGATTTCTCAATGCGCTCGTGTTCCCGAGCCTCTCGCTCATCGCGTTTCCGATTTGGCGACCGTGGCACATTTGCCCCAGAAACAGGGCATTTCCCATGCCAAACGCGGCCCCAGGCATTGTGTCCACTGTTCTCTGTTCTCCTAAACCCCTGCCCCAGAATCACCTAGGCTCACCCAAAAATCCCCGTAGCCCCTATAATTCTTGCTTACCGATGCGCTGATTCTCCGTCTATTCCTGTGCAAGCCCGGATACGGCAAATTGCGGGTTAAGTAGAGGACACGACGATACATGCCGGCCGATGTACTGGTAACACCATTTGCGGTTGGCGCGCGGCCCCGTTCCATACAGAAAAGCGAGCGGGCGGAGAGATTCAGCAAACCGGACCCCACGCGGGGCCAAATGGCTGGCTTAGATCGGCAGGCTCAAGACCGTCGCATCGATGACACGATGCTCATCCGCGAAGCGCAGCGGGGCAACCGCGCTGCGTTCGAGGAACTGGTCCGCCACTACGATCAGGCGGTGTTGCGTCTGGCTCTTCACCTCACCGGCACCGAGCAGGACGCGCAGGACGTTTACCAGGACGCCTTCCTCAAGGCTTACAAGAACATCGGAAGCTTCCGGTTCGAGTGCTCCTTCTACACCTGGATTTACCGCATTGTGACTAACCTGTGCCTCGATCACTTGCGCAAAAGAAACGTGCGCAAGGAAGATGCGCCAGTCGCGAAAGATTCTGACGGCACGGAGTACGACCTGCTCGATCAGGTCGCCGATGGCCGGGCGGGAGCAAATCCAGAGCGCGATTTGATGCGCCGACAGCTTGGTTCGCGCATAGCGGGCGCTCTCGACAAGCTGACACCACGCGAGCGCATGGTTTTCGAGCTGAAGCACTACCACGGACTGAAGCTGCGTACCGTAGGTGAGATTTTGCATACCACGGAAGAGACCGCCAAGAACACGCTCTTCCGCGCCACGCAGAAGCTGCGCGGCGCGTTGGCAGATATGAGATAGCTATGAGTAACGAGCTACGAGCCATGAGTTGGAAGTTACCCAAAGGTGGCTCATCGCTCAGAGCTCGTAGCTCAAAAGGTGAACTATGAAGTGTGAATGGGTAAGAGAAAATATCGTGCTCCAGGTTTATGGCGAACTGGCGGATGACGCCCGCCACGAGCTCGAGCAGCACGTAGCCCGCTGCGCCGACTGCGCAGCCGAACTGAAGGCTGAGCAGGATTTTCACGCTTTGCTTTCCCAGGATCGCGCCGCCGAGCCGACCCCGAACCTGCTGGCCTCTTCGCGCATGCGGCTACAGGAAGGGCTGGAAACCACTGAGCAAGGCAGCTTCTGGAGCCGACTGGCCTTTGATCCCGCAAACTGGCTGCGCCAGATTCGATTCTCACCCGCTCTCGCTTCCGTAATTCTCATCCTCGGCTTCGCAGGTGGGGTCGGCACCACCTATAAAATCTACGGCACACGCCCAGCCAATACCGACCAGAACATTGCGAGAAATCTGGGAAACACTGGCGCTCTTTCGGACGCCGCGATTGCCGGCATCGATTCCGTAACGCCCGTCCCGGGTACCGACCAAGTCAGCATCAAGTACAACACCATGAGCACGCAGGAAAAGCAGGGATCGTTGAACGATCAGCAGATTCAGCAATTGCTTCTCTATGCGGCTCGCAGCAACTACAACTCCGGCGTGCGTGTTGATTCCGTCGGCTTGCTGGCGCAGCGCAGCAGCGATCTCCAGGTGCGCGAAGCCCTCATCTATGCGCTGCAGAATGACACCAATCCCGGTGTACGGTTGAAGTCTCTGGATGCTCTGGGTAATTACGTTAAAGAGGACACGAACGTGCGCGACGCCGTTCTTCGCGCGCTGGTCAATGACGACAACTCCGGAGTTCGTACGGAAGCACTGCGCCTGATCGAGCCGGTCAAGGCCGATGGCAGCGTACGCGGCGTCCTGATGGCGCTGGCCGCAAAAGATTCCAGTCAGTACATCAAGTCGCAGGCGCGCACCATGCTGGCCCAGTTGCCGGAGATCGACTAGAGATCAGAAGTAAGAAATAAGAATGCAGAAGTAAAGCTACGATGCAGAACGCTGATAGCGAGTCACACTTAGCATCCTGAATTCTGCGGTCTGCATTCAAAGAAATGAGGTGGTTCATTTGAAACGCGCGCTACAAATCGTTGGGCTGGTTCAACTGCTGGCCCTGCTTGCGTCGGTCACCCTGGCGCAGGAAACAAAAATTATCCGCGAAGGCGGCGCCTGGGCCCAGGAAATGACAGGCTCCCTGGCCGCGGTCAAGACCTTGCGGGTCAAGGTCGACATGGGTTCGGTGGTTGTTCGCGGTGGGCAGCAGCAGGGCATCAATTACGTCATCCATACTCGATTTGGTAATTCTTCTGAGCAGGACGCCCGTCGCCAGTTTGAGCAATACAAGATCACCGCTTACGTGAAGGGAGACACCGCCTGGATCGTCGGCGATTGGCAGGGTTCCCGTCATCCACGGCATTGTTCTTCGGAGTTCTCCGTTACCGTTCCCCGCGAAATGGCCTTGGTGAAGCTGGAAACTGATGGCGGCAGCGTTGACGCCACCGGCGTGACCGGCCGTGTCGAAGCGGAAAGTGGCGGTGGCGGCATTCGCGTGGATGACATCGGTAGCGGAGTCAGCGCAGAAACCGGCGGAGGCTCCATCGAAGTCGGCACAGTGAGTGGAGACGTTGGGCTTCACACCGGTGGCGGCTCCATCGAAGTGCGCCAGGCCAACGGCAAAGTCATCGCGGAAACCGGCGGCGGCAGCGTTGAGATTCAATCGTGCGCGCAGGGTGCTTTGGTCGAAACCGGCGGCAGCAGCATCGTGGTGCGTCACTGCAATGGTCACGTGAAGGCCTCCACGGGCGGGGGCAGC
>Ga0335076_10006574_pt1 | contig 11724 bp, 12 predicted proteins | sample Lox_Sample_25_FD_206717 | JGI IMG/M metagenome (GOLD analysis project Ga0335076, IMG submission 206717) | Soil microbial communities from Loxahatchee National Wildlife Refuge, Florida, United States - Lox_Sample_2.5 | ecosystem: Environmental > Terrestrial > Soil > Wetlands | place: USA... | reverse complement strand
GCGCTTCGGCTGGCGACATGGGCTTTTTCTCCGACGTGAAAGGTTCCTTCCCCACAAGCTATGCCTGCGCCGGTGCGGCGGCAATATTCAGCGGTGAGGCGCTCTTATGCCTTTTTGCGTCCGGAGCTGCCTACGGAGGCGGAATAGCAAACAGGCTCGCAATGCTGCGGCCGCGGATGTCGTAGACGCGAGCGTAAACCACATCGTCGCGCTTTATCTCCACCATGACCGGTGCGGCGAGGCCCTTGCAGTAGAACTCGCCCAGCGTCATGGCGAAGTCGGCGGCCTGGCTATGCCAGTCGATGGTGAAGTCGGGTCCGAGCGCCACCTGGGCGGGCCGCTGCGGACCGCACACCGCCACTTTCCATTTGCGGCCCTTCGGCGGCACTTCATGGTTCTCGTCGAGCTGCTCACGCAGGTCGTCTGAGGCCTGCTTGAAGGCGAGGCCCCAGTAATCCAGCATGAAGCGGTCGTCGGCGCCGCGCACGGTGCCGGCGATGTGGTTGAAGTGGGTGTACTGGTAGGGATGCAGGCGGATCATTTCGCCCAGCGGAAGCAACAGGCCGAACGCGAACACGGCCAGCACCGCCGGCTGCCAGCTGCGGCGGTTGTCCTTGAGCCGGCGCATGATCCATTCGAAGGTCGCACCGGCCAGCACCGTCATCGGCGGGATCACGAAGATGAAATGCCGGATGCCGTTGTAGAGCGCCGGCCGCTTCACGATCGCAATCAGGATCGGCAGCGTGGCTGCAAGCGTGAGCATCAACAGAATGGTCTTGCGACGCGCCGGGACGTCTTCGCGCGGCAGTACCACAAAGGTGCCGACTACGCCCGCGAGCGAGAGCGCCAGCAGCACTTCCGGCAGCTGCAGCGCAAACAGTGTCGGCAGATAGGACCAGGGCATGTCCGGCACGGACACCAGCGCGCCGTCGAACATTTCCTTCCAGGGCCTTTCGAAGAAGTGCGAAAAGTAGGTCAGCGCGCGGAAGGGATTGGCGGCCTCGATAATCGACCACGGCCAGATCAATCCCATCACAAGGTAACCGAACACGAGGCCGGGTAGCAGCACATAGAACACGTAGACCAGGCGACGAATGGCCTCGCGCGGGCCCTGGGTGCGGACTTCGTCGATGATGAGCGGCAGGAAGCCGATCAGCGCGTAGACCAGGGCAAGACCGCCGAGGATACGGGAACCGATCGACAGGCCAGCGCCCAAGCCGACGATCAGGATCGTCCGCGGCGAAGGGTGTGGGTACTCTTCGGCAAGTCTCACGAGACCCAGCATCAGGATCACCATCGCCACCGCGAATGGTGCATCCTTCGGGTTCATGAACATGTGGCCGTAGAAAGTCGGACACAATGCGAGCAGCAAGAGCGCGGCAAGCCCGCTCAACGGGCCGCCGACGCGCCGGCCGAGCCGCCATGTCACCGCAAGTCCAATCAGGCCGACGATGGCGCCGAGCAGCCTGCGCGTCTCGAACAGTTCAAGCGGGATGACCTTGTGCAGCAGCGCGGCGATCATGTCGAAACCGCCGCCATACATGTAGAGGTTGGCAAAGGATAGCGCGCCGGTGTCCCGGAAACCCGAACCGTACATCTTCAGGAGCAGGTCGGCATATTCCGCGTGGGTGTAATCATCCCAGCCGAGCCCGTAGTCTCGGAAGGTCAGTCCGGCGAGCAAGGCCACTGCCGCCAGCGCGGCGAGCGCGAGGTCGTCGCAAGTCCGTTCCACCGAGCGCCGTGACGGCGTTTCGATGGCCGAAGTTGTGATGGATGACATGGCTGACGGCTAACCCGGTGTCCCCTCCGGCCCAGCTGGCGCTTTTGGGCCTTGTTCCCCCGCATCCATATAGCGCAGTTCAGGTTCCAAGTAATCGTCCATTTGTAGCTAATCCCCTGATGCAATGCAGCAAATTGGGTTTGCCGGAATCTCGTTAAGGTGTAATGGCTCGATGCTGAAAGGAACGTGAATGGGGCGCTCGATTGTCCGGCACCCATGGATTGCCCGTTGGCCATGCACCGAATATGACGGTATCGTGGCAATGAAGGATCGTTGGGGATATCTTTTGGCTTGAGTTCGCCTTGCAGCCAGTCCCGGATTGAAAGAGCACTAACAACACCATGATTCCAGTGTGGATTTACCGGGGCGGCTGTGCCTGCGGACGGCGCCAATGCAGGTCAGCCGTGAAAGCCGCAGGATGGGGATAATTCGATGACAATGGCCTTGATGGTCGCCGGAGTAATCGCCCTGCTGGCAGGCCTGATGGCCATCCTGTTCGGGATTCCGGTCAAGGAGTTCAGTTTCGGCAACACGTTGATCCTTTCGGGCTGCATCGGGGCCTGCACAGGATTGATCCTGCTCGGTCTTTCCGCTGTTGTGGCAGAGTTGAAGCTGATCTCACGCCGTCTCGTGGCGGACTCTCGCAGCGCAGCAGCCGATGTCCGTGTCCGCGCTGCTTTGCCGCAGGCGCCGGGTGCCTCACCAGCGGCGCAGGCGAGCGAGGACGGTTTCCTGTTCAGCCGCGATCAGTCCGCTCTGGAACAGGCGGACGCGCCGCTGTCGCCTCCACTCTGGCAGGACGAAGGCGTGTCGCGCACACGGTCGGATCTGCCGCCGGAGCAGCCTTTGGAAGCCGCACCGGCCGCAAGGCCGAAGCGCAATCTGATGTTCCAATCCAGCATGCGCAGGGATCGCGAACGCGCGCGGGCGCGCGCCGCCGACCTACCCGAGGTTTATAGTCCTCCGCCGGTGCCTGATGCGGCTGAGGTCGAGGTCCCGCCGCCTGGCTTTGAGAATACCTGGTCGAAGACGGAACGCGCGCGGGGCGGCGAGATGCCGCCGCAACGGCGCAGCGGCCGCGCGGCTTTCGCCGAGCCGCCTGCCGTTGCGGTCGAGCGGACGCCTCCGCCAATTGAAGATCAGCACGCGGTGACCGTCATCAAATCCGGCGTGGTCGACGGAATGGCGTATTCGCTGTACTCCGACGGCTCGATCGAGGCGCAGATGCCCGAAGGCCTGATGCGCTTTGCATCGCTCGACGAATTGACAGCCCATATCGAGCGACGGCCGTAGCTCGCGCTCTACTTGCGGCGAGCCATTTTTTAAAATTATAGTCTTGTCGTTCTTGTCGTCTTTGCAGTATTCAATCGATATCGGATCAATTATTGCGATGGCACGCAGGTATTGACGGTCCTGGATACTGTCGAATTGCAGGCGATCCCGCGCGCACCACGGTTGGAAAAGGTCTCAGCCCATGACAGATGGCGCCAGTAAGAACTACATCGACCTGACCGCCAACATCGTGTCTGCCTATCTGTCCAACAATCCGACCCCCGCCTCCGAAATCCCAAACCTGATCAGCCAAATTCACGCAGCCCTGCTGCGCGTCTCGAGCGGACGCGGCGATGCGCCGGCGGAGCCGGCAAAGCCGGCGGTCTCCGTCAAGAAATCGATCAATCCGGATTTCCTGGTGTGTCTTGAGGACGGCAAGCGCTTCAAGTCGCTGAAACGTCATTTGCGCACGCAATACAACATGACGCCCGAGCAATACCGCGACAAATGGGGCCTGCCGGCCGATTATCCGATGGTTGCTCCGAGCTATGCGGTGGCGCGCTCGCAGCTTGCCAAGAAGATGGGACTGGGACAGCAGCGGCCCAAGCGCAAATAGCCTGCACGGTTATTGCGAGCGCCAGCCAAGCGAAAGCTCAGGACGCTGTCGCCAGCGCCGAACGTGCATCCGAGCGGATGCGTTCGACCATCGCGCGCAGCCCGTTGGAGCGCTGCGGCGTCAGGTGATCGCTGAAGCCGAACTCGTTGAACACCGAGGCCGCGTCCGTTGCGAGGATTTCCTGCGGCGTGCGGCCGGAATACAGCGTGAGCAGGATCGCAATCAACCCGCGCACGATATGTGCATCGCTGTCGCCGCGATATCTGAGGACCGGCGCCTTCCCGCCATTGCGATCGAGCCGCTTGGACAGCCAGACCTGGCTGGCACAGCCCTGTACTTTGTTTTGGGACGAATGCTCCGCCTCCGGCATCGGCTCCAGCATGCGGCCGAGCTCTATGACATAGCGGTAGCGGTCGTCCCACTCCTCCAGTAGCGCAAAATTGTCCCTGATCTCGTCGATCGTCATGATAACCCGCGGTCCGGTCCGTCACCGTTATATAGGATCGCGTGCCGCCGAAAGCGATATGTTTGGGGTTCTGAGTTCCAGTCGGCCGGCTAGGGCAAGCTGCCGCGCCACGCGACGGCAAGGTCCGCCGGGGTCAGGGTTTCGCGCGGGGCGATGTCCACGGCTGACGGATCGGCTTCGTCGGGCCCGCCGATCGAGCCGGTGTGATCGGGCGCCTTCTTGTCGCCCTCCGACTTCTTGTCGCCATCCGGCTTCTTGTCAGTGATGGTGCGGTAGAGCTTGCGCGCGCCTTCCTGAGCGCGAACCCCGATCACGGTCGCGGCCTGACCGCCGACGTCGCAGGCCTGCGGCTGGCGTTTGCAGAACTGGCCCATGTCGGAGACGGCCGAGGTCACCGCCTGCACCGCCTGCGAGGCGTCGATCTGCGGCAGCTTTTCCGATTCGGGCGTCTTCTCTCGCGGCAACAGCACGAGCACCAGCCCGAGCCAGAATGCCATGCGGAGCAGGAAAGACATTGCGCGTCCCCGTCGTCCCTTTTGAACGATCAATCCTCGATAAATCGCAAGTGATTGCGTTGGGCTTAATGCGGCGCGAATTTGCGAAACAATCGGATGATTTGATTTCCTCGTAAATTTTCGATTGAGCGGAACGCTGCAATCGCGGTTTTGCGCATGCACCAATTCGAAACCATAAGCGGTGCCGCGGCAGAAACTCGGGATTCACCATCCCCCTCGAATGCGCGGCGAAACACCGGCAAAAAGCCGTGAAGGATCGTGCGATTTGCCGCAGGCCCGAGCTTCCTTAGTGTTCGTTTAATTTCACTCTGACACGTTGGCGCAACGATTGAAGGGGGGCGTACCGGCGCGTCTTTGCGATGGACGAGCCGAGGCGCGAAGGCCGTGACTGTGCTGAATATCATCTGCGATTGTCTCGATGCGCTGCTGCACCCATCCGCGCGCTGTGACGCGCTGACCCGTGCTCGCCACCGCGCCTTCATGGCCCTGCGGCTCGCCGGGAGCCTGGCGGCATTTGCCGCGTTTCCGGTCTTTCTCGCGTTGCGCGGCGCGCCGAGCGCACTTGAGTCCGCCGTCTTCGCCTGGCTGATCGCACCCATTCTCCTGTCCTGGTTCCTGTCGCGCACGGGACGCTACGAGATCGCCCATGCGCTGTCCTCGCTGTCGCTGGCAGGGCTGGTGATGGCAATCGCCGCGAACACCGGCGGCATGTCGTCCTTTGCCGCCGTCTGGCTGGTCTTGCTTCCGCTTGAGGCGGCGTTGTCGGCCTCGCGCCGCGCGGTCGCCTTTGCGGCCGCGCTGGCCTCCTCATGTGCCGCGCTCCTGATCCTTCTCGGTCAACTGGACCTTCTGCCAGCGCCCGACACTCACGGCATGAGTTCGAACATGCTGATGACGATCGCGGTTGCGTCCGCGACCTTCTATGCCGCAGGTCTGGCCTTCGGCGTCGAAGCGCTCGTGCGAACGTCTGCCTCGCTGCTTTCTCTCGAGGAGGACCGTTATCGCCTGCTCGCGCGCAACATGGGTGACGTGATCTCGCGCCATCGCAGAAACGGTGCGGTACAATTCATTTCGCCGGCAGCCGAACCGATGCTGGGGACGCCGATCGCGCGGCTGCTCGGACACGGGCTGTTCGACCGCGTCCACGTCGCCGACCGCCCGGCCTATCTGACCGCGTTGTCGGACGTGGCAAGCGGCGGCAACGCGCGCAGCGTCGAGTTCCGGCTGCGCCGGGACCTGCAGCGCGCCGGCAAATTGAACGGCGAGGTTGATTTTGTCTGGGTCGAGATGCGCTGCCGTCCGCTGGAGCCTTCTTCGACGGCGGCGGCCTCGTCCGAAGCCGAGGTCGTCGCCGTCATGCGCGATGTGACCGATCGCAAGATCCAGGAACAGGCGCTCGATCTCGCGCGCAATGCTGCTGAGCAGGCGGACGCCGCCAAGACGCGATTTCTCGCCACCATGAGCCACGAGCTGCGAACGCCGCTCAATGCGATCATCGGCTTCTCGGAGATGATCGTGCGCGAGGAGGCGCTCAAGCTCGACGCGGCGCGGCGCAGGGAGTACGCCCAGCTGATCTACGATTCCGGCCAGCACCTGTTGTCGGTCGTCAACGGCATCCTCGACATGTCGAAAATGGAGTCGGGCAATTTCGAAATCTCGCCGGAGCCGTTCGCGCCGCGCGCAGCCTTGGTCAATTGCTGCGACCTGCTTGCGCTGAAGGCGCGGGAACGCGGCATCGACCTCGTCACCGACGCGCCGAGGGATCTGCCTGCCGTTACCGGCGACCCGCGGGCCTTCAGGCAAATCGTGCTGAACCTCGTTTTCAACGCCATCAAATTTACCGAGCGCGGCGGCAAGGTGACGGTCTCGGCCGCGGCCGAAGGATCCCGCCTGGTGCTCCGCGTCACCGACAACGGCGTCGGGATTGCGCCTGACGATCTCAAGCGCATCGGCGATCCCTTCTTCCAGGCGGGCAAGACCTATCAGCGCCGGCACGAAGGCACGGGTCTCGGGCTCTCGATTGTGAAGAGCCTGGTCGGCCTGCATTCCGGCGAAATGACCGTGCAGAGCAAGATCGGCGAGGGCACGACCGTCACCGTCGCGCTGCCGATGGCCTTCGTCAAACCAGAGATGCCGCAACAATCGAGCAATATCGCAACGCTGCCCCCGGTCTTGCGCGCCGCGCCGGACCACGCCGTTCAGGTGAAGAAAAGTGCCTAGAAAGACCCACGATGATGACGAGACGCCGCGCCGCCGCCGAAAGGCGGCCGCAGTCGAGTTCGACCGCGGTCTTGCGATGCGCATCCTCATGTACAGTCCAAAGGACTCGGTTGCAGGCCTGCTTGCTTTCGCGGCCTCCACCGCCGTGATCGCCAATGCGCTGTTTCTCCAGCACGGACAGCATCCGGCGCCGATGTTTTCGTCGACGGTCGCAATTCCCGCAAGCCCGCCGGCGAACCCGTTGCCGCGCCCGCGGCCGATGGAAGCCGATACCGCGCCGCCGGACGCGAGGCTTGCCGAGCCAAGGCCGCCAGAACCGAAGTTGATCGAACCGAAAGCGCCGGATCCGCTCGCTAATCTGGTCAAGACAACGACGGCGACGCCTCTGTCGTCGACGCCCATGGCTGCTCCTCCGTCTCCGGTGAATGTCGCGCGGCCGCCCGCACCGATCCCGCCGGTATCGATCGCGTTCGCCGGCTCGCGCCGGGTGGCGGCGGTGCAGCGTGCGCTGACCGAATATGGCTACGGCCAGCTGAAGCCGACCGGTACGATCGGTCCCGACACTCATGCCGCGATCGAAAAATTCGAGCGCGAGCGCAAGCTGCCGGTGACCGGTCAGCTGTCGGACCGCCTGGTGCGCGAGCTGGCCGCTGTGATAGGCCATCCGATCGAGTAGGTCAGCAACGGCCTGTTGCAAGACTGGCATTCGCCCGAGCGACGGCCTATCGTCACGCCGATGCGATTGAAATCTTCAATTTGGGTCGCGGCCTATTTGCGACGTTGTCAGGGCGCGGGCATCTTTGGCGCGGTGCGACGCCGTGGCGCAGAGGAAGCAGGCGCGGTGTTCGTCAAGGTCGCAACTCTTGACGGCAACGCTATGCTCTATGCGCCCGCGCCGCAGGCCGTCTATGACGACAGCCGGCCGGCCGAGCGTGTCTTCACGCCGACCTCGTCTCAGCCCGTCCCCGAACAGTCGGTGGACGAGCGTCTCGCCAAGGAAATCCGCTTCGATCCCGATGCCTGGATCATCGAAACCGAAGACAGGGCCGGGCGACACTTCCTGGATTTGGCGCGCTAATTGGCAAGCCCAGACGTCAGTGCGAGGAGCGCTCGCAATGAACATGCACGGCAATGACGAGGCGGTTTAGCGCCCCGAGTCATCCGTGCCGGTCCGCACGATCGGCGCTGTGCCTGGCTGCACCGCCGGCCGCGGCTGGGTTGACGCGTGTCGTGCGCGCAAACGCTCGTCGTCATAAAGCGCCGGGCGATACTTGGCGCGCGCGAACGCCACTGTCGACGCACGCCAGGCGGCGAGCATGACAAGCGCGGAGCGCTCGCTCAGACGATCGTAGAGCCGCGACAGCCTGAAGACGATGTTCACGGACGTTCCGAACTCGGGCTTGAGGAACAACAGCACGCGCTGGAACACGGGGCTTGGCATGTCGATCGCGCGCATGGCGCTGGCAAGCGGTTCGCCGCCATTGTCGTTCACGATTTGCGCGGCCACCTGAGCCGGCAGGATCAAGGTCTCGCCGAGTTCGAGGGTGAAGTTCTCGATATCGGCGGCAACCGCCGCCATCTCCAGCGTCTCGATCGCGCGCGCGGCGCGCGCGGGGGAAATCTTCGGCGAGGCCTTGAGCGGAGTCTGCGCCAGGCTGTGCAGGATCGCGACGCGTTCGTTCGGGCCCGCGCGGAAGAACATATCATGGATTTCGGCAGCATCCGTCGGCTGCATCGACAGGTTCGATGCCAGACGCAGCTGTGCCTCCGTCGGCGGCCGCTGCGGCTGCGCTGGCGGCGGCGGGGAGGGGATTGCTTCTGCGAGAGGCACGGGCAGGTCGGCATGCGCGGACCTCAGGCCAAGCTTGCGCAGGATTTCCGGCGGCGTGTCGGGGTAGATCGAGAGTCGTGCGCGAACGGCGGCGCGGGTCGCATCATCGACCTGGTCGATCAGGCGCGAGGTCAGCTCGACAAACTGACGCTTCTCGTCGGCGGAATGGGTGGCAGCCTGGACGTAGAGATCCGTCAGCACGCGCAAAAGAGTCGGCCTGATGTCGACGCCCTCGCGGCGCGAGAGCGTCATCAATCCATCAAAGCCCTGAAAGAAAGGAGATGTGGTCATGTCAGGCTACGCGACGTCGGCGAACTTTCGCGAAAACTATCCCGGTTTGCTTTAACAGCTCGTTAAGGAAAACAATCTGTGAAGAAAGAACGCGCATCCTCTGTGCGGCCGTCTCGCAACGGGAGCCGCAATAGCGCGGCGAGGTCACGCGCCGTATCGTCAAATTAACAAGCCGTTAACCACGTCCTGATCTTAATCAACGCGTCGCCTGACGCATTACACATGGCGACAGGGCAGAGAGATTGGGCATGGGGACCATTATTGAATTTCCGGCAGATGCAGCATCGCGGCGGCTGGGCTCAGCCGCGGTCGGTGCTCCCCATGGCGACCTGGGGACGGTGCTGATCCTTCCGGTCGTCAGGATCGAGCGCGAGACCGATGGAACGAGCGGCGGCAGCGGGCCGGAAGAGGGCACAGCGCCGGGTCGTCGTCGCCGTCGCCGCTGAGCTTCGGCACGTTGTCATGCCGGAGCCGCATTTTCCAATCCGGTTTCTTTCGCCAGCCTTGCTGCTGTTGCTCGGAACCACGCTTGGGGCCTGCAGCGGCGGCGATTTCTGGCGCGCGCGCGATGATTTCCGCAATGACGACATGCATCGCTGGGTCGGTGCCGAGGCAACCGCCAGCGTCGGCGTGCGCCCGTCGCAGTTCCAGCTGACGGAAAACGAGCGCCAGCTCCGCGATCTCGCCTATCCCCTGATCGAGCCGCCGCATTCGCGCCCCGGGTGGCGGACGGTGTTCGGCGACTATGAAGTCCTTCCTTCGCCGTGGCGGCGGACGGCGCCACCGTTCGACCGCACCGCCTATGGACGCATGTTGATCGACGAACCGCATCGCTCGCACAACTCGCGCTACGCGGTTCTGATCGAAGACGTGCGCAACGACATCACGAGGTTCGAGCCGTTTTACGCCACGGCGATCAAGGTGCTGGAGCTCGACCGCAAGCGTCAGGCCAGCATGGCGCACATGTCCGAGCTTTCGCCGCGCGAGCGGGCCGACGCGGTCTCTCGCATGGAGGAGAACTCGCTGATCGTGCAATGGGTGCAGCAGTGCCTGGAGCGACGCGTCGCCTCCTATCGCTGGGCCTTGGAACGGCTGGTGCTGCAGGCGCCCGACAATATCGCAGCCGATGCCGACCGCCTGATCGGCGAGCTCGCGGCGCAGACCGCCAATCCGCCGGTTGCGGCGCGGCCCGTCATCGAGCGGCCGCTCACAACGCGGGGCTAGTTCGCGCAGATATCTATCGACGCGAGGGGCGCAGCGGCGGCGGCTCGTTGACCGGCGGCGGCGCTTCGGCCTGCTTTGCCGGCTGGTCGACCTGCACCTTGCAGCTTGAAGCTGCGAGTGTCGCCTGTGCCTGCGCCATCAGTCCGGGCTCCGGCGCGAGCGCCTTCATCACGATCAACCCGGTCGAGGTCGGCGAATCGATGATCAGCCGGTCGGCCGAGGTCACTTCCTCATCCTCCGGCAGCGCATTGTGCTGCGCCTCGGTCATCAGGTCGAGCTCGATGACCTTCTTGCCCGCGGAGCGGTCGTTGATGGCGTAATAGGCGACGTCATTGCGAGTATAGAACGATACCGAAGTGTAGGCCTGGCTTACGGGAACGGTCAGCTTGATCGGCCCGTTCGACAGGTCGTAGCGGCAGACCGCCACCGCAAAGGCGGGGTCCATATAGGGCATCATCGTGTAGCTTGGATCGGCCGCCGGCAGCTGCGTGACGGCGTTGAGCTTGGTCGAAGGCGTCAGGCGCGAATAGGCGTCCTGCGAGGCGATGCGCGGCAGCGCCAGCACGCTGACAAGATGGACGATCGCGCCCAGCAATACGCCTGCGATGATGGTGAAGGCGAGCCGGATCACGGGCACCCCACTGTGGCAATCGCCGGCATCGGCGCGTCGCGCTGGGTGCGGGTTGCGACCCCGACGGGCGTATCGTAGAGCCGCAGCATCAGTGCGTAACGCTCGATCCCTCCGGTCGGCAGCCAGTTGCCGGAGCGCGAGCGCGACGCGATGCGGATCTCGAACGAGCCATCCGCGCCGCGCACGATTTCCTGGCTGGTGAAGCCGTAGCGCTGCAGCGAATTGGCGACGAGATGTCCCTTGCTGTCGTAAAGCGTCAGCGTCCAGAATCGCGCAGCCGGCGTCACTCCGGAGACGACGATGTCGCAGCGGCCGTCGAGCGGCTTCTTGCGATCGTCCCTCGTAGCCGTGAACGCCACGCCGTCGCCGGTGCCGATCGGAAGCTCGCCATTGCGCGTGATGGTGGCGCGCGAGTAGGGATCGACGTCGGCGGTGCCGGTGCGCGGCCGCGCGGTCCAGGCGCCGATCGTCAGCGTGCCGAGTTCGGTGCCCTTGGTCGTCGTCATCCAGGTCGACCCGAGGCCGACCGCGGCGGCGATCACGAGCGCCAGCAAGGTGATGAATATCAGCCGCACGAGCCAATGCTCCAGTGTATATCGCGCCGGTCAATTCTTCCGCGCCGAAGCCTCGCCCGGCGTCGCAGCGGCAAAGCTGTCCGGGAAGGGCAGAGCGCTCGAGGAGACTGGCTTCGCAGGCGGCTTCGGCAGTTCGCCCGACGAGGTCTTGTCGGCGGTTTTGGCGGCATCGTCGAGCAGCTTCTCGACCTGCACCAGGATATCCGCGCCGCGCTTGGTCAGGACCGGCGGCGGTCCCGGCTTGATCTCCAGCGTCTTGGGTTGCGCCGCGCCGTAGGCGGCGACCGTCTGCGGCATCGCGGG
>Ga0335076_10006573_pt1 | contig 11726 bp, 6 predicted proteins | sample Lox_Sample_25_FD_206717 | JGI IMG/M metagenome (GOLD analysis project Ga0335076, IMG submission 206717) | Soil microbial communities from Loxahatchee National Wildlife Refuge, Florida, United States - Lox_Sample_2.5 | ecosystem: Environmental > Terrestrial > Soil > Wetlands | place: USA: Florida... | reverse complement strand
GTAATCATCGGTTCAATATTTGCTGCATCAATCATTAGTTCCTTATCAAATTTTGCATCAGTATCACTGAACAATGTTTTCCAATAAGCAACGGCCTTATTCCAGTTTTCTTCTGCAGGAGCAAATTCCCTTCCTTTTATATAATTAAATGTTGTTTCATCCGGCGCAATCAGTCCGCAGCGCGCACCCATTTCAATACTCATATTGCAGATGGTCATCCGGGCCTCCATCGACAAGGAGCGGATGGCCGATCCTGCATATTCCACAGCATATCCTGTAGCGCCGCTTGCAGAAATGAAAGATATAATATAAAGAATGATGTCTTTTGATACCACGCCCTTGTTCAGTTTGCCCTCTACGTTAATGCGCATCAATTTGGGTTTGCTTTGTAGCAGGCATTGGGTAGCAAGCACCATTTCCACTTCGCTGGTACCGATTCCGAAAGCGATCGTTCCGAATGCACCGTGTGTGGATGTATGACTGTCGCCACAAACAATCGTCATACCCGGCTGCGTAATTCCCAGCTCAGGTCCGATGACATGTACAATTCCCTGGTAAGGATGGCCTAGTCCATACAATTCAATTCCAAATTTTTTGCAATTCTCTTTTAGTGTTTGCACCTGTATGCGTGAAAGTTCTTCCTTGATTGGCAGATGCTGGTTAAGCGTCGGAACATTATGATCAGCGGTGGCAACAACCTGTTTCGGACGAAATACTTTCAATCCTCTTTTCTCCAGTCCTTTGAAAGCCTGCGGGCTTGTCACTTCATGAATGAAATGCTTGTCAATGTATAAAACCGACGGCCCTCCATCGATGGTTTTGACAATATGTTTATCCCAGATCTTTTCAAATAATGTTTTAGCCATGAATTTTTAATGTTGTAGTTGTTATTCACTGTCAACAGTCAACCATTAACCAGATGACAGTTGACAGTCATTATGCTTCTACGACAGATGCCAGGTAGGCTTTAGCCAGTTTATGCAGGTCTTCTTCCACTACTTCCTTTTTTGTATCTGCCACCTGCAGGAATCGTTCATAGATGACATCGATATCGTTACGATTGAATGCATATCCGATTTTCTGGAGGCGGTGCGCCAATGCACTTCGGCCACTCCTTGCCGTGAGTACTATCTTTGACCCGTCAGCGCCTACATCATCCGGATTGATGATTTCATAAGTCAGGGAATCTTTCAGGAATCCATCCTGGTGAATTCCGGATGAATGTGAGAATGCATTTGATCCAACGATGGCCTTATTTGGCTGCACAGGCATTCTCATGGTTTCTGCAACCAGCCGGCTTACAGGATTGAGATTTTGTGTTTTGATATTCGTATAAAATCCCAAATGAGCGTGTTGTTTAATCACCATCACGACTTCTTCGAGTGAAGTGTTCCCCGCTCTTTCGCCCAGTCCGTTGATCGTACATTCAATCTGGCGGGCGCCTCCGATAATACCGGCGATTGAATTGGCAGTGGCCAATCCCAGATCATTATGACAATGACAGGAAATGACGGCCTTATCAATATTTTTTACATTATTGATAAGGAATTCGATTTTCTCCTGGTATTGATAGGGCAAACAATAACCCGTAGTATCCGGAATATTGACAACTGTTGCACCGGCTTTAATAACGGCCTCGATCACCCGGGCGAGGTATTCATTTTCGGTTCGACCGGCATCTTCAGCGTAGAATTCAACATCATCGACAAAATTCCTGGCCCATTTGACTGCCTGAACAGCTCTTTTGAGGATTTCTTCACGGGTCGAATTGAATTTGGACTTAATGTGCGAATCCGAAGTTCCGATGCCCGTATGGATACGTGGCCTTTTTGCATATTTTAAAGCCTGGGCTGCAGTCTCAATGTCCTTTTGAACCGCACGGCTTAGTCCGCAGACAACAGAATCTTTGATGATCCTGGCGATTTCTTCCACTGAATGAAAGTCACCCGGACTTGAAATGGGAAATCCTGCTTCAATGATATCCACTCCCAACGCTTCCAGTTGCAGGGCAAGTTCTGTTTTTTCCTTGGTATTGAGTTTACAACCAGGCACTTGCTCACCATCGCGAAGAGTGGTGTCGAAGATGAAAATTTTGTTCTCAGCCATAGAATTTATTGAAAGAATTGATTAAAAGATGCTGGCGGGCTACATTTGTAATACTTGGTATTATGAATGGTTAACCACTATTTATTCGAAGTTATCTTCCTTTGTCCGGGCGGTAAAATCAAAATAGGGGTCAATTTACAGGTTTGAAAGGTTCAAAATATGGCTGAAAGCCTTGCTGGTAAAGGATTTTAACGATTTTAAATTACGATGCCCAACCGATCCTCCGATACACTGTTTCAACTGGTAAAATCGCTGAAAAAATCAGAAAAAAGGAATTTTAAGCTCTATGTGAAAAGGAATTCCTCCAGTGACGAATTGAAGATCATCCAGTTATTCGATGCTTTGGATAAAATGGACCTGTACGATGAGGCACATCTGCTGAAGAAGAATAAGGGGGTTAAAAAGAAACAACTTTCCAATATCAAGGCTCATTTATACAAGCAAATTCTTTCCAGTCTCAGGATCATCAAGAACGAGGATAATATCGACCTGCAATTGCATGAACAGCTCGATTACGCGAGAATACTATATAACCAGGGACTGTACCTGCAAAGCCTGAAGATTTTGGACAGGATCAAGGAAAATGCAAGGATGTATAACCAGATCACTTTTCTCCTCCAGGTTCTTTTTTTTGAGCAAAAGATAGAAGCCCTTCACATTACCCGAAGCATGCTTGACCGGGCAGACCGGCTGGCAGAGGAAATGACAGAAGTAAATAATCGGTTAGATATGACCGGTAGATTGTCGACCCTTTCCCTGCAATTGTACAGTTGGTACATCAAAAACGGGCATGCCCGAAATGAAAAGGATGAAAAAGCCGTGCAGGAATTTTTCAACAAACACCTTCCTGCAGACCTCAGCAATTGCACGGGTTTTTATGAGAAATTATACCTCTATCAAAGCTATTGCTGGAATGCCTTCATCGGGCAGGATTTTTTATCGTATTATCGCTACACTCAAAAATGGGTTGATCTTTTTGAGAAGGAAAAATTCATGATCGCCATTGAGACGGCTCACTACATCAAGGGTATGCATAATTTGCTGAGTGCACACTTTGATTTGCTGAACTATCCCAAATTCGTTGAGGCATTGGCGCATTTTGAAAAATTTTATCATTCAGAAATTGTCAGGGACAATGATAATAACCGCATCCAGACATTTGTTTACCTGCATATAGCCAAAATCAACAAGCATTTTATTGATGGCACTTTTACGGAAGGGATAAAACTCGTGCCCTATATCGAAGGCAAACTCAAAGAATATGAATTGTATCTCGACAGGCACAGGGTGTTGGTTTTTTATTACAAGTTCGCCTCTCTTTATTTCGGCAGCGGGGATTATGAAAATGCAATAAAATACCTGACCATTATCATCAACTGGAAAGTGAACCTGCGGACTGACCTTCAATGTTATACCAGGCTATTGCACCTGATTGCACATTATGAATTGGGGAATTATCAATTACTGGAATACCTGATTAAATCTGTTTACCGATTCATGGCAAAAATGGGAAACCTGAGCCTGGTTGAAGAAGAGATATTCCGATTTTTGCGTAAATCCTTCAAACTTTCTCCAAAGCAATTGAGGCCGGAATTTGAGAAATTGCTGGATAAATTAAGGACTTATGAAAAGAACCGCTACGAAACCAGGGCCTTTGCCTATTTGGACATTATTTCCTGGCTGGAAAGCAAGGTTCGAAATGTGCCAGTTCAGGACATTATCCGGGAGAAATTTTTGCAAAGGAATGCATTGAAGGTTAGAGAGATAACTGATTGATATAAATTGAATTAAGACCCGAGTGGCTCTTCAGGTCCGGGGCATAAATTCTGAGGTCAGCGGTTTTGGCTTATTTATTGTTATTTTAATTTTTATGCTTACCTTTGCCCTCCTTAATTCAGGTATGTCGGCATTTGCACTATTATTTTCATCTTAGTTTTTGTTGTTGAATAGAATTACTGCGGTTGACGAGTGCGACGCAAGAATGCACAATCATGGCACTGCAGTTGGGTTCATAAGATTAAAAAACCTCATAATAACACATGGCTATTAAAAAAGAAAATCGTCCCAGAGCCAATTTCTCAAAAATTACTATCGGATTAGCTTCACCCGATTCCATTCTCGAAAGATCCTATGGAGAAGTACTGAAGCCTGAAACCATCAACTACCGGACATACAAACCCGAAAGAGATGGATTGTTTTGCGAGCGGATTTTTGGTCCTGTTAAGGACTATGAATGTGCCTGCGGAAAATACAAACGCATCCGTTATAAAGGAATCGTGTGTGATCGTTGCGGAGTAGAAGTGACAGAAAAGAAAGTCCGTCGCGAAAGGATGGGGCATATTAAGTTAGTTGTACCTGTTGTGCATATCTGGTATTTCAAAAGTCTGCCGAATAAGACAGGATATTTATTGGGCATGAGTTCCAAAAAACTCGAGAGCATTATTTATTATGAAAGATATGTGGTGATTCAGTCGGGTATTCGCGCAGATAAGGGTCAGAATTATGGAGACCTGCTGACGGAAGAAGAATATCTCGAAATCCTGGATGCACTCCCGAAGGATAATCAATATCTGCCTGATGATGATTCGAATAAATTCATTGCAAAGATGGGCGCTGAAGCGGTTCATGATTTGTTGCAGCGCATTGACCTGGATCAGCTTTCATTTGATTTGCGCAATGCAGCAGCGAATGAAACCTCACAGCAGCGCAAGGCAGATGCATTGAAGAGGTTGAGTGTGGTTGAAGCATTCCGTGATGCGAACAGCAGGATCACCAATCGTCCTGAATGGATGGTCATGCAATATATTCCCGTTATTCCGCCAGAGCTACGTCCTCTGGTTCCATTGGATGGCGGACGTTTTGCTTCATCAGACCTGAATGATTTGTATCGTCGTGTGATCATTCGTAATAATCGTCTCAAACGTTTACTTGAGATCAAAGCTCCTGAAGTGATCCTGCGTAATGAAAAACGTATGTTGCAGGAAGCGATCGATTCATTGTTTGATAACAGCCGCAAATCGAATGCAGTGAAAGCAGAAGGCGGGCGTGCGTTGAAATCATTGAGCGATGTGCTGAAAGGAAAGCAGGGCCGTTTCCGTCAGAACCTGTTGGGTAAACGCGTGGATTATTCCGGTCGTTCTGTAATTGTTGTCGGGCCGGAATTGAAACTACATGAATGTGGTTTACCCAAAGACATGGCTGCTGAATTGTTCAAGCCATTTATCATCAGAAAATTAATTGAAAGAGGAATAGTAAAGACTGTAAAGTCGGCCCGCAAACTGGTTGACCGCAAGGAAGCCATTGTGTGGGATATTCTTGAAAATATTTTGAAAGGGCATCCTGTTTTATTGAACCGTGCTCCGACATTGCACAGGTTATCAATCCAGGCATTTCAGCCCAAGTTGATCGAAGGAAAAGCGATTCAGTTGCACCCGCTGGTATGTACTGCGTTCAACGCCGACTTCGACGGTGACCAGATGGCCGTTCACGTTCCACTGAGCAGTGCAGCCATTCTCGAAGCACAGCTGCTGATGTTGTCGAGCCATAACATTCTCAACCCGCAGAATGGAACGCCTATCACACTTCCGTCGCAGGACATGGTGTTAGGACTGTACTATATCACAAAAGGCAAAAGATCAACCGACAAAGAAAAAGTAAAAGGTGAAGGGAAAGCTTTTTACAGTCCTGAAGAAGTAATCATTGCATACAATGAAAACCAGGTTGATCTGCATGCGTACATCAAAGTGAAAGTGAATGTCAGGAATGAACAGGGAGAATTGCAATCCAGGCTGCTGGAAACTACTGTTGGCCGCGTATTGTTCAACCAGTTCGTGCCTGCAGAAGCCGGTTTTGTGAATGCTCTGCTGACTAAAAAATCACTTCGCGAAATCATTGGTGATATTATCAAATGGACCAACGTTCCGAAGACAGCGAAGTTTTTGGATGATATCAAGCAGTTGGGATTCAGGATGGCGTTCCGTGGCGGTCTCTCATTCAATATCAATGACCTGATCATTCCGGATACAAAAGAAGAACTGCTTGTTACGGCGAAAGGTGAAGTGGATGAAGTGTGGGACAATTACAATATGGGGCTGATCACCAATAACGAAAGATACAATCAGATTGTCGACATCTGGTCACGCGTAGATACCCGTATAACGGAAACGCTTATTCGCGAATTAAGCGCAGACAAACAGGGATTCAATTCCGTGTACATGATGCTCGATTCAGGGGCGCGTGGTTCCAAGCAGCAGATTAAGCAGCTGGCGGGTATCCGTGGACTGATGGCCAAGCCGAGAAAATCAGGATCCACAGGAAGTGAAATCATCGAGAACCCGATTCTCTCCAACTTCAAAGGCGGATTGAACGTGTTGGATTATTTTATTTCCACACACGGTGCACGTAAAGGTCTTGCTGATACCGCGTTGAAAACAGCGGATGCCGGTTATCTTACCCGTCGTCTGGTAGACGTAGCCCAGGATGTAGTGATCACCGAAGAAGATTGCGGAACATTGCGTGGTATCGGTACTTCGGCATTGAAGGATAATGAAGATATTGTTGAACCCTTATATGACAGAATTCTCGGGCGTACTTCATTGCATGATGTCTATGATCCGGAAAACGATCAGCTGATCGCGAAAGCCGGTGAAGAGATCACGGAAGAAATTGCGAGACGCATTGAAGATTCCGGAATTGAAGCCATCGATATCCGTTCGGTGCTGACCTGCGAAAGCAAACGCGGTGTTTGCGTAAAATGTTATGGTAAAAACCTGGCCACCGGATATACGGCTCAGAAGGGAGATGCGGTAGGTATCATTGCAGCACAGTCGATTGGTGAACCCGGAACTCAGTTGACACTCCGTACTTTCCACGTGGGTGGGGTGGCAGGTTCCGCATCTGTTGAATCTTCGCTCACAGCCAAGTTTGAAGGAACGGTTCAGTTTGATGGATTAAGAAGCGTGACCACGGAAAACAATGAAGGTTCGAAGATACATATCGTGATCGGTCGTACCGGAGAAGTCAGAATCATGGATGTAAAAAATGACCGCCTGTTGATCACTAATAACGTTCCTTATGGTGCTACGCTATTGGTGAAAGACGGACAAAAGGTAAATAAGGGCGATGTGATTTGTACCTGGGATCCATTCAACAATGTTGTCATTGCTGAAATTGCCGGACGTGTAAAATTTGAAAATGTGATCGAAGGAATTACTTATCGTGAAGAAGCCGATGAACAAACGGGTCACCGTGAAAAAGTAGTTATCGAAACAAGAGATAAGACCAAGATTCCTTCCATGATTCTCGAAGGAGGCAAGGAACTGAAATCATATAATCTGCCGGTAGGAAGCCATATTAATATTGATGAAAACGATGATGTACGCGCAGGACAGGTTATTGTCAAAATCCCGCGCGTATTAGGAAAGTTGAGAGATATTACCGGTGGTTTGCCCCGCGTAACAGAATTGTTTGAAGCGCGTAACCCGGGTAACCCTGCTGTCGTTTCTGAAATTGACGGAGTAGTGACTTTTGGTAATATCAAAAGAGGAAACCGTGAGATCATTGTGGAAGCTAAAGATGGTGTGGTAAAAAAATACCTGGTTCCGCTGACACGGCAGATCCTCGCTCAGGATGGCGACTTTATCAAAGCAGGTTCACAGCTTTCTGACGGGCAGATTGCTCCCGCAGATATTCTTTCTATCAAAGGACCATTCGCGGTTCAGGAATACGTGGTGAATGAAATTCAGGAAGTGTATCGTTTACAGGGTGTGAAAATAAATGATAAGCATATTGAAGTGATCGTCCGCCAGATGATGCGCAAATTGAATATCGTTGATCCGGGTGATACCAGATTCCTTGAAGAAGAAACAGTGGATAAAACCGAATTCCTGGATGAGAATGACTGGATTTTCGACAAGAAAGTGATTACTGATGCCGGTGAATCCGCCAAGCTGAAACCCGGACAGATCGTAAGTCTGAGGGAAGTTCGTGAAGAGAACTCTATTCTTCGTCGTAATGACAAGAAGCTCGCAGAGTTCCGTGAAGCAAAAACAGCTACTTCTGCTCCATTGCTGCTTGGAATTACCAAGGCTTCATTGGGTACGCAAAGCTGGATTTCCGCAGCGTCTTTCCAGGAAACTACGAAAGTGCTTTCATCAGCCGCTATCCAGGGCAAAACAGATGAAATGATGGGATTGAAGGAGAATGTGATTACGGGTCATCCTATTCCTGCGGGTACTGGTCTTCGTGAATTTGAAAACATGATTGTAGGAAGTAAGGAAGAATATGAACTGTTGCAAACTTCGCGTGAAGCCATGCAATTTGATGACGAGGAATAATAGAATCACGAATTAACTGCAATTTTTAATTAGCATTGAAAAGATTAAAGAGAAAAGGAAGCCTGAGCTTCCTTTTTGTCTATATAGTCATATAATTCGTGTACTCCGTGTAATACGTTTTAACACTTTTCATATCACTAAACAATATAATTTGCAAAAAAATTTAGATGAAAAATATATCTACGATATTATCCGCGCTCTCATTGGCATTGATGGCCGTTTTATTTGTTTTGTTTTTTAATCATACGCATGAAATCCAGCGGATATCTGTCGCCACGCAAAAACAGGTGAATAGCAATTTCAGGATTGCCTATTTCGATATTGATTCGCTTGAAGCGCATTATAATTATTTCAAGGATATATTGGGTCAGGTAAAAGAGAAAGAAAATGCGATGAATGCGGAACTTGCCGGAATGGAGAAAACGTATCAGAAAAAAATAGCCGAATGGCAAAAAAAAGGGACCACTATGACGCAGGCTGAGAGTGACCAGGCTCAGCAGGAATATGCGATGATGCAGCAAAATTATCAGGCAAGAAAACAAACTCTCCAGGAAGAATTGTTCAAACATAATGAAGACCTGAAATCCGATATCCGAAAAAAAATAGAAGCCTTCCTGGATGAATACAATAAAATGAAAAACTATTCTTTCATATTTGCTTACGAATCGAATTCTTTCATGTACAGTAAGGACACAGCCTATGATATCACACAGGACCTTATTAATGGTCTGAATGCAAACTATAAGAAGAGTAAATAGCTGTAAAGGAAATTATTCCAAAGCCCATATTTCTTTCCATTGATTTCCTTATCTTCCCTTTATTTTAAAATATGGCTGAACAAACTACTTCATTCAAGCCATCATTGGGATTAGTTGATGCAACGATGATCGTGGCGGGATCAATGATCGGTTCAGGTATTTTTATTGTAAGCGCGGATATCACACGCAATGTCGGAACAGCAGGATGGCTGATTTTTGTATGGGCGCTTACGGGTTTCATGACAATTAGCGCAGCAGTCAGTTACGGCGAACTCAGCGGCATGTTCCCAAAAGCCGGCGGACAATACGTTTATCTCAAAGAAGCTTATAATCCGCTGATCGCCTTTTTATACGGCTGGAGTCTTTTTGCAGTAATACAAACCGGAACCATTGCGGCGGTCGGGGTGGCTTTTTCCAAATTCGCCGGTTATTTTTTCCCTCCTTTGGAATTGAAAGATGAAAATATTGTACTGCAGTTAGGATCATTTAAAATTTACATCGCTCAATTGGTTTCGATTGCACTGATCATCTTTCTCACCTTTATAAATACAAAAGGAGTCAGGGAAGGGAAAATCATTCAAACGACTTTTACTGTTACAAAATTGCTATCTCTTTTCGGGCTGATAGTATTTGGTTTTATTCTTGGAGCCAAAGCGGGAATCTGGCATGCAAACTGGACTGATGCCTGGACTATGAAAAAAATCGTAAACGACAATTCATCAATTCCGCTTAGTGGGGTAGCCGTGCTGGGGGCGATTGCGTCGGCGATGGTGGGTTCTATTTTCTCGAGTGATGCATGGAATAATGTCACTTTTATTGCCGGTGAAATTAAAAATCCGAAAAGAAATATAGGACTAAGCCTTTTCCTTGGGACGCTGATCGTAAGCCTCATTTATATTTCAGCCAATTTGATGTACACAAGCGTTATGCCTATGCATGATATTGCTTTTGCAAAACAGGACAGAGTAGCTGTTGCTGCAGCTAATGCGATATTCGGCAATGGAGGAACTTATATTATTGCTGTGATGATTATGATTTCAACTTTTGGCTGCGACAATGGTCTGATACTCGCGGGAGCAAGAGTTTATTATACCATGGCCAATGATGGTCTGTTTTTTTCAAAAGCCGGAAAGCTGAATAAAAATGCTGTCCCCCAATGGGCGTTGTGGGCACAATCAGTGGCAGCGGGCATTTTGTGTCTCAGTGGCAGATACAGTGATTTACTGGATATGGTTTCTTTTATAGTGGTTATCTTTTATGTATTGACGATCGCAGGAATTTTCATCCTGCGCAAAAAGAAGCCTGATGTGGAAAGGCCATACAAAACATTCGGATATCCGATTCTTCCAGCGCTTTATATTATTTTTGGGACTGCATTTTGCGTTTTATTAATCATTTATAAACCCAACTTCACCTGGCCTGGATTAATCATTGCGCTGTTGGGAATTCCTTTGTATTATGTTGCGATCTCCAATAAAAGGAAATCACTTGTATAATTATGGTTGCGACAGATTTTGATAAACTCTTCAGTCAGTTCTCCGGGATAAAAACAGGAGTTATAGGAGATATCATGCTCGACACCTATTGGTGGGGTCATGTGGAACGAATTTCTCCCGAAGCCCCAGTGCCGATTGTGAGCCTGGATAAAAAAGAATACCGGATTGGGGGCGCAGGAAATGTAGCTTTGAATCTTGCTTCGCTGGGCGCGGGAGTTTCGGTTTTTTCCGTGATTGGAAACGATGATGATGGAACCACACTTCAATCCCTACTGGATAAAAATAAAATCAATACAGATTATCTGCTAAAAAGCAACTCCCGGGTCACGACCAATAAAGCCCGAATTATCAGTCGCAACCAGCAGATGATGAGGCTGGATGCAGAAACAACAGATGATCTCTCTCCCGATGACGAACAGGCAATCATCGGGTCAGTAAACAGCTATATAGAGAAAGAAAAGCCGCAGGTAATCATTTTTGAAGATTATAATAAGGGGATATTGACAGAACGAGTTATAGATGCCGTCATCAGATCTTGTAAGAAAAATAATGTGCTTTCGGCTGTTGACCCCAAAAGAAAAAATTTCTTTTCTTATAAAGGCGCAGATATATTCAAACCCAACATGAAAGAGGTTCGCGAAGCCCTGAATCTGCTTGTCGATAAAATTAATCCGGAATCATTGCAGCAGATTCATGCCCAGTTAACTGAAAAATTGAATCATCATATTTCATTAATTACTCTTTCTGAAAAAGGAGTTTTTTATCAATATAACGGAACTTCAAAAATTGTTCCTTCACATCTCCGCAATATTGCTGATGTTTCCGGAGCAGGCGATACAGTGATCGCGGTTGCTGCATTGATTTATGCGATTACCCGTGATGTGTCGCTCATGGCCCGGATTGCAAATGTTGCCGGCGGGCTTGTTTGCGAAGAAGTCGGCACCGTAGCTATTAATAAAGACAGATTATTGAAGGAATGTAAATTATTGGTGAAAGAGTAAAGTCATTAGCCAACGGACAATAGACAGGGT
>Ga0335076_10006572_pt1 | contig 11727 bp, 5 predicted proteins | sample Lox_Sample_25_FD_206717 | JGI IMG/M metagenome (GOLD analysis project Ga0335076, IMG submission 206717) | Soil microbial communities from Loxahatchee National Wildlife Refuge, Florida, United States - Lox_Sample_2.5 | ecosystem: Environmental > Terrestrial > Soil > Wetlands | place: USA: Florida... | reverse complement strand
CGATGCCGTGCCTCTGCTCGATACGGAATCGGCGAATCTCGGCGGCGAAGTACAGGCGCAGCAATTTCAGCAATACGCCTCGTTCGGCCGCGATCCTTTCCAACTATTGCAGCTTGCTCCGGGTGCCTTCGGCGACGGTTCTCAGAGTGCGGGCGGTGGAACCAACAGTCTGCCCGCTAGTTCGATGGGTGGCAGTGGCGCCACCGACGGTATCTTTAAGATCGAGAACGGAGGCCAGATTACCGCCCATGGCGCGCGAGCTGGCGAGAACAATTATCAGATCGATGGCGTAGGAACGACCAGCGTGACCTGGGGCGGAGCGTCGGTCATCACGCCGAATGAAGATTCGATCAAAGAAATCAAGGTCGTCACCGACAACTACGACGCTGAAAATGGGCGTTACAGCGGCGCGCAGGTGCAAGTCATTTCTCAGAACGGCACCAATCAGTACCATGGGAGCTTTTTCTTCAAAGTGCACCGTCCGGGTCTGAACGCATTCACGAAATACAACGGGTTCAACAGCGACACCCCGGGCTGCCTGAACACCAAAGCTGGCGGCTATTGCGGCAATGTTCGCGATGAAGGCCGGTTTAACGACTACGGCGGTTCAATCGGCGGGCCAATCGTTCACAACCGTCTTTTCGGGTTCTTTTCCTACGAAACGCTTGTCAACAATGGGCAGGCCACTCCGGGGTCCGGCTGGTACGAAACGCCGGATTTTCGGGCACTGGCTCCTACGGGGTCTAATTCTTCAAAGTTCTTCGCGTACCCAGGGGTTGGTCCTTTTGGCGGAACCCAAGTGGATCAAGACTGCTCTTTCGCCGGACTGGTCGAGGGCGTGAACTGTCACTTCATTCCGGGCCAAGGACTGAATCTCGGTTCGCCACTGAATCCGGCACTCTATCCGCTGGGGACGCGCGATCCGGGTTATCTCAGTAACTCGAACCCCGGGACCGGCGGCGATGGATCAGGAACTTCGACGAATCTCGGCGACACGGCAGACATCGCCTTCTTCCAAAACATCAGGAACCCCAGTACTGAGACGCACCGCCAATACAACGGGCGGGTAGACTTCCAGGCCACCAGCAAGGACCTGATTGCATTCAGCTTGTACTGGGTGCCGAACTCAAGCACGGGCGTCAATGGCAATGGCGACCGCCAGATGAACCTGTTCAACTCCACATACAAGAATCGCGCGGCCACGATTATTTACGACCACACGTTCGGCGCGACTATGTCCAACGAATTTCGTCTCAACGCCGCTGGCTGGGAGGAGAAAGATCTATCTCAAAATCCCGGAGCGCCTTGGGGTCTGCCTCAAGTCAGCTTCAATGGGACTGGCACCGTTACGATTGAAGGCTATGGGATCGGTTCGTTCAACGGATTTGACCAGTGGACCACCGCTGGAAAAGACGTTCTGACCAAGGTTCACGGTGCACACACGATGAAGATGGGCGCGGAAGTTACCCATCTGAAGTCAGTCGACGCACCCTTCTGGGCCGATCGTCCCGGTTACACCTTCAACAACATTTGGGACTTCCTAAACGATGCGCCAGTTGCGGAGAACGCGCAGTTTGATCCTCAGACTGGTATACCCTCGGCGGAAATCAAGAACCTCAGAAATAACCTTGTCGGAGTTTTCTTCCAGGACGATTTCAAAGTACGTCCTACGCTCACTGTAACCGCAGGACTGCGGTGGGATTACTTTGGACCGATTCACGAAAGAGACGGAAAACTCGCTTCGGTGGTTTATGGAAGTGGCGCTGATCGATTCTCAGATCTGCGTGTTCGGACCGGCGGCGGCCAGTACAACGCGCAGAAAAGTAATTTCGGACCACAACTCGGGTTTGCCTGGAGTCCGAGAGAGTTCGTGGGACACGACTTCGCGAACAAGCTCGTGATCCGCGGGGGATTCGGGATCGCGTACAACGGCATTGCGCAATCGAATACGCTGGATGTTCGCTTCAATCCGCCCTACGTGAACAACGGAGTTGCACTTTCGGGAAGCCAGATTCTATATATGAACAGCTTCCCATCCGATGTGCACTCGCCTTACGGCTACGGCGCGAATCCGTACGCCATAACAACGTTCGATCCGACCACGAATCTGCCTCTCACAGGCATGATCGATCTAACCGCCCTACCAGGGAACTTCCCAACCGAATATTCTCTGCACTACTCGGGTGGCGCGGAATATGACTTAGGACACCAGTGGGTGGTATCGGCCGGGTACCAAGGCAGCCAGACGCGGCATTTGCTGGAACACTACAACGACTACAATCCTGGCGCCGCGGCGGGGCTTGCACTCAACCCGTCGGTGCATGGCGTCACGCTCTACACTGATAACGGTTCGGGGCGCTTTAACGCTCTGCTTCTCGAGGCAAAGCATAGCTTCAGTCAATCCTTCCAGCTGGATACTCAATACCGTTTGAGTCATGCAGAGGATATCGGATCGAACGGCTATGCCGGGCCTTACTACCAGTGGAATATAGGGACCGCGCTAGGCACGGCCGATTACAACGTTCGTCACGCGTTCAAGGTATTTGGAGTTTGGACGCCAAGGATCTTCAGCGGCAGCCACTCCTGGTTAGAAAAAATAGCCGGAGGATGGTCTATCTCCGGAATCCTGAACGCGCACAGTGGTTTCCCGTGGACCCCGCTCTACAACATCGGTGAACTGGACAATGGATATTATCCTGTCTTCAACTTCGGACAGTTCGCTGGCGGAGGCGATGCGGATGCGGGATCGGGCAACCTGCAACCAGCGGCCTATAATGGCGGGTTCAAAGCGAATTACCGGGCGAGCAACCAATACGACGCGAACTCGTTCTTCACTGCTCCCACCGTGGTTCCGGGGACTTTGTTCCAGTGCCTGTTCCCGAATCCGGATCCCATCGCTTGTCCATCGGGACAGCAAGGCTATGGCCCACTGCCTACGGCACCAGGAATGGCACGCAACTCGTTCACGGGGCCAAGCTACTTTGACGTGGACGCGACTCTGAGCAAGTCTTTCGGATTGCCTCCGATGAAGGTGTTGGGTGAGGGAGCGAAGTTCGAGTTCCGCGCTAACTTCTTTAACCTATTCAACAAACTGAATCTGTACAATCCGCAAGCCGATATCTTCTTCTGCGGGGCGCCACCTTGCAACAGTCACTTTGGTGAGGCACAAAACGTTCTCGGCGCGCGTGTGATTGAAATGCAGGCGAGGTTCAGCTTCTAGCCAAGCCTGACGCCAAGTGAATGTCCGCACTGCCGCAGAGTGAGCCCATCATTCTGCGGCAGTTGTCGTTTAGACTTTCGAGGTGTGTTCCTCGCCACAAAACACTGGGGGCTCGAGTTGCGGTGGTTTGAGTGAGCTCTTGAATTCTCGAATAACAGCGCTCCTGATTCTCCTTATCACGAACACATTCCTGGTAGGTCAGAATGAGCGCGTCGCGCATCGCAGCAGTTCCGGCGATTTTGCAACTTTGTCGGCAAAGGCTGACGCTGCTCGCGATGCTGATCGGCTCCAGGACGCTGTTTCTCTTTATCACCGGGCGCTGGCGCTGCGTCCTTCGTGGGCGGAGGGCTGGTGGTCTCTGGGCACGATCTACTACGACAGCGACGCCTACGACAAGGCGGCGCTTGATTTCCAGCGGTTGGTGAAACTGCAGCCCGAGAATGGAACCGCGTTTGCCATGTTAGGGCTTAGCGAGTTTGAGTTGGGCCGGGATTCACTGGCTCTCAAGCACATCGAAAAGGGGAAGGAACTAGGGCTGCAGAAAAATCCAGACCTCTGGCATGTTGTTCTGTACCACGAAGGGGTGCTGCTTCAGAGGAAAGGCAGTTTCCAGGCTGCGCAGGACACGCTCGAGGAACTCTGCCTGGAGGCTGGCCTGACCGACAAGGCAGCGATCGCTCTAGGGCTGACGATGCTACGGTCAGCAGCTAAGGACTCTGCCCCCGCTGGATCGCTCGCCGCAGACGTCGTTCTCGGCGTTGGAAGAGCGGAATGCCTGGCGGGTGAGAAGAAATATGACGAGGCTAAGCCGGGCTTCGAAGAACTCGTGCGTCGAAATCCGACCTATCCCAACCTCCATTATGCTTTTGGGCTTTTTCTGAGTGAGCTCCGCGATGTCAGCGGTGCCGTGGAGCAGTTCAAGCAGGAGATTACCAATAATCCCGGAGATGTAATTTCTCGACTGCGAATCGGCGCGGTGGAGTACAAAAACGACTCGGTGGCGGGCATCCCGTACGCCGAGGAAGCGGTCAAGCTGGCGCCGCAGCAGCCTTTTGGTCATTACTTACTCGGCCTCTTGCGGCTCGATACCGATGATTATCAGGGTGCCATCCCTGAGCTCGAGATCGCTCGAAAGGGGCTACCGCATGAGCCGAAAATCTATTTTGCACTCGGAACAGCCTACTCGCGCGCGGGACGAAAGCAAGATGCAGCGCAAGCTCGAGCCACGTTTGCTCGACTCAGTCAAGCGGGGGGTAAGGGTTCGGTCGCTACAGTGCGAGCCGAGCCGGGCTCCGCGACTCAGGAACAGATTCCCATTGGCGATTTGCCACAAGCCCCGCACTAGAGTTATTGCCGCGGCTCTTCAATGGTCATTACCCGGTCCGCAGCTACATCGTGAAGCGTCTGATGTATGCCACTGGGCCAGCGAATTTCGAGGTTCCTGATTTTCTGGTTGTTTCCCAGCCCAAAATGAACCCGGCTATCGCTTGACCCGGTATAGCCCACCGACGTCGTTACTTCATTCCACTGCTGCCGTCCATCTTCGGTCGTGATGTGAATCTGGGCGCCGATTCCCATGCGGTTGCTCCTGGTGCCAACCAGTTTCAGAAGGATCCAGTGGTTGCCATTCTGCGTGACGTTGTGGAACAGCTTGACCGGACCGCCGAGCACCGTAACGACGGCGTCGACGCGTCCTTCGTTGAAGAGATCGCCGAACGCGACTCCCCGGTGGGGTGCTTCTGCTTGAAACTCATCGCCGACCGTCTGGCTAACGTCGGCGAATTTGCCATTGCCCAGGTTGCGGAAGATCGTATTGGGCTCGGGATATTTCCGGCTGGGCGTGAGCTCGCTGATGTTATCGAGGACATTGGCCCGGGCCACAAACAGATCTTTCCATCCGTCGTTGTCGAAGTCGAAGATACCATTGCCCCATCCCGACATTTCTTTCGTGGCCTGCAAGCCGTTCGCCTGGGTCAAGTCGTCGAAGTCACCATTTCCGCTATTGATCAGCAAAGGAAACGTCTGATGCTCCACCGCGGTGTACCAGATGTCCGGCTTTCCATCGTTGTTTAAGTCGCGAAAATCGGAACCCATCCCCGAGAGCGTTGCGCCGTCAGGAGCGTAGGCAACTCCTGCGGGTACGCCAACCTCTTCGAACTTCTTTCCGCCGAGATTGTGAAAGAGAAATGCCGGGGTAGTATCGTTGGCCACGAACGCGTCCAGGTAACCATCCCCGTCGTAGTCGGCAAATGAGACGCTCATTCCCTTGCCCATGTGCGACGCGATGCCAGTCTCTTCCGAGACATCGGTAAACGTGCCATCGCCATTGTTGCGGTACAAAGTGTTGTGCAGCGACTGATAGAGCTTTGGGTGGCAATATCCCCGCACCCCGCTCTTTAGAGGACAATAGGGGTCCTTATCGACCTCCCACACGCAGTAATTGACGACGAACAGATCAAGATGGCCATCGTTGTTGTAATCGAACCATCCGGCTCCGACCGACCACATTTTCTTGCCATTCATTTGCGCGCCGGCCAGGCCAGCTTTCGCAGTCACATCAGTAAAGGTTCCGTCGCCATTGTTGCGGAAAAGCTGATTGCCGGTAACGTTCGCGAGAAAGATATCGGGATGGCCATCGTTGTCGTAGTCGCCGACGGCAACACCCATGCCATATCCAGCCCCGGCCAGCCCGGCGCGTTCGGTTACATCTGTAAAGGTTCCATCATGATTGTTGTGGAAGAGTCGGTTCCAATATTTAGGGGATTCTTTCACGAGCGACGGTATGGCGGCGCCATTCACGAGATAAATGTCCAGATAGCCATCGCCGTCGTAATCCAGCAGCGCCACCCCGGCCACCATGGTTTCGACCTGATTTTTATTCGGAGAGGCGGAGTTCTCGGTGGTGAAATGTAGTCCTGCCTTGCTGGCAATTTCTTCGAACCTGATGGGGCCAGAAGCAGCAGGGCTCTGATCGGAAGCGGGAATTAGCGTTGAGAAGTGAAACAACAGTACGCAAGAAAGGCCCGGCAGGATGAGAAACAAAAGACTACGCATGTTCAGGGTTGAATCCAGCTCGCTCCATTCCTCGTTGCGCCTCTTTGTTTTTCATGAAAGTCTTCCACACAAAACCCGAGCGCTGGTTTTCCGCCATGAGCATCGTAATCCCGAGATCGATTCCAATCACATCAGGGTTATACCAATTCGCTAACGGATTAAAAACGTCGATCAGTCCGTATCGTCCCCAGGCCTTCGGGTAGCGCTCGCGAATCGTTCTCAGAACCTGGTTGCACTCCTCGTAGAGAAACGGGAGGGAGCCTCCGGCGGCGCAGGGCACGATGCTGCCATCGAGTTTTCCAATACGAGGCGGACCGCCCCAAGCCTGGTAGCCCGCAGCCGAGTCCGATGCCGTGATTCCCCATAGATGATCGCTATAGTCTGGAAACTCATTGTTGAGGGAAAGGCAAAATTTCTTGTGGGCTTGAGTGGCCTTGACCGAGTTCTCGAAGTAGTCGGCGTAGGCGTCGCGTTTCGCGCGAAAATCAAACCAAGCTTGGGAATACTGATGGGTGAATAGAGGATCATCGCCCGAGATGTATTCGATGCCCTGAAATGTGACCTTCGGCCGCTTCCAGCTTTTCCACGTGTCGGCAGGCACGGGATGCGTTGGGGAGCCCAAGGCCAGAAGGTAAATCATCATCAGTTCGCAGTAATGTTCCCAGCGCGCACCGAGAAAGCCCGACTCAGGGTGCCAACCCATGGAAAATGTCTCACCACCATTCAGCATCCACGGCCAGTCGACACGTTCATAAATCTTCGTGGCCAGATCCTGAATTTCATTGTCCGCAAAGTGCTGTCGGGCGGTGAGCACTCCGCACAATAAAAGAGACGTATCGATTGACGAAAGCTCGCATTTCCACTGCCTTTCACCGGTGTGCACATCGATGAAGTGGTAATAGAAGCCGTGCTCATGAGGCAGTTTCTGCCATAGGAAACGGAGAGTCGTGCGCACCCGCTCGGTGATTTCCGTTTTCTTCCCGTATCCTCGCATTTCGCCGATACACAATCCCGTCAGGGCGAAACCCGTTGCGGCGATGCTGGCAATCGTATGCCGGTCATTGCCGTTGAGCGAGGCACGATCCTTCACCTGGCCCGTGGTTGCGCCCGCCTCATTCCAGAAAAAGTCAAAGGTGGTGCGTTCGATTTCATCGAGGAGGGCATCGTCCGAGCCGCTGTAAGGGATCCGCTCTGGCTCGTGAAACGTTTTGTCCGTTTGTGCCCAACTAAATAGAGGCGAGAGGGGAAGGATAACCGTCCCCCAAGCCGCCTGACGCAAGAGGTCCCGCCGACTCAACGGGCGTGCAGCCTCCCTATCGGAGGTGACCGGAAAGCGCGCGTAACCCACATTCTTCGGTTGTTTCAGGAACACTCAGAAGCTCCCGCCAGCCCACAAAGGAAGGACGATCATTGGTCGGGGCGATAGGATTTGAACCTACGACCCCCTGCGCCCAAGGCAGGTGCGCTACCAGGCTGCGCTACGCCCCGACTTTTCAACGACTTAGGTCGCGTTCGACCTGCAGAAAAATTCTAAGGCAGGTGCGCTAATCCTGCAAGTCGAAGTTGCAAAATGCGAACGAGCCGAAAGCAGACCGTGCAGCGGCGTCGTAGATGAGTGCCGCGTCATTCTCGTTATCATAGCGGCCCAATCATAGCGGCCCAAGAATGTCGGCAAGCTATCTTCCGAAATAGCCGCGGTTGGTAAGAAGCATCGGCCGAAAACGACCTTGCTCAAACTCGTAGAAGTTTCCGACACGCTGCCGCACGCCTGACAAGTCGGGTTGCCAACCGGTGAATCAGTGGATGTTTAAGCTCTTCCCGCGTCATACAGCGCTCGACGACGGTGATCGGCATTGACGGTGGTAAAGTGACTCCGTTCAAACGAGAGACGAGATAAGGGGACGGCTGGCGTTTTATCTCTCGGGTTAAGCGGATGGAGCACGACGAATTACAGGTCTATAATGACACCCTGAGCGAGGGGCCTTTGGTTGGGTATCACGCGACGTAGCTTTCTGATGCAAAGCGCAATGGCCGCCGCGAGACTGGCGGGGCGTGAATCCAGATGGCCCTTAATGGCCAACTCTTCCGGTTCGCCTAGATTCGAAGCATCTTCCTTATCTCAATTTGTCGATCCACTTCCGGTATTGCCCAGGGTTCCGCAAGTCGGTTATCGGCCAAGTCCCGAAAATGCCGGTGTGAAGCTTCCCTACTTTCGAGTGGTCATGCATCAGTTTGAGGCAAAAATCCATCGAGACCTCAAGCCGACTCGAGTATGGGGTTTCGGATCAAACTCCCCCGGCCCAATTTTGGAAATGCGCGCCGGCGAAGGAGTGCTGGTCGAGTGGATCAACGAACTACCGACCCGGCATTTGTTTACCATCGACCATAACATTCACGGCGCAGAAGCCGGACAACCTGACGTAAGAGCAGTTGTCCATCTGCATGGCTCGCGAACGGGACCTGCTAACGACGGTTATCCGGAACACTGGTACGCTCCAGGCAAGTCCGTCGTCTGCCATTATCCGAACGGGCAGGAACCGGCGATGCTCTGGTACCACGATCACGCGCTTGGCATCAATCGTCTGAATATGTTTGCCGGGCTCTTCGGCGTTTCTTTCGTCAGGGACGAATTTGAAGACTCGCTGAACCTGCCGCGGGACAATCACGAACTCCCGCTCGTACTCTACGATCGAATCTTCGATGTTGATGGGCAACTCGCTTATCCCGTTGGAGCCGATCCGAAAGCTCGTTGGGTTCCGGAAGTCTTGGGCGATGCGATTCTCGTGAATGGCAAGCTCTACCCTTACATAGAAGTGGAAGCGAGGAAGTATCGCCTTAGAATTTTGAATGGGGCGAACGCTCGATCGTTTCATCTAACCTTCAGCACGACCGTAGACCAGCAATGGTTCACTCGCTTTCATTTGATCGGGAGTGACCAGGGATTGCTGTCCGCACCCGTTGAAGCGACGCGAGTCAGGCTTGCGCCGGCAGAGCGCGCCGATTTAATCTTCGATTTTTCACGTTATGCCGGTACCAGGGTGGTCCTGCGGAATGACAATTTTAACGTCATGGAATTCCGCGTCTCCGCACGAAGTTCGCGAGACGAAAGCACGTTTCCAAAGGTCCTTAGGCCTGTGCGCAAGCTTTCCGAATCCGACGCCAGCAAGACGCGCATCCTCACATTGGATGAAATCGACGACCCGGCCCGCCGCCCAGTTATGAATCTCCTGAATAACACGCGGTGGAATATGCCGGTTACCGAAAATCCGACCCTTGATTCGATCGAAATCTGGAATTTCGTCAATCTCACTGACGACGATCATCCCATTCACTTGCACTTGGTCAGATTTCAAATCCTTGACCGCCGTCCTTTCAGTGTTTACACGTATAAATCAACCGGACAGCTTAAGTACACGGGATCCGCTGTTCCGCCCGAACCCGGCGAAGCCGGATGGAAAGACACTGTCCGCGCACAGCACGGGACGGTAACTCGAATCATAATCCGATTTGAAGGTTTTACCGGACGCTTCGTATGGCACTGCCACATTCTTGAACACGAAGACAACGAGATGATGCGCCCCTTCGACGTGGTGGGGACCTCGATTCCCCATCCGCCATCTTTAAGCCCACGACGTGGTTAGGGCACATCGACGCCCAATAACGCATAGCATTTTACGGTCTCGTCTAGGGCAGACCCTCATAACAATCTCCCTGGATCACCGCGGGTGGATTCGAAGGGGGAGTAGTCCATGGTGGATTTTGAAAATCAAAGAAGTCACTCATGTCACTGGTTCCGGTCCACCCGTCCCTTGCATTCAATGGGGGCAGGTCGAAGCGCTTCTCGACCAGTTTCAGCCATGCCGTGTAATCAGTGGTGACATGCGAAACGTAGCCGGTCCTGGTAAAGGGCGAAATCACAACCATCGGTACACGGAAACCATAACGCGTGAAATCGCCTTGCGAATCATACGGAGGCGAACTGTGGGTAAGAGAGGCCAACGCGCATCGCGCGTCTGTAGCGCTCGTGCAAATATCCACCGGTTGGATACCGTCCGGGCTGGGCGCGTTGGTTGGGGACGGGACGTGATCGTAAAGACCTCCGTCTTCATCAAAGGTGAAGATTAGAACAGAATCCTTCCACGATGGACCGTACATCACTGCATTGATCAGTTGCTGGGTCTCATCCACTCCGTCCTGAATGCTATAGCCGACACCATCTGGTTTCTCATCGGCGTCCGGTTTTTCGATGAAGGTGACGGACGGCAAATTGCCACTCTGCGCGTCTGCGATGAAATGCGAAAACGTAGGATCGACGACGATGTTGCCGGAGTTTGCGTAACGATCCATGAAGCCGGCAAAGGCCGAAGCATAGACGTACCCGTCTGGAAGCTGCGTGTAGATCTTCCAAGAGATATTCGCTGCTTGGAGAGAATCAAAAATCGTTTTCGCTTGAATCAAAGGTTCAGGAGACATGATTGGATACGCATAGCCCCCTGACGTTGCTCCTACCATGTAGTAACGGTTCGGCTGCGTCCTGGTGGGTGCCGGTGAGAACCATGTGTCGGAGGTCGCGAACTCGGTCGCGAGCCAATAATGGTAGGGTAGATCGGCGCCCGTGTAGAAACCCATGGCACGAATACCTTGAACGTCATCTTCTCCATTGGCCATTGCGGCGCTAGCCGCGCTAACCACGAAACCGTCCGGCGCGTTCGAAGGCATGCCTAATGTGCCTGGAGTGGTGGAGGAGGGATTTTCCAGATCAAAATCCCAGTGGGTGGCGATCCAGTCCGGGCTGAGTCCATCGATGCAGGTCGTCTTCAGGTGAAAAGCGTAAATCGGCGTGGTAGGAACTCCTTGGGAATTCGGCGACATGTTCATGGCGCCACATGCAACGGTCCAGTCCGAGTTTGTCGGACTGCAATTATCGGGAAGACCATTCACTTCGCGCGGCAAATTGAACGGTGCTGCGCTACGGTAATCATTCAATTTCCCAAAATAGTGATCGAAGCTCCGGTTTTCTTCAGCTAGCAAAATGATATGGTTGACGGACTGGAGGGATCCTCCAACGTTCTGGCCCGATCCGGTGGATGACACTCCACGGCAGCCAGAAAGAGCGGCAACGAAAAGCAAGCAAGCTATCTCCAGGCAATGACGAAAGGCTCTTTCTTTCACGCTTGAGCTCCCAATGCCCGGGCTAGGGGCGAGGCTTATGCGCTAATTCGATTTCGCGGCAGAAGACCTATCCCACACCCCGATCACATAGAGTTGCGATTCACGACACCCTATTGATGATGAACTGACGTTGTGCGTTGCCATGCAATTGGAGAAGTGGCAGCGCCAAGTTGCAACTAGCAGCCGTCTTGGCCTTTTCTATTACCAAAGTTGCGGAGACGAGATCCCTGAGTACGCTTACGAGGAAACCGAGGCCCATGTCGCTTTATGGCGGGCCAATA
>Ga0335076_10006571_pt1 | contig 11728 bp, 12 predicted proteins | sample Lox_Sample_25_FD_206717 | JGI IMG/M metagenome (GOLD analysis project Ga0335076, IMG submission 206717) | Soil microbial communities from Loxahatchee National Wildlife Refuge, Florida, United States - Lox_Sample_2.5 | ecosystem: Environmental > Terrestrial > Soil > Wetlands | place: USA... | reverse complement strand
ACGTCGGCGCGCGGCCGTCGGCGCCATCGCGGCAGCCCGCGATGGGCCGCTAGCCAGGAGTGCCCGGCTCGCGGCGGGGTAGGGGACTTGTTAACGATCCGGGGCCCGGCCGGGTCCTATGCTGCCCTAGTACGGCCGCCCGGGCGGCCCCATCGTCGAGGAGCATCTATGCCGCCGTGGCCTGGCTCGTTCTATCCCCTCGGGGCTTCGTACGACGGCGCAGGCACGAACTTCGCGCTGTTTTCCGAGGTTGCGGAGTTCGTCGAGCTGTGCCTGTTCGACAGCGACGGCCAGGAGACCCGGATTCGCCTCGGTGAGGTGGACGGCTTCGTGCACCACTGCTACCTGCCCAACATCGTCCCGGGCCAGCAGTACGGTTACCGCGTGCACGGGCCGCACGACCCGGCCCAGGGCCTGCGCTGCAACCCGGCCAAGCTGCTCCTCGATCCGTACGCCAAGGCCGTGACCGGCGACCTGGACTGGGACGAGTCGCTGTTCGGCTACCGCTTCGGCGAGCCGGACGAGCGCAACGACGCGGACTCCGCCGCGCATATGTGCAAGGGCGTCGTGGTCAACCCGTTCTTCGACTGGGCCAACGACCGGCCGCCGCGCACCCCATACAACGAGACCGTCATCTACGAGGCGCACGTCAAGGGGCTGACCGTCTGCCACCCCGGCGTGCCGGAGGACCTGCGCGGCACCTACGCGGGCATCGCGCACCCCGCGATCATCGAGCACCTGACCGGCCTGGGCGTCAACGCCATCGAGCTGATGCCGGTGCACCAGTTCCTCACCGACAAGGTCCTGGAAGACCGTGGCCTGCATAACTACTGGGGCTACAACACGATCGGCTTCCTCGCCCCGCACGCCGCGTACTCCGCCTCCGGTAACGGCAACCAGGTGCAGGAGTTCAAGGCCATGGTGCGTGCGCTGCACGAGGCCGACATCGAGGTGATCCTCGACGTGGTCTACAACCACACGGCCGAGGGCAACCACCTGGGCCCCACGCTGTCCTTCCGTGGCATTGACAACGCCGCGTACTACCGGCTGGTGGACGACGATCCGCGGTACTACATGGACTACACCGGCACCGGCAACTCGCTGAACGTGCGCCACCCGCATTCGCTCCAGCTGATCATGGACTCGCTGCGCTACTGGGCGACCGAGATGCGGGTCGACGGCTTCCGTTTCGACCTCGCCGCGACGCTGGCACGGGAGTTCTACGACGTGGACCGGCTGGCGGCGTTCTTCGACGTCGTGCAGCAGGACCCGGTGATCAGCCAGTCGAAGCTCATCGCCGAGCCCTGGGACGTCGGCCCCGGCGGTTACCAGGTCGGGCAGTTCCCGCCGTTGTGGACCGAGTGGAACGGCAAGTACCGGGACACGGTCCGCGACTTCTGGCGGGGCGAGCCCGCCACCCTCGGCGAGTTCGCGTCTCGCATCACCGGCTCCTCCGACCTGTACCAGCACGACGGCCGGCGGCCCTACGCGTCGATCAACTTCGTCACCGCGCACGACGGCTTCACCCTGTATGACCTGGTTTCCTACAACGACAAGCGCAACGAGGCCAACGGCGAGGGGAACCGGGACGGCGCGGAGGACAACCGGTCGTGGAACTGCGGCGCCGAAGGTGACACCGACGACCCGGCCGTGCTCGATCTGCGCCATCGCCAGCAGCGGAACCTGATGGGCACGCTGCTGCTGTCCCAGGGGGTCCCGATGATCCTGCACGGCGACGAGATCGGCCGCACCCAGCACGGCAACAACAACACCTACTGCCAGGACAACGAACTGTCCTGGGTGGACTGGTCACTGGCCGAGCCGAACGCCGAGCTGGCCGCGTTCACCGCGGCCCTGTCCGACTTCCGCCGCATGCACCCGGTGTTCCGGCGGCGGCGGTTCTTCTCCGGCGGTCCCGGCCGGCACGACGACGAACTCGGGGACATCGCCTGGTTCGGGGTCAGCGGGACGGAGATGGGCGACGCGGACTGGGACGCCGGCCTCGCCCGCTGCATGATGGTCTTCCTGAACGGACAGGCCATCCCCGATGTCGACTCGCGCGGGGAGCGGGTCACCGACAGCTCGTTCCTGATGTGCTTCAACGCCGCCCCCGAGGACGTCGACATGGTGCTGCCCAGTAGCGAGTACGGCCAGAAATGGGCGGTCGTGCTCGACACCGCGACCGGCGAGGTGCCCGCCGGATCGGGCCCGCTCGGGACGCTGGGCGGGCTGGCCACCCCGGTCGGCACGGTGACGGCCGGCACCGGCTTCGACGTACTGGAGGGGGCCAGGACCGTGGAAGCCAAGGCCACGCTGAAGGTAACCGGCCGTTCCCTGGTCGTGCTCCAGCGCAGCGAGACGGCCGAGTGACGCCCCCGGCCTCCACCTACCGGCTGCAGCTCGGGCCGAACCTCGACTTCTCCGGTGCCGCGGAGCTCGTCACGTACCTGCGTGATCTTGGCGCCGGCGCGATGTACTCCTCGCCGGTGCTGGCCGCTACGCCCGGGTCCGCGCACGGCTACGACGTGGTGGACCCCACCAAGGCCAGCCCGGCGCTGGGTGGCGGCGCCGGCTTCGTGGACCTGGCGGCCCGGCTCGGCAACGCCGGCCTTGGCCTGGTCGTCGACATCGTGCCGAACCACATGGGCATCGCGGTCCCCGCGGCCAACCCGGCGTGGTGGGACGTGCTCCGGCTGGGCCGCGACTCACCGTACGCCCGGTTCTTCGACATCGAATGGGACCGGGCGCCGATCATGGTGCCGGTCCTGGCGGACGATGCGGCGGTCCGCGACCTGACCATCGCCGACGGCCAGCTCGCCTACCACGACCTGCGGTTCCCTATCGCTCCCGGCACGGGTGACGGCACACCGCAGCAGGTGCACGAGCGGCAGCACTACCGGCTCACGGACTGGCGCCGCGCGAACAGCGAGCTGAACTACCGCCGGTTCTTCGACATCACCACGCTCGCGGCGGTCCGCGTCGAGGACCCGGAGGTCTTCGCCGCGACGCACGCCACCGTGCTCGGCTGGGTGGCGGAGGGCCAGGTCACCGGGCTGCGCGTAGACCACCCCGACGGCCTGGCCGACCCGGGGGCCTACCTGCGGCGGCTGGCGGCCGCCGCGCCCTCGGCGTGGCTGGTGGCGGAGAAGATCCTCGGCCCGGACGAGACGCTGCCGGCCCGCTGGCCGGTGGACGGCACCGTCGGCTATGATGCCCTCCGGCTGGTCTGCGGGCTGTTCGTCGACGGCGCGGGGGAGGCGGCGGTCACCGCGTTCGCCACCGCGGAGTACGGCCCGCAGAATCTGCGCGAGATGGAGTACTCGGCCAAGCGCTGGGTGGCTCAGCACCTGCTGCGCGCCGAAGCCCGCCGGATCACCAGGGTCGCGGCGCTGGTGATCCGCGACGAGCGGATGGATCCCGAACGCGCCGAGGCGGCGGTCATCGACCTGCTCGCCAGCTTTTCCGTGTACCGTTCGTACCTGGCCGACGGCGAGCCGGATGCCCTGCGGGAAGCGGCCGCGACGGCGGTGCGGCGCCAGCCGGACCTGGCCGGGGTGATCGCGGCGATGGTCCGGCAGATGACCGGCGACCCGGACGGGGAGCTGGCCGAGCGGGTCCAGCAGACCGCCGCGATGGTGATGGCCAAGGGCGTCGAGGACACCGCCTTCTATTGTTACAACCGGTTCGTCGCGCTGAACGAGGTCGGCGGCGACCCCGGGCGGTTCGGTGTGTCACCGGAGGAGTTCCACCGCCGGGCTGGGCAGGCGGCGGGGGAGTACCCGCACTCGATGACCGCGCTGTCCACGCACGACACCAAGCGGTCGGAGGACGTGCGGGCCCGGCTGGCCGTGCTGGCCGAGCTGCCCGGCGAGTTCGCCGCCGCGGTGCGCCGGTGGTCGGACCGGGCCCGGCTGCCCGAGCCGACGCTGAACCTGCTGGCCTGGCAGTCGCTGGTCGGCGCGTGGCCGATCACCACGGAACGGCTGGCCGGGTACCTGGAGAAGGCGTCCAGGGAAGCCAAGATCGCCACGAGCTGGACGGAGCCGAATGCGGCGTTCGACGCGGCCGTGGCCGCCTGGCCCGGGGCGGTGCTGGCCGACGCCGGGCTGGCCGCCGACGTCGGGGAGTTTGTGGCCCGGGTGCGGGATGCCGGGTGGTCGAATTCACTGGGCCAGAAACTGGTCCAGCTCACCATGCCCGGCGTGCCCGACCTGTATCAGGGCAGCGAGCTGTGGGACCTGTCTCTGGTCGACCCGGACAACCGCCGCCCGGTCGACTTCGGCCGGCGCCGGGAACTGCTGGCCCGCATCGACGGCGGCTGGCTGCCCGGCCTGGACGAATCCGGCGCGGCCAAGCTGCTGGTGGTGACGCGGGCGCTGCGGCTCCGCCGGGACCAGCCCGCGTTGTTCGGCGGGTACCGCGCGCTGGCCGCCGAGGGACCCGCCGCCGAGCACGCGGTCGCGTTCGCGCGGGGCGGCGACCGGCTGGTAGCCGTGGCCACCCGCCTCCCCGTCGGGCTGCAGCGGGACGGCGGCTGGCGCGGCACCGTGCTGCCGTTGCCCGGCGGCGCCGGCTGGACGGACGCCCTCACCGGCCAGCCGGTCACGGACGAGGCCCCCCGGCTGGCGGATCTGCTCAGCCGTTACCCCGTGGCTCTTCTCGTGCGAGGTGACCAGTGACCTCCGGCCCGTGGCGCGCCGGCCCGGTCTGGGCGCCGGACCCTGAACTCGTCCGGATGCGCGCAAACGACCAGATTGTCGCGATGACCCGGGACGCTCACGGCTGGTGGCACCCGCCCGAGCCACTCCTGCCGGGCACCGACTACGCCTACCTGCTCGACGATGACGACACCCCGATAGCGGATCCGCGCTCGCAGTGGCAGCCGGAGGGGGTGTTCGGGCCGTCCCGCAGCTACGATCACTCCGCGTTCCGGTGGACCGACGGCGCCTGGCAGGGCCGCCCGCTGCCCGGGTCCGTGCTGTACGAACTGCACATCGGCACGTTCACGCCGGGCCGGACGTTCGACGCGGCCATCGAGCGGCTCGACTACCTCGCCGACCTCGGCATCGACCTGGTCGAGGTGATGCCGGTCAACGCATTCGACGGCACCGCCGGCTGGGGGTACGACGGCGTGCTGTGGGGGGCGGTGCACGAGCCTTACGGCGGCCCGGACGCGTTCAAGCGGTTCGTGGACGCCTGCCACGACCGCGACCTAGGCGTGGTGCTGGACGTCGTCTACAACCACATCGGCCCGTCCGGTGCGTACCTGTACCGCTTTGGCCCCTACTTCTCCGGCTCGAACCAGTGGGGGGCCGCGCTCAACGTGGACGGCCCCGGCTCCGATGAGGTCCGGCGGTACGTGATCGACAACGCCGTGAGCTGGCTGCGGGACTTTCACGTGGACGGGCTGCGGCTCGACGCGGTGCACGCGATCGAGGACCGCCGGGCGCTGCCGCTGCTGGAAGAGCTGGCCGCTGAGGTGGACGCGCTGGCCGCCGGGCTGCAGCGGCCGCTCAGCCTGATCGCCGAATCGGATCTCAACGACCCGAAGCTGATCACGGCGCGCGAGGCCAACGGGTACGGGCTCACCGCCCAGTGGTGCGATGACATCCACCATGCGCTGCACGTTACGCTGACCGGCGAGACCCGGGGCTACTACCGGGACTTCGCCGCCCCGGGAGCGCTCGCGGCCACCCTCCGGTCGGCGTATTTCCACGCCGGGACCTGGTCATCGTTCCGCGGCCGGACGCACGGCCGCCCGATGGACACCCACCGGATTCCCGGCAGCCGGTTCGTCTCCTATCTGCAGAACCACGACCAGATCGGCAACCGGGCGCAGGGCGACCGGCTGTCGGCGAGCCTCCGCCCGGGCCGGCTCGCCTGCGGCGCGGCGCTGCTGCTGTGCTCGCCGTATACGCCGATGCTCTTCATGGGCGAGGAGTGGGCGGCGAGCACCCCGTGGCAGTTTTTCGCGTCCTTCCCCGACCCGGGCCTGGCCGAGGCGGTGCGGAACGGGCGGCGGGCGGAGTTCTCCGAGTTCGGCTGGGGCGAACAGGACATCCCAGACCCGATATCCCCGGCCACCGTCGAGCGATCCACCCTGAACTGGAAGGAGCTGTCCGTCCCGGATCACCGGTCGATGCTGGAGCTGTACCGCGGCCTGATCGCGCTGCGGCACGAGTACCCGGCACTGGCCGACCCGAGGCTGGACGCGTTCACGATCGAGACCGGCCCGGGCAGCCGGTGGCTGGTGCTGCACCGGGGCCACCTCCGGCTGGTCTGCAACCTGGCCGGCGAGGTCGACAACGTCCGCCTGGACCGGCCCATCGGCGTGGTGCTGCTGGCGTCGGCGGAGGTGATCCACGCGGGGCGGGTGCTGAAGATGCCCCCGGAGTCGTTCGCCGTCGTCAGCACGGTTGACCAGGCGCCGCCCGGCGAGCGGCCGTCCGCCGTCGGATAGGCCCCGCCGGCCGGCCCGGAGGCGAGTGGCTAGCTGGCCAGCTCGGCCGGTTCGTCCTCGTCGGTCAGGGCGTCCTCCGCGCGCTCGCTCGTCAGCTCCCGGATCGGCAGGGCCTCCTGCTCCCCGACGAGCTCGCTGGCCATGTCCTGCAGGCCGTAGCGCTCGATGTGCTCGGGGTCGGCCAGGCTGATGGTGCGCAGCCCCTGCGCCACGAGCCGATCGTTGATCTCGTCAAAGTGGTCGCGGACGAGCTTCTTCTCCGCGTCGGTGGTCTTCCCCTTGTGCGGCTCGCCGGCGTGCTCCAGGGTCGCGTAGTTGACCCGCCCGGTGTTTCCCGCCGGGGCTGACGCCGGCGCCCTGGCCGGGCGCCGCGCCGGGCGAGCCGGGCGGGCCGCGATGAGCAGCTCGTTTATCGGCGTGTCGGTGGCCAGGCCGTCAAAGGTCTCCAGGTCGACGACGACCCGCCGTGGCTCGTCCTCCCCGGGAAGATGCAGCTCAACGATGGCCACCCGCAGGGCGGCCTTCTCGATGACGGCGGCCTCGTCGACGAGGGCCTCAATCTCGACCGGGCTGTCCCCGAGCTCGGGGTGGTCGTGCACGACGATGCGCGCCAGCGCATCGTCCTCGGTGATGAGCTGTCCGCTCAGGTCGCTGAATCGGACGGTCTTCTGCCCCACGATCGGCTCCTTCCGGGTCCGGCAATCGTTCGATGACGCGATCCCAACCCTGTCGGATATAAGGTCACGTGTCAAACATCTGTTCGACATCGGCGTTGCTGAATTCTCGTGCCGCCGAGCGTCCGGCACAAGAAGGAGATGTTACCGAGAGAACTCGCCTGGTTGCCCTCGGCGGTTAACCAGGGGCTGGCCGGCGTGACCGGCCGGAACCCGACAGCCTGTGTAGTTATGGCTCGCAGAGTGGTACGTGATGGCAGTGGAGGCCGGCCGACTTTGTCTCCAAAGGAAGGCTTGCACCGCGTGATCCGGGATCAGGTCCTCTCTGATGCCCAGGTCCGATATGCGTCCGTGAGGACGCTGGCAGTCGAGCAGCTACGTCTGCGTCCCCGGAAACCCCATAGCTGCTATAAGAAGGGGCAGTCTCACCGGGATTCCGGTATACGGGCAACGGCGGCGGTGACGCGGAAACGATCCTGGACGTGCGGAGCTACTTGCCCTGCCCCGAACCCAGATCGAGGAACTGGGTGATGCCCGCGGCGGCGAGCGCGCCGACAGCACGGCCGAGGAACAGCCGGTTTTCCTTCAGCCGCTTAGCCACTAGCCACTAGCACTGCGCAATCATTTCTACGTGGCGCTAACGTTCCTCCGATCGGGATGGCTTCGGGATTGAAGGAGTCAACCAGCGCGGCGAGGACGTGCCCGATCTGCTGTCCCGCACCGCGCAGCGTCGGCCCGGAACCCGGGCTGCGGTAGTTGCTCGGCCCTCCGGTGCATGGTCCGGACCGGGGCCGGCAGGCTCCGGCCCGGCCACCTCGGCCACGGCGGACACCCGGCCAGCCAGCAGGTTCACTGCGATGCAGGCCGGGCAGCTGGCTTCCATCCAGGCGGCCGAGGCCCGCTGCCTGCGCCGCCTGGCCTGCCAGAAGAGTATCGCCGCGATGGCCAGCACGGCGGCCGCGGCCAGGGCCGGGCCCTTGGCCAGGTCGAAGGCCCGGGCCGCCAGCGGACCGAGGAGCAGGCCCAAGACCAGGTGGGCCTGAAGGAACACGCTGCTGCCTAGGATGAGCGCGGGCAGCGCCCGCCGGGCGGCCAGCCCCGAGGCACCCGCGGCGACCACGGTGAGCGTGCGCAGGCCGGGCAGCGCGCGCCCAATCGCCAGTCAGGGGCGGCCCCGGGCCTCGGCCAGGGCCGCCGCGCGGCGCAGCCGCGTCTCGGTCAGCCCGAGGCGCGGCCCGACCCGGGCGATGATCCGGTACGCCGGCCCCCGGCAGAGAAGGAACAGCGCGGTCGTGCCGAGGACGGCGATGACCTCGAACCCGGCCACCGCCAGCCACAGTGGGAACCGCCCCGCGGCCACTTGCTGTCCCACGGTGAACATCACCAGGTCGGCGGGCAGCGGGATCGGCACCCCTGCTTCCATCGGCAGCAAAAGGGCCAAGGCGGTCAGCCCGCCTGCGCCGGCGGCGGCGCCCGCGGCGCCGCGGGGGTCAGGCACGGCACAGGTGGTAGGACAGCAACGGCACCCAGCGCGCCGCAGACGGGGCTGGGTGCCAGTCGGTCCAGAACCGGGCCGTGGTGATCAGATCGAACATGGCATCGATCGGGCGGTCCGCGACGAAGTGATGGCTTACCTGAGGCATCTCAGTCCCGCAACGTTGCCTCGGTCAGGGCGGTGTCCTCCGTGCCGCGGTAGTAGACGATCTTCCCGTCGCGGAACCGGAAGAAGTGGTGCAGGTCCATCGCCGCGCTCTTGCCGGTGCGGCGCGACCTGGCGCTGAACCGGACGACGGTGAGCACGTCGGTCTCGTTGCCGGCGAAGGACACCGGCGTGAACTCCTCGACCTCCATGGCCGAGCCGAAGTCGGCGAAGAATTGCGCCACCGCATCCCGGCCGGCTCGCACGCCGTACCAGGGCACGGCGGTCGAACTGGCCTCGGCAGCCCAGTCCACGTCGTCGGTGACCGCATCCAGGATGGCCGTGACGTCACCGCGGCCGAACGCCTCGTAGACCTGCGCGATCGTCTTGATGTTGGTGTCGGCGCTCATGGCTCAGTACTCGTCCGCAGAGGTGATGGCCTCGGCGATGGTGATCTCCGGTGGCTGCGGCGCGGCGCCGGCCGCGGCCACCAGGGCCTGCAGGTCCGGGTTGGCGAAGAACTTCTGGAAGTGCTCAGCGGTCTCCCATTCGTCCACCACGAGGACGAAACCGTCGCCGACCGCGAAGCGGTGGTGGATGCCGCCGCCGGACGCCTTGGCCTCGGCGGCCATCTTTGCGAATTGGTCGCCGTGATCGGTCATCGCCTGGCGGAACCTGGCCACGTCGCCTTGGAACTTCAGGGTGACTACGACGCTCATGATCTGGATCCCTCCCCTTGAATTGCGCTCCAGGCCGCGCCCGGCTGGCAGTACAGGTACGTCACCGCTTCAGGCGGCGGATCATTGTGTTCCGCCGAAGCTTCCGCGACCTCGCCGGCCGCCGCGTAGATTTGGCTGGTGGGCAAGGCGAGCAGGCTGAAGAGCCAGCGCCGCCGCGGGATCGGGCCGTCGCGGGCGGATTTCGAGGAGCGGCGCGCGTACCAGACAGTGCTGGCCGGCATGCAGGTGATGGTCGACAGCATCAAGGCCGAGAGGGATCGCGAGCAGCAGGCGAGATGGGCCTGGGCCGGCGGCGCCGAGCCGCCGCGTGCCACGTTGGCCCGGTGGCGTGAGAATTCGGTGGGCGACCGCTTCTTCTCAGGGAAAGTGATCGCCGATGCCGCCGGCGCACCAAGGCTCGCAGACGCTACGCTGCCCACCCCGCAGCAGATGGCGCAGGACTCCGGGCACTGGGCGACCGCGGCGTCAGCCTTGGTCCGCGCCGTCGTACTGGACGGGATTCCGGTAGATGACCCGGCCGTCGCGCGGGTGCTTGATTTGCTCGCTCCCGTGGTCCACGCCGAGCTTGCGGTGGAGGCCGAGGAGGCCGAGGAGGACGTGGACTTCCCCGACACCCACGGTCCCCTGTTCCTGCTGGGCTCGTCCGCGCTTACCGACGCTACCTGGGCGATCGTCGGGCTGGACCCGCTGGATCAGGCACTTGCCCTGATGGAGCACCGGATCGATGAGGCCCTGGCCGGGACGGCCGGGACGGAGAGCCGGGCGTTGCCGGGCGGGAAGGTAATCGCCGAGGAACTGATCCGCGCGTTCGCCGGCGAGTATGAGTGCACCGAGCCGCGCGATATCCAGACGCTGGAGCGTCTCGGCCCGGCCAATTCAGGCAACCCGCTGGTCGACCTGGTCCAGGCCGAGGAGGCCACACCCGAGGACGCGCTGCGTCTGGCGCTCCTTGTGCTGGCCGCCCTCGCGGACCTCGCGCGGACCGACGCCGACTCGCTTGCCGGGCAGTAGGGCCAGTCCGAGCGCTGGGCGGCGGCTCGAGCCCGGCGATCCGCAGCAGGCCGCGGACCTTGGCTACGTGAGCGCCGCCAACGGCCTGGTCTACGCCGGCTCCACCGCGGCCACGGGCCATGACATGTACGTGCTCGACGCGGCCACCGGCACGATCCTGTGGAGCTTTGCCAGCGGCGGCGCCGTGGCGTCCGGCGCCGCGATCGTCGACGGGACCGTGTACGGGGGATCCGGCTACTACCGCGCCACCCGCTGCCCCAACGGCACGGGCACCCTGGCGTACGGCGTGGTCTCCAACAACAAGCTGTACGCGTTCCGGCCGGCCTAGCGGTCCGCGCCGCCACGCGGCGAAGGGGAGCCTCTACACGTTTTATACATCTAAGGTGTAGAGTAGGTGTATGAGCCGAGTGCGTACCAACATCGAGATCGAGGACACCTATCTCCAGGTTGTCATGGACCGGTTCGGCCTGCGCACAAAGACGGAGGCGGTGGAACTCGCCCTGCGTCACCTGGCCGGGCAACCGATGACCCGCGAGGAGGCCCTGGCCATGCGTGGCGCCCGCGCCATCGGGGAGATCCCGGAAGACACTCTTCCCCCGGGCACCGCGTGATCCTGGCCGACACCTCAGCCTGGGTCGAATACGACCGGGCCACCGGCAGTGCCATCGACCGGCGCCTCTCTGGGCTCATCGCGGCCGACGGCCCGATCACGGTCACCGAACCGGTGATTATGGAGGTGCTCGCCGGGGCCCGCAGCGACGCCCGCGAGGCCGACCTGCGCCGTCTCCTGCTGCGATTCCGCCTGTGCCCCTTCGATGCCAGCACCGATTTCGACGGTGCCGTACGCATCTACCGCCGGTGCCGGCAAGCCGGTATTACCCCTCGGGGCCTGACTGACTGCATGATTGCGGCCGTCGCCTGGCGGCACCGGGCTGCCATCCTGGCCTGGGATGCTGATCTCGATCGCGTCGCCCGCGTTATCGGGATCGAGCTGGATCAGCCGTCCCGGCCGGGTCCCGGCCGCGTTTCGAACTTATGGGCAGACTTTTCGTCATATGCTGCCGCAAACTCTGCCCGTAGGTCGGGGTATCGAGGCCGGCGTCTGCCCGGCGGTCTTTTCAGGGAAACCAACTCGCGATATAACTTGTATCGTGACACTCCGATCCGTATACTCGTAGACGAATATACGGATCAGGATAGACCT
>Ga0335076_10006570_pt1 | contig 11728 bp, 8 predicted proteins | sample Lox_Sample_25_FD_206717 | JGI IMG/M metagenome (GOLD analysis project Ga0335076, IMG submission 206717) | Soil microbial communities from Loxahatchee National Wildlife Refuge, Florida, United States - Lox_Sample_2.5 | ecosystem: Environmental > Terrestrial > Soil > Wetlands | place: USA: Florida... | reverse complement strand
CGGCGTGGGGTGGCGAACAAAAATGAAGTGAGCGTGCGGGCGCTGGCTTACGTGATTGCCGGGCATGAGGTGCATCACCGAAGGATTCTGGAAGAGAAGTATTTCAGGCGGTAGTGTCAGCGCTAGCGCACGGTCGTCTGCATTCCCGCAGGCAGAGCATGAGTGGGATGAGCCCCGAACGCGTTGGAGAGAGTAGAGATCCTTCGACTGCGCTCAGGATGACAAGCGCGAATGACCTGATCGTGGAGCGAGAATGTCGCAGCGGGCGCTGATTGAATTGTTGCGCGGAAAGGGTGCGCACGTTGATCCGGTGGCGTGCGTGGAGGACGTTTCTGCGGAGCTGGCGGCGGCGGACAGTTGATGGATTCCCGCATTCGATCGGACAGCTTGTCTTTCACATGAATTACTGGATGAGCTACGAGCTGCGGCGCATTCGCGGAGAGCGGCCGGCGTATCCGGAACACAATGCGGAGAGCTTTCCGCAAAGTGTGTCACCAATCGATGCGGCGGACTGGGATCAGTTGCGGCAGGATTTCGTGTGGCTGCTCGGGAAGTACGCGAAGCTGGTGGAGTCGCCGCGTAAGGAATTGGATCGGCAGATTGAAAGCGCCGATCCGAGCGACAAGAAAATTGCAGACACACTCGAGGCGGTATTGTGGCAGATGGTGGCGCACACGAGTTATCACGTGGGACAGATTGCGCTGATTGCGGCGAGTGATGGGGGCGTGGCCGCCAAAGGCGGGCGGGGATCGCTGGTAGGGCCAGAACCGTCATTGGTCATTCGTCGTTGGTCGTCCGTCGTTGGTCGTCCGTCATTGGTCGGCGGCGATTTCTTCTGTGGGTTATGCTGAGAGCTAATGGCTGAAAAGCTGACAGCCTCCTTCCATGGTCTCGGATTCGACAATCCTGAAACATATTGCGAAGCAGCCGAAGCGGGCGGCGGGTTTCAAGCAGCTGGTGCGCGAACTCGGGCTGCACGGTGAGGAGCGGCGCGAGCTGAATGAGCGACTGCAGAAGCTGGCGTCGAGTGGCGCGCTCATTGCGATGGAGTCGGACCGATATGCACTTCCCGCGGCCGCGGCGGATAAGAACCTGGTGGCTGGACGGCTCAGCATGCATCGAGATGGATTCGGGTTTGTGATTCCGGATTTGAAGTCGCTGAATGCGTCACTCAAGGCGCGGCTGACGGGCGACATCTTTATTGCTCCGCATTTGATCGGGAACGCCATGCACGGGGATTCCGTGCTGGTGGAAATTCTGAATGTGCGTCCGGATGGAAGGGCGGAGGGCAGGATTGTGCGTCCGGTGCGGCGGGCGCATCCGACGGTGGTCGGGATTTTTCACTACGGGTCGCGGCGGAATTATGTGACACCGATGGATGCCAAGATCACGCAGGAGATTGTGATTCCGGCGGGGGCTGAGCGGCCGGAAGGTGGCGGCGAGGACACCCACGGGAACGTGGAGGGGGAGATCCCTCGTCCCGCTCGTAAAAACGCGGGGCTTCGGGATGACGCCTCGCACAGCTCTCGTCGCGAGTCTTCGGCGTTGCTTAAAAAATCTGTGGATCGGGTGTTGGGAGATGAGGCGGCGCGGCGGACGGAGTGGGACGATCTGGAAGGTGTGGTGGTGGATGTGGAGATCATGGAGTGGCCGTCGCCGACGCAGAGTCCGCGGGGGCGTGTGATTGAGATTCTCGGGCGGGAAGATGATTTTGGAGTGGACGTGGAGATCACGATCCGGAAGTTTCACCTGCCGCATCATTTTCCGGCGGCGGTGCTGGAGGAAGCGCAGCAGGCTCCGTCGATCATTTCGGCTTCAGAGGTGCGGCGTCGGAAAGATTTTCGGGCGCTGCCGATTGTGACGATTGATGGCGAGACGGCGCGGGACTTCGATGATGCGGTGCTGGTGCGGAAACTCGAGAACGGGAATTTTGAGTTGCAAGTGCACATTGCGGATGTGGCGCAGTATGTGACACCGGAGTCGGCGCTCGATCAGGAAGCGCGGCTGCGGGGAACGAGCGTTTATTTCCCAGATCGCGCGGTGCCGATGCTGCCGCTGGAGTTGTCGACCGACATTTGCAGCTTGCGTCCGCAGGTGGATCGGTTAGTGATGTCGTGCGTGATGGAGATTGATCATGCGGGCGAAGTGGTGGGGTACGAGCTGGGCGAGGGAGTGATCCGGTCGGCGGAGCGGATGACATACACCGCGGTGAATGCCGTGCTCGAGGGCGACGCGGCGATGCGGAAGAGGTATGCACCGCTGGTGGCATCGTTTGAGCTGATGCGAGATCTGGCGATGATTCTGAACCGCAAGCGGCAGAAGCGGGGATCAATTGATTTCGATCTTCCCGAGCCGGTGATCGAGTTTGACGAACTTGGATTGATGAAGAGTATTGCACGGTCGGAACGGAGCGTTGCGCATCGGCTGATCGAAGAGTTCATGCTGGCGGCGAATGAGTGTGTGGCGGGACATCTCGAGTCGAAGGGGATTGCGTCGTTGTACCGGGTGCATGAGAAGCCGGACGCGAAAAGGGTGTACGACTTCGAGGTGATCGCGGCGACCTTTGGATATTCGCTGGGCGTGGGTGCGCTGCCGATCCAGCGCGTGCAGATGAAGGCCGACCGGAGGGCGGCGTATGGAACCGGGAAACGCGTGAAAGAGATTGAAGTGCCGAAAGAGGTGCACATCACGCCGAGGATGTATCAGAAACTGACCGAGAAGATCGCGGGGAAGCCGGAGGAGCGGATCCTAAGCTATCTAATGCTGCGGTCTCTGAAGCAGGCGCGGTATTCGGAGGAAAACCTGGGGCACTTTGCGCTGGCGGCGACTTCTTATACGCATTTTACGTCGCCGATCCGGAGGTATCCGGATTTGATTGTGCATCGGATCTTGAAGGATGTGTTGAGGGATTCGGGAAGTCAAAATCCCCACTTCTCCCAAAAGCAGGGAGAAGTGGGGCACCCTCCGGTCCAGGATAAGGGATCGCCTTGGTCGAAGCGGCGGACGCGGGCAGGAGTGCCCGCGCCACATGAGACCGGCGGGCCGATTCCGGTTGAGGAGTTGCATGACATCGCGGAAGAGTCGAGTCAGACCGAGCGGCGGGCGGATGACGCTGAGCGCGAGTTGATGGAGTGGAAGAAAGTGAAGTTCATGCAGGATCGTGTGGGCGAGGACTTTGATGGGTTGATCATCAGCGTCACGAAGTTTGGATTCTTCGTGGAGTTGACGGATCTATTTGTGGAGGGGCTGGTGCCGCTGAATACGCTGATTGACGACCGGTATACGTATCACGAGAACACGCGGGAGATTATCGGGCAACGCACACGGAAAACCTATCGGCTGGGGCAGAAGATACGGGTGCTGGTGGATCGGATTGATCCGGTGGAAAAGAAGATTCAGTTTGCGGTGGTGGAGGAAGAGCGGGGCAGAAGCGGACGTCAAAGTCCCCACTCTAGCCGCAAAAGGCGCGGCTAGAATGGGGCACCCGGTGTCGTTATTTTTTAAAGTCAAAGTCCCCACTCTAAAATCGCAAAGGGCGCGATTTTAGGATGGGGCCACCCGCTTTTTTCTCATGTCGAACCAAATCCCCACCTGGGCTCGTTCACTACACTCCCAGGGCCTTTTTAATTTCTGCTGCTATGGCGGCGGTGATCGTCTGCATTTTGTCTTCGGATTCGGCTTCGACCATTACTCTGGCTAGGGATTCTGTGCCTGAGTAGCGGACTACGATGCGGCCGTTGCCATCCAGGTCGCGCTCGGCGGCTTCGATGGCTGATTTCACCGTGGGGATTTGCGCGAAGGGAGTTTTCTCGCGGACGCGGATGTTCTGAATTTTCTGCGGAAAAACTTTCAGGTCGGCGATGAGCTCGGCTAGCGACTTGCCGCTGCGTATTACGACATCCATCAGGCGCAACGCGGTGAGCAGGCCATCGCCGGTGGTGGAATCGCAATCGCGGAAGATGATGTGGCCGGATTGCTCGCCGCCCAAGGTTGCTCCGGTCTTGAGCATTTCTTCCAAGACATATTTGTCGCCAACGTTGGCGCGAAGCATGCGAATGCCGGAGTTCTTCAGGGCGATTTCGAGGCCCATGTTCGACATGGTAGTGGCGACAACGGTGTCGTTCTTCAGTTTTCCTTGCTGACGCATGTCGCGGGCGAGAGCGAGAAGGACGGCATCGCCATTGACGACGCGTCCTTCAGCGTCGCAGAAGAGGGCGCGGTCGGCATCGCCGTCGAAGGTCACTCCGAGATCGAATTTACCTTTGAACTTCGCAACGGCCTTGCCCAGGGTTTCGGGATGAAGCGCGCCGCAACCTTCGTTGATGTTATGGCCATCGGGCGAGATGTGGATGAAGGTCGCCTGAACGCCAAGGCTGCGAAACAGTTCTGGAGCCTCGGCTGTAGCGGCGCCGTTGGCGCAATCGACGAGCACGGAAAACCTGCCGAGATCGGATGCCACACTGGACGCGAGCGAGCGGATGTAGGCGTGGCGCAGTTCGGCTTCCCCCGGCAAGGACGGACCGGGTACACGGAGGGCAGTGTCTTCCGCGGCGCTCGGGTTTTTCAGCAGCGCAAAGATTTCCTGCTCGATGGCCAGTTCGCGCGCGTCGGTGAGTTTGAACCCGTCACCGGAAAAAACTTTGATGCCGTTGTCAGTCCAGGGATTGTGGGAGGCGGACACAACGACTCCGGCAGACATGCCGCGCGAGCGGGCGAGATAAGCGACGCCGGGAGTAGTGATGATGCCGGCACTGTGAACGTCGACGCCGACTGCGGCCAGACCTTCCGCGACGCGGTCGGCAATCCAGCGGCTGGATTCGCGGGTGTCTTGGCCGATGACGGCCTGAGCCTTGCGCGAGTTGCGCATGAGGTCGTGGCCGAGAGCGCGTCCGATCATGTATGTGCTCTGGCGGGTGAGTGGGAATTCGCCGGCGACGCCGCGAATGCCGTCGGTTCCGAAGAGTTGGCGGGATTGCTGGGTCATGGCTGATGAGAACTAGAAAGATTATAAGGAAGCGAGCCAAACGCGCAATTTGTGCGTCGCAAAAAACGCGACGCATTGCGCGGCTCGCTTAGGTCCTTCGTCGGGCAAAAGAGCCCTCCTCAGGATGACAGGGGTTATCTTCTGTCTGGCTTTTGGCCTTTGGCTCTCAGCTTTGGCTCTCAGCTTTCAGCCGTCAGCTTTCAGCTCTTAGCTCTGGGAGGTTTGGCGCCTTAGATATTGATCTGAGTACTGAGTACTGAGTACCGCGTACTGGCCGCTCGCCCCTGGCTCCGCGCTCAATGCGCGCTGGGGGTGCCTACTTTTTGAACGACTACCGTCACCCGAATCGATGTGGTCTGGGCTACTTGCACTAGCGGATCGGGGACATAAACGTTAGTGGTGAAAACGGCGGTGCCGCGGGTTCCGGTCGCGTCGATGGGATCGGTCGTGGCGGCATCGACTCGTTCGACGTGATGTTTCGGGCCAGTGATGGTGATGCGGGAAGGATCGGCATCGACTTTGACGATTTGCTCTCCGGCGGCGAAGTTGCCGGTGACGCGCGGATGAATTTCGACATCGCGGGAGAGCCGGTTGTCGAATGAGAGATGCAATTGACTGGGGACGACCTGGACCACGCTGAAATCGCGGGGATGGTGCACCTGTTGCGAAGTGAGATCGAAGGTACGGTCGCCGGGCTTGACGTCGGCAAGATCGAGTTCGGCATGCACATCGCGGCTCTGCAGTTGGCGGATGAGGCGTTCCGGGCCGCGGACACGAATCTGAGTTTCAGGAATTGACTCGGTGCTGATCTCAAGGTCGGCGGGCACGTGCTGAAAAACGATGGGAGCTCGGACGGCAACTTCGGCCGGTTGCTCGTCGCGGGAGATGACTAACCAGAGTCCGGCAGCAAGGAGCAGCGACATGAGTTTCAGGCTGAAGTTGTGGAGCACGTAGCGCTTGAAGATGGAAATCATGGAAGCGGCTCCGTGCTTGCGTCGGAACTGTGACGCTGAGATTCGCGGAGGGGAGAATCCATGGAAGATTCGGAATCATCGTTTTGCGCGATGGGGGTAGGAAGGGTAACAGGCGCCATGAAGCGGCGGAGTTCGCTGCCGAGACGGGCGCGGAGCTGGTCGACAGAAAGATCGCGTTCGATCTGGCCTCCGATGGCGAGGCTGATGGCGCCGGTTTCTTCGGAGCAGATAACAGCGATGGCATCGGTTTCCTCCGTGATTCCAATGCCGGCGCGGTGACGAGTACCGAGTTGGGTGGAGAGAAGAGGATTCATGGAAAGCGGAAGGAAACAGGCGGCGGCGGCAATGCGATCCTTCTGCACGATGACAGCGCCATCATGAAGAGGCGCGCTGGGACGGAAGATGGTGGCGAGAAGATCGTAGGACAGTCGAGCGTCGAGCGGGACGCCGCTTTCGATGTGGGTGCGCAGTCCAATTTCGCGCTCGATGACGATAAGAGCGCCGGTCTGGTGCTGAGAGAAAAGATTCGCAGCCAGAACGATGTCGTCGTAGGAGTCGCTATCGGCGGGAGATGCGCGGAGAAAGGACAGGCGGCGGCCGAGATCGGCGAGCACGTGGCGAATTTCAGACTGAAAAACGACGATGAGCGCGAAGACAACGTACGGAAGAACGTGACTGACGACCCAGTTGAGCGTGGTGAGTTCGCCGATGCGCGCAAGGTAGAACATGGCAGCCACGACGATGAGGCCGATCAGCATGGGAACGGCGCGGGTTCCCCGGATCATGACCAGGACCTGGTAGATCAGCAGCGCGACGAGAATGATGTCGAGCGCAACCCATGCCGCTTGCTGCCATGATGTGATGATCGGGCTCAGACGGTTGGGCTCCTGGGCGAATTTGAACGGAACAGAACATTGTAAACGCAACGATTTGCGGGTGTTGTCAGGTTGTGTAACTTCCCGGAATAACGATTTTGGGCCGGGGGATTCGCGGCTGGAAACCTCAGGGGCTAAAGCCCGTCTTTCAATTTTCCCTGCGGCGCGTCTGAAGCCGCGCCCTTTCAAAGCTAGTGCATCTGGGATCGCGGGGGGACTTCCGGCTATCGTCTGAAGCCGCCCTCCTTCAAGGCTATTGCGTCTGGAATCGTGGAAGAAGCTTCCGCCACCCGTCTGAAGCCGCACTCTTTCAAAGCAAAATTGCATCTGGGATCGCGGGGGACTGTCCTGCGGCGCGTCTGAGGCCGCGCCTTTCAAGGCAATTGCGTCTGGGATCGCAGAAGAGACCTCGTGCGGTCGTCTGAAGCCGACCTTTCACAACTATTTCTTGGTGACGGAGGCGCGGAATTCGCCATGGGCGACGCGGCCTGAGATTTCGTCGCCGATGTTGAGACGGCTGACGTCTTTCAGCAATTTTCCTTCGGCATCGAAGACGAGGGCGTAGCCGCGATCGAGGATGGCGAGCGGCGAGAGAGATTGCAGAGCGGTTTGGAGGCGCTCGGTGCGGACGCGGTGCTGCAGAAGCACGTTGCGCATGACGGCAACCAGGGCCATGGTGCCGGAGTCGAGTTCGCGGCGCATGCCTGAGAGAACAAGGCGAAGATCGAAGTGGCGAACCGTCGCGCTGACGGCTTCCATGCGGCGACGCATCTGCTCAAGGATTTGCCGCTGGGCGAGTTCGAGTCGGTGAGTCAGGTCGTCGAGTTTTTGCTGACGGCGATGGATGAGCTCCATCATGCGGGCGAACGCGCCGTGCTGCGCGAGTTGCGTGAGGCCTTGACGAGCCATAAGGAGGCGGTAACGCATGGCGCGGGAGAGTCGTTCGTGCAAGGTCTCCGCCTGGGTTTCGATTTCCTGGCGAGAGCGGATGACGAGTTCGGCGGCGGCTGAGGGAGTGGGAGCGCGGAGATCGGCGACGAAATCGATGATGGTGAAGTCCGTCTCGTGACCAATGGCGGAAATGACTGGGATCTTCGAATTCGCAACCGTGCGGGCGAGGCCTTCGCTGTTGAAGGCGGCGAGATCTTCGGCAGAGCCTCCGCCACGGGCGATGAGGATGACGTCGACGTTGGCATGCTGATTGAAATAGCGAACTCCGGCAGCGACTTCGGAAGCAGCGGCATCGCCCTGAACCTGCGCCGGAAAAATGAGCAGGTTAACGGAGTGATGGCGGCGGCTGATGACGTTGAGGATGTCGCGCAGCGCGGCGGCCTGCGGCGAGGTAATGATGCCAATTCGCGAAGGAAGTGATGGGATCGGTTTCTTGCGTTCTTGTGCGAAAAGTCCTTCGGCTTCGAGTTTGGCTTTGAGTTGTTCGAAGGCGAGTTGCAAGGAGCCCGCGCCTTTGGGCTCGAGGTATTCAGCGGAAATCTGGAGTTCGCCGCGATCTTCGTAGACGGTGATGCGTCCGCGAACGACAACCTGAAGGCCGTCGGCTGGACGGAAGCGAAGAAGCTTGGCCGAGGAGCGGAACATCACGACGCGAATCTGGGCATTGCCGTCTTTCAAGGTGAAGTAGAGATGTCCGGAGTCGGGGGCGCGGAAGTTGGAGATTTCGCCTTCCACCCAGGCGTCGGAGTACTCGCGCTCAATGTGAGTGCGGACGGCGGCGACCAGGTCGCGGACTCTCCAGACACGACGCTGGGGACCACGGAAGTTGAAGCCCATCTGGTCGGCGAGGGACATTGAAGGGAGTGTAGCAGGGGCTGGACCCGGGCTTCCGGCTTCGGGCTTTGTGATGGCCCCACGCTTGGTTTTGAGGCAACCGATATAATTTCCGCCCATGGACCTCGAACAGAAAGTCGCGGAACTGAACCGGCGCAACCACCTTGCCGAAGATGGCGGGGGAGCGAAACGGCGCGAGCGGCAGCATAAAGAAGGCAAGATGTCGGCACGCGAGCGGATTGAGTTTCTGCTCGACGAGGGGACTTTCGAAGAGACCGACAAGCTGGTGACGCATCGCTGCAACGACTTCGGCATGGCCGAGCAGAAAATTTACGGCGACGGATTCGTGACCGGATATGGGCGCATCGAGGGGCGGCTGGTGTATGTGTTTGCGCAGGACTTTACGGTGTTTGGCGGATCGCTCTCGGAGTCAAACGCGGGAAAAATTGTGAAGATCATGGATCTGGCGGCGAAGATGGGAGCGCCGGTGATCGGGCTGAACGATTCGGGCGGAGCGCGCATTCAAGAAGGCGTGATGTCGCTGGCGGGATATGCGGACATTTTTCTGCGGAATACCTTGTACAGCGGAGTGGTGCCGCAGATTTCGGCGATCATGGGTCCGTGCGCCGGTGGGGCGGTGTATTCGCCAGCAATTACAGATTTTGTGTTGATGGTGAATAACACTTCCTACATGTTCATCACCGGGCCGGATGTGATCAAGACGGTAACGCACGAAGAAGTCACGAAAGAACAACTAGGCGGAGCAACGACGCACAACGAGACTTCGGGCGTGGCGCATTTCCTGGCGCACGACGATGCAGAGTGTTTGTCGATGGTGCGGGAGCTGTTGAGCTTCGTGCCGTCGAACAATCTGGATGATCCGCCGCGAAAGGCGTGCACGGATCCAGCCGATCGGGCGGACAGTAAGCTCGACACCATTATTCCTGCGCAGTCGAACCTGCCGTATGACATCAAAGACGTGATCCACGCCGTGATTGATGACGCGTATTTCTTCGAGGTGCAGGAACACTACGCGAAGAATATTGTCGTCGGATTCGCGCGGCTGGATGGGCGGAGCGTGGGGATCGTGGCGAATCAGCCGGCGGTGCTGGCGGGAACGCTGGACATCAATGCTTCGGTGAAAGGCGCGCGGTTTGTGCGTTTCTGCGACTGCTTCAATATTCCGCTGGTGACGTTTGAAGATGTGCCGGGATTCTTGCCGGGGACGGCGCAAGAGTACGGCGGGATCATCAAGCACGGTGCGAAGCTGTTGTTCGCATTTGCCGAGGCGACGGTGCCGAAGGTGACGGTGATTACGCGCAAGGCGTACGGAGGCGCGTATTGCGTGATGGCGTCGAAGCACATTCGAACGGACGTGAACTACGCGTGGCCGACGGCCGAGATCGCGGTGATGGGACCGGAGGGAGCGGTTGACATCGTGTATAAGCGCGAACTGGATGCGGCGGCGAATCGCGAGCAGGTGCGGCGGGAGAAGATTGATGACTTCCGCGACCGGTTTGCGAATCCGTATGCGGTCGCAGATCGAGGGTTTGTGGATGCGGTGATTCAGCCGCGGGAAACGCGGAAGAAATTGATTCAGGCGCTGGCAATGCTGGAGACGAAGCGGGACAAGAATCCGGCGAAGAAGCATGGGAATATACCGCTGTAGCTTTCAGACGTCGTGACAGGCGCAATCTGTATTTGAGTTGATCCTCATCAGAGAAGCTGGCGGATGGTGAGCCCCGCGACGATTACCGTTGCTGCTTTCTGATTTTTGAGTGACTCACAACTCTTGGAGCCACACATGAGCAAGCTATCCTTTTCTGTCTTCTGTTTTTTCTACATGGTTGCGGTACCTCTCTGGTCGCAGAATTCCTCGGCGTGGATCGCAGGTCTTCCTCAGGCGAAGGATTATGTGCAGCATCGGGTGTCGAGCTATGACCGCACGGGTGCGAATGCGGACTTTCGGACGATCGGGGCGGGCGAGACGCTTACCGTGCTCGACGAGAATGGGCCCGGCGAGATCACGCATATGTGGTTCACGATTGCCAGCGACGACCCGAATCATTTGAAGGCGCTGGTGCTGCGGATGTATTGGGATGGCGAGGCGTCGCCGAGCGTTGAGACTCCGGTTGGCGACTTCTTCGGGCTGGGCCTCGGGGATTACTTCCTTTATCAGTCGGCTCCGCTTTCTGTGGGAGCGGATAAGGCTTTGAATTGCTTCTTCCCGATGCCATTTCAGAAACACGCGCGCATCACCGTCGCGAATGAAGGCGCCAAGAAAGTCGATGCGTTCTATTTCAATCTCGACTACCGGGCTTTCAGCAAGGCTCTCCCGGCGGACCGGCTCTATTTTCATGCACAGTATCGGCAAGCTGCGCCAGCGCACGGATGGACGAATCAGTGGCAAACGAATGGTGACGCGAATGTGAACGACAAGAAGAATCTGGATGGAGAAGGAAATTATGTTTGGATGGAGGCGACGGGGCGTGGCCATTTTGTGGGCGTGACGATGTCGATCCTGCAGATGGCGATGACATGTTTTTTGTGGATGGGGAGAAGACGCCTTCGATCAACGGGACGGGCTCGGAGGATTACTTTTTAGGCGCGTGGGGGTTTGGAGAGCATTCGTTTGCTTATGAATCATTCGGAGCGCCGGTGAAGGGAGCCGAGGTTGCTGGAAGCCGGACCTCGGTGTACCGGTTTCATCTCGATTCGCCGATTCCGTTTACGAAGTCGCTGAAGGCGACGATTGAGCACGGGCATGCGAATCATCGGTCGGATAATTTCTATTCGGTCGCTTACTGGTATCAGGCGGAGCCGCACGCCGCGTTTCCGGCGCTGCCTGGGCTGGGGGAGAGGATTCCGAGAATTTATTCGGTGGGTGGACCGGGGAATGCGGGGAAGTAAGAAAAGAAGTAAGAAAAGAAGCAGGCGATTCTCGCCTGACAGCCGAGGGCGGCTGTCCCCACATTGGGACTCGGGGCTCACAACTCGGGGCTAAAAGTAAGAGAGTTCCGAGGTGGTGTGGGGTCCATTCGTCTCGGCCAGTAGCTCGCTGATTGACCCTCGCCGACCTGCTTGCGCTGCTTCCCTTGCGGGGCTGCTGC
>Ga0335076_10006569_pt1 | contig 11728 bp, 5 predicted proteins | sample Lox_Sample_25_FD_206717 | JGI IMG/M metagenome (GOLD analysis project Ga0335076, IMG submission 206717) | Soil microbial communities from Loxahatchee National Wildlife Refuge, Florida, United States - Lox_Sample_2.5 | ecosystem: Environmental > Terrestrial > Soil > Wetlands | place: USA: Florida... | reverse complement strand
ATCGTCGAGGGCTCCGACGAGTGGGACGTGCTCTACCGCAAGTACTACGAGGAGGAGACGGCCCGGCACCGGAAGGTGATGCCGTAGGCCGCCGGGCCCCGTAGGGCGAGCCTTCAGCCCCGACGCCGCTCCCGGTGCGCAACCAGCGCGACCTCCGCCGAGAAGACCAGCAGGGCGAGCAGCACGGGAAGCCACCGCACCGGAGGCTGACGCGACGGCAGGGCGAAGAGCGCGGCGGCCGTGAGGACCGCCGCGGCCAGCCCCAGTGCCCCCGACACTCGAGCGTGGCTCCACCCCGAGGACACGAGCCTCTGGTAGAGATGCTCGCGGTGCGCCAGGTGCAGGCGCTCGCCGCGAGCCATCCGCCGGAGGAGCGTCCAGGTCGCATCCGCGAGGAAGAGCCAGAGGCTCAGCGCCACGAACAGGACCATCGACGGCCTCGCCGCGGGCGCGGCCAGGAAGGGGAGCGCGGCGAGGCAGAATCCCATGGCCCCGCTCCCCACGTCGCCGAGGAAGATGCTCGCCGGCGACCAGTTGAAGACGAGGAATCCCGCCGCCGCCCCGGCGAGCGCGGCGCCGAGCAGCGACGCGAAGGGATCGAAGCCGGCGAGCGCAATCCCCGCTCCCGTCACGATCGCTTGCAGGGAGGCGAGGCCGTCGATGCCGTCCATGAAGTTGTAGAAGTTGACGGCGGCCACGATCCACAGGACGCCGACGGCCGGACCGGCCGGACCGAGGCTCGCGTCCAGCGGCGGGGGCAGCGGCACGCGGTCGATCGACCCTGTGACCGAGACGAAGCCGACCGCCACCGTGAGGTGAACGGCTAGGCGCACGGCCGGCGAGAGACTGAACCGGTCGTCGCAGAGGCCGATCCCCGCCAACGCCAGCATTCCCGCGAGGAGCGCCACTTCCGCGGCTGAGCCGGGCCAGGATCCGTGGGCGAGGGCCAGGCTGAGGCCCACCGCGGCGAGGATCGCCAGCCCTCCCCCGCGGGGGACGATCCTGGCGTGGGAAGAGCGCTCGTTCGGTCGATCAAGGAGACCCCAGCGCGCCGCTGCAGAACGAACCAGCGGCGTCACCAACGCCGTCGCAAGCACGGCGGCCAAGGCTGAAAGACCTGGCACTGCCTCAGCTGCCTCTTGTCGGTCGCAGAACCGTGCCGCCCCAGTAGCGGGGGGGGACCCCGCGCACTGATACCGCTGCTGACGTATCAAGACGCATGGTCTCTACTGAGATGCTTCGCACAACACGGATCTCCGACCGCTCGACAAGAGCTACTGGAAGTACCCGGTGACGTCGAAGAGGAACTGGGTCTGTCCCGTGGATCCGGGCGGCATGTCGCAGGTGACGGTGATCTGCCCGCCCACGCCCACGGGGACGACGGCGTTGTTCGCGCGCACCGTGCCCGACACGAAGTTGATGGTCGAGGCGCCGGGCGGCATGCCGCCGGCGGGGTAGACCCGCAGGTCACCACGGTCGGTCTCCTCCGCCACCGTCACGTTGATGGCGATGGCGGTTGCCGTGGCCGGGATCCCGCAGATGCCGAGGACCGGGAAGGTGCGGGTGGAGTTCGCGCCGAGGGCGGGGCCTCCGGAGGGGCCGGCGGCGTTCCGCGTGTCGGCCACCCGACACGGCGCCAGGGTGTAGAAGGTGGTGGCCGGGAAGACGACGACATCGGTGTCGGTAGCGGAGTTGTTGGCGGGGTTGGGATCGCCGTACCCGGCGGGCAGGCTGACCGTCACCGTGTTGAAGAGGCCAGGGGGGGTGTGCATGAGGGTGGCGGAGAGGGTGTAGGTGGCGGTGCCCCCTACCGGCAGGTTGATCGTGTCGGTGATGTTGCCAGAGCCGCTCGCGGTGCACGAGGCCCCTCCCGCCGCCGCGCAGGTCCAGGTGGGGGTGAGGAGGAACCCGGGGACGGGATCGGAGACCTTCACGCCGCTCACGGGGTTGGGCCCGGCGTTGGAGGCGACGATCGTGTACACGATCGCCTGGTCTGGCACCGCAGTCGAAAGGCCGTCCGTCTTGGTTACGGAAACGTCCGCCGGAATCAGGATCGTGTCCGTGTCGGTGGCGCTGTTGTTGCCGACGTTGGGATCCGTGTACCCGCTGGGCGGTGAGACACCGGCGTCGTTGACGAGAGTGCCCGTGGCGGTCGGGCTGAGTGTGCCCGTCGCGACGATCGTGACCGTGCCCCCGACGGCGAGGCTCACGACCTGGTTCAGGTAACCGAAGCCACTCGCGGTGGAGCACGAGGAGCCTGCGGATGCCGAGCAGGTCCAGCTCACTGAGGTCAGCTCGGATGGAAACGAGTCGTAGACGCTGGCGTTCGTGGCTGCGTTGGGTCCCGCATTCGACACCCGGATCGTGTACGTCACAGGCAGCCCCGGCGTCACCGCGGTGACACCGTCCGTCATCGTGATCGCGAGGTCCGCGGTCTGGCCGAGGCGCCAGTTGGCGACGGTCACACGGGTGTTGTTGAGGCTCAGGGCGTTGTAGGCGGACGTGGTGTCGGGCGAGGCGCAGCCGGGGGTCGTGCAGTTGATCCCGGTCGGCTTGCCGGTGTAGAGGACGGTGGGGTTCGAGAAGTAGAGGATCCGCGTGCAGCTCACCGGGCAGTCGTAGGCCATCACGGTCCGGAAGGCGTTGCCGGGATCCTTGTAGCCGAAGGAGTAGAAGTACGCCCCGGTTCCCGTGAGGTCGGTCCGCGCGTGGTTCAGCCCCATGTTGTGGCCGATCTCGTGGCCGAAGCTGTAGTAGCCGGTCATGCACGTCACGTCCACGACGCTGTAGGCGTTCGGCGCGAAGCCGGGGTTGTTGCCGGACATGAGCCATGCGACGCCGCAGGCGCCGCTCCCGGCGGCGTAGCCGGAGCCGATGAGCGACACTACGTCCGCCTTGTACGTGTCGCGGAGGGGGGGCACCTCGTCCATGAAGCCGTCACTGGGGTTGGTCACCCGGCTGAGGTCTGTGCTGATGTTCGTTGCCGTCTCCGTGTAGGGCGTCTCGACGGTGCCAGCGAGGCGAAGGCGCTGAATGACGCCGCTGTTCGCATAGCCCTGGTTCGTCTCCGTGATGGCGAGCTGGATCTTGGCCAGCATCGGGGACGTCCCACCGGCATAGATGCGGGCGGCCGGGGTGTAGGCGACGAGCACGTCGATGAGGGAGCCGTCGTCGTACGCGATCGGAGGGGCCGTCTCTCCCTGGCGGACGCCCGGCGGTACCTCCTCGAAGCAGTTGCCCTTCTCGGGGAAGGCGCCGTCGTCGAGCTGCTCCACGACCTGCCCGCCGCCGCCCCACGTAATCCGGAAGGCGCCCTCCGGCGAAACGACACTGCCCTCCACGACACCGTCGTACACGACGAGGATGGCGTCGCCGAGCGGCTGGCCGGCGAGCTTCCCCGCCCACGTCATCCCGTGCTCGGTCCGCTCCGCGCGGAGGGTCCTCGTCTCCCACTGGACGTCGTCGAAGAGGTTCAGGAGGACCGCCTGCCCTTCCGCCGGCAGCGTGCCGCCCGTCCCGGCCAGCGCCGTGAGGTCGACGTCCACGGCTCTCGAACGCATGACTCCGATGCGGGGAGGGCTCGTCGAATCGGCTGCCCGGCCGCTCGGGACGAGGAGGCCCCTGGGTGCCGCCACTCCGTCGGCCGCGACCAGCGCCAGCGCGGCCGTGATGGACGCTTTCCAGGATCCGATTGCCACCTCGCCACCTCCTGCAAGACAAGCGCCCGCCCAGTCTACCCCCATCCTCCGACCGGTCGCCGGGCGCGCTCAGCGCTACTGGAAGTAGCCGGTGACGTCGAAGAGGAACTGGGTTTGTCCGGTGGACCCTGGGGGCATGTCGCACAAGACCGTGATCTGCCCGCCCACGCCCAGGGGGACGATGGCGTTGTTCGCGCGCACCTTGCCCGACACGAAGTTGACGGTGGAGGCGCCGGGGGCGACACCCCCGGCGGGGTAGACCCGGAGATCGCCACGGTCGGTCTCGCCGGCCACGGTCACGTTGATGGCGATGGCGGTGGCCGTGGCCGGGATCCCGCAGATGCCGAGGACCGGGAAGGTCCGGGAGGTGTTCGCGCCGAGGGCTGGGCCCCCGGAAGGGCCGGCGGCGTTCCGCGTGTCGGCCACCCGACAAGGCGCCAGCGTGAAGAAGGTTGTGGCCGGGAACACGACGACGTCGGTGTCGGTGGCGGAGTTGTTGGCGAGGTTGGGGTCGCAGGCCGGCGCGGACACCGACACCGTGGCGGTGTTGAAGAGGCCGGGGGGAGTGTGGATGAGGGTGGCGGAGAGAGTGTAGGTGGCGGTGCCTCCGACCGGCAGGTTCACGGCGGGATCGGAGATGTTGCCGGTGCCGCTCGCCGTGCAGGACGCGCCGCCCGCCGCCACACAGGTCCAGGTGGGCGAGAGGAGAAAGGCGGGGACGACGTCGGAGACGGCGACGGTAGCGCCGTTGGGGCCGGCGTTCGAGGCGACGATCGTGTAGCTGACCGCGGCGTCGGGGGCGACGGAGGTGACGCCGTCGGTCTTGGTCACCGAAACGTCGGCCGCGTTGACGGCGACGATGGTGTCGGTGTCGGTGGCCGTGTTGTTGGCGGGGTTGGGGTCGGTGGTGCCCGTGGCCGTGAGCGAGACCGTGGCGGTGTTCGAGAGGGTCCCCGTGGCCGCCAGGCTGAGGTTGCCGGTCGCGACGAACGTGGCGGTGCCGCCGGAGAGCAGGCTGACCACGCGGTCGATGTTGCCGCTGCCTGTGGCCACCGAGCATGACGAGCCCGCCGAAGCGGTGCAGGTCCAGGTCACCCCGCTCAACGTGCCGGGGAAGGTGTCGACGACGCGGGCGTCCGTGACCGGGTTGGGCCCGGCGTTCGTGGCCTTGATCGTGTAGGTCACCGGCGTGCAGGCGTTGGCGGTGGTCGTGCCGTCGCTCACCGTGATCTGGAGATCCGCGGTCTGGGCGGTCGTCTTGAAGATCGAGACGTTGTCGACGTACACGCCCTCGGCCTGGCCGGTGTCGTCCGACGCGAAGTTGAACGCGAGCCACACCTGGGTCTGGCCGATGTAGCTGGGGAACTCGCCGAAGTTGAAGAGCTCGTGGGCCCAGCCGGGATAGGCGCCGTCCTTTCCCGTCGTGAAGCCGTCCGGCGAGGGGGAGATCTCGTAGCCGTCGAAGATCTGCACACCCGTGACGGGGTCCGGGGGACCCGCGATGCCCCAGAAAGCGCTGTCGAGGCCGGGGTAGTCGACGTCCATGAAGAGGTCGAACTCGGCCCAGCCCCGCAGGACGGAGGCGAGGGAGAACGGACCGTACACCATCCAGGTGTCCATGCACGGCTTGTAGGGTCCTCCCGCCGGGGCGGGAGACGAGCCGCCGGCGGCGCAGTAGGCGCTGTGGGTGCCGCTCGCGTCGCGTTGCGTCGAACGACCCCACTGCGCGTGGGGCGCCGGCACCCCGACTCCGACGCCAGTCGGGCACAGGTACGCGCCCCCATCTCCTCCCGTGCTCTGGTCGGAGATCTGCCAGGAGCCGGGGAAGGCCCCCTCGAAGCCGTCCGAGAAAATGGTGGAGGCAGCGCCCGGAAGGTCGATCTGGACCGCCCGGCAGGCCGCCTCCAGGTTCGCGATCGCGGCGCCGTTCCAGCCGAGGTTGATCGCGGCCTGCCGCAGGGCCGGGTAGAGGTCGTAGTAGTCCGAAGCGGGCATGAGCAAGTCCGTCTGCGCCTCGTAGAAGAGGTGGGCGACCGCGGTCAGGCCCTGACCCGTGACCGTCTCGCTGTTGAACGTGTCTCCGTCGGTGAGGAGGTACGCCAGCTTGTTGGCGACGCCTGAGTTTTCGTGTACCCCGCGGTTGTCGTCCTGGCCCGTGTACCAAAGAGCGCTGAACCGGCTGTCGGGGTCGCCGTAAAGGGTCGGGTCGTACATGCTGCGGATGGCCCCCCCGGGGAGGTTCTCGCCGATCAGCCAGCGCTCGGCCCCGGTCAGGCCCGAGCCGCTGTGCGTGAGCTGGACGAACTTGCCGAAGATGTCCGACATCGACTCGTCGATCGCTCCCGGCTCTCCCCAGTAGATGAGGTCCGACGTCTTCTCGGTGACGCCGTGGGTCAGCTCGTGGGCGACCACGTCCTCGGCGCTCGCGTAACCGTCGCCGAAGCGCATCTCCGTCCCGTTCCAGTAGGCGTTGTTGTAGGGACAGGGCGCGCCGGTCGACAGGGGCTCGCACCAGTGGACGCGGCCGAGGAGGACGCCGCCGAGGTTGTCGTAGCTGTCCCGGCCGAAGCTCGTAGAGTAGAAGTCGTACGTGTCGCCCATGTAGGTGTAGGCGAGGTCCGTGTCGGCGTCGCCGGTGGCAGGGCCGCCCTCGGACCGCACGAGCGTGCCCGGGCTGCTCGTCTCGGCGGAGTTGTAGATCTGGCGGTTCTTGGCGTCCTTGACGTTCGAGTAGTGGAAGGCCACCTCGCCCGTCACCGCGTCGACGAGGACGATCTCGTCGACCCTCGCCGCCGCGCTCTGCACCCGGACGTGCCAGACGAGCCGCGAGGGACCGGCGCTCCCGATGACCGACGGCTCAAAGACCAGCAGTTCCGGGCCGGTGGTGGCGAGGCCCTTCGGGCTCTTGCCGGCCTGCACGAGGGCCAGGGCCCTGGCGGCGGCCTGGGCCGATGCGACCGAAGGAGTCGTGGGGAAGGCGGGATCGTTCAGGTGCGCGTCGTCGCGGGCCAGGTGGGCGAGGACGAAGGACACTCCTCCCGAGGCTTCGATCTGGACGACGGCGGCGGCGCCGAAGACGGGCAGCGAGCCGAGGAGCTGCTGGAGGCGCACGAAGGTCCGCTCGGGTCGGGCGTGCACGGCCCCCGCCTTCAGGCTGGTCGTTCCCTTGGACATGCCGAAGGCGCTCTGGTGCTCCTTCAGGAAGGCGACGGCCTTGTCCTCGGGCGTCGAGGTCGTGTCGCGGGTCAGGAAGAAGGCGTGGCCGGCCGGAGCCTGGAGAGCCCGGACGTATCCCTGGCTGGTGCGGGCGACGTAGACGCCGTCCGATTCGGTTGCGACCGCTGCGACGCCCGGTCCGGTCCCACCGCCCAAAGAGGCCCGCAGACGCGCCACCGCGGCGTCGAGTTGGGCGTTCGCAGCTTGCGTGGGCGGCGGAGCGGAGCTCGCCCTGGCCCCCGCGGGGAGGACCCGTCGCACCCTGCGAAGCGCCGCTCCCGCGAACGTCGGAACGAGAAGCGCAACGACGACCGCCACCGCCACCCGGCGCCAGCGTGCTCCACACATGCTCGGTCGCTCCCCCTGACCGCCCAGGCCCGCCCCCGTGGACGGCCGCCTGCCGGTCCCGCCTCTTCGCGCGATTGTAGCTGAGCCCACGGAGCCCGATCCGCTCGGCGAAGTCGCTTCCATCGATACTGACACGCCTCCGTAGGGCCCGCGAGGGCGGTGTGTGACCGCGCTCACACCCCTGAGAGGTGACGCTGCGGCGCAGATAGGTTCAATGGATGCGCTCGTCTTTCCCAGTCACGCCCAGCCGAGCGCTCCGGGAGAGGGCCTCGTAGGCGCCCTTGTGCGCCGGGTCCAGTCGCAGAGTCATTTCGTACTCCGCCGTCGCCGTGGCCGTCAGCCCCTGGGCCTCGAGCGCCCGTCCGAGCTGATAGTGACCCGGGGCGAAGAAGGGGGCCTCGCCGACGAGGGCGCGCGCCACCTGCGCGGCGTCGGCGAACGAACGGGCCCGGGTCAGGAGGGACGCGAGGTTCGCCTGGGCGGTGTGGCGAGCCTCCGCCTGGCCGTACCACTCGAGGGCCAGAGACTCGCGCAGGAGCCGGATCGCGTCCTCGACGCGGCCCTCCCGGGCCGCGACGTGCGCGAGCTGGGCCCGGGCCGAACCCAGGTCCGGGAGCATACCCGCCGCCTCGGCGGCGTAGCGGCGCGCCCGCTCCAGGTCGCCCAGCTCCAGGGCGGCGTTCGCTCCGGCCAGGCGGAACGTGACGTTGGCCGGATCCAGGCGAAGCGCCTCATCGATGGACTGGAAGGGCCGGCTCGCGTCGAGGCCGCCGGCCGACGCGAGCTTCACCTCCGCGACGGCGAGGCTGGCCCATCCATACGCGTCTCGAGGCACGAGTTGGACTCCCCATGTGAGGACCTCGCGGCTCCGCGCTGGCCAGGCCATCCTGCCCCGCGGATCGTCTGCCGGCGGGTCGAGCTTGAGCATGGCGAGCCCGAGACGCCGGAGGTAGGTGACGCGCATCGGATCCAGCAGGTGGGCCTTCGTCAGCAGCTCTACAGCCTCTCGGGGCGTGCGGGCGGTCTCCGCGCGGTGCGCGGCCACGCTGGCCGCGAGCGGGCCGACGACGAGGAAGATCCACGCGAAGACCACGGCGCCGGCCCACGCGACTCTCATCCATCGCGCCTGTCTCCCCGGCGCCGGCTCGGGCAGGCGGTCGAGCCCGCCGGCGGCCGCAGCCGGCAGGTCCGCCATCGCCTTCGAAGACGCCCACGCCTGGGATGCGGCGACCCCACCGACCAGGGCGACGATCGCGATTCCGGGTGCGAGCGGCGAGCTCAGGGGCCCCTCGTCGGACAGCCAGCCGGCGGCGAATGCCAAGGCCGCGGAGGCGGCGAGCGGAAGCCCGGAGGACCAGAGGGCCACGAACCGGGCGTCGGGCGACGGCGGCCTGGAACGCCGACCACTCGACACCGCGGCCAGGATGGCGGCCCAGACCGCGAGGAGCGACAGGACCACGACCACCGCGAACCCGAACTGGGCCAGCACCACGAAGGCCACCCAGCCCCCCAGGAGGGCGGCTGCGAGGCCCCGCTCGGGAGGGGACGCCCGCCGCAGGGCGAGCACGCCCAGCGCGACTCCGCCCGCCACGACGAGGCACCAGGCCACACCGCCCACGATCCCCTCCGTCGCGAGCGCGTGGAGCAGCTCGTTGTGGGCCCTGGACGGGGTCGCGTCGTATTCCCGCGTCCAGTAGAGCGGAGGGCGGTGGTGCGGGAAGGCGAGGGCGAAGGTGTCGAGCCCGCAGCCGAGGACCGGCGCGTCGCGAAAGACCCCCCAGGCGGCACGCCAGATCTGCGGCCGGGGTCCGCTCTCGAGGAGCCCCTGGACCCGGGCGTCCAGAGCGACCGCAAGGCGCGCGGGAATCACTCGTTCGCGCACGACCAGGACGCCAAGGCCGAGGGCCAAGGCGGCCCCGGCAGCGACGACCGCCAGCCGGCGGCGACCTCCCGTGACCCAGAGGAGCGAGACAGAAAGGCCGGCGAGCGCCGCGCACCAGGCGGCCCGGGACAGCGTCGCGACGAGAACGCCCGACGAGAGGGTCGCGCCGAGAGCCAGGACGAAGCCGGCCGTCCGGAGGCGTCGGGCGAACGCGCCGCGGGCCAGCCAGACCTGGACCGGAAGCACGATCGCCAGCAGGCTGCCGAGGTGGATCGGATGACCCATGGTCCCGAACGGACGAGTCCAGCCGCCGAACTCCGCGACGCGTCTCCACGATAGGGGATCGGCGCCCAGAACCTGTATGGCCCCGTACGCGGCGGCGGCGGTCGAGCCGGTGACCGCCGCGGCCACGAACGCGATGCGCCACGCGACCGAGAGACTCAGGCGACGGGCGGCCAGGAAGAGCGCCGCCGTGGCCGCGACCGTGGTGAGGCCACCGTGGCTGTCGTCGGCCCCGAAGAGCGAAGTCCGCACGCTCGTCGAGTGCACCGTCGCGGCCGCTGCCGCGGCGAGGTAGAGGAGCGCGACGACCGAAGAAAGTGGGAAGCGCCGCGGGCACGGCTCACGGGGGTCGAAGAGCCACGGGGCGAGGGCCCCCACCGCCAGGACGGCCGTGAGAAGGAGGAGCAGCTTTACCTGCTCGAACGCGTCCACCGTGTCGCGGGCGAACGCCACCGGACTCGCCGCGAGGAAGACCGCGAGCCCTGCAGCGGCGAGCGCTTCCAGAGGTCGACCCCGGAGGGCGACCAGTCGATTCACGGGTCTACGGCGCGGTCACCGCCCAGCTGCCATAGCAGTAGCTCTGTCCGGGCACGGTGGACAGCATGTAGATGCCGAATCCGGACAGGTCAGCGTTGGAGCAGCCCGCACCCCGCGTCGAGAACAGGCAGCTGAATTGCGCGTTGCCGCAGCTGCCGCTGGCATAGACGCACAGCTGGCCGGCTGCGGCCTGCGGATAGCTCACCGTACCCGGGCAGCTCGTCGTCGACGGGCCTCCAAACGGGATGAAGTTCTCGTTGGGGGCGGCTGGCGAGCTGGCCAGGCTCAGGGGGAAGGAGACGGCCGCCCAGAGGTACTGGCCGCCGGCGGTGGCCGGAAAGCCGTTGATCGACCAGGCGCCGGTGATCGTCTGACCGCTCGCCAGCATGTCCGACGGGAGGTAGTACCCGTTCACGTCCGCGATGAAGTCGGTCGCCGCCGAATCCGCGCGGACGACGATCCCACCGTGGCCGCTGCCGCTCGGACCGAGAGGCACGGTCGTCGCGTTGGCGATGTTCTCCAGGCGGTAGTTCAGGATCGACGCCACGGGCAGAGTGCCCCCGGCCGGGAAGACCCGGACGTCGCCCGCTCCGGCAAAGCCCGTGACCGTGAAGTTGACCGATATCGCGGCCGCCGCCTCGGGAATCCCGCACTGCGTCGGCGTCCCCGTCGTGGTCCCGGTGATCTGAAACGTCCGGTTGGCGTTCGCCACCAGCGAAGGCGGGCCGAACGGGCCGCCGAAGCCCGAAGTCGCACGCGTGTCGATGACGCGACACGGGGGGATGCCGACGAAGCTGAGCGGGGCGGTCAGCGCGGCGCCCGACACGCCCGAGACCGCGCCCGGGCCCGCCACCTCCGTCGGCAGGAGGAGGAGGTCTTCCTCCGCGCCTCTCGGGACCTGCCCGGCCTCACCCTCGGCACAGGCCGGCTTGACATGCACGCCGAGGCTCACCGCCAGGACCAACCCCGCCGTTCCTACCGTGCAGAAGCCGCGCCTCTTCGACAGGACAGCCTCCATACCCACCCCCTTCTCTGGCGGGTCACTAGTGCGACCCGCGGACCGACGGGTCGAGTCGCTGCTGAGTCTGCCTATGCCTGCGCGCGTATCATACGCCCCCCGCGAAGGGGAGGCGCGACCGTCGATCGTCAGCCTCGTCAGCCGAGAAGCCGCCTGCCCGACGCACCGCTGACGCCGACTCGCCTGAACGGGCGAGGACACCAACTGCTGTTTGGTGTCAGAAGGTACGGCCGGGGCGACGAGGTTTACTCGAAGTAGCCGGTGACGTCGAGGATGAGGTGGACGTGGCCGGTGCTGCCGGTCGGCATGTCGTTGCGGACGGCGACGTGGTTGCCGGAGCCGTCGTCGGCCACGGGCACGATGGCGCCGTTGGCGATCGCGGAGTCCCCGTTCCGCCAGTTGATCGTGCTCGCGAAGGGCATCGTCTGGTTGGCGGGGTAGATCCGGAGGTCGCCGTTGTCGGTGGGGGCGGCGATCGTGACATTGAAGACGACGGCCTGCGCGGTGAGGGGAACGCCGCAGGTGCCCACGCCCAGGATGGGGAAGGGGCGGTTGGTGTTGGCGCTCAGGAAGGGTCCGCCGTTGGGGCCGTTGGCGTTTCGGGTGTCGACCACGCGGCAGGGAGAGAGGGCGTAGAACTGGTAGGGCCCCCCGGCCTCGGCCTGGGCGACGAGGGAGAGGGCCGTGGCCACGAGGGCCACACGCCCGGCTCTCGCGAGATTGGAATTCACTCGGCTGGCCATGGGT
>Ga0335076_10006568_pt1 | contig 11730 bp, 9 predicted proteins | sample Lox_Sample_25_FD_206717 | JGI IMG/M metagenome (GOLD analysis project Ga0335076, IMG submission 206717) | Soil microbial communities from Loxahatchee National Wildlife Refuge, Florida, United States - Lox_Sample_2.5 | ecosystem: Environmental > Terrestrial > Soil > Wetlands | place: USA: Florida... | reverse complement strand
TCCCGCCGATCCACCCATCGCTTTAATGGGGCGTGCACAGCTTGCCCTGAGCTTGAGCTTGCCCTGAGCCTGCCGAAGGGAAGGGACCCCGTGCGCGCATTTCTCCCCGCCCCATAAACTGGCTGGAGGCCGGTCGCCCTCGACCAGCATTTACACGGCCTACGTCGTGGCACTCGCCGTTCGGCTTCTGAGATGGCAACTCACCAAAGGCGTAGGTCCGGACAAACGGCCGAAGGCAGATGGCGTCTTTCCTGACCGCTGACCGCTGATGGCTGACGGCTCTACAGCGGCGCCAGCCCCCGCATCTGCCGGACCTCGTTCACCGTCAGCACCCCGTTGCGCAGCAGGATCTCCTGAATCTCCGCCTCGGCGCGCTCGTCGGGCGCGTCCACATCGGCGAAGACAAACTCCAGATCGTCCCAACCCAGCTTTTTATGGATCGCGTCGCGCGTCAGGTGCTCGGAGAATAGTCGCGCCGTCGGCACCACCGCCGAGCGAAACGCCAGGTCCACGGCGGCATCGGCGGTAGCCCGGTTCACGTCGTTCTCCAGCCCGAGGAAAAACGGAGGCAGATCGAACGCATCGGCGATCACGCGGATCAAAAACTCCTGCCAGGCGATGCGCAAGTCGCTGTCGTTGCCGGCACCGAAGTGCAGCACCTCTGGCCGCTGCTCCGCCGACAATATCGGGACGCGACCTGTCCCCTCGATCTCGTCCTGCCACCAGCGGATCAGCCGCTCGTGCTGCGACGGGTTCAGCTCCTGCATCCACAGCGCATACTGCACCACGCTGTTGCTGGCCAGCTTGGCGGCATAGCGATGCGCGCTCAGAAACTGGTTGATGGTCTCGAACGCCACCTCCAGCCGCCCCAGCCCGAAGGGCGTGTGGGTGCGCGGGTTCAGCCGGATGTAGATCAACTCGTCGTCGTTGAGCGTGATCTTCGCCTCCGGGCCGTAGCGGCCGGTGTCCTGCACGTAGCGCGGCGAATGCGGCGCGCCGTCCCAGTCGGGACGCATGCGAATGCTCGCGCCATCTACCGGCCACAACATCAGCGGGCGCGCGGCGTCGCCGGTGAGTTCCACCTCGATCGCGCCGAAGCCGCCGACAATCACGTCCTCGAGCACCTGCTCGGCAAGTGAGCGGAACGAGTCGTCGGGGTTCGGCGCGTCGAAGTTCGCCATCAGGAGGCGGGCGCGTTCAGCGCCTTGAGGAAGCTCTTCCAGGCTGCGGCCCTTGCGCGGCTGCACGCGCCATTTCATGCCGGCAATGCGGTCCTTGATGGTATTGATCGCCTTACGAGCGATCGGCGTCTCGGCAAAGCGACGCAGGTTCGCCGGCGTCGGCTTGGGCATGGCGTCGGCGCGCGGCGCGTAGCTGTTCAGGATCGAGGGCAGCGCCAGCGTGCGCCGCGGCTGTGAAGTGGAACTGCCACCGGCGGACACGCGTCCGCCCATTCGGCGCCAGGCGCCGCGAAACGAAGAAAGGATGTTCATAAGAGTTGTAGTACCCGCCGTGGACCGTTGTGCGGCCGAGTTCGCCTTTTATGAGCGGGCGAAACGCATGAGCCGACTGACGTCCCCTTGGTCGGCCGCCCTGAGGGCTTCTAAGTACTCAGTTCGCGCGAAACCTTCTTTTACCAGATTAGCCAGGCCCCAGGTGAATGGAGCACTGCCAAGCTTCTTTGCTAGCACGTCTGCGATGAGGCGGGCGTGCCTCCCATTGCCGTTGGGGAATGGGTGAATAAACACCAAACCATGGTGAAATCGAACTGCGATCTCGTCCGCCGCATGGGTCTTATTGGCAATCCAAAAGCGAACATCACCAAACAGCACCATGAGGCGCTCGCGAACTTCATGGACGGCAACCCCGATATTTTTCTCGGTCAGCCTGTACAGCCCCGCCCACTTCCATGTTTCTCCGAACATTTTTTCGTGCAGTTTGCGGATGTACTGGTCGGACAACATTTCCAACGGGGAAGTGCGATCGGAGAAAGCCCACTCCCTCGCCAGCAGTATGTTGTCCCGCTCCCACTCGTTGAGTTCCTCTTTGGTGGCCAAGTTCGGAATCAGATCTGCAAGCTCGTCGGGCGAAAGTGGCGTGTTGCCGCCTCCGGTTGTCGCGAGCGCTGTCACTTCCTCTCGCCTCGCTTCAACAGGCGGTGCGTTTCTTCTTCGATCTTCTCTTCCACCCTTCCAACCGCTTGGTCCTCCAGGGCCATACTATGTTCCACTGCTCGGACGTTGTCAGCGGCTTTGGCTCGCAAGTCCTTTTCGGCCAGCTGCTGAACGCTTCCGCTCTTGGGGACAAGCGCGTAGACAAGCTGGCACCCGAGAGCCTCCGCCGCATCGCGGAGATGACCCAGCGAGATTCGGTAGTTTGTTTCCGATTTTTCCAGGTAAATCACCAGCGACGGACTCTTGCCGAGTTTTTCCGCCACCTGGCGGAGGGGAATTCCCGTCGCCTCGCGGATCGCCCGAATCCAACCCCTCTGCGGCCGTGGCGACTCTTTCGCCCGGCGGAACGGCTCTAGCGCTCTTTCGAGCTGCCTTAGGCGTAACTTCTTGAATTCAAGCTTCATACACAATGATCCTCAGCCGATATTAAGTTTTAACTGAAATATTATATCATATAGTTAACGTATAACTGAAAGGTATGCTAAACATATTCAGTTTTAACTTAAATTTGCCTAAGAAATTTCAGGAATCATTGAATCAGCCAGAATCAATACCTACGCCCTCAACTCCACCCGCGCCCGCTCCGCAATCTGCGCCATCTCCGACGCCGGACGCACCGCGACGTCGCTCTGCGCCAACACTGCCAGCGCGAACCCGATCGCCTCATCGCCGCGGTCGAGTCCGTCTTCCACCACCGCCGTCATCTCGGCTTTGATCCGATCCACGCGCGCCATGCCCTCGCGCAGTTGCGGAAAGCTGAACGCCAACACCTTGGCCGCGTCTACATCGCTCGCTAGCGACACCGCCTGGAACATGCGAATCACGCCATTCGGCCGATACCCACAGTCAATGCGCAGCGGATCCCCCGCGTGCGTGTACTTGGCCGCTGCGATCCGCTTGAACATCATCGGCCACACGCCGGCCACCTCGAACGCGTCGCGCATCTGCTCGAAAATCACCTGCCGTCCCGACATTGCCCGCTTGCCGCTCGCCCGTCGCTCCAGATACATCTGCGCCAGCGCCTCGATCTCTTCGGCTGGGTTTTCGCTTAGGCACGCCTTCACCGGCGCAAACTCAATCGCATTCGAGCAGTACTCGCGCAGCTTTAAGTAGATCCAATCACGATCTTCTTTCTTCAGTGCCAGCACGCGCCGCAGATCATCTTCCAGCGCCTGCAGCATCTCCAAGTCGGCGTCCGGATCAAGACAGCGCAGCCGCCGCCAGTCGCGCGTGAAGCGTACGTCGGCAAAACCGTCCTCGCCGAACAGCACCACCGCCAGATTCACCGCCTCGCCCTGCACTGCGTTCGGCGAATACCGCATTAGCAACAGCTCGCATTGTTTCAATTCAGCCATCAGCTCACGCGTGCCCCATTACCCCGATTCCCGCGACAAACACCGTCTCCCGCCAATTCACAAACGGCTTCCGCGACGACATCCGAAACTCATCAATCAGCTCGCGCACCCGGCTGCGACGCTTCACCAGCGCGGCCACCAGCCGCTCCATGCCCTCCCAATCGTGCTCGTACCACTCCGGAGGCACCTTCTCGGCGCACGCCCAAATTGCCTGCGGATCCAGCGCCTCCAGCCGCGACAGCCACGGCTCAAACGAATCCCAGCCGCTTACGCCCGCATACACATCGTTGCGCAGATAAACTCCGCGCAGCGGCGCATCCGGAAACGTCCACTCGCCGGCGTTGAAGCAGTAGCCCTGATCGATGAAGCTCACCGTATATTTCCGCTCGCGCCCACGCCGCCAGAACGCTGCCTGGCGCCCGTTGGCGTTGCACGTCCACTTGTCCAGCGCCAGAATTCCCGCAAACGTCTCCAGGTTTCGGACCCGCGGCAGCATCGCCTCCGGCAAATAATCCAGCACCTGCCCCTCGGCCGGATCGACAACATATCGTGACCCGAACTGTAATCCCGGCGAACACGGCAGCGTTCGCCCGGCGAGCTGCAGCGTAAGCTCCGGCGTGTGCTCGATCAGCCACGCCTGCACTTCCACCACTTCCGTCGCCGGCACCGGCAGCCCGATGCGCTCCGCCAGCCGCGTCGCCAGCAGTTCGTTGGCCAGTACCCGCAGATGCTGCGGATTGTTCTGAAACTTGACCACGTAGAAGTGGCCGTCGCTGGCGCGCATCAGGTGCGACTGGGCGCCGCCGCGCATGCGGCGCACGTGCTGCACCGCCGTCACCGCCAAGCCGTCTCTCCGGAGCCGCAGATCATCGCTGCGATGCTATCCGGACCAGGCACATCGCGCCGTGACGAAGCTCACAGGAAGCTGTCAGCTGTCTCTCAGCTTTCAGCCAAAAAGCCAATCCGATTGTGGGCCCGACACCTCGCGGGGGCGGCCGTTCGCCAGACATTCGCAGTCTACCCGACGGCCGATGGCCGATGGCCGAACGCCATTTCCTGACGGCTGACCGCTGATGGCTGAAAGCTGTTTCTCACCGCCTGCGCGATCGCCATCGCCATCACGCAGTCGTCGTGCGCGCCCGAGTTAGCTGACGTCGATCCGTCTTCGTGGCGCACAAACGTCCGGCACTCTTGCAGCAGCCGCGGACTGTAGAACAGCCCCGGCTCCAGCGCCAGCAGCGCGGCAAACTCTTCAATCATCTTCGGCCGCGTCGCCACGTTGGTCAGCCAGCCCTGCTGTCCCTTCTGCAGATAGAGGTGCGGATACCGCTCCACCGTGTTTAACTGCGCCAGCACCGCGTGTCCGTGATTGTTGCGCTCCACCGCTATCAGTGCGTTGTTGAACTGGTGTCCCAGGTGCGCCACCTCGCGCGCCAGTTCCCGCGGCGGATAATGCCCGTAAAGCTCGGCGCACTGCATTCCGGACGAACGTTCGATCACCTCGGCACAGGCGAAGTCGCCGTCAATGCCGCCGCCCGCCGGATCCACGCCGATGATGTACTCCTTCCCATACGTCGGCGGCCAAAAGGTCACTTCGGCGCCGTTCTGGCGGTAGGAGTCGCAATGGCCGTCGCGCAGCCACGCGCCCAAGTCGCTTTGATTGCCGTCCAGCACGGTCAACCGGCTTTCGATCGCCTCCACGTCGAAGACGCACTCGCCCGAAGCCAAAAAGCACGAATGTGCGTCCTCGGCATACTCCTGCCGCGCCAGCCGCCGATACTCGCCGCGCAGCCCGCGGCGATACGCAATCTGCTCCGGGATCAACCCTACGCGCTCGACCAGGGCTTGCTCTTCATCGTTATATTGCAGCGGCTCCAACGCCGGTTGCAGATAGCTGCTCTCCAGCCACCAGGGAAAGAAGTGCCGCACGTAGCCGGTTTCATCGGCGCGCTGCCACTCTTCATAAAAGCAGCCGCCGGCGCCGTTCGGCGTGGACTCCAGCACGATCTCGCCGCCTGGCGCCACCGCCGCGCGCAGCGCTCCCAGCGTTTCCGCCGCATCGCCGGGCCAGCGGGCCACCTCCGAACAATGCAGGTTCTGGATGGTGAGCCCACGCCCGGCGTTCGGATCCGCCGCGGTTTCCACGCGGTACTCGCTGTCGAGGCGCGGGAACACGATCTGGCGGACGTTGGAGCGCGAGGTTGCCAGCGCCCCGAATCGCAACCACTCCGGCAGGTTTTCCAGGTAGCGGTGTACGATGCGAAAAATCGACTCGGCCGACTCCTGATCGTGCGCCACCTGCACGCTCAGCGTGCCCGGCCGCGCGATGGCGTGAAGGAAAAACCGCGCTGCCACCCAGGTGGTGATTCCCAGTTGCCGCGCCTTCAGCACGATGTTGCGCTTGCCGCAGCGCTGCTCAAACTCCCACTGTGCGGCGTTCGGCCACAGCGCCACCTGGCGCCCCTCCTTGTCGCGCACCTTCGCCAGGTTGTAGATCAGGTAGCTGCGCCGGTTGAGTCTGAATTCGCCGTTGTTTTCCTTAATCAGTTCGTCAAGATTGCCGCCAAGCTCCGACAGGATTCGTTCGTCCGGTAGTACGCACATGGGTTCGGCCCTGGGTCCTTTTTTCTACCAACAAGTTTGACTCTTCAAGTTTCACGGTTTCAGGTTTCACGGTTTCTGAAGTTTCGAAGGTTTCAAGACCCGGTTTCGAGAAGCGCTTCCGGCACGCCCCGCTTTTCGAAACCTGAAGTTCCTCGAAACCTGCGAAATATCCGAAACCTCGTGAAACCTTGAAACCTTGAAACGTGAGAGATGAAACCTCGAAACATGAAACTCGTACTAATCGCTGCTGGTTACTCTTCGTCTTGCTGCCACCGGCGCGGCGCTGAGCGCCTGCACCCGGAAGTTATCGATCACGCTGGCGTTGGGGTTCGTGCCCATCACGCCTGCATGGCCCGGCTGCGTCAGACTGCCGTCGGTGAACTGCAGCGCTGCCGCGCCGCGCAGATACAGGGTCACGCTTGTGCCCCGCACCGCCAGGCTGATGGTGTCACCCTGGCTCACCGACGCGACCTGCGTGCCCAGCGGCACGGTGGCGCCGTTCACCAGCTTGCGCAACTCGAGATACCCCGACGCATTCCACCCGCCGATATAGGCCGAGTCGCTGTCGTGCGTTGCGCCCAGCGTGTAGCGCGCCATCAGGTAGCTGCTGCTGGTGCTGTCCTCGACGTCGGCGCTCACCTGGTAGTCGGCGCTCGCCGGCGTCCAGTTGGGATAGCAGCTCGCGTAATACGGAGCCACGGCAGTGGTAGTGAGCAGCATGTCGCTCGCCACCGCCATACCGCCGTCGCGACAAAGCCAGCTCTGGCCGGTGTCGGAGGTGTGCGTGGTCAGCGGCGTGCCGTCGGAGTCGGTAAAGCTGTCGCCCACCGGCGAGGCGGCCGATCCGATGATCCCCGCCAGGTAATCCCACGCATAAGCGTTCGCCGGCAGCGTGCGGACGGCGCCCAGGCTGCGCGCCGCTGAGGCAGAGGTCGTCGTCGCGTCCGCGATAGCCACCGCATGTCCCACGTTTCCCGCCAGTGCGTCCACCGTGGTCGTGGTTTCGGCGAGCGACAGTCCCGGCTTCGTCACCGCGCCGCTGGCATTGTCCGCGGCGGCAAAGAATTCGTTGGCCCGCGAGAATCCGGTAGCGCCGTAATCCGGCCAGCGCATGGCGTAGTCGGCCAGCGAACCAGCGCTGAAATTCTCGAAGTAGATCTTGTTGGGCGTGTGCGTGCCCAGAAACAGCCCGGCCTGCCCGATCGCCGTAGGCATGTCGTTGTCGATGACGTCGATCTCCGTCCGCCACGCGCCGCCCGCCGGCTTGATCAGCAGCACCAGATGCTGATTGCTGTCGGAGTCATGCCGCGTCTCGAACCGCATGGTGTCGCCGGCCACCGGATAGCTCGTGCCGATTGCCACCGCCACCACCGAGTCGTCGGTGGAGGAGACCTGCGGCGTCACCTTGGTGATGTGCCACTTGCCCGCGCCCGTCAGCTCCGACTTCGGACACGCGGCGTAGTTGCACGGCTCCGATCCCGCGTAATACGCGATGTAGTCGTAGGCATAGTTGCTGGTGCACATCGCCGGCACCGTCTGCTGCCACTTCAGCATCAGGAACAGGTTCTGAAATCCCGCGTCTCCCATCACGTCGTTGGGGATGGTGACCTGCGCGTACGGATCGGCGCCGTAGCTGCCCTGGTAAACCGCCTGCGCGGCGCTGCCCGAGTTGGCCATGGTGGACGCGCCGGCGGTGCCGATGCCCTTGATGCTGCGCGTCGAATCCCAGAGCACGTTGAGCGGCATCGACCAGTCCATGTACTGCGTCGAGCCCACCGCCGGTGGGCAATTCTGCGGCGCGCAATAGAGCACGTCTTTTCCCGCTACCACGCCGGTGGGAGACTGGCAGGCGCCGTAGGGATCGGTCTTGTAGTTTTGCGCCGACGATTGCGGCCGGTTCAGCCACGCTCCGCCGATTACCGTGCCGGCATCGTAGCCGCCGCCCAGCCCGGTGTCGTATTGACCACTTCCGTTCGGGCTGCCGCTGCCGTAGGCGCTGAAGTCGTCCGCGTACTGCGTCGCGAGCAGCGCGTCACTCGATTGACGCGTCACCTTGGGCGTCTTGCCGGAGGCGCTGTCGGAAGCCGCCAGCGTCTCGCCGGCAGCCGCGTTGAACTGGCTGTACACAATCACCGTGTACGCCTGTGAGCCGCTCGCCGAGGCCGCGTCGATCGCCTGCACCGTGAAGCTATACGTTCCCGCCGCCGTGGGCGTGCCGCTCAGCACTCCGCCGCTCGAGAGCGACAAGCCGGTGGGCAGCGTGCCCGCCGACTTGCTGAACGTATATGGCGCCGTTCCGCCGGCCGCGGTGATCGTCTGGCTGTAGGCCGTGTTCAGCGGCGCGTTGGGCAGGGAAGCGGGCGACAACGCGATGCTCACCGTCGAGGATGCGCTGAAGCTGTTGGCCTGCGGATCGGCAAGCTGATAGCCGTTGTTGAGCGTAATCCCCGGCAAACCCGCTGAGATCGAGCTATCGGTGACTGTGTAATCAGTGGTGGATCCGTGCTTCGCGGTCAAGGTAGTCCCAACGATCGAAAGGCTCAGGGTCTGCGGATCCGTCGTTGGATACGCGACGTTGTTCTTCAGCACCGTCTCCGTGCTGTTCACCATCTTGGAAAGCACCATTACTCCGGCCATGCCGTCCATGTAATAGCGATAGCCGCTGAACCACGGCACGCTATGGCCGGCGTCTGTACCGGTCTCGTTGAATTGCCCGCGCACGATCACCCCGCAGCGGTCGGCGCTGGTGTAGGCGTTCAGGCAGCTCACCGACGCGGTCTGATTCGCGCTCCATGCGCCCGCCCCCACGTATAGGGCCTCGTACCAGGTATTCTGCGCGCCGCTGTCATCGGCCTTGTTGCTGACGATGCCGATGTTGGCCGCCCTCTGCGTCCAGTTCGCGCCCAGCCCGAAGCCCTGCGCGCTCACCGTGCCCGCGGTCTCGCTTGTCGCCGCTTGGTTGCTCTTGTAGTAGTTGAAGCTGAACTGCGTCGCGCTAGCTGAGGAGATGCCGGCATATTGGCCGTTGAGCCAGGCATTCGCCGACAGTCCGCTGAAGTACACCACCGTTCCCGGGACAAAACTGTTGGCGACGGTAACCGTGACCGCGTCGTTCGCAACCGCCACCGTCGCGCCATTCATCGCGACCGAGGCGCCGCAATTCGACGCGCAGTTGGCGCGCGCAAAGTTGTCGCTGGCAGTCTGCGCGAACAGCGGAGAAACACCCACCACAGAGGTACAGAGAACACAGAGAAAAATCCGGGTAAGTTTCAGAAGTTTCACGCTGCGCGTGGCTTCGGAGGTTTCGAAAACCTTTCGAGTTTGCGGATGTTGTGAAAGCCTCTTCGAAACGGATTCTGGAAACCGCTTCTGGAAACCTCCGAAACCTTTTCCGAATGTTGGAAGAATCACTTCCAGCCGGTTGGGTGCGTGACGGCTGATGGCTGACGGCTGACGGCTCATCTGCCGCTCCTTAATAGTTAATTGCGTAGTTCACCGTAAATTGATCCGTCGGGGCGGAAACGGTTGCCGAGGGCGAGATCAGTGCCTCCAGCAGCAGTGTTCCGCCCGAGGCGGCGTTGAACGCGCAAACCTTGGCGATCGTCTGGCTGGTGCTGGCGCCGTAGGTCCAGGTGTAAGTCAGCGTGGTCTGGGTGGTGCCGGCGGTGTGCGCGGCCGAAGCCTGCGCGCGCGCCAACCCGCCGGTCAGCTCGCTGGGACAAGCGCTGTCCGTCGAGGCTGGCGAGGTGGTGTCGGCGCTGAGCGCCAGGTAGCGCCCCTGAACCGTAGCCGCGCTTGAGTTGCTTCCGCCCACGGTCTGGTTGGCCCACCAGTCGGCGCCGCCGTTGGTGCGCAGATTGTGCGTGGCGGACTGGTAGTACACGGTGGTGGGATCGAGGCGGCACGCCGCCGCGTCGATCGAGCCGTCGCGGCGAACATAGCTCGCGCAGTGCCGCGCGGTCAGCACCAGCAGATTCTGCGCCGGAGTGATGGTCTCCAGCGGCGAGGCCGACTTCTTGGGCTTGTCCGGCAGCCCCTGCGAAAGAATTGCCGCCGAGATACCGAGAAGAAAGAGGATCAGTAACAACCTGCGCATGAAAGCTCCTTGATTGCTTTGGGTCATCTGGTTATCGAGCCAATGGGTCATTGAGTCATCGGGCCATTGAGCGATTGCAGAAATGACTCGATGACACAATCACGCGATGGCTCAATTCAGACTGACTGTCCAGGTGATCGACAGCGTGTCGCCGCTGCTCAAATTGGCGGCCGGGGAGAACGTAGCTTCAAAACACATGGTGCCGGCCGAGGAGGCGTTGAAGAGCGCCGCCTTCTGCACTCCGGTGAACGATCCCGAAGCCGTGAACGTCTTCGAGACCGAGTAAACGCTGTTGCCGGTGGAGTGCCCGTACACGCCTTGCGCGCGCTGCAGGCCGTTTGTTGTGATCTCGCTCGCCAGCGTGCTGTCGGTCAGGGCCGGCGTAGTGGCGTCGCTGGAGACGCCGATGTAGTTGCAGGTCGCCGGAGGCGCCGCGGTGTTGCCCATCACCGAGGCCTGCCAGTCAGCCCCGGCGTTGGTGCGCAGGTTGTGAGTCGTGGAGCGATAAAACAGCGAGCCATCAGCGTGGCGGGCTTCGATGGTCACGCGGTTGTGGCCGCCGCCGGCGAAGTCGGTTGCCGTGCGGCCCGATTCAACTCGTACGGCCACGGCATCGGAAGCGGGCGCCCGGCTGGTTTGCGCCAGCGACGCCGCCGCAAACAGCAATAGACAGAGAAGTGCGTAGGAAGCCTTCATGGGTCTCCTTGGTAGCTGTCAGCTCTTGGCTGTCAGCCTTCGGCTGGTTGTGAAGAAAAGCGTGTGCCGCGGACAGTCTTGTCCGCGCTCGAGAGCCGCATCAGTCCACGGTGTACTTAATCGCCACGCTGACGCGCTTGGCTGTGCCGCCGGCGCTCACCATTGAGAAGTCGATCGTGTCGCCGGGCGAAAGGGCGTCCGTGCCGCTGTTGAAGCTGGTGGACAGCGCGCCGGTGTGCGAGTTGTTGCAGGCTAGGTTCGCGGTGGAGATGGCGGCGGTAGTGCCGGTGTTCTTCAGCAGGTTGATGGTTGGTGAACCGGCGTCGCTTTGGCACCAGATCTCGATGATATGCAGCGCAACTGGCGCGCGGAAGATCGAGGCCTGGTCGTCGTCGTCCTGTAGCGCGGCGGCAGCATTGTCGGCGCCCAGGACGAACGTCGCGACGCGGGTGCGGTCGGTCGTAGGCAATTGCGCCGTCGGAATCTTCGCCGTGGCGTCGAGCGAAGCGTAGCCGTTGGCGCTACCTTTATTCGCCGGTTGCTCAAAGTCGGCGGCATGATGGCCGTCCAGCAGGTCGGCATTGAGGTTGGTGTTCAGCGTGGTGCTTGCGGTGGCGTAGGGCTGAGCGCCGGTCACGGCCGTGGAGGCGAACGAACGCCCGTTAAAGTTGCCGCTGCCATCCACCGATCCGACCACACCGGCGTTTCCGTTGTAGAAAATCACTCCGGTAGTTGTGCCGCCCGCGTTGTAGCGATTCAGAGTGATGCCGGAGCCGCTGGCGGCATCAATCTCGGTGGTGCCGGC
>Ga0335076_10006567_pt1 | contig 11730 bp, 12 predicted proteins | sample Lox_Sample_25_FD_206717 | JGI IMG/M metagenome (GOLD analysis project Ga0335076, IMG submission 206717) | Soil microbial communities from Loxahatchee National Wildlife Refuge, Florida, United States - Lox_Sample_2.5 | ecosystem: Environmental > Terrestrial > Soil > Wetlands | place: USA... | reverse complement strand
GGCACTGTATGTGCCGACCTCCGAGTTCTCGAGTCAGATGCAGGCCCTCAAGGGCAACGGCTGGCACGCAGTCACGCTCAACCAGCTCGAGGCGTACTGGACCAACGGGACCTCGCTCGGATCGGGCCAGCCGTTCGTGATCACGTTCGACAACGGTTACGCCTCCCAGTACACGAACGCCTTGCCGGTGCTCAAGGGACTCGGCTGGCCGGCCGTCGAGGACCTCCAGGTGAACGGCCTATCGCCGTCGGACGGCGGTTTGTCCGGCGCGCAAGTCCGGGGTCTGATCGCGGCTGGCTGGGAGCTCGACACCCAGGGTGTCAATCACACCGACCTGACCGCGCTCGATCCCGCCATGCTCTCCAACGAGCTCACGGTCGCCCGACAGACGTTGCAAAGCACCTACGGCGTCCCGGTGAACTGGTTCAGCTATCCCTCGGGCGACTACGACCCGACCGTGACCGCCGCGGTCCGGGCCGCCGGCTACGTCGGCGCCACGACGGTCAACCCAGGGTGGGCGAGCCCGCAAAGCGACCGCTTCCGTCTACCGAGGCTGCCGGTGACAGCGGGGACCACGCCGTCGCAGCTGCTGGCGCAGATTGCGACCGCCAAAGCCAACACGTCGGTCCCGTCGTCCTACACCGGCCTGGGCCTCGCGTAGCCCCGAGCCGACTCGCGTAGCCGGGGAGTACGATCTGCGCCAGCGGGGCGCGTCGTGGCAAAGGACCGGGGCTAGTGCCGAAGGTTTCGAATGTAAGGGATCTGCAGTCGGAGCAGGCATTCGAGGCGCTCGCCACGCTCGACGCGGCCGGCACGTTGAGCGCCGAGGATCTGGAGGCGCTCGGTGAGGCGGCGTGGTGGGTCGGCCGACTACAGGAGAGCATCGGTGCTCGGGAGCGCGCCGTCGCCGCGTACGTCGCGGCCGGTCAGCCGCGAGCAGCCGCGCTCGTCGCGTTGCGGCTGTTCTACACGTCGTCGGTTCGCGGGGACGGCGCCGTTGCGACCGGTTGGCTACGGCGGGCCACCCGCCTCCTCGACGCTGAGCCCGAAGGAATCGAGCACGGACAGCTGTGGTTGGCCGAGGCCCGCGTCGCTCGAGCGCGAGGGGATGCGGACGCCGAGCTCGACTACGCCCGACGCGCGATCGCGCTCGGCCACGAGTTCGGGGACCCCGACCTCGTGGCGCTGGGGCAGTACGTGGAGGGCAGGCTCCTCGTCAGGCAGGGACAGGTCGACGACGGAATGGCGACCCTCGATGAGGCGATGCTGGCCGCGGCGCAGGGCGAACTGGGCCCGATGGCGACGGGCCAGGTCTATTGCAACGTGATCGCCGCCTGTCAAGAGCTCGGGGACCTGCGGCGCGCGGGCGAGTGGACGGAAGCGCTCCGCGGTTGGTGTGAGCGCCAGCCGTCGTCGGTATTCCCCGGTCTTTGCCGCGTGCATCGCGCCGAGGTGATGCGCCTGCGGGGCGCCTGGTCTGAGGCGGAGGACGAGGCGCACCGCGCCAGCGAGGAGTTGCTCGAGACGATGCCGGCGTTCGCCTCTGAGGCGCTTTACCAGCTTGGCGAGGTGCGGCGCCAGCGCGGAGAACTCAACGGGGCCGAGCTGGTGTTCAGACGGGCCAGTGATCTGGGCCGCGAGCCACTGCCCGGACTCGCGCTTGTTCGGTCGGCACAGGGCAAGCCGGACGTCGCCTCAGCGGCGGTGCGCCGCGCGCTCGCCCAGGAATCGAACCGCCTGGCGCGCGCGAAGCTGCTGGCGGCTCAGACGGAGATCGAAGTCGCGACTGGGGATCTGCGTACCGCGACGGCGGCCGCGCATGAGCTTGACGCTATCGCTCTGGCCTACGGGAGCTCTGCCCTGCAGGCCGCCGCGGCTTACGCCGCGTCCGGGTCGAGCTCGCCGGCGATCAGGTTCCGGCCGCGCTCGGTTCACTGCGCCGGGCCTGGGAGCTGTGGCAGGCAGCCGATTGCCCGTTCGAGGCGGCCGAGGCTCGTCGAGCGCTCGGGCTCGCTTGCCGCGCGGCCGGCGACGCCGAAGGAGCGGAGCTCGCGTTGAGCTCGGCGCTCGCGGTATTCGAGCGTTTGGGCGCGATCGTCGAGTCGGCGCGCACGACCGAGTTGATGGGCGCGCGGCACGCCGTCGCGGGCCTGACCGCGCGGGAGGTCGAGGTGTTGAGGCTGCCAAGAGCAACCGCGAGGTCGCGGCGGAGCCGTATCTCAGCGCCGAGACGGTCGCCCGCCACCTCTCCAACATCTTCTTCAAGATCGGCGTCTCCTCGCGGACCCCGGCTACGGCCTTCGCCTATGAGCACGGGCTGATCGATGAGGTGTAGCCGTTCCGGCCTGGGTCACATGCCCCACCTGTCCCATTTCGAAGATGGGACGACTGGTCGATGACGCCTGACCGGTCTGAGTGCATCATCGGCAGCATGCAAACCGAGGCATCAAACCAAGGAGGAGCCATGGCCCTGACCCTGGCCGAGATGGTCGGCGTCGCTCGCTCGCAAGCGCACGAGATCTCTCCCGCCCAGGCGGCGGAGGCGAGCAACCGCGCGCAGCTCGACCTGATCGTCGATGTGCGTGAGCCGGCCGAGTACGAAGAGGGCCACCTCCCGGCCGCAATCAACGTTCCGCGCGGCTTGCTAGAGATCCGCGCCGACCCGGCGTCGCCCGGGGCCGACGCCGAGCTCAGCGGCGACCGCTCTGCCAGGATTCTTGTGTACTGCACGAGGGGTCCGGGAGCACGTTCGCTGTTCGCGGCGCAGACCTTGACGAGCATGGGCTATGACCATGTCGAAGTGCTCGGCGGCGGTCTGATGGCGTGGGCGGAAGCGGGCCTGCCCGTCGACAGCGAGACCGAGCCGGCGACCGCGTGAGTTCACGGACGCAACCTGATCACTCAAGAACGAGAAGGAGGACGGATGTATTTGCAGCTAGGCGCCGAAGCGCCCGATTTCGAGGCGACCACCACCGAGGGACCGATCCAGTTCCACGACTGGATCGGTGACTCGTGGGCGGTGCTGTTCTCCCACCCCAAGGACTTCACCCCGGTGTGCACGACCGAGCTCGGCTACATGGCCAAGATCAAGCCGGAGTTCGATCGCCGCGATGTGAAGATCATCGGGCTGTCCGTCGACCCGAGCGACAAGCACGAACAGTGGGCGCGCGACATCGAGGAGACGCAGGGGTATGCCCCGAACTACCCGATCATCGCCGACGGGGACTTCGAGATCTCGAAGCTGTATGGAATGCTGCCGGCGGAGGTGTCGGGAGATCCTGCCGAGCGCACCCCGGCCGACAATCAAACGGTCCGCAACGTATTCGTGATCGGCCCCGACAAGAAGGTCAAGCTGATCCTCGTCTATCCGATGACGACCGGCCGTAACTTCGACGAGGTCCTGCGGGTGATCGATTCGCTGCAGCTCACGGCCGACCACAAGGTGTCGACGCCGGTGAACTGGCAGCCCGGTGAGGACGTGATCATCGCCGGATCGGTTACCAACGATCAGGCCAAGGAGATCTTCGGAGAGTGGCGCGAGCCGAAGCCGTACATTCGGATCGTGCCCCAGCCGAACAGCTCCGAGCGGTGATCCTCAAGCAGTATTACCTCGGCTGTCTCGCGCATGCCTCCTACCTGGTCGCCGATCAGGTGGGAGGCCACGCGGCCGTGATCGATCCGCAACGCGACATCGAGCAGTACGTCGCCGACGCCGAGGAACTGGACTGCACGATCGAGCATGTGTTCCTGACCCACATGCACGCGGACTTCATCGCCGGTCATCTCGAGCTCCGCGATCGCGTCGGCGCGACGATCCACCTCGGGGCACAAGCCAGCGCCGAGTACGAGTTCGAGCCGATGGGCAACGGAGACGAGGTCCGGCTGGGGCGGGTGCGACTGTCGGTTCTCGAGACGCCGGGTCATTCGCCCGAGTCGATCTCGATCCTGGTGTTCGATCCGGAGCAGGGCGAGGAACGGCCGCATGCGGTGCTCACCGGCGACACACTGTTCATCGGCGACGTCGGCCGCCCCGATCTGCGGGCGTCGCTCGGCTGGAGCGCCGATCAGCTCGCGAGCATGCTCTACGACTCGCTCCGCAACAAGCTCCTGCCCCTCCCGGATGACACGCTCTTGTATCCGGCCCACGGCGCCGGCTCGCTCTGCGGCAAGAACCTCTCGACCGACACCGTTTCCACGATCGGCGTGCAGCGAACGTACAACTATGCGCTCCAGCCGATGAGCCGTGAGCGGTTCATCGAGATCGTGACGACCGATCAGCCGGACACGCCGGCCTACTTCACCTACGACGCGGTGCTTAACGCGCGCGAGCGGCCGACGCTTGACGATGCGCTCGAGCGCGAACTGCGGCCCCTATCGCTCGCGCGGCTGCGTGAGCTGGTCGCGGACGGGGCGCAGATGCTCGACGCGCGCGATCAGGCCGAGTTCGAAGGTGCACACGTGCGCGGAGCGCTGAACATCGGCCTCGACGGCTCGTTCGCCACGTGGTGCGGCACGATCCTCGACCCGCAGCGGCCGGTCGTGCTGGTCGCCGAGCCGGGACGCGAGGTCGAGGCCGCGACGCGGCTCGGGCGGATCGGTTTCGACAGCGTCGCCGGCTACCTCGCCGGCGGGATGCAGCAGCTCGAGGACGCTCCCGAACTCATCGGCCGAATCGAGCGGATCACCGCTGCTTCGGTCGCCGAGAAGCTCGATGCGACGGACCCTCCTCTGCTCCTCGACGTCCAGACGGCTCGGGAATACGGTGAGTCCCACATCGCGGGCGCGGTGAATGTGCCACTGTCGCAACTCGCCGAGCGCATCCACGACGTCCCGTCGGATCGCGCGGTGGTCGTCTACTGCGCGAGCGGGTACCGCTCGGCGATCGCGTCGAGCCTGCTCCGTCGTGAAGGGCTGCCGCGGGTCGCGAACCTGGTCGGCGGCCTCGCGGCCTGGAACGCCGCGCAGCTCGAGACCGTCGGTTAAAGCCCTCGTCGCCACGAAGATGGGGGCTCGCATGTATCGAGCTGCGCGACAGGCGCTGCGAAGGTGTGCTGATGTCCAAGGTGAGCGACCCATTCGAGCGATCACGGCGGTGACGATCGTGCTGATGTTCGTGGCGATCGTTGGCATAGCCGCGCTCGAGGTATGGCTGTTCTGGCGCCTGGGGAGCGGGGTCAGCGACTCGCGAACGGAGTCGCGTGAAGCGGCTCCTCGTCGATCTCGCCGACGAGCTGCTCGAGCAGATCCTCGAGCGTGACGAGCCCGACGGTCGCGCCGAGGTAGTCGGCGACGAGCACCATCTCGCGGCGCTCGTCGCGCATCTGCCGGAGCAACTCGGTGACCGGCATGCTCTCGGGCATGCGCGCGAGCGGCCTCAGCAGCTCGCGGAGCTCCGTCGGTCGTCGGTCGATCGCGGCCGCCAGGAGGTCGTGAGCGTGGACGAGACCGATCGGCGCGTCGAGGCCAAGCCCGCGCTCGCACACCGGCAATCGCGTGTGCCGGGAACGCACCGCGTGACGTGCCGCCCACTCGACCCCGACATCGGAGACGAGGAAGTCGATCTCGTCCCTCGGTCGCATCAGCTCGCCGGCACGACGGTCGGCGAAGGCAAAGCCGCGCTCGGCGATCTCCTGCTCCTCATCGTCGATCAGCCCGTGCTCCCGGCTTTGCGCCAGCAGCTCGAGCAATTCGCCCTCGGAATGCGGCGCGTGCCCGACCTCGCGCGCGGGAGGTATCCCGAAGGGGCGCAGCAACAGGTTGCCGAGTCCGTTGAACAAATCGACGAGCGGCTTCGTCGCCATATAGAACACCCGCATCGCCGGCGCTACTCGCAGCGCGGTCTCGGTCGTGCGGGAGATCGCGACGCTCTTGGGCGCGAGCTCTCCCACCACGACGTGGAGCACCGTGATCACCGCGAACGCCAGCGCCGCGGCGAGGGCGATTCCGGCGAGTCTTGCCTCGCTGCCCAGAACCGGGGCGAGCAGCTCCTCGAACGCGGACTCGCCGACCACGCCGAGCCCGATGCTGGCGATCGTGATTCCGAGCTGGCATGCGGCCAGATACGCATCGAGGTGGGCGACGGCGTGGCCCAGTGATCGGACGCCGGCTCGTCGGTGGCGCTCTAGCTCGGCGATCTGCGTCGGGCGCAGCCGCGCCAGCGCGAACTCGCTGGCGACAAAGAAGCCGTTGGCGAGCACGAGCGCAAACGCGAGCAGCAGGTCTAAGAACACTGGAGCGATCGGAACCGATGTTGGCGGCACCCGTCGGCCCCGCCAATGAGGTGCCGACCTCATCTGCCTCGGCCGGAGGCATGGGCCGGGGCGACGGCTAATGTGGTCCGGGCTCGACCGTCGGCGCCCACGGTCCCGAGACGATGACCGCCTCACCCGCGCCCGGCCACGGTGGAATCGTGGCCCCTATCGCAGCCAGGGGCTCCTCTCCGGTGGCGCGGAACTGGAACTGTGTACCCAGCGGGATCGTGATGCAGACCCCCGGTGACACCGCGACAACGTCCTCATCGTCGTCCGCCTTTCGCCACACCTCCCCCCTTCCCCGCAGGAAGTACCAGATCTCCTCGACCGACCGGTGCCGGACCGCGACCGAGGTGTGCCCGGCCGCCAACTCGAAATGGGCGAGCCCTCCGCCCTCACCCTGGAGGAGAACGCGCACGTCCGATCCGTCAGGAGCGACCGCGTCCCGCGCCTGCTCCAGCCGCTTCGTCTCGAATCGTGGGTTCACGCTGCGCGGAGCGTACGGGACCCGAATCGCATGGTTCGGCGATAGCCCGCGGTAGAGTACGGGTGCGTCCGGGGCGCCGGAATCCGACGCGGGGAGGTGGGTTCCATGGCAGACACGATTCTGGGGCCGATCGACTATCTGGCGGTGGAGTGGCCGGGCCGACACGTGACCGGCGAGGGGTTCCGGCTGCTCATGGATCTCGTCGACCGCGAGGTCGTCCGTGTGCTCGACCTCTTGTTCATCGCCAAGGAGGCGGATGGCACGGTCGCGAAGGTCGACGTGGGGGACGTCGAGCACTCCGACGCGCTGGATGCGCGACTGTGGGGGCTTTCGTCCGGCCTGCTCGACCAATCCGACATCGACGAGGTCGCGGCCGCGATCGCACCGGGGAGCCTCGCGGGAATCCTCGTGTACGAGAACGTCTGGGCGGTCCCGATGTGGACCGCGATCGACCGCAGCAGCGCGCGGCTGATCGGCGCGGGGCGCATCGTCGCCGACGACCTGATCGCCGCGCTCGACGGGCCTGATCCCGCATGAGCAACTCGTTTGAACGGAGACGCACATGGGACTCTTGAAGACGGGCCTGAAAGCCGCCGTCGCCGTGAAGACGGCCGACGTGATCCACGAACGCGTCCTCGCGCGCCAGCAGGCGCACGCTGCTGCCCAGGGTCACCCGGCGCCGGCGACCCAGCCCGGACCGGCCGCGCCGATGCCCCAGGCGCCCCCTACGGCATCGGCGGACATGGGCGAGAAGCTCGTGCAGCTGCAGCAGCTCGGTGAGCTGAGAGCGTCGGGAGTGTTGACCGACGCCGAGTTCGAGGGCCAGAAGGCGGTCATCCTGGGCGCCTGATCGGTGCGCTCGGACACCGGTTCACCCAGTCGAACGGGAGTTGTATGACAGGCGGCGCGGCCAGCGGCCTTCGGCGCATCGAGCACATCGTCGTGCTGATGTTGGAGAACCGTTCGTTCGACCACATGCTCGGTTACCTCTCGCTCGAGGGCGAGCGCGACGACGTGGACGGTCTCCGGCCGGGGATGGCCAACGAACACGAAGGTAAGCGCTATCCAATTCACCATCTGGCGGCGACGTACTTTCCGAACGAGCGCTGGGATCCCGAGCACAGTTCGGAGGCAACCGACCGGCAGGTCAACGATGGCGCGATGGACGGCTTCCCCGCGAGCTACGCGGCGACGCTCGCGAGTCGCGGCGTCGATGACGGGGATCCGGGTGTCGTCATGGGCTACTACAACGCGGGTGACCTGCCCGTGTTCGACCATTTCGCAGCGGAGTTCTGCGTCTGCGACCGCTGGCACAGCTCGGTCGCGGGCGCGACCTGGCCGAACCGCCTATACGCGATCGCGGGAAGTGCGGGCGGCAGTCGCGACGATCGCAAGTTGCCGATCTACCACGAGCGCTCGTTCGTTCGTGACCTCGACGCTGCCGGGGTCTCGTGGCGTTGGTATTCGCACGATGTCGCCACGCTCCGCCTCGCCGATGTCAAGTACCGGCTGGGATTCCCGGAGCATTTCGCGTACGTGCAGAAGCTCAAGCTCGTGTTCAAGACACGCGGCAGGGGTCTGCTGTATCTCAACGAGGATGCCGCGAGCTTCCTCGAGGATGCCGCCTACGGGCGACTCCCGGCGGTCTCGTGGATCGACCCGAACTTCAAGGATTTCAATCTGATCGGGTCGCCCCCGAACGACGACCATCCCCCCTCGGACGTGACACACGGACAAGAGCTCGCGTTGCTCGTCTACAACGCGCTCGCCACCGGACCGCGGTGGGACAAGACGCTCCTGCTCGTGTTCTACGACGAGCACGGGGGGTTCTTCGACCACGTGGCACCTCCCGAGCACCCGCCGGATGACGACCCGGCGACGTTCGGGCGCTACGGGGTGCGAGTGCCCGCGTTTCTGATCTCGCCATGGATTGAGCCGGGCTCGGTCTCGCACACGCTCTTCGACCACGCCACGATCCCGAAGACGATCCTGGAACGGTTCTGTCCGAACCCAGCTCACCTCACCAGACGCGTGGCCGAGGCCGCCGATCTCGGCGCGCTTCTGACGCTCGACGTGCCGCGGCCGGCCGCCGACCGCGGCGCCCTGGTCGACTGGTTCGCGGCCGAGCAAGCCGCGCGGGCCAGGAGGCTGCTCGACGACCCAGCCGGCCTTCTGCGCGAGGTCACGGTGCGTAGCCTGACCGACCTCCAATCAGGGCTGCACGCCGCACACGAGCACTTGCACGGTCGCGGACACCCGCCGGGTCATCCGTAGCCGGCTCCTGGCTAGGCCGACGAGCCGACCGGTCTCGACGGCTTAAAGCCGAGCCGCCGGATCAGAAAGTCGCGCTGCTCCGCGTAGAGCCCCTCCGGGAGGCTGCTAAACCATTCGCGCCCATCCGGCAATTCCGCTTCGCTCGGGAGCTCCGGGACGACCTTGGCGGCGAAGGCGAGGCCGACCGGCGAGTCCAGCCCGTTCTCGTAATGGCTGGGGTACTCGATGTACCCGAGCAGCTCGCTCGGGGCCACCTCGAGCCCAAGCTCGTCCCGGGCGACTCGCTTGACGGTCTGGACGAGCGGTTCGCCGAACAGCACCGTGCCGCCCGGAATGTGCCACGCACCGATGTTCGGCGGAATGTCACGCCGCGTCAACAGCACGCCACGCTCGGGCGCCGTGATCACGACCTCGACGCACAGACGCGGCACACGGCTGAAGATCGAATCGAACTCAGCCTTGGGCAGCCACCCCTGGGGACGTGGAGAGGGTTCCATTCACGAGATGTTGCCGGTTAATGACGGAAATGAGCCGCCGTCGCCGTTGAGGTTATGCTCCGGCGCGTGAGCGCAGCCAACGGCCCGATACTGATCGCATTCGACGGATCGCCGGCTTCGCGGCGCGCGGTTACCGATGCCGCCCGGTTGCTGGGACCACGCCCGGCGCTGGTGGTCACCGTGTGGGAGCCGGGGCTGGCCTATGCGATGCCCGAGATGCGCGCGGACGCGCTGGTTCCCACTCCGATGGTCGACCCGGCGACCGCGGCCAGCATCGACAAGGGGGTGCACTCCCAGGCCGAGCAGGTTGCAGGAGAGGGCGCGGAGCTTGCGCGTTCGCTGGGGCTGGATGCGCAGCCGTTGGCGGTGCCCGACGAGCGCAACGTCCCGGACACGATCCTGCGCGTCGCCGAGGAGAACCATGCCGACGCGATCGTCGTGGGATCGCGCGGGCTGAGCGGCATCCGCGCGCGGATCGAGGGCAGCACCACAAAGTCTCTGTTGAAGCATGCGTCCTGCCCGGTGATCGTCGTCCACGAGACCGACGAGGATCCCTGAGTCTCGGCGTCAGAGCGCCGGCAGCGACCCGGCCGGCATCGCGCCGTCCGTATCTGGGAACAGCCTCATCGCCACGTCCGCGCAAGGCCTGGAGTCAACCAACGGCCGCACGTCGGGCAGCGTCATCAGCAGCCGCACCGTCGGGCTGATCTGGAGGTCGGCCGCGTTCGGGCGCTCGGGGTCGCCGATCGTCCCGTCGGCAATCCAGCCGTCGATCCTGTCGAGCTGACCGGGCAGCGCCTCGAGCGCGCTGCGAGCGACGCCGTCGTCGGTGTGATAGGCGAGCGATCGCGAGCCCGCGCCACCACGACGTCGCCACGGAAGCCACCGCCGCGCGACCCGGCTTTGTAGGATCGTGCCGTGCCCGATGTGTCCGCGTTCGTCGATGAGGTCGCCAACGAGCTGAACACATGGCCCGGTGTCCGCATCGAGCGACGCTCGGACGGCGCCGCGCTGGTGAGCTATGAGCGGGACGAACTAGGCGTCCTTTACCCGGACCGGGGCGTCGCGGAGCTGCCGTTTCTAGGCACTGAGCACGACGAGCTGGTGGAGCACGGCGACGCCGAGCCGGCCGAGACAACGTCCGACTCATATGGGGTCAGTCATGACCTTCGCGGCCCGTCGGACGTGACCGCCGTACTCGAGCTGTTTGATCGGCGCTACCGCGACCTGCGCGGCGAGAGCGATCCCTACAGCTCCGAGGACCCCGGCTTCAAGTCGCCGGGCTGAGCCGGCTCAAGCGTCGCGGATCACGCGCAAGATCACCGCGCGTGACGTGTGGGCCGTCGCCGCCAGCGCCGGCGCCAGCTCCTCGTCGCGAAGCTCTTCGGCCGCCTCGATCACGATCACGAGCGGCTCGACCCCGGTGCCCGACTCGGCGATCACTCGGCGTACCTCGTCCGCTTCGCGCGAGAGCCCCTCCGGCGAGGGGAGCGACAGCACGACCTCGCCGGCGTCCTGCGCCTCGAGATTGCCCTCGGGGTCGGTCGGCCCGGCCTCGACGACAACCTCTCCGTCCGCTACGCCGGAGGGTGGCTGCTCGCGAAGCTGACGCTGCACCGCGCTGCCACGTGGCACCTGGACGATCAGACTCGGCTCATGCGCCATCACTTCACCCCCGCTCAGACGCCCGCTTGGCGATCTCGAATAGCGATATCGGTTGCGGCTCGGCCGGCACGGCGGCTGAGCCTAGACGGTTTGCCCCCGTCAGGCAGTCGACCGCCACGGTTGGCGGCTCTGAGCCCTAGACGGGAGAGCCACCGCCGGCGGCCGGGCCGTTCGCCGCGAAGTTGCTCGGCGCGTGCCGTGAGCAGCGCCACGAGCGGGACGGTCCGGTGAAACGGATCAGCGATCACCGCGCCGTCGTGCAGTGAAAGGGCCGAACGCAGCGCGCCGTCGGCTTCCGCGACGAGGATGGGCGCGGCCGGCACCGAGGCCGAGTCGAGTCCCGCGAGCCGCTCGAGCGCATGCTTGTCCTCGGGCCGAGCCAGGCGGATTACGATAGCCACGTCGGCGGGCGACCGCATCGCGGCACGCGCGGGCTTGCGCCGGCCGCCACCATCCCGCAGCGCATCGGCCCGAAGTTCGCCTAGTTGGATCCTCTGGCTCGGGTGTAGGAGCATGCGGCCAAGGTAGGCGAGGAACGCCGGTTCCACATCGGCAC
>Ga0335076_10006566_pt1 | contig 11730 bp, 8 predicted proteins | sample Lox_Sample_25_FD_206717 | JGI IMG/M metagenome (GOLD analysis project Ga0335076, IMG submission 206717) | Soil microbial communities from Loxahatchee National Wildlife Refuge, Florida, United States - Lox_Sample_2.5 | ecosystem: Environmental > Terrestrial > Soil > Wetlands | place: USA: Florida... | reverse complement strand
ACGAACTTGTAACGGCTGTTGCATAAGAAGTGCGAGCAGCACCGGTATCCAGCGGCTCCCAGGGGAAGGTCTGCCGTCGGTGCCGGCTTCGTGCTGAGCGTCGCTCCCCACGTTTGCGACGGTACGAGACCATATATGACACCCCATGTCATAATTATTCAGAGAATCTCGTATCCGAGATCGACGACGAACCTTCATGCGCGCGGACCGTCTTTTATCGGAACTGCTTCTCCTTCAAGCCCATGGGCGGATGACCGGGCGCGAGCTTGCCCAAAGGCTGGAAGTCTCAGAACGCACGGTCCACCGTGACATGGAGGCGTTGAGCGCGGCGCGGGTTCCGATCTATGCCCTGCGGGGCGCGCGCGGCGGCTGGCAACTCGACGAAGACTGGCGCACGCAAGTTCCAGGCCTCGACGAGGCGGAACTGCGCGCTTTCCTGATGGCCCAGCCGCGCATCATCGGCAATCCGCGGCTCGCGGCGGCAGCGGAGCGCGCGCTCGGCAAGTTGATGGCGGCGCTTCCCGAATCGTTGCGCGAACAGGCTGCTTCGGTCCGCCAGCGCCTCTACGTGGACACCGCAGGCTGGCGTGGCACGACCGAGAATCTCGCCATGCTCCCAATCGTGCAGGAGGCCGTGGCCCGTGACCGCAAGCTGGCCATGCAGTACAAACCATCGGGCCAGGAACGCGGCGAGCGTATCGTGGAGCCTCTCGGACTGGTTGCCAAGGGCAATGCCTGGTACCTGGTCGCGAACACGCCGAATGGATTTCGCACTTATCGTGTTTCGAGAATCGAAGAAGCGAAGCTGCTCGACCAGGCATGCCAGCGTCCGGCGAACTTCGATCTTGCCGGATACTGGCAAACTTCAACCAAGCAGTTTCAGGACGGATGGCGACGACACTCCGCCACGCTTCGTGTCGATCCACGCTCTGCCGAATGGCTGAAGACCTGGCAAAGTGTCTCGCCCGCCAGCGACATGCCTGATGCCGATGGATGGATCACGCTGAACGTACAGTTCGATCACGAAGGCGAGGCCTGTTTCCTGGTTATGGGACTCGGCTCACGCGTGGAAGTGATTGCGCCGCTCAGCCTGCGCGAGCGGGTAGCTGCAGAAGCGCAGAAGATGATCGAGCGATATCGAGATGCCAACCCGGACCGTTGAGGCGAACGACTGAGAACCAGGAACTGGCTCCTAGGCCGACCCGAGCAAGCTGTAAAGCAAGATGATCAGCACCATTCCGGTGAACGTCATGTACATCCGGTCTTTTTCTTCCGCGAATCCAAACAGCGCGAGTGCAACGCGGGCGATGGGAGTAGCGATCAACAACAATAGGCCGAGTTGGATGACCGCCCGGCTGTGCAGTGCCACGATGCCACGGAAGATGCCGCGCACATGCCGCAACTCCGAGGGCTCGCCGCGGAAGACACGATAGTTGGCGGGCTCCATCCCGTGGCGAACGAGAAAGACAATGCCCCCCGCCAGCACCACCAGCGCCGACAGAATGACGCCCGCACGCAGTAGGTTCCCGACGATAATCTCTACCCGGCGATCGGTCCATTCGGCGCGCGTCATCAGATCGTTCCCCCGATTCCCTTGTAGAGCATCTCCAGCCCGAGCAGAACGATAACCACGCTGAACACCAGACGCAGCCAGCGCGTGCGCGTCCTGGCCAAAACCCGCGTTCCCACCAGCGATCCAGCCAGCACACCGAGCATGACTGGCATGGCCAACGTGGGATCGACATACCCGCGCCGCATGTATACGCCCGCGCTCGCCGCCGCTGTCACCCCGATCATCAGATTGCTGGTGGTGGTTGAGACTTTGAAGGGAATCTTCATTGCCTGATCCATGGCCAGCACTTTAACCGCGCCCGACCCGATGCCCAGCAATCCCGACAGCGCGCCTGCCCCAAACATCAGGCTGAAGCCGGTGGGCACGCGGTGAACGTAGTAACTGCGCGGGCCATCGAGTGACGGATACGTCCCATTCATGCGCAGGCGGGTGGCGAGGGGGTCAGGGTGATCGTCCACCGGCACCACCGGCTGCGGCCGCCCCGACAAGTACGCCGAGTAGAGAAGCACGGCTCCAAAGATGACTGCGATCGCTGGTGTCGGCACCATCAGCGCCACATAGGCCCCGAGCAGCGCGCCCAGGGTCGTCGCGATTTCCAGGAACATGCCGATGCGGATGTTGGTGAAACCCTCTTTGATGTAAGCAGCCGCAGCGCCGGACGAAGTCGCGATCACCGACACCAGTGATGCGCCAATCGCGTAGCGAATGTCGACATGGAAAAAGACGGTTAACAGAGGGACAAGCACCACCCCGCCGCCGAGGCCGGTGAGCGCTCCAAGAAAGCCCGCCACCAGCGAGCACAGGCCCACGAGCAGGCTGAACTCGAGGTTATTCATATTTCGGGATGGCCGACAGTTGAAGCGAAAAGCAAACGACGAACAGCGGACAGCGACCGACCCCCCTATCGCGCCGCGACATCCGCCTGCTCGTGTGCATGATAACTGGACCGCACCAGGGGACCCGACTCGACATGCTTGAATCCGAACTTTAGCGCTTCAGTTTTCAGGAAAATGAATTCCGCAGGAGTGTAGAAACGAGTCATCGGCAAATGATCGCGCGACGGGCGCAAGTACTGGCCGACCGTAAGAATATCCACGCCGCGCGAGCCGAGATCGCGGAAGACTTCGACCAGTTCGTCCACCGTTTCGCCGAGGCCGACCATGACGCCGCTCTTGGTGACCATGGCCGGATCCCACTTCTTTGAATTCTCCAGTAAGTCGAGCGTGCGCTGGTAGCGGGCGCCGGAGCGCACGGCGCGATAGAGACGCGGCACGGTCTCCGTATTGTGATTGAGCACGTCGGGTTTGGCTTCGAGCACGATGCGCAACGGCTCTTCCAGCCCTTGGAAATCGGGGATCAGAACTTCGACGCGGCAGTCCGGGACGAGCGTGCGAATCTCGCGGATCGTCTCGGCGAAAATTCGCGCTCCGCCGACGTTGTCGTCGTCGCGGTTCACGCTGGTGACGACGGCATGCTTGATTCCAAGAGTGGCCACTGCCTCGGCGACGCGACGCGGTTCGTCCCAATCAATCGGCTGCGGACGCCCTTTCGGCACCGCGCAAAATCCGCAGCGGCGCGTGCAGATGTCGCCCAGGAGCATGAACGTCGCAGTGTGGTGATTCCAGCACTCGCCGATATTTGGACACTGCGCCGACTCGCAGACGGTGTGCAGGCCCAGTCCGCGCGCCAGCTTTTTCAAATTGTGGAAGTTGTCGCCGACCGGAGCCTTGGCCATCAGCCAATCGGGCTTGGGCACGCGCGGAGGCGGTCCGAGCGCGATCTGAACAAGTTGGGAAGAGGCTGCCATCCGCTTCTAAATTCTAGCAAACCTCTTCCCTCAATCCTGCGCACGCTACCAGATAAACTTCGCCCCGAGCTGAATATGCCGGGATCCGCCAGATCCGATGACGGGGTTGGAAGCCGCGATATCGGGGGTATTGCGCAACTTGCCCATGTTCCTCGATGCCAGGCTGCCGGTTGGATATGAGAAGTTCGCGTGATTGAGAATGTTGAACACCTCGGCCCGAAGCTGGAGGTGGAGTCTTTCCGTCAGCTTCCACGATTTACCGGCGGAGAAATCGAGGTTCACGAACTTGGGACCTCGCATGATGTTGCGCCCCATATTTCCGTAGGTACCGAAAGCATTCGGGTAAATGATGGTCCCATTCGATTCCCAACACCAGCCGGCCCAGTTCAACGCATCCTGTAGCTCTTGCGTGGTGGCCACAGTGTCGCAAACAGGATCACCCGCGAAGTGTCTCTCGAAACCGTTGGTAGAGACCTTGAACTTTCCCGGATCGCCGATGATGTTCCAGCGGTCGTTGTTGGCGTTTCCCGGCCCTTCTCCTGTGAGGGTCAGGTCATCCGAGTTGTCGTACTGCAAAACGGGTTGACCCGTTTCGGCCTGGAAGATACCGGTCACCTGCCAGCCTTCCAGGAGCTGCCCCCAGGATTTTCGTGAAGGCAAGTCGTATGTGGCGGACAGAGTGAATCGATGCCGAATGTCATAGTCTCCGTTCCCCTTTTCCGCAGCATAGTTGAGACTGTCTTGGGGCGCGTATCCTAAGTTGCTGGTATTGCCGGCAGTGTCGATGGCGTGGGACCAGGTGTATCCAGCCAGCAGGTAAAGCCCTTTCGAATAGCGATGGGTCAACGTTGTTTGCAGGCTGTGGTACCCCGATGTCGACTGGTTGCCCAGAAAATTCAGGAAGCGGATGTAAGGCAAGCAAGATCCATTGCCAGTATCGCAATTCGTGACAAAGGGGCGTGCTTGCTGCTCGTAAATAGGCCATTCATCAAACAGGTCGGTAATCGATTCGTCATTTTCTTCCGCAGCTGCCGTGATCAATTGGAGTGAGCGCTGCGGGTCCGCCTGGTTGAGGTCGATGTCGCTGTAGAGCTGAACTCCGCGGTTAGCAACATAGCCGACTTGCAGTACGGTATTCGGCGCGATTTGGTGCTGCACGTTGAAATTCCAATTGAGTACGTAGGGAGTCTTGAGTTTCTGATCGACGCCGAAGAAGTCGCACGGCGATTCCGCCGAGCAGACATTGGAGGCGTTATCGGCACCCGGGAATATCGGGCCCTCGGTGTTCCAGTGTTCCTGGACCCAGTCCACGGGCGCGCCAGTCTGCAGGAAAGTTGTGATATTCCCATTGGCTCCGGGTTCGATCAGCGCGGTCGGATTCAAGTGCAGCCCCCCGGTGCTGAACATGAATGTCCGGATCGACGGCGCGACATAGATCATGCCAAATCCAGCGCGAACTACCGTTTTGCCCGTGCCGAAGACATCGTAGGCAAATCCTACCCTCGGCGAGATGTTTCTCCAATTTGTTTTATAGGGTTCGTCGATGCCAAATCCGACCTGAACGAAGCCCTGGGAAGGAACAAAATTCGCGAGCCGGTTCTTGGAATCGACTATCGGACGGGTGACGTCGTACCGCAGCCCAAGATTCAGCGTGAGGCGCCGCGTGGCCCGAAAATCGTCCTGCGCGAAGAGGCTGAACGATCTCATGTGAATGTCGCGCTTAGGATCCCCGTACTGGAGCCCCCAGAATTGCACATTGCCGGTCATGAAATCCTGCAGGGTTTCAAAGTCGACTTCTCCTCGACCGAGGCCCGCACGCAGATAGTCCACGCCGCCGTTACTGAAATCGCCGCCGAAACGAATGGTGTGCTTGCCGGCCGTGTATGAAACCGTGTCCGAGTAATTTTCCGTGTGGCTGGGCGCTGTCCAAGTGGGCCAACCACTGACGCCTCCCAGATGGTCAAAGTCGTCTGTACTCGGATAAATGATCGGAAAGCCGAACAGCCGGGGGTCTGTCACTCCCGTGTTCAGCCCGTAATGCGTTGGGTTCACGTTCCCGTCGAGAGGGGTGATTTTTTCGTAGAAGCTGTTGCGGCTAAAACGCGCGGTACTTACCCAGCGCGAGTTGGGCGTCCACGTCCAATCGACGCCGAACACCTGGGTAATTGGTGCGGCGTGCGAGAGCCACTGCGGCGCCAGCGCCGATCCGTCTTCTTCCGTCTGATTCGTATTCGCGTAGATATAGCGCCCGGTAATTACGTGATGATCGTTCAGGTGGTAGTCGCTCTTGACGACAAGATTGTCCGACCGCGTGGTGTTGTTGAAATTGAAGTTCATGATCGTCGGATCGTCAGGGTCTGCCGTAAAGCCTGGATTCACCGGGAAGTACGGAAGCAGGCTCACGCTGAGTGGATTGCAATTGTCGTTCTCCTGGCACTCGGCTAAGGCATCGACCGTACTAAACTCCGGATCTCCGATGGATTGGGTCGTGACGGGCGTGAATACCTCGAAGGGATTACCGACCTTCGATCGCAGCCCTTCGTAGTTGACAAAGTAAAACCACTTGCTCTTAATGATGGGCCCGCCGATTGACGCACCGAACTGATGTAACAGAAGTGCGGCCGCCTTGGCATCACGTCCGGTCAGGGGGTCGGAGGCGTGATCGAAGAAATTGCGGGAGTCCAGGGCTTCATTTCGATGGAAGTAATATGCGCTGCCGTGAATCTGGTCGGTGCCGGACTTGATTCCGATGTTGACGACAACCCCGGGTTTTTGTCCAAAATCGGCTTGGGGGTGCTCCTGGGTGTTGAATTCCTGGATGGCATCGAGCGGAAGAATGCTGGCGGGGGTTCCCTCTACGCCAGCGTCATTAACGACCGTCTCGCCCCAGTAGGCGTCGTTGTCATTCGCGCCATCGATGATGAAGTTGTTGTCATCCGTGCGCAGACCGTTGGACGTCACCGAGTGGAAGCCGCCGCCCGCAGTTCGTTGCACTCCGGGGTGGAGGTCGAGCAAGTTCTGGAAATCTCGTCCCTGAAGCGGAAGCTCATTGATCGCCTTGTTCGACAACACGCCTTCCAGCGTGGTGGTGGTCGAGTCGACCAGCGGAGCTTCGCCCGTAACGTCCACGGTCTCGGTGGTGGCCCCGGGGGGCATTTGAAAATCGATCTTCAGGTCTTTGGCAACCTCGATCTGAACGTGGTCCCGAACCAGCTTCTTGAAGTTCGGCGCCTCCACCGAGATCGAGTACACACCTGGCTCAAGACCGGGGGCAACGTAGTCCCCTGAACTGTTGGTCTCGAGCACGCGTTGCACGCCCTTCCCGACCTCTACTAGGGTGACACGAGCTCCCACGATGACCGCACCGCTGGCATCGGTGACCCGCCCGGTGATGCGTCCTTGCGTTTGCGCGTTCAGCACGCTCGCTACCACAACCAGAAAAAACAGCGTTCCCCATAGGACGACCCGGGTGATGTGGGAAGAAATCCGCGATGAATTCATAAGACACCTCCTGCAACAGGGATTGGGCGGTCGGTTTTGATTCTTCAGACAGGGCCACGGCGGCCGCGCCGGGCGCGGCGGAAGATCACAGTCCTGCCGCAAGCTTGCCCGCCTCGATCAAGGGAGAGGCGTGGCGGGATGGGTAGGCCGACATCGCTTCACCGGACATGGGAGCACTCCATGATTCCGTAGATAGCGCGCAAGTTTGTCAGAGGCGGAATCCGGCGTCAAGGACTATCCTCGCTTCCGCGATCGATTTTGCCGCGGGTTCAGTACACTTCGCCGTTCGCCTGGGTGCTGTGAATCTTGCCCTCTACAACTGACAATGTGTAGTGCACCCCGCGCTTGCCGGTCCAGTCGCGCAGGTTGAACTCGGCTCCCGCGGGGCCACGATACACGGTGACGTCACGAAACGTGAGCGGGGTAGCACGTTTGCACACCTCCGGACCACCGCGGGGGAGGGATATGAAGTACGCTCCCGTGCCCGAGCCGATCACACGTGACTTGCCGCCACGTTCCACGAGCACCGCGCTCTTCTCGTCCACGGCGATCTCGCGCGGCCCGGGCGACCAGCCGTCATTCATGATGCGTGCCAGAAACGTCAGCGATCGTCCCATGCGGTCGCGCTTGGCAAAGTGAGTATCGGTCAGCGTGTTCCTGAGCAGGTCGATATTCAGGAAGTCGCGCCGCAGCGTGACGCGCGGCAGAAACGGATCCGCGAGAGTCTGCGCTGACGCGAGATCCTCGTCGTCGGGAGCATCGCCTTGCGCCGAGTAGATGTATTGCCCCATCACGGCGAGCCCTGCGCTGGTTCCGCCGATCGCCTTGCCTCCGGCAATGTGCGCTTTCATTGCTTCCTGCGCCGGCGTATCCAGCCACCAGTTGATGTAGCGCGCCTGATCGCCGCCGGCGATGAAGATCACTTCGGCGTGCCGGATGATGTCCGCGACTTTGGGATCGGCCGCAGCTTCCCGGCTGGGAATGATTAGAGTAGCGACAGAGTTCGTCTTGCAGAGCCCATTGATGTAGGAGTTGTAGTCATCATCGCCGGCCGCCCGCAGGACGAGAAAATCGCCGCCGCCGCCTTTCTCGCAGAGCCATTTGAAGGCCTCATCGAGATCTTTTCCGCCGCCGAGCAGGCCGTAGCCCGCGGTGGTTTTCGTCGTGACGTCCTGCGAATTGCCAAGGCGAAAGTATTGGTAGGTGGGAGCCTGTGCGAGTGCCACAGAGCAGATTGCGCAAAGAAGCAGAAGATTTCGCAGGATCACCGCGGCAGTCTAGCAGAACGCATAGTCCCGTGCGACCTCGGTGTCCGCCGTGGTAAAGATCCTCTTTCTCACTACAAGTGGATGGCCGCCTTGATGTTCCGGGGTCCGGAGGTCTTCCCAGTTTGTACCGTCGGGATTGCATACTTCGGCCTGATTTCGTGGCAGCCGTCTTCACAGTACACCCCTCCCGACGCCGAGTCCGGCTCCGGCATCGGAGAGTTAACGGCAAACTCGCGATCGGCTTCGAGTTGCTGTTCGACATCGGCAATCAGCTTTTGATTCTCCTCCGCCGTCAGCCACTTCTTCGTTTTGATCAGGTAGTTCTCCAGCCGCGCAATCGGATCACGCTTCGTCCAATACTCAAACAGCGGCTTCGGGACATACTCCGCCGCGTCGTGGATGGCGTGGCCTTTCATGCGCATCATCTTGGCTTCGATCAACGTCGGCCCTTCTCCGCGCCGCGCTCGCTCGCAGGCGTCGTGGCAGGCGTCGTAGACCTGGCAGGCGTCGGTGCCGTCGACGATCACGCCGGGAATCCCGTAAGCGATCGCCCGTTCCGCAAGATCTTTCACGCGAAACTGCATGTCGGCCGGAGTCGAATATCCCCAAAGATTGTTCTCGACCAAAAGTACGAGCCCGAGATTCTGCACGGCGGCAAAGTTCAGGCCTTCGTAGGTGACGCCCGTCGATTGCCCGCCATCGCCGATGTAGGTCATGACGGCGATGTTCTTTCCCTGCAATCGCGCTCCAAGCGCCACGCCGGCGAGCACAGGAATGAGGTCACCGAGAGTTGAGATGGGTGCGACGACATTGCGCTTCTGATGATCGCCAAGGTGCGATGAGGCGTCGCGGCCACGCGTCGGGGAGCCGGCCTTGGCCATGTACTGCATCATGATGTCGCGCGGAGCGAAGCCGCGCACCAGCAGGGATCCCTGGTTGCGGATGAGCGGGCCGAGCCACTCGTCTGGCTTGAGCGCATACGCCGACGCGCACGAGCATGCTTCCTGGCCGAGCCCGAAATAGACACCGCCAACAACCTTGCCCTGCTTGTAGAGATTCTCGAGCGCCGCTTCCATGCGCCGGTTGAGCAGCATCCAGCGATAGATCTCGATCAGCTGTTGTTTGGAGAGATACTTCGATTCGCGCAGCGACGGAACCGGTGCGGAGAGATCGCCGCTCTCGACTTCGTAGCAGACTTCGTCTCCGGACCGCACCTGGCGCACGCTGAAGCTGGGTTTTTCGAGGCGGTAGTCGAGGATAGGGTAGGAACGGAGATCGCTGTTCGCTGATCGCTGTTCGCTCTTCGCAACTAGCGCGGGCGCATTCTTCCTCAACCGCTTTGGAGGGACCCTCTTCTTTGTCATGTTCTGTGGCGCTGAACGCGCAGCGCACTGATAGTATCCCGGGAATAGTACAGCGGGCTACACACGGCTGACAGTAAGAACAGACGTTGGTGTCAAATACATAGTATGCAACGGGCGGGATCAGCAGTCGCCAAATGGATGGCACGATTCATACGTGCATGCGCCCAGAGTCAAGTAGGGTGGCTTCTCGTAGCAGTTCACACCTCGTGGTTTTACCTGGGAGTCCGAAGTATGGGACCTCCATCACGCGCGGCCGCCTATTTTCTGGAAAGCTTGCAGGGAGCCGACTGGACTTTCTTTGCTGGAAGACCGTTCCACTACGCTTATCAATCCTGGATTCTGAAGTCTCTTATCTGGGCGGATATGCCTGCAATGCTGATTGAGTCCGCTTGCGGTCTGCTGCTGTGGCCACTGTCGTTCGTCAGACGCATACCTACCTATGAAGCGTCTTATATCAGTGCGGTAGTTCTCTTCGTCCTCGCCACAGGACAGTGGCTGATAGTCGGGCACCTACTTCAGAAGCGATTCTGGCCAAAAGTCAGTCTGAACGGCGACTAGTTATGCCCAAGTGGAATCATCATCTTTGTGAAGCTCACGGAAGTTGGAGGGCGCCTTAAGCGGCACTCCCACGGTATTCCCCAGCAGCGCCTCCACCGTCTCCACCCATAGCATCTGGCTCGCAAAGACAGTGCCGAAATTTCGTGAGACCGATTCCGCCACAGAGTTGAAATCTACTGCAGCGCCCAACTCCTTCTGCATCGACGTCACCGGCTTCGATGCAATCCCGCAGGGCACGATGAGATCGAAGAAATCGAGGTCGGTGTTCACATTGAGGGCAAACCCATGCGACGTCACGCCGCGCGAAATGTGGACGCCGATTGCTGCGATCTTGGCTTCGGGCGCCGCTTCCGTCCACACTCCGGTCAGTCCAGCGACTCGCTGGCCTGCAATCCCGAAGTCCGCGCACGTGCGGATCAGCACCTCTTCCAGACGGCGCACGTAGTCGACTGCACCAAGAGTCTTGAGTACGGTTGGGGACCTCCGGTGCTGGTCCAGTGAGCTGAGAACGGACAGCCGAGAGCTGTCAAATCCCCGCAGATCAAAGACCGGATACCCCACCAGCTGTCCGGGCCCGTGAAACGTGACATCGCCGCCGCGATCGCAGTCGAAGACTTCCACTCCGCGCAGGGCCAATTGCTCGGGAGGCAGCAACACATTCGCTGCCTTGGCGTTGCGGCCGAGCGTGATGACTGGAGTGTGTTCGAGCAAAAGCAGAACGTCGCCAATCTCGCCGGCTTTACGCAGTTCGACTAGTTGCTGCTGCAGGCGCAGCCCCGAGGCGTAGTCGACGCGGCCGACTTGAATGACCGAGATCACGCTTCGATTGTAGTGTGGGGCGCACACTCTTGTCCGCCACCCGAGCCGCGGGCTCTTGCCAAACTTCGGTTTTGTGCAGATCAAGTGACTTTCTTGATTCTCCCCTTGCACAGTTCATTCCGTTCTGGTAGAGTTTTCAGGTCGAGGACATGACTGTGTGTCTAGGCCTGTCTGCATCCTGCAGACGGCTTGTGGCATCCAATTCAGTAAGCCTCTATTTGACTCCGATTCTCGGAGTCCGCATTCGGGGACAAGGTCCCTGAAGGGTTTCGCGAAAAGCAGAACCTCCATGCGATCTTTAGATATCTGACCGTCTTCCGCTTCGGCGCGTGCCGATAAGCCGTGCCTTTTCAAGCGGAAGAAGCGTTTCGTTGCGTGCCCGAGAAGTTCACGAGTCTGTGGGTTCCCCAGTCTTGATGACTACTCCCCATTGTGCAAAACGGGTGGAAATCCTGTGATTGCAAAGGGTTGACAGCGTTCGAGCGAAACGATACGGTTGAAAGGTTTCGAGGACATACGGATTCGTGTCTGTGACACGGGATTCGTATGGACTGAAAGCGCTCCGCTCAGGCGGGAAGCGATTCGGTCTTTGACAAAAGGTTGAACGTGCCAGTTGTGATAGGTAATGTTCGGGCTCAAGTCTGAACGTACTCACAAGATAGGCCTCTGTCCCTCAGCTGGGGCGGAGGTTGGTCGATCTACCCAGATCGACATCAGGTTTCAAACGAGAGTTTGATCCTGGCTCAGAATCAACGCTGGCGGCGTGCCTAACACATGCAAGTCGAACGAGAAAGTGGAGCAATCCATGAGTAAAGTGGCGACCGGGTGAGTAACACGTGA
>Ga0335076_10006565_pt1 | contig 11730 bp, 10 predicted proteins | sample Lox_Sample_25_FD_206717 | JGI IMG/M metagenome (GOLD analysis project Ga0335076, IMG submission 206717) | Soil microbial communities from Loxahatchee National Wildlife Refuge, Florida, United States - Lox_Sample_2.5 | ecosystem: Environmental > Terrestrial > Soil > Wetlands | place: USA... | reverse complement strand
CCGGGCCGGGTCGGTGCGCGGCCGGCCGGCGCGCGAACCGGACGACCTGGGGCGTCGCGTCGGTGCCGCCACGTCAGCCGAACCGCACCGGGCCGCCGGCGTGCAGGCCGCGGGCCCAGTCCGGGGCGGTCATGCGGCGCTTGCCCGGGGCCTGGACGTCACCGAGGCGCACCGGCCGGGAGCCGGTGCCGACGAGCACCGCGTGACGGCCGATCGCCAGCTCGCCGGGGGCGAGATCCGGCCTGACCGCGTCCGGGGACACCGCGTCCGGGGACACCGCGTCCGGGGACACCGCGTCCGGGGACACCGCGTCCGGGGACACCGGGCCGAGCTTGACGCGGGCGCCGTCCAGTTCGGTCCAGGCGCCGGGATCCGGGGTGCACGCGCGGATCTGCCGGTCCACCACGTGCGCGGGCCGCTTCCAGTCCACCTGCGCGTCGGCCGGGGTGATCTTGGGAGCGAAGCTCACGCCCTCGGCCGGCTGCGGGACGGCCCGGACCGTGCCGTCCTCGATCCCGTCCAGCGTCGCGACCAGCAGTCCGGCCCCGGAGCGGGACAGCCGCTCGAGCAGCGTGCCGGTGGTGTCATCGGGCCGCACCGGCTCGGTCGCCACCCCGTACACCGGGCCGGCGTCCAGTTCCTTCACGATCAGGAACGTGCTGGCGCCGGTCACGTCGTCGCCGTGCAGGATGGCGTGCTGGACCGGGGCGGCCCCGCGCCAGGCCGGCAGGATGGAGAAGTGCAGGTTGACCCAGCCGTGCGGCGGGATGTCCAGCGCGGCCTGGGGCAGCAGCACCCCGTACGCGGTCACCGGGCAGCAGTGCGGGCCGATCTCACGGAGCCTGCCGAGGAACTCCGGGTCGCGAGCCCGGGCGGGGGTGAGCACCTCGAGGCCGGCCTCCGCGGCGCGGCGGGCCACCGGGCTCGCCCCGACCTTCCGGCCGCGGCCGGCCGGGGCGTCCGGGCGCGTCACCACCGCGGCGACCTCGTGCCGGGACGCCAGCAGCGCGTCGAGCGCCGGCACTGCCGTCTGCGGGGTCCCGGCGAAAACCAGGCGCACCCTAGAGGGCCCGGCCGCCGGTCTCGTGCGGGGAGACACGGACCTGCGGGACCGGATCCCCCCACCACTCGGCCTCGCGGATGGCCTTCATGACCGCCTTGCGCTGGTCGCGGTCCATCCGGTCGATAAACAAGATGCCGTCCAGGTGGTCGGTCTCGTGCTGGATGCAGCGGGCCAGCAGCGCACTGCCCTCGATCGTGACCGGGTCGCCGTACATGTTGAAACCCTTCGCCACCACGCCCCAGGCCCGCTTGACCGGGTAGACCAGGCCGGGGAACGACAGGCAGCCCTCGTCGTCCTCGTCCTGCTCGGTGGACAGGTCCAGGGACGGGTTGATCAGGTGCCCGGGCTCGTGATCGTCGACGTGGTAGGTGAACACCCGCAGGCCCACCCCGATCTGCGGGGCCGCCAGGCCCGCCCCGGGCGCGTCCAGCATGGTGTCGGTGAGGTCCTTGACCAGCCGGCGCAGCTCGGCGTCGAAGTCGCGGACCGGCTCGGCCGGGGTACGCAGCACGGGATCGCCGAAGAGACGGATCGGCTTGACGCTCACGAAAATCCTCCCATGGACACCTAGCGGCGGCTGCCTGTGCCACGCGGCGCCGCCGGATCCCAATTCTATCCGTCAGGCCACCTCGGCCGGGTCGAGCTGAACCCGGACCGGGCCGCCGTCCTTGCGCGCGCTGCGAGTGGCCTGGGCCGCGTGCAGGGCGCGCGCCAGCGCGAGGCCGTCCCGCCTGCCGATCCTGATCAGCGCCCGCTCCTGCGTTTCCGCGGAAACGTCCCGGCCCGGGGCCGCCTCGACCAGAACCGGCCCCAGCACCTCGGCCAACGCGGGCAGCCCGGCCGCGCCGACGAAGTCCGCGACCGCCTGGGGCGTCCCGGTCACGGAGGCCATCCGCACCGCGGGCGGGAAGCCGAGTTCGGCGCGCTCGGCGAGGTCACGCTCGGCGAACGTGACCGGGTCCCAGCGGATGAGCGCCTGCACCGCGGGCAACGTCGCCTCGGCCAGCACCACCACGGGCCCGGCCGGGCGGACCAGGGCCGCGGCGTTCAGCCACCGCCGCAGCGCCTCCTCGGCGGCCCGCAGGCTGGGCCGGGCGAGCAGTGCCCAGCCATCGACCAGCAGCGCGGCAGCATAGCCGTCCGGCGCCACCGGCTCGGCCCCGGGCGTGGCGACGACCAGGGCGGGTTCGGCCGGCACGGTCGCGAGCACGTGCTGGCCTCCGGAGGTGCGCACCGGCACGCCGGGAAAGGAGCGGCCCAGTTCCTCCGCGGTGCGGGCCGCGCCGGTGACCAGCGCGCGCGGCTGGCCGGAACCGCAGCGGGCGCAGGTCCAGTCCGCGGCCAGCGCCCCGCACCACCGGCAGCCCGGCGTCTCGTGCGAGCCGCCGATCTCCAGCGGCCCGCCGCAGGCGGCGCACCTGGCCTGGACCCGGCACCGGTCACAGGCGATAGCGGCCAGGTAGCCGCGCCTGGGCACCTGCACCAGCACCGGTCCCCCGGGGGGACCGGTGCCGGCCCCGCCCGACAGGGCCTGACGAGCGGTGCGCAGGGCCAGGCTGGGCAGGCGCGCGGTCATCGCCGCCGCGTCCCTGGCCAGTTCGGCCTCGTCGGGTGCGGCCCGGACCTGCGGCGCGACCTGCCGCAGGGCCTCCGCGCGGCCGGTCATCGGCCGGGCCCAGCCGCCCGCGACCAGCTGAGTGAGCTCGGCGGTGCGGGCGAAGCCGCCGATGAGCGCGGCCGCGCCGGCCCGGTGGGCGCGCAGGGCCAGCACCTCCCGGGCGTGCGGGTACGGGGCGCGCGGCTCGGCGTGCAGGTCGTCGCCGTCGTCCCACAGCACCACCAGGCCGAGCTCGGCGACCGGGGCGAACATCGCCGCCCTGGTCCCCGCCACCACCCGGACCAGGCCCCGGCGGGCGGCCAGCCAGCGACGGTAGCGCTCGGCCGGGCCGAGGTCCGCGGTAAGGCAGACGTGACGCGGCGCCAGTCCGGTGAGGGCGGCGTCGACGCGATCCAGGTCACGGGCGTCCGGGACCACGATCACCACGCCGCGGCCCGCGGCGGCCGTGGTGGCCGCGGCAACGGCGATCTCGGCCGGCCATTCCGGGCCGGGCAGCGCCGACCAGGCGGCCCGGACCGGGCGGCCCTCGGCCAGCCCGGCCAGGAAGGCCGGTCCGGCCGGATAGCGATCCCAGGAGCCGGGCCCGGGCGGCACCGGCGCAGCGGCGCGCGGGCTCCCGGCGGGGGCCGCTTCCCGCTCCGCGGTGGCGTGCCGGGGCGGGATAGCCAGGCGCAGCACGTCGGCCAGCGTCCCGGCGTACCGGTCCGCCACCGCCCGGGCCAGGTCGAAGATCTCTGGTGCGAGCACCGGCTCCGGCGAGATCACCCGCTCGAGCCGGGCCAGCTTGCCCTGATGCCCGCTGGTCTGGGCGCGCTCCAGCAGGTAGCCGTCGACGAGCTGGCCGGCGAACCTGACCCGGACCCGGCAGCCGGGCACGGCCACCTCGTCCAGGCTGGCCGGGACGAGGTAGTCGAAGGGCCGGTCGAGGTGGGCCAGGGAGATATCCACGGCGACCCGGGCGACGGGCAGCCGCTCGCTCACCGCCTGGTCCTTCGGCCCCTTGACCACGGTTCCGTCCTATCAGAACCGCGGGCCGTGGCGGAGGTCAGCCGATGCTGGTACCGCGGGTAACAGGCCGGCGACGGCGCGGAGCTGGTCGGCGCGGTCGGTGCGCTCCCAGGAGAAATCGGGCTCGGTGCGGCCGAAGTGCCCGTAGGCGGCGGTCTGCGCGTAGATGGGCCGCAGCAGGTCGAGCGCGTAGATGATGGCCCGCGGCCGCAGGTCGAAGACCTGCATCACGGCGTCCTGGATCTGCTCCACCGGCACCTTCTCGGTGCCGAAGCACTCCACGAACAGCCCGACCGGCATCGCCTTGCCGATCGCGTAGGCCACCTGGGCCTCGCACCGGTCGGCCAGGCCCGAGGCCACCACGTTCTTCGCCACCCAGCGCATGGCGTAGGCGGCGCTGCGGTCGACCTTCGACGGGTCCTTGCCGGAGAACGCCCCTCCCCCGTGCCGCGCCATGCCGCCGTAGGTATCGATGATGATCTTGCGACCGGTCAGGCCGGCGTCGCCCATGGGACCGCCGATCTCGAACCGTCCGGTCGGGTTGACCAGCAGCCGGAAGCCGTCGATGTCGATGCCCGCGCCGGCCAGGACGGGCGCGACCACGTAGTCCCTGATGTCGGGGGTGAGCAGTTCCTTGAGGTTGATGTCCGGCGCGTGCTGGGTGGAGACCACCACGGTGTCGAGGCGGACCGGCGTGTCCCCGGCGTACTCGATCGTCACCTGCGTCTTGCCGTCCGGGCGCAGGTAGGGCACCGTGCCGGCGCGGCGCACCTCGGACAGCTGCCGGGCGAGCTTGTGCGCCAGCATGATCGGCAGCGGCATCAGCTCGGCGGTGTCGCGGCACGCGTAACCGAACATCAGGCCCTGGTCGCCTGCCCCCTGCCGGTCGAACTCGTCGGTGCCCTCGCCCTCCCGGTACTCAAACGCGTCGTTGACGCCCTGGGCGATGTCCGGCGACTGGGAGCCGATGGAGACCGACACGCCGCACGACGCTCCGTCGTAACCCTTGGCCGACGAGTCGTAGCCGATCTCGAGGATCTTGTCGCGGATAAGCCCGGGAATGTCGACGTAGGTCTGGGTGGTGACCTCGCCGGCCACGTGCACCTGGCCGGTCGTGATCATGGTTTCCACCGCCACGCGGCTGCCCGGATCATCCTTGATCATGGCGTCCAGGATGGCGTCACTGATCTGGTCGGCCATCTTGTCCGGATGGCCCTCGGTGACTGACTCGGAAGTAAAAAGACGACGCGCCACTTAGGTTCTCCCCTCGCTCCATGTGACTGCGGTGAGTTTATCCGGAACCGCGGCGAGTTTAGGCGTCGTCGGCCGATTCGTTCATTCTTGCGGCGACCAGGTCCCACACCACGTCGGCGAGCGTCTCCTTCGGGCCGCGCGGAATCGGCGTCACCGTGCCGTCGGCGCCGTAGACGACGCCTTCGTTGTCCGGGGTGCCGAAGCCGAGCCCGTCCCCCACCGGGTTGACGACGAGCAGGTCACAGCCCTTCCTGACCAGCTTGGCCCGGGCCGCCCCGGCAGCGGTGTCGGTCTCGGCGGCGAACCCGACCAGAACCTGACGCGCGGTAGCCGGGGCGGCGAGCCCAGCCCGTTCGGGGTCATTCTGGCGGGCCGCCGCCCGGTCCCGCCGTGCGGCGGCCAGCCCGGCCAGGATGTCCGGGTTCTCGGTCAGCCGCAGCGGTTCCGGCGGCTGACCGTCCTTCTTGATCTTCGCCGCGCTGCGTGCCCGCGGCCGGTAGTCCGCCACCGCGGCGGCCATCACCACCGCGTCGGCGCCGCCCCCCAGGGCGGCGGCGGCCAGCACGGCATCGCGCATCTCGCACGCGGACACCACCCGGACGACCTTGGCCCCGGCCGGGTCGGGCAGCGCGACGTTGGCCGCGACCACGGTCACCTCGGCGCCGCGGGCCACTGCCGTGCGGGCCAGCGCGTACCCCTGCGTCCCCGTGGACCAGTTGCCGATGAACCGGACCGGGTCGATCTCCTCGCGGGTGCCGCCCGCGGACACCACCACGCGGCGGCCCGCCAGATCCGGCCGAAGCGGGTCGCCGCGGCCGGCCCGGGCCAGCAGGCGGGTCACGACCGCATAGATCGCGGCCGGCTCGGGCAGCCGCCCGGCACCGCTGTCCGGGCCGGTCAGCCGGCCGACCGCGGGCTCGAGCACGATGGCGCCGCGGCGCCGCAGCAGGGCCACGTTCGCCTGGGTGGCGGGGTGCTCCCACATCTCGGTGTGCATGGCCGGCGCATACAGGACCGGGCACCTCGCGGTGAGCAGCGTGGCGGCCAGCAGATCCCCGGCCATCCCGGCCGCGGCCCGGGCCATCAGGTCGGCGGTCGCGGGCGCGACCACGACGAGATCGGCCGCCTGGCCGAGCCGGACGTGCGGCACCTCGGCCACGTCCGTCCAGGCGTCGGTCGTCACCGGCTGGCCGGACAGCGCGGCCCAGGTAACGTCGCCGACGAAGCGGAGCGCGTCAGGGGTCGGCACGACCCGGACCTGATGCCCGGATTCGGTCAGCAGCCTGAGCAGCTCACAGGTCTTGTATGCGGCGATACCCGCGCCCACGCCGAGGACGACGCGGGAGGACATGGACCCGGATCCCCCGGTCAGCCCTCGATGGCCTCGACGCTGAGCATCCGCTCCTTGATCTCGCGGAGCGCGACCGACAGCGGCTTCTCCTGGCTGCGCGTCTCCACCAGCGGCCCGACGTACTCCAGCAGCCCCTCGCCGAGCTGCGAGTAGTAGGCGTTGATCTGCCGTGCGCGCTTCGCGGCCATGATCACCAGCCGGTACTTGCTGTCCACCACGTCAAGGAGCTCGTCGATCGGCGGGTTGATGATGCCGTCGGCGACCTGGTGGGCCTGAGTCCCTGCCACGTTCTGCCTTCCAGAAGGTAAGTCACACTGTTCCATCAAGGCTACCAGCTGACGGCACACGTCCTGGACGGATGTGTTCACCAGCGTGACGTCGAACTCGCCGGCCGCGGCAAGCTCGCCGGCCGCGGCCGACAGCCTGCGCTCGAGCACCGCGGCCGGCTCGGTGCCGCGGCCGGTGAGCCTGCGCACCAGCTCGTCCCACGACGGCGGGGCCAGGAAGACCAGGCGCGCGTCCGGCGCCGCGCGCCTGACCTGGCGCGCCCCGGCCACGTCAATCTCCAGCAGGCAGCAGACGCCCGCCTCGAGCCGCTCGTTAAGCGGCTCCCGCGGCGTGCCGTACCGGTAGCCGGCGAACCGCGCCCACTCGAGCAGCGCCCCGCTGGCGATCAGCCGGTCGAACTCGTCGTCATCGACAAAGCGATATTCCCGGCCGTCGGCTTCCCCCGGGCGCGGGCGCCGCGTCGTGACCGACACGGAAATCCAAATCTGCGGGCAAGTCCTGCTGAGTTCGGCGACGACCGTGCTCTTCCCGACCCCGGAGGGTCCGGAGAGCACGGTCAGCCGCGAATGCACCGGTGTCGCGACCGCGGCGCCGGGGGAACCTGAAGGGTTCGGCTCCCGCCTGCCGCCTGGTTCAGATATCGGCACCGAACTCTTGCTCAAGCGCGGAGCGCTGGTTGGTGCCGAGCCCGCGCACACGGCGCGATTCCGCGATGCCAAGCCTTTCCATGATCTGCTTAGCCCGGACCTTGCCCACGCCCGGCAGGGATTCGAGTAGGGCGGAGACCTTCATCTTGCCAATCACGTCATCAGTTGCGCCTTCCTTGATGACGTCTGACAAGGACGTGGCCCCGCGCTTGAGGCGGTTCTTCACCTCAGCGCGTTCTTTGCGTGCTCGGGCGGCCTTCTCCAGTGCCGCCGCACGTTCTTCGGGAGTGAGGGGAGGAAGAGCCACTCGGGGTCACCTCGGGTTTCGTTGGAAAAAGGTTTGTCGGGAGGGGAAACTAGCCAATCACATACCGTTTATGCAAGGAAAACCCCCGCTTACCTCATTACAAATTGAAATATATTACTTTCTGTAAGTGTTTTATTACTTAAGGTTATCGAGCTGCGCCCGGGCCCCGTTAGAGATCTCACGCAGTGATATCCCGTTGTCAGCTACTTTGGGCACCAGCCTAGGCCATCCTCGCCCGCAGGTTCGGCACCCCGCGCGGCGCGTCATGGAGTCGCCAGACATGTCCCGCTCATCTCACTACAGCACCAGGGTAACTCAAAGCATATTCGATAACGTAAGTCTCAACTGTGACGACGATCCAGGTCCCTGCCCCGGAGGGCTTCGCCCCGCATCATACTCGGTGGGTGAGCCGGACGTCACCCCAGGTCACTGCGGGTTTCGGGGTATGCTCGCGCGACGCATACGCCGCGCCTACGTCGTTACCTCGCGGGAGCCACCCGGCGCAGCGACGCGGCGATAGCCGCGGCGGCCGCACCGGGGTCGGAAGCCCGGGTGATGGGCCGGCCGATCACCAGCAGGTCGGCGCCGGCCAGCAGGGCCTCTTCCGGCGTGGCCACTCGCGCCTGGTCATGTGCCTCGCTGCCGACCGGGCGCACGCCCGGCGTGATGAGCGTCACATCGCCGCCGACCTCGGCCCGGATGGCCGAGACCTCGCGGGGCGAGCAGACCAGGCCCTGCGCGCCCGCCGCGACCGCGAGCGCGGCCAGCCGCCGGGCCGCGTCGGGCACCGGCCCGGTCAGCCCGATCTGGCCGAGGTCGCCGTCGCCGAGCGAGGTAAGCACGGTGACCGCCGCCACCATCGTGCCCGGTGCCGCCTCGACGGCCGCGCGGACGACGTCGGCCCCCCCGGCCGCGTGCACGGTGAGCACGTCCGGGCGCAGCCGCGCGACCGCGCGGGCGGCACCGGCCACCGTGGCGGGGATGTCGTGCAGCTTCAGGTCGAGGAATACCGACACACGGTTGGCCCCCCGTACCGTGGCGACCACTTCGGGTCCGTAGCGCAGGTAGAGCTCGAGCCCGACCTTGACCGTGCTCACGTGCGGCGTCACCAGTTCGGCCCACCGCGCGGCCGTCTCCAGATCGGGCGCGTCAAGCGCAACCGCCACCGGCGCCCGGTTGCTCACGGCCACCCTTCCCTCCCTCTGTGTTGGCTGGTAACTACCGTATTCCCGGTCGATCGTTCAAGCACGGTACGAATTGCTGCGTACTGCTTGCATTGTGACACCTAGGCGCGCCAGGCCAGACCGCGGGGAACCCGGCCGTGCGCCCGCCCGACGACGTCGGCGGCCCGGTCCGCGCCGATGGCGGCCAGTTCCTCTTCCAGCTCCTTCAGCACGCGCGAGCACGCCGAAGGGTCATGGAAGATCTCCGTGCCCACCGCGATCATCGAGGCGCCCGCGAGCAGGAGCTCGAGGGCGTCCCGGCCGGTGCGCACGCCGCCGGTCCCGATGATAGGCACGTCCGGGAAAGCCGCCCTCACCTGCCACACGCACCGCACCGCAACCGGCCTGATGGCCGGACCGGACAGGCCGCCGAACCTTCCGGCCAGCACCGGGCGCATCGTGGCCGGGTCGATGGCCATCCCGAGCAGCGTGTTGATCAGCGACAGGCCGTCCGCGCCCGCCGCGACGCAGGCACTGGCCGCCGCCACGATGTCGGTCACGTCCGGGGACAGCTTGGCGAACACCGGGATGTCATACCGGGCGCTGCCGCGGACCGCCGCGATCACGCGGCCGGCCCGCTGCGGGTCGAGCGCGAACAACTGCCCGGCGTCCTCGGCGTCGGGGCAGGATAGGTTCACCTCGATGCCGGTTACCCCGGCCGTGTCGGACAGCCGGGCGGCCAGCCCGGCGTATTCGCGGATGGTCTGGCCGGCGATGGAGACGACGACCCGGGCGCCCCGGGACAGCAGCCAGGGCAGGTCCCGCTGCAGGAATGCGTCCACCCCCGGTCCCTGCAGGCCGACCGAGTTCAGCAGGCCGCTCGGCGTCTCGGTCAGCCGCGGCGCGGGGTTGCCGGTATGCGGGTCCGCCATGATCGACTTGCTGATCAGCGCGCCGACCCTGGCCACGTCGATGAACTGGGCCAGTTCGCGGCCGGCGCCCGCGCAACCCGCCGCGGCGAGCACGAGGTTGGGCAGTTCGGACTGGGGCCCGGGACCGAGCCTGACCCTCAGGTCAGCCGGCATAACTCTGCCGTAGCCCCCCGGGCCAGCCGGGGGCGCCGAGGGCGTCGAACGGGATGGTTCCCATGTCGTCCCAGCGGACCAGGTCGCCGCGGAATACCGGGCCGTCCACGCACGCGCGGACGATCCTGGTGATCCCGTCGGTTCCTGTCACCGGCAGCACGCATCCCATGCACACCCCGATCCCGCAGGCCATCGGCACGTCGACCGAGGCCTGCACCGGGATGTCGTACCGGCCGGCGATCGCCGTCACCTCCCGCAGCGCCGGCACCGGCGCGCACGCGTAGATCACGTCGGTACGCGCCTCGCGGACGATCTGCTCCATCAGGCTGGTCACCGGACCGCGGGCGCCGAACGAGCCGTCGGCGGTCGCCACCGCCGCGCTCCGCCCGTTCCGCCGCGCGGTCAGCGCCCCGAACACGCGGTCCGCGCTCTCGCCGCCGAGCAGGTAGTCGACGCTGCAGCCGCGGTCCCGCAGCCGCGCCGCCAGCGCGAACAGCGGCGCGCTGCCGTAGCCGACGCCGATCAGCAGGCAGCTGGACGGGTCCCGGGGAATCGGGAACGGACGGCCGAGCGGGCCTACCGTGTCGAGCACCTCACGGGCCCGCAGCGAGGCCAGCCATCGCGTCCCCGGGCCGCGGGCCTCGAACACGAACTCCACCGTGCCGCCGTGGTCGGGACGGACGTCGTGCACCGCGAAGGCCCGGCGGCCGAGCATCGCGGTCTCCGGCCCGCCGACCGCGACCGTGATGAACTGGCCGGGCCGGAACTTGGTCGCGATGGCGGGCGCGACGAGCGTCAGCGCGTGATAGGCGTCGACGCGCCGGAGGGTCAGCACGGTGCCGCGGATCTGGACGGGGGCCATCGGCGGGTCACCCGGCGCGCAACTGCGCGGCGTGCTGCTGCAGCGACCGCACGCCCACCTCGCCGCGGATGATGGCCTCGATCCCGTGCACGGCGGCGGCGAGCCCCGCGGCCGTGGTGACGCAGGGAATGCCGCGGCGGACCGCGGCGGTGCGGATCTCGTAGCCGTCCAGGCGCGGGCCGGACTGGCCGGGGCTGCCGAACGGCGTGTTCACGATCAGGTCCACCTCGCCCGCGAGGATCCGCGTCACCACGGTCGGCTCGCCATCGGGTCCGGGGCCGTCGCCGTGCTTTCGCACGATCTTGGCACGAACGCCGTTGCGGCGCAGCACCTCCGCCGTTCCCTCGGTGGCCCAGATCTCGAAGCCCAGGTCGGCGAGGCGCTTGACGGGGAATATCATCGACCGCTTGTCCCGGTTGGCGACCGACACGAACGCGCGCCCCTTGACCGGCAGCGAGCCGTACACCGCCGCCTGGGCCTTCGCGTACGCGGTGCCGAACACCGCGTCGATCCCCATCACCTCACCGGTCGAGCGCATCTCCGGGCCGAGCACGGTATCCACCCCCTGCCCGGCCGGGTCGCGGAACCGGCCGAACGGCAGCACCGCTTCCTTCACCGCCACCGGCGCGTCCAGGGGAAGCTCACCGCCGTCGCCGTGCGCCTGGAGCATTCCCTCCGCGCGGAGCCCGGCGATGGTGCTGCCGAGCATGATCCGGGCCGCGGCCTTGGCCAGCGGCACCGCCGTGGCCTTGGAGACGAACGGCACCGTCCGCGACGCCCGCGGGTTGGCCTCGAGCACGTAGAGGACGCCCCCGGCCAGCGCGTACTGCACGTTCAGCAGGCCGCGCACGCCCACGCCGGCGGCGATGGCCTCGGTGGCCGCGCGGATCTGCGCGACGTCACCGCGGCCGATGGTGATCGGCGGCAGCGCGCAGGCGGAGTCGCCGGAGTGAATGCCCGCCTCCTCGATGTGCTCCATGACCCCGCCGAGATAGAGCCCGGACCCGTCGTAGAGCGCGTCGACGTCGACCTCGATCGCGTCGTCGAGGAACTTGTCGATCAGCACCGGATGGCCGGGGCTCAC
>Ga0335076_10006564_pt1 | contig 11731 bp, 6 predicted proteins | sample Lox_Sample_25_FD_206717 | JGI IMG/M metagenome (GOLD analysis project Ga0335076, IMG submission 206717) | Soil microbial communities from Loxahatchee National Wildlife Refuge, Florida, United States - Lox_Sample_2.5 | ecosystem: Environmental > Terrestrial > Soil > Wetlands | place: USA: Florida... | reverse complement strand
TTTTGTCGCAGTTTCACCGGATTTCCTTCTCAACCTTGGGCAGACGAATATGCGAGCGGAAGCGTGCTCAGACGACGATAGGGAGCTCGTCGAAGCAGTCTCATGCAACCAGGCATAATTTGAATAAAAGAAAAGATATGAAAAGAACGAACGGCCGGATGCCCGCAGGCGTCAGGTTCAGTGCTGTCGCCATGCGCGTCCGATGCATGTCTGGGGTGCGCGCTTGGGGTAACCCTGAGTTAGGCTCAGCCTCTGCCGCACGGGGGCTGCAAGCCGCGCATGGACCCAGCCAGACCGCCATCGCATCCGACGCTGCGCACGAGCCTGATCCGGGCGTCGTTCGCACTGGTGCTGATTGCGTTGTTGGCGGTGATCGCCGGGACCTACGCGTTCGTCTATCTGCCGCTCGCGCACGATCTCGCGACCACGCAACTGCGGCTCGCTTCTGAGCAGGTCGAAGGGCGCCTGCGCACGCTGGTCGATCGCGTCGAAGCGGTGGCGCGCCTGAACCACGAATGGGGACGACGCGGCCTGATCGACATCGACCATCCGGAGCATTTCAACGAGTTGTTGTGGCCCATCATCAGGCAAGGCCCGCAGCTCATCGCGATGGTCGCGGCGCACGAATCGGGGCGCGAACTTTTGCTGTTGCGCACCGGCGAGCACGACTGGTCGAACCGCCTCACCAATCCGGCTGCCACTCCGGGGCGAGCACGTTTCCTCACGTGGGTCGATGGCCGACCGGTGCGCGACTACGTCGAGCCGCTCGACTACGACGCACGCGAGCGACCCTGGTTCCAGGGCGCGATGGCGCTGGCCGACGATTCGCAGATCTTCTGGACCGCACCGTACGTGTTCCGCTCGCTTCGCGAACCCGGCATCTCTGCCGTGGTGCGCTGGACCGCTGCCGACGGCAGCCGCTACGCGATGTCGTCCGACATCCGGCTCATCGACCTGTCGCGTTTCACGCGCACGCTGATCGCAGGCAAGCGCGGATTCGTCACGGTGTTCACCGGCGACGCGCGTGTGATCGGGCTGCCACGCGACACGCGCTTCGACAATGACGAAGCGATCGCGAACGCGGTGCTCAAGCCGGTGCCCGAGATCGGCGTGGCGCCACTGGAAGAGGGCTATCGCCTTTGGCTTGCCAGCGGCTCGCGCTTCGGCCAGACCGAGCGGCTGGAGATCAACGGCACGACCTGGCTCGCCTCGTTTCGCCCGTTCGCGTTCGGGAGCCAGACGTTCTGGGTGGCGACAATGGCACCCGAGGCCGACTTCGGTCCGGCGACATCCGCGCAGGCGATCGTGCTTGGCGCGGTCTTGCTCGGTGCTCTGCTGCTGGCATGGTTCGCGGCAACCCAGCTCGCGCGCCGTTTCAGCCAGCCGCTCGAGCGGCTCGCGGCGCAGAGCCAGAGCATCGGGCGGCTCGAACTCGACAAACCGGTAAGCGTGGATGCGCCATGGTTGGAGATCGACGGCCTGGCGCGCGCACAGGAGGCGATGCGCGTCGCGCTGCTCGGTGCGACGCGGCGACTCTCCGAGGCGAACGACCTGCTCGAGGCACGCGTGCAGGAGCGCACGCAGCAGCTGGCCGATGCCCGCGACGCCGCCGATGCCGCTAATCGGGCGAAAGCGGGCTTCCTCGCCAACATGAGTCACGAGATCCGCACGCCGATCAACGCGATGATCGGCATGACCGAGCTCGCATTGCGTACGCCGCTCAGCGACAAGCAGCGCGGCTATCTGACCAAGGCGCGCAGCGCCGCCGACACGCTGCTCGCGATCATCAACGACATCCTCGATTTCTCGAAGATCGATGCCGGCAAACTCGAGCTCGACCTGCACGAATTCACGTTGCAGGAAGTCCTCGATCGCGTGACGGTGGTGGTCGGACTCAAGGCGCACGAGAAGTCGCTCGAGCTCCTGATGAACACCGCGCCCGACGTGCCGCGCCGTCTGATCGGCGATTCGCTGCGCTTGCAGCAGGTGCTGATCAACCTGTGCTCGAACGCCGTCAAGTTCACCGAGAGCGGCGAGATCGTGGTGGTCACAGTGAGGACGACGGTATCGACCGACCGCCGCATGACGCTGCGCTTCTCGGTGCGTGACACAGGCCCGGGGATGACCGAGCAGCAAGCCTCGAGCTTGTTCCAGCCGTTCAACCAGCTCGATCCTTCCACCACGCGCAAGTTCGGCGGCTCCGGGCTCGGGCTCGCGATCTGCAAGCGGCTCGTCACGCTGATGGGGGGCGAGATCGGCGTCAGCAGCCAGGTCGGGAAAGGCAGCGACTTCCACTTCACGGCCGAGTTCGGATTGCCGCGCGTCGCAGGATCGCTGGCGTCCGAGGCGCCGAGCCTGCCGCCGGCGCAAGTGCTGATCGTCGACGACAGCGCCAACGCGCGCGAGATCCTGCATGCGCTGCTGACCGAACTGGGTTGCACGTCCACGCGTGCGTCGACGTCGGCCGCCGGTATCGCCGAGGTGGAACGCGCGGCTGCCGCGGGCGACGGATACGACGTCGTCCTGCTCGACTGGAAGATGCCGGAGATGGACGGGTTCGAGATCGCGCGTCGCATTCGCGCACTGCGCCTCTCGCCGACGCCGCGTCTCGTGATGGTCACCGCGTACGGCAACGAAGCGCTGATCCGCCTGGCCGCGGAGCAGGGGCTTGACGGCTGCCTGACCAAGCCGGTGAGCAGCGATGCGCTTGCGGACGCGATCGAAACCGCGTTGCGTCGCGCGCGGCCCGGGCCGGAAACCGAGGAACCGCACGTCGTCGCCGCACCGGCCACGCTGGCCGGGCGGCGCATCCTGCTGGTCGAAGACAACGAGTTCAACCAGATCGTCGCGTCTGACCTTCTGCGCGAGGTCGCCGACGCGGATGTGGCGATTGCACGCGACGGCCGCGAAGCGATCGCAATGCTCGGCGAGGCGGATTTCGACGTCGTGTTGATGGATGTGCAGATGCCCGTCATGGATGGCCTGCAGGCGGCCGAGCAGATCCGCCGCAACGCGGCCTATGCATCGCTGCCGATCATCGCGATGACCGCACATGCCGCCACCGGCGACCGCGAGCGCTGCCTTGCTGCTGGCATGAACGACTACGTGGCCAAGCCGTTCGAGGCCGCGGACCTGTTTGCGGTGTTGGCCCGTTGGGTCGAAACTTACGAGCGCGCCGATACCGCGGACGCGAGCGCCGTGTCGATCGAACTGGGACTGCAGCGTTGCCTCGGCAAGGCGGAGACATACCAGAAGATCGTGCGCCGGTACCTGGCGCGCGCGACCAATCCGGCGCGCGAGATCCAGGGGGAGCTCGACCTCGCGCAGGCGCAGAAGGCATCGCTTGCCGCGCACTCGCTGATCTCGACCGCCGAGGCACTGGGTGCGAAGTCCATGGCCGACACGGCGCGCGCGCTCGAGACGGCCATCGACGGAGGGGAGTCCGCGCGGGTTGCGCCGCTACTCGAACGGCTGGCGCGTGAGCACGGCCGCGTGCGCGCGGTGCTGATGAGCTACATGACCGCGACGCAAAATACGTAAACTCGTCCGGTGTCCCAGCCCAGAGCCCGCCCGCTGCCCGCGTCGTACTCCACCGCGGAGCTGGCGCGCCGCCTCGGTGTCTCGACACCGACGGTGCAGCGCTGGGTCGATCTTGGATACCTGAAGGCCTGGAAGACCGTCGGGGGTCACCGCCGCATCGACGCCGACGGGGCGGAGCGTTTCCTCACCGAGCAAGGCCTCGCGCTTGCCGAAGCGCCGGCTGCGAAGCCGGCCAAGCGCGGCGGCGGGCCGTCCGTGCTGATCGTCGACGACAACCCGGACGATCGCGACATCCTGAGCGACCTCGTGCAGTCGGTGTTGCCGGCGTCGAAAGTCGCGACGGCAGAGAACGGCTTCCAGGCACTGGTCGCGATCGGCCAGTCGGCGCCCGACATCCTGGTTACCGACATCGTGATGCCGCACATGAACGGCGTCGAGATGCTGCGTCATCTGGCCTCGAACAGCGAGCCGCGGCCGATGGTGCTCGTGGCCGTGTCGAGTCTCTCGTCCAAGCAGGTGGCGAAGCTGGGCACGCTGCCGCGTGGCGTGAAGCTGCTGCAGAAGCCGGTCGATCCAACGGCGTTTGCAAAGACGATCGCGGGGGCGGTGCGCGAGTCGAAGTAACGCGGCGCGGTTCGAAGCGCGCTACGCGGCTGTCGTTCGATAGGGCGCGCCGGTGGCGATCCGCACGATCGGTATCGCGATGTAGAGCAGCAAGCCCAGGATCGGCACGAACCACGAGATCACGGTCGCGATCGCGAAGGCGAGCCCCAGAAACAGCCCGCTGCGGATCTCGCGCATCAGCACGGTGCGGAAGGCAGCGTCAGCCGGTAGTTGCCGCAATGCCGCTGTCCGCACGATGTAGAGCGCAAGTGCGCCGACCACCATGGTCGCGCCGCAGAACGCTACGGGGAGCGGCGCCAGCCAGCGCGATTCGCCGGCATAGGCCGTGGCGAACGGCACCCACGACAACACGAAGAGCAGCGCCGCGTTGGTCCAGAGCAGACGGGTGTCGACGTGCTCGAGCGCGGCGAACAGATGGCGATGATTCAGCCAGAACGTGAACACGTTCCCGAACGACAGCGCATAGGCAAGGTAGACCGGCCAATGGTGCAGCAGCGCCGCCGGCGACGGATCCTCCGGCACCTTCAGCTCCAGCACCATGATCGTCATGATGATGGCGAACATGCCATCGCTGAACGCTTCGACGCGCTGCTTCTCCATCGCGTGGCCTTCAGGCGATCACCAGCAGGCGATGCACCCGCTCGCCTGCGGCCGTGAACGTGAATTGCATGACGCTCCTCGCTGCGAACTATGATTGCCGCAAGACCCCATGCCGTCAACGCCGGGCGGCATCGCGCCAATCAGCGGGAGCTCACCTGCGTTGCGCTCGCACTCGATATGATCCGGTCGCGCGGCGCTCCCCGCCGGGGACTTTCGATAGCCGGCGCCGCAAACGCCACACGCCCAAACCAACTCGCCCGTGCTCAACAAGCTGCTTCTTCGTCCCGCCCTGCATGACCACGAGGATGCCTCGCAGCGTGTGCTCGGCGTCCAGGCGTTGCCGGACACCTCCGAGCACCTTGCGCGGTTGGTGCGGCAAGACACCGCCGCCGAGGTTCGCCTCGCCGCGGCGAAACGCTGTGTCGATGTCGATGCCTTGAAAGCGGCGTGGCGCGGCGAGGCCGATGCCGACGTGCGCGCCGCAATCGCCGATTCGCTCGGCAAGCGTGTCGGTGGCATGGCCGATTCGGCGGCCGCGGCGACGCTGCTGGCGGCCGAAGACTTCCCCGATGCGGGTCGCAGCGCCGTCGCAGACAGCACGCAGGATGAGGATCGTCGGCGCCTGGCAATCGCCGGCATGCGCGACGAGGCCGAACTGGTTTCGCTCGCACTCACGGCCGCGCACGCGTCGACCCGGATGGCGGCCGCCGAACGCGTGCACTCACCGGAGGCCTTGAGGCGCCTCGCCGATGCGTCACAGGAGAGAGATCGCGGCGTAGCGCGCCACGCCCGCCGCCAGTTGGAAGCGCTCGAGCGCCACCACGCCCAGGACATCGCGGCGGAGGAGATCCTTGCGCAAGCGGAAGCGTTGGTCGCGCAACCCGGCCCGATCGTCCAGGCGGCGATCGAGCTCGAACGCCGCTGGAAGGTGCTGGACCTGAGCGCCGACCCCGAGCGGCGCGCGCGGTGGGATGCAACCGGCGCGCAGTTGCAAGCCCGCTTCGATCGCGAACACGCGCAGCAGCGGTCGCGCGCCGATCTTCATCGGCGCCTGGATGAATGGCTGGCACTGCTGCGTTCGCCGCCGGCGGCCGAAGCGCTCGACGGTTTGCGCACGGAACTGGTCGCGCTGCGTGCGTCCGCGGAGGAAATCGCCGACGCGCGTGCGCTCGCGCAGCTCGACGAGGGCGAGAAACAGCTCGTGCAGTGGGAGTCGGCACGCCTGGCGCTTGCCGACGCGGAAAAGCTGGTCATCGAAGCGGAACAACTCGCCGCCGGTACACCGATCGACGACGCTGAATTGCCGCGGCGCTGGCAGGCGCTCGACCTGGCAGTCCGCACCCCGACGCTGACGCGGCGCTTCGAAGCCGCATTGTTGGTGATCGACCAGCGCCGCCTCGCCTACGTGCGCGCAGCGAAAGAGCAGGAGGGCGCGGTACGCCAGCAGTTGCACGGATTGCTTCATACCGCCGAACAGGCACTTGCCGCCGGTCAGCTGCAGGCCGCGCGCACGGCCGCAGATGCGACTCGCGCCCTGAAGCCCGGCGCAGGTCTTCTACCGAAGCCGACGCTGCAGCGGCTGAGCCGCCTGATGCAACAGCTGGTTGAACTCGAGCGTTGGCACAGCTTCGGCCAGCACGCCGCGCGCGTCGCTTTGTGTGAGCGGGCGGAGCAGGTCGCGCAACTCAAGCTCGATCCGGCGCGGCTCGCGCAGGAAGTGCAGAAGCTGCGCGCCGACTGGAAGGCGCTCGACCAGGAGCACGCTGGCGTTCCGAAGTCGCTCTGGGAACGTTTCGACGCCGCCTGCGAGAGAGCCTATGCGCCGGCCGCGCAGCACTTCGCCCAACTGGCGGCACAGCGCAAGGAAGCGCGCGGCCGGCGCCACACCTTCATCGATGCGGCGGCAGCGCATGCAGCCACTCTCATGAACGAGCCGCGCGATTGGCGCGCGATCGGGCGCTGGCTGCACGAGACGGACCAGGCCTGGCACGGCGGCGATCTGGGAAGCGTGGACGCGGGGAGCTGGAAGAAGATCGACGCGCAGTTGCGCACGGCGCTCGCGCCGCTGCGCGATGCGTTAGCCGATGCCCGAAAGCAGGCCAAAGCCGAGCGCGAAGCGCTGGTCGCGCAGGCGGTTGCACTGGCGGGCAAGGCATCCGAGCGCGATGCGCCGGCGCAAGTGCGCGCGCTGCAGGCGCAATGGAAAGCGCACGCGACCGGCGGCGTTCCGCTTTCACCACGCGACGAGCGTGTGTTGTGGGAGCAGTTCCGCGCGGCGTGCGATGCCGTCTTTGGCGCCCGCGACAACGCGCGCAAGCAGAGCCAGGACCGCAAGCAGGAACAGCACCGCTCCCTTGAAGCGCTCTGTGAGGAACTTGAGCAGCTGGCGAACGTCAAGGACATGGACGACGCCGCGGTGCGCCGCGCACAACGCGACCTGCAGGCGCGCTGGAAGAGCGCGTCGAGCGGCCCCGAAACCGCTGCGCCGCCGCTGCAAACGCGCTTCCGCAAGGCAATCGCCGAGGTTGACGCGGCGCTGACCGGGCGCAAGCAATCGCGCGAAGCCGAGGTGTTGCATACGCTGCTCGCGAAGGAACAGCTGTGCGAAAAACTCGACGCGCTGGTGATCGCGGGCGGCGATGCTGCGCAGGCCGCCGCGACGACCGATACGGTGCAGCAGCGCTGGAGTGAACTGCCGGCATTGGCCAAGGAATGGGATCAGCAGGTCGCCGCACGGCGCGACGCGGCCTTGCATGCGTTGGCCGATGAGGAGGCGGGTTTCGACTACGTCGAGCGGATCGAAAACGAACGCGATACGCGCGGCGAGACTCTGACCGAGCTCGAGCTGCAGCTCGGCCTGGAAACACCGGCTGAATTGCGCGCGCAGCGGCTCGCGGTCCAGGTCAAGCAGCTGCGGCAGCGCTTCAAGAGCGCGCCCGCAGGTGCAGGCGACGCGGCGATACAGGTGCTGCTCAGATGGTGCGCTACGCCCGGCGTCGCCGAGGCGCGCGACCATGAGCGATGCGAGCGAATCGTCGCGTCGCTGCAGCGTCGGCGCTGATCCTCACAGCCGATGACGACAACGCGAACGAACGGCGCGTACTTCGTCTATCGAGGTCACCGTTCAGATCCAATCGGGTGGCTGCCGTCATCCTCACGCCGCATCGCCCCGCAATCCCGCCTTGCGCTCCGCGCGCTTCTGCGCGATCACCTCGTACCAATCCACATTGCGCGTCACGCGCATCACCGCAGCCAGCACGGCGAACAGCAGCAGCGCGCCAAGAACGAGCGCGTTCTGTTCGCTCTGAAGCAGCACATAGAGCGTGCCGTACAGCGTGGCGATGCCCACGCCAAGTGCGAGGCCGCCACGCATGCTGTGCAGCACGTGTACGCCGTAGTACGTGAGCAATGCGGCGCAGGCCGCGCTCGAAGCGAGATAGGCGTAAGCGAAGGGCACGTGCTCGCTCAGGCTCACGAGCAGCAGGAAAAACAGCACCAGCGCGGCGCCGACCAGCAGATATTGAACCGGGTGCACGCGCAGCCGGCGCATCACCTCCACCAGCGCAATCGTGACGAATGTGAGCGCGATGAAGAGCAGCCCGTACTTGGTGGCCCGGTCGCTCAGGGCGTACGGATTGACCGGATCGATGAAGTTGACGCCGAAGGTCTCGATGCATGCCTCCGCCTGGTTCTGCCCCGGTGTGACGGTGTACGCCGCGACGTCGGGGCGACACGACGTCCTGCCGCTCACGACCTCGCGGCTTGCGCCACTGGCGAGCGCGCCGATCTGCCACGTCGCTTGGAACGACGTGTCGGTCACCGTGCGCACGTTCGGGAGGAAGCGACCGTTGAACGATGGATGGGGCCAGTCGGCGTTCAAGTTCACGCGCGTCGATTGACCGACTGGAGCCAGCGCGAGGCCCGCCGTGCCGGCCAGATCGAGAACCGCGGTGGCGTGCAGCGGCTTGCCAGCCTGGAGAGCGTCTGCCGGCACCGTCGCGCGGAAGCCGACCGCGTTCTCGGACGACGCGGTACCAGGACTTACCGCGACGTCGCGATCCTGCACGGTGACGCGGGCGTCGCGCAGACCCCGCGCGTCGCTGACCGCAACCCATAACACCGGCGGATCGCATGCGAGGTTCGATCCGTCGCGCGTGCGCGTGGGTTCGAGCGTCCTGGTGTCAGCCCATTCCGCCGTGAGCGTTGCTTTCAGTAGATAGCCGTTGACCTTGAAGATCCCCCGGTAGCGCGGTTCCATCTGGACCGCGCCATCCATCGTGAGGCGGCTCGGAGCGACGCGCAACGAGAAGCGGCGGCGCTCGGTCGTCTGCGTTCGATCCTTGCCTTCGCCGGTCACGACATCCCAGCTTTCGGTGCAGTTGCGCTGCAGGACCGGGCCAAGCACGGACTGCGCCGTGGCGAGACTGTCGGCGATGCTGCGCTGAGCTTCCTGCAAGCGGCCTTCGCGCTCCGCGACAACTCGTGTGACGCTGTCCAGAGCCCAGGCAAGAACGAGCGCGACCAGACCTAGCGCTGCGACCTTGGCGATGACCGGGAAACGCATGCCACTCTCCTCGTCGTACTTTGGAGAGCGGACTGTCTGGGCCGAGTGAGAAACTCGGATGAAGTCTGTGTGAAGGAGCTCCCTACTACGGACGCAGCTTCCTCAGCAACGGCGTGACGCCATCCCAGTGCATTTCAGGATCAACCCAGATCGAACCGATCGTTGTTCATCACCTTGGTCCAGGCGGCCACGAAGTCCCGTACGAATCGCGGCTGAGCGTCGCTGCTCGCGTACACCTCGGCGAGCGAACGAAGCTGCGAGTTCGATCCGAACACGAGATCGGCGACCGTGCCTGTCCACTTGACCTTGCCGGTCTTGCGGTCGCGCCCTTCGAGCACTCCCGGCGTCGACGACTTCTGCCACGCGGTGTTCATGTCGAGGAGGTTGACGAAGAAATCGTTCGTCAACGTTTGCGGGCGGCTCGTGAAGATGCCGTGCTGCGACGGGTCGACGTTCGCGTTCAGCGCGCGCAGGCCGCCGACGAGCACCGTCATCTCGGGTGCGCTGAGCCGCAGCAGCTGCGCCTTGTCGACGAGAAGTTCCGCCGCCAGATCCTCGAGACCCTTGCGAACGTAGTTGCGGAAGCCGTCCGCCGCCGGTTCGAGCACCGCGAACGACGTGACATCGGTCTGCTCTTGCGAGGCGTCCGTGCGGCCGGGGGAGAAGGGCACCGTGACATCGTGGCCCGCCTTCTTGGCGGCCGCTTCAACAGCCGCTCCGCCAGCAAGCACGATCAAATCGGCGAGCGAGATCTTCTTTCCACCCGTTTGCGACCGATTGAAGCCGGCCTGGATGTCGCCGAGCACGGCAAGGACCTTCTTCAGTTGCGCCGGCTGGTTGACGTCCCAATCCTTTTGCGGAGCGAGGCGAATGCGCGCGCCGTTGGCGCCGCCGCGCTTGTCGCCGCCGCGGAACGTCGAGGCGGACGCCCACGCCGTGCTCACGAGTTGCGAGATCGTGAGGCCGGACTCGAGTACCTTCGTCTTCAGCGCCGCGACATCCTGATCGTTGACGAGCGGATGGTCCACGGCAGGAACCGGGTCCTGCCAAATCAGCACTTCCTTCGGCACCAGCTTGCCGAGGTAGCGCGCACGCGGCCCCATGTCACGGTGCGTGAGTTTGAACCAGGCACGTGCGAACGCGTCGGCGAACTCTTCGGGTTTCGCCATGAAGCGGCGCGAGATCTTCTCGTAGGCCGGATCGAATCGCAGCGAGAGGTCGGTGGTCAGCATCGTCGGCGCATGGCGCTTGGTCGAATCATGCGCATCGGGAATCGTGCCGGCACCCGCGCCGCCCTTCGCCACCCACTGGTGCGCGCCGGCCGGACTCTTGGTGAGTTCCCATTCGTAGCCGAACAGGTTCGTGAAGAAGCCGTTGCCCCACTTGGTCGGCGTCGAGGTCCAGGTGACTTCGAGGCCGCTCGTGATCGCGTCGCCGCCCTTGCCCGAGCGGAAAGCGCTCTTCCAGCCGAGGCCTTGATCTTCGATGCCTGCGCCCTCGGGTTCCACGCCGACATTGCTAGCAGGGCCGGCGCCGTGAGTCTTGCCGAACGTGTGGCCGCCGGCGATCAGCGCCACGGTTTCTTCGTCGTTCATCGCCATGCGCGCGAACGTCTCGCGGATGTCGCGCGCCGCCGCGAGGGGGTCGGGATTGCCGTTCGGGCCTTCCGGGTTCACGTAGATCAGGCCCATCTGCACCGCGGCCAGCGGATTGGCCAGTTGACGATCGCCGCTGTAGCGCTCGTCGCCGAGCCACTTGTTTTCGGAGCCCCAGCTGATATCGAGCTCGGGCTCCCAGATGTCCGGACGTCCGCCGGCAAAGCCGAACGTCTTGAAGCCCATCGACTCGAGCGCGACGTTGCCTGCGAGGATGAGCAGGTCCGCCCACGACAGATTGGCGCCGTACTTCTGCTTGATCGGCCACAACAGGCGGCGCGCCTTGTCGAGGTTGCCGTTGTCGGGCCAGCTGTTCAGCGGCGCGAAACGCTGCGCGCCGGTGCCGGCGCCGCCACGACCGTCGGCGATGCGATACGTGCCCGCCGCGTGCCAGGCCATGCGCACGAAGAGCGGTCCGTAGTGGCCGAAGTCCGCCGGCCACCATTCCTGCGAGTCGGTCATCAGCGCTTGCAGGTCCTTGACCACGGCATCGAGGTCGAGCTTCTCGAATGCCTCGTCGTACTTGAACGCCTCACCCATCGGGTTCGACAGCGGCGAGTGCTGGTGCAGGATCGCGAGGTTCAACTGGTTCGGCCACCACTCGCGGTTGCCCTGGCCGCCCCTCGCCATCGTCGTTCGCTTGCTCGCGCTGCCCGTGAACGGGCATTTCGCTTCGGTTGTCATGCGTGTTCCTCCAGATCGACCTTCGATTCAAGTCGTGGCTGGAGGATAGGTCGCGGCGAGACCG